>Ga0315268_10000028_pt1 | contig 153726 bp, 138 predicted proteins | sample C1_top_MG_FD_204535 | JGI IMG/M metagenome (GOLD analysis project Ga0315268, IMG submission 204535) | Sediment microbial communities from Yellowstone Lake, YNP, Wyoming, USA - C1_top | ecosystem: Environmental > Aquatic > Freshwater > Lake > Sediment | place: USA: Wyoming | collected 2017-08-01
ACCAGCAAACCTTTAAAAATCGAGGTAAAAACTTTTTAGCACCCAGCAAATCATCAATGTGAACCCGTAACCGGCGTCTCTCCAGCAAAAGAAACGCCGAAAAAATAACCTTTTTGCAACGGTCTCATCTTATCACCATAATTGATATTATGATTTCGATTTATGGTTGCAGCACTGCAAGGAGGACCATTGGTAGGCCCGTGGTTGGTCTTGGGATCGGGAATGATGGTAGGTATGTGAACCTCTGTTCATCAAGGAAGCGCACGATCAATCTCTGCTCTCCATCAAATTAGCAGAAATTTTTTTCTGGTTCCCAAGCTCCTGCTTGGGAACCCTAATAGGTGCAACGCTCTGCTTTGCTGAGGAATTCCTGGTATTCATTTAATTCCACTGATGACCTAAATTAATTTGCCCAAGCAGAGCTTGGGCCACAGGTGCGTTCCCAAGCAGGAGCTTGGGAACGAGAATATCTATTTCCTTCCCGGCATTTCTTTTTGTAGGGTACGCCTCACGCACCATCAATGGTTGGTGGGGCAAAGCAAATAAGGTGCGTAAGACGCACCCTGCGTATAAGATGGTATATCAAACCCTCTCGAATCTAATTTTAATAGTCCACCTGGCTTTTGTGCTTTTCGCAGCTTTGGGAGGGGTTCTGGTCCTGAAGTGGAGGGGCCTGGCCTGGGTACACGCGCCGGCCTTCCTGTGGGCTGCCTTCATCGAATTTGCCGGCTGGGTCTGCCCCCTCACCCCGCTGGAGAACTGGTTCCGGGAGAAAGGCGGCGCCCTCCCTTACCAAACCAGCTTCATCGAGCACTATCTTCTTCCCCTCCTTTATCCCGCCAGCCTCACGCGCAACCTGCAGATCGTCCTGGGGCTCCTGGTCCTGAGTATCAATCTGGGCTTCTATGCGTGGATGTTCCGGCAAGCCGCTCAAAAGAAGGCTTGAGGAGTGAGGCAGCCGCGAGCCGGCATCTCACTTTTACCCCCCTCACCCCAGCCCTCTCCCCCCATAAACGGGGGGAGAGGGAGAAATACTTGGCGGCCAATCAGGTCACAAGAAAGATGGCGGGATCGCCAGGGCACAGACATATCCGGTTGGCAGGGTCGGCCAGGCGGGAGCCTGGCCTGAAAATGGGGGTTCCCAAGCAGGAGCTTGGGAACCAGAATTAAGAAGGAGCTTGGGAACCAGGGGGAAGTCCGCCCCCACCCACCTTTCAAATCCCCCCTGGGCCCCCTTTAGAAAAGGGGGGAAAGACAGTTCCCAAGGGGGAACTTGGGAACCAGGGAAATCCCCCCTGACCCCCCTTTAGAAAAGGGGGGAAAGAAGGTACCAAGGCCGGAGCCTGGCCGGAAATGGGGGTTTCCAAGCGGGAGATTGGGAACCAGAATTAAGAAGGAGCTTGGGAACCAGGGGGAAGTTCCGCCCCTACCCACCTTTCAAATCCCCTCTGGGCCCCCTTTAGAAAAGGGGGGAAAGACAGTTCCCAAGGGGGAGCTTGGGAACCAGAGGGAATCCCCCCCTGGCCCCCCTTTAGAAAAGGGGGGAAGAAAGAAGATACTAAGGCAGGAGCCTGGCCGGAAATGGGGGTTTCCAAGCGGGAGCTTGGGAAGCAGGATTAAGGTAGCCACAGGCTTTAGCCTGCATCGGCACAGGCTGGAAAGCCTGTGCCACCATAAAGGAGAATACACGGTGGGCAGGACCGGCCAGGCAGGAGCCTGGCCGGAAATGGGGGTTCCCAAGCAGGAGCTTGGGAAGCAGGATTAAGGTAGCCACAGGCTTTAGCCTGCATCGGCACAGGCTGGAAAGCCTGTGCCACCATAAAGGAGAATACACGGTGGGCAGGACCGGCCAGGCAGGAGCCTGGCCGGAAATGGGGGTTTCCAAGCAGGAGCTTGGGAAGCAGGATTAAGGTAGCCACAGGCTTTAGCCTGCATCGGCACAGGCTGGAAAGCCTGTGCCACCATAAAGGAGAATACACGGTGGGCACTGCCCACCATCAATCCTCGTCTTGACAACAGGAGAAATCCCCTCGACCTCCCTTTACAAAGGGGGGAAAGGAGGAGCTTGGGAATGGGGGAAACTCTGGGTCTGGAAAAACCTTAAGGCCCCGGCTGTCCCGCCCGCCTAGCGGTCTTGAAAGAGTTCCGTGGACAGATACCGTTCCCCGGTGCTGGGCAAGACCACCACAATTTGCTTGCCCCGGTTTTCCGGGCGCTGTGCGACCTGGAGCGCAGCAAAGACGGCGGCCCCGGAAGAGATGCCGCAGAGAATCCCCTCCAGTTTGGCCACCTCTCTGGCCGTCTCAAAGGCCGCGTCATTGGTCACGGTAATGATCTCGTCAATGATCCGGGTGTTCAGGACCTCCGGGATGAAGCCCGCGCCGATGCCCTGGATCTTGTGGGGGCCGGGCGGGCCGCCGGAGAGCACCGGCGAGGCCGCGGGTTCCACGGCTATGGCCCGGAAGGAGGGCTTCCGGGCCTTGATGACTTCGGCCACCCCGGTAATGGTGCCCCCGGTGCCCACCCCGGACACCAGGAAATCGACGCCGCCCCGGGTGTCCCGCCAGATCTCCGCCGCGGTGGTGCGCCGGTGGACCTCGGGATTGGCGGGGTTGGCAAATTGATTAGGCAGGTAGGCGCCTGGAGTTTGGGCCACGATCTCCTGGGCCTTCTTCACGGCCCCGGTCATGCCCTCGCCTCCCGGGGTGAGGACCAGCTCCGCGCCGAGATGCTTCAGGAGTTTCCTTCTCTCGATGCTCATGGTCTCCGGCATGGTGAGGACCAGGTGATATTTCCTGGCGGCGCAGACAAAGGCCAGGGCAATGCCGGTATTGCCGCTGGTAGGCTCGACAATCAGGGTATCCTTGCTAAGCAGGCCCTGGGCTTCCGCGGCCGCAATCATGGAGACGCCGATGCGGTCCTTGACGCTGCCCAGGGGGTTCATATTTTCCAGCTTGGCCAGGATGGCGGCCGGTAATCCTTTGGCTATGGTGCTCAAGCGCACTAAGGGAGTGGCGCCCACGGTGGCCATGATGTCCGCATAAATTCGGGCCATTTCTTTCTCCAGGAAAATCCCCCTCACTCCAGGGGGAATTCAGGTGGACTTTCCTTTGTAAATCAGCTCCGGCTTTTTCAAGAAGACCTTGGTGTCCGGGGGCACGGACTCCGTGATCCAGACGTTGCCGCCGATGACGGAGCGGGCGCCGATGACGGTCTCTCCCCCGAGGATGGTGGCCTGGGCATAGATGATGACGTCGTCCTCCACGGTGGGGTGGCGTTTTTTGGTACGCAGGGACTCCACCACTTCCTTGGGGAGGGACAGGGCGCCCAGGGTCACCCCCTGGTAAATCCTGACCCGGTTGCCGATGTCCGTAGTCTCTCCCACCACCACCCCGGTGCCGTGGTCGATGAAGAAACTCTCGCCGATGTGGGCCCCGGGGTGGATGTCGATGCCGGTCTGGCTGTGGGCGTATTCCGTCATGATGCGGGGCATCAGCGGCACCCCCTGGTGCAGGAGCTGGTGGGCGACGCGGTAGACGGTGACCGCGAACAGGCCGGGATAGCTGAAGATGACCTCATCATAGCTCTTGGCGGCCGGGTCTCCTTCATAAGCGGCGCGCACGTCCCGGGCCAGCAGGGTTCGCAAGGTGGGCAGCTCCCGCATGAAGCGGACCGCCTCTTCCATGCCCCGCTCCTCGCAGTGGGTGCAGTCCAGGTTATAGCGCAGGCATTCATGCCGGACGCACAGCATAATCTGGTGGGAGAGGGCCTCAAAGAAGGCCACCCCTTCCTGGCCGAAATAGTAGCCCAGGTTGACCTCGTCCACCCGCTTGCGGATGAAATAGCCGGGGTAAAGGAGACGCGAGGCCCGATGAATAATGTCGATGGTGGCCTCCCGGGAGGGCAGGGGCTCCGGACCCACGTGGTTAAAACAATCCTCCCGGCGGCAAGAGAGCACCAGCTGCTCAACGATTTCCGGGATTTCGCCGCGGTATTCCCGGGCGGTCTTTACCTCTTCCTTGCACAGCTCCGGTTTAGACGTCTCATCCATGGAACTTCACCCTTCTACCGCGGCGCAAATGGCCGGACCCACTTCCCAGTAAGGCGACAGGGCCCGGAGCCGCTCGACGATGGCGGGAAATTTCTCGATGACGAAGTCGATTTCCCTTTCGGTATTGTAAATGCTCAGGGACCAGCGGATGGAACCATGCGCCATGGTGAAGGGCACCCCCATGGCCCGGAGCACGTGGGAAGGCTGCAAGGAGCCCGAGGTGCAGGCGGAGCCGGAAGAGGCGCAGATGCCCAGTTCGTTGAGCAACAGGAGGATGGCCTCCCCTTCCACGAATTCAAAGCTCATGTTGCTGGTGTTGGGCAGGCGCATTTGCCGGTCCCCGTTCACCCGGCAGTGGGGGATGCGCTCCAGCAAAACATTTTCCAGCTTGTCCCGCAAACTCTTGACGAAGGTGTTCTCCTTCTCCAGGTTACGACCCGCCAGTTCGCAGGCCACCCCTAAGCCGATGATGCCGGGCACGTTCTCCGTGCCGCCCCGGCGCCCCTTTTCCTGATGGCCGCCGATGATAAAAGGCGCGAATTTGGTGCCCTTGCGCACGTACAGCGCGCCCACCCCCTTGGGCGCGTGCAGCTTGTGGCCCGAGAGGGAGAGCAGGTCGACGGCGCTCTGGCGCAGGTCGAGGGGAATCTTGCCCACGGCCTGTACCGCGTCGGTGTGGAACAAAATGCCCTTGTGGCGGGCCAGGGCCGCCATTTCCTCCACCGGGAAAATCACCCCGGTTTCGTTGTTGGCCCACATGACGCTGACGATGGCGGTGTCCGGCGTCAGGCTTTTGGTATACTGCTCCAGGTTCACCCGGCCGTCGCCGTCCACGGCCAGCTCCGTCACCCGGTAGCCTTCCTGGGCCAGGTGGGCCACCAGAGCATGGATGGCGGGGTGTTCCACCCGCGTGGTGACCAGGTGCCTTTTGCCGGGGTTGACCGCCAGGGCCGAACGCAGCGCGGTGTTGTCGGACTCCGTGCCGCAACTGGTGAAGATGATTTCCTCCGGCTCCGCGCCAATGAGCGCGGCCACCTGCTCCCGGGCCTGGCGCAGCAGACGGCCCACCTGCCCCCCGAAATAGTGCATACTGGAAGGGTTCCCGTAAAACTCATGAAAATATGGCAGGATGGCCTCCAGGACTTCCGGGGCCACCTGGGTGCTGGCATTGTTGTCCAGATAGATGGTGGTCACTGGGACACCTCCTCCACCGTGAGTTCGGGCCAGACCAGCTCCTTGAGCTTGACTTCCACAAAGTCTTTCAGGGTCAGGTGGGCGGCCTTGCAGACCGCGCAGGCCCCGCGGGTGGCCACCTGCACCCGGTTGCCCACCACGTCGATGAGCTCGAGGTCGCCGCCGTCCTGCTGCAAGGCGGGGCGGATTTCCCGGGCGATGGTTTCTTCAATCAGGCGGATTTTCTGGATGTTGGTGAGCCTGGGGCGGGGGGCCGGAGGCGGGGCCTGGGCCCGCACCCGGTCAATGATTTCCTGAATGGCTTCGTGGCAGCCGCCGCAGCCGCCCCCGGCCTTGGTGTAGTTGGTCACCTCTTCGATGGTCTTCAGGTCGTTTTCCCTCACCACCCGTTCGATTTCAGGTTCCGTAACCCCGAAGCATTCGCAGATGAGCTTGCCCTCCGCCACCGTGGTGGGTTCGCCCTTATAATGGGCGATGGCCTTTTCCAGGGCTTCCCGCCCCATGACGGAACAGTGCATCTTTTCTTTGGGGAGCCCGCCCAGGTAGTCGGCGATATCCTGGTTGGTGAGCCGGGCGGCTTCTGCCACGGTCATGCCTTTGACCATCTCGGTGAGGGCCGAAGCCGCGGCAATGGCGCTGGCACAGCCGAAGCTCTTGAACCTGGCGTCCTTGATCCGCCCCTGCTCGTCCAGCTTAAAGGTGAGCTTGAGGGCGTCGCCGCAGGCGATATTGCCCACCAGGGCCTCGCCGTCGGGGTTCTCCACTTCCCCCACGTTGCGGGGATGGAGGAAATGGTCTTTGACCTTCTCCGAATATTCCCACATGGGCGACTCCTTTAAGAAGACGATGGCCGCGACCAACGGCACTTTTTAAGAAAATATGCACCGCAGCCGCAGAGCGCAATGGTGCGGCCAAAATTCCCGGGGCCGGCTGAGGCTCAGATTAAAATCCCTCCCTCCCTGAGTCAGAAAAAAATTGTTGCTCCTTGACAACAAATATTATACACATTAAACTATTAAAATAATATAGATAGAATAACTATAATATAGGGGTTTCCCATGGTCAAGACGGTCCAGGAGATTAACGAGAAGATCCGGCAGGGGAAGGCTGTGGTCCTGACCGCCGAGGAGATCATCGGCGTGGTGAAGCAAAAGGGCCTCAAAAAGGCCGCGGCGGAGGTGGACGTGGTCACCACGGGCACCTTCGGGCCCATGTGTTCCTCCGGGGCCTACTTTAACGTGGGCCATTCCAACCCCCGCATAAAGTTGGGGGGCGGCCGGGTCACCTTGAACGAGGTCGCGGCCTATGCCGGGTTCGCGGCGGTGGACCTTTTCATCGGCGCCACCGCCCTGGCCGAGGACGACCCCCGCAACAAGGTCTTCCCCGGGAAATTCACCTACGGGGGCGGGCACGTCATCGAAGACCTGGTGGCGGGCAAAGATGTGCGGCTGACTGCCTGGGCCTACGGCACCGACTGCTACCCCCGCCGCACCCTGGACACCTGGCTGCGGTTGGCGGACCTGAACGAGGCGGTGCTCTTCAACATGCGCAACGCCTATCAGAATTACAATGTGGCGGTGAACCGCTCGAATCGCGTCATCTACACCTACATGGGGGTGCTGCAGCCCCGGATGCGCAATGCCAACTACTGCACCGCCGGGCAGTTGAGCCCGCTGCTCAACGACCCCCTCTACCGCACCATCGGGATGGGGACCAGGATCTTCCTGGGCGGCGGCCAAGGCTTCGTGGTAGGCCACGGCACCCAGCACAACCCCGGGGTGCGCCGGACGGAGCGGGGGGTGCCCCGGGCCCCGGCCGGAACCCTGGCCCTTACCGGCGACTTGAAGAACATGAGCCCGCGCTACCTCCGGGGTGCTGCCTTTACGGGTTACGGCGTCACCCTGACGGTGGGGGTGGGCATCCCCATACCCATTCTCAACGAGGAGATCATGGAGTTCGTCGCGGTCAGCGACGCGGAGCTCCTCGCGCCGGTGGTGGACTACAGCGACGCCTACCCCAACTGCAAACCGGAGATTCTGGGGGAAGTGACCGTGGCCCAGCTCAAGAGCGGGGCCATCACCGTGGACGGCAAGAAAGTGGCGACCGCGGGCCTTTCCTCCTACGCCCGGGCCCGGGAAATTGCCCAGGTCTTGAAAAAATGGATTGAAGAGGGAGATTTCCTTCTGACCGAACCCCTGGCCCCCCTGCCGAGCCCGGAGTCCGGCTACGCCTTCAAGCCCCTGAAAGAGCGGCCGGGTGAACCCCTGGGAAGAGCCGCGGAAGTTTAACTTTGGACGGCTAGAGAGGATTGGCTTATGCCCAAAAAGAAAGTGGTGTTGAACTTTCCCCCGCAGCTCATCGACCAGCCGGTTACTTACCGGCTGATTAAGGAGCATGGCCTGGAGGTCAACATCCTGCGGGCCCGCATCGCCCCCAATGAGTGGGGCAGGATGGTGGTGGAGCTCAAAGGGAATGGCGGCAGCCTGGAGGCGGGCCTGAATTTCCTGGCGGAATTAGGGGTGGGGGTGGAGCCGCTGGCGGAAGAGGTGAGATGGCTGGAGGAGGACTGCGTTAGCTGCACCGCGTGCGTGTCGGCCTGCCCCACCCAGGCCCTGGAGGTGGACCCCGCCGCCATGACGGTGTCCTTTGACCGGGAGAGGTGCATAGCCTGTGAGCTTTGTCTGGGCACCTGCCCTTATGGGGCCATCGAAATCTCTTTTGATTAATTTTTGTGGAGCTGGCCGCGGGAATCACCCGGAACCAAGAAGGCCAGGGCAATAAGGCCCAGGAAGACAGCCATGGAAGTAAGATATTATTGCGATTCAATGTATGCGGAGCTCACTTTCTTTAAAGCGAAGATCTATAACATTGTGCGCGCAGTGGATAAAATGCCCAGCGAGACTAAAGAAAGGCTGCTCCCCAAATTGCACGAGGTTTACGCCTTAATGGACTATATCAATGGAAGAATGGAGCAGCTGCTGCGGGAGTGTCCGCCTAACTGGAGTGCCACCAAGAAAGAAATTGAAAATAAGAAGAAAGAACTGGTGGAGAAAATTAATTACTGGGATCTGGAACATATTCCCGGCGGTTATGTAGGCGGGTAATTGCCCCAGCCGGAGCGGGCCGGAAATGAGGGTTCCCAAGCGGGAGCTTGGGAACCAAGGGTGGGGAAAGGGAAAACGCAGGGCGGGCACTGTCCGCCCTGCATTTTTTCCGAGTTGCTATGATAATTAATACATTTTTTGTCCCTTCTTAGGGCGGGGGGCGGGCGGCGGGTTCAGATACTCGTCCCAGGAGACATGCCCGTCCCGGTTGCGGTCAAAGCGCTCAAACATCTCCTCCCCCCAGATAAACTCGTCCCGGCCGAGCTTGACATCGCCGTTTTTGTCCATGCCCCGGAACTCGTCTTGCCGGGTGGTGTGGGTGAGAAACTCCCCTTGGCTCAGGAAACCGTCGCCGTCCCGGTCCCGGGCCCGGAAGCGGTATTCGAAATAGGCCCGGGAGGGGTGGCCTCCCTTGAAGAAGTAGCGCAGGAACTCGTCCAGGCTCACCCGGTCATCCCGGTTGGTATCGGCCTCGGCAAACTTGCTGGCGGTGGTGGACAATTCCTCGGCCTGCTGGCGGGAGATGACGCCCCAGGCCGCGGCCGGCGGGGCCAGGAGTGACAGGGCCAGGATTCCCCAAATGGGCCACCGCATGATGGGCCTCCTTAGTTGCCTTCCTGCATTTCCTTACAGCGCTTGCGGGCTTCCTGACGGCAGAGTTCCCAGATGACGCAGCCCGGGCGGAACTTGCAGTAGAGGCAGGGGTCGGTGCAGGCCCGGCACACCTCCAGGCATTCCTGACAATACCAGAATTCCATTTTCTGACACTCCACCACGGCCTTGCGGTGGGGGTGGAAGCGGCATCCCCTATTCATCACTTAATAATGGTATAATATTTTTCGCCCAGGTGCAAAGGCCGCAAGGTCCGCTTTCTGCTTGACTCTTAGCGCTTTTGGCGTCTTGGCGAGAAACCATTTGCCTCCCAGGCCCCTGCCTTCAGAGGATGAGCCATGACCGAGGATGAATACGCCGCGGCGCGGAATTACATGGTGGACACCCAGATCAAGGCCCGGGGCATCACCGACCCCCGGGTGCTCATGGCCATGCGGCGGGTACCCCGGCACAAGTTCATCCCCCAGCACCTGTGTGACCAGGCCTACAACGACTACCCCCTGCCCATCGGCGAAGACCAGACCATCTCCCAGCCCTACATTGTGGCCCTGATGACGGAGATCCTGGAACCCCGTGAAACCGACCGGGTCCTGGAGCTGGGCACCGGCTCCGGCTACCAGGCGGCCGTCCTGGCGGAGCTGGTGGCGGCGGTTTATTCCATCGACCGCATGGCGAACCTCTCCGACCGGGCCCAGCAGGTGCTCACCGACCTGGGCTACACCAACATCCACCTGAAGGTGGGGGACGGCACCCTGGGCTGGCCGGAGGAGGCCCCCTTCGACGCCATCCTGGTGACCGCGGGCGCGCCCCAGGTGCCCCGGCCCCTCCTGGAGCAGTTGGCCCTGAACGGCCGCCTGGTCATCCCCGTGGGGGACCAGTACTCCCAAACCCTGACCCTGGCGCGCCACACCAAAGACGGGGTGAAATTTGAATACCACGGGGGCTGCCGCTTCGTGCGCCTCATCGGCAAATACGGCTGGCCGCCGGGGGGGCTGGAGTGGTGAGGAGAGGCAGGGGTCAGGGGTCAGGGGTCGGGAAATCCTAACAAAAATTCTATCTGAGAGCTAAAAGCTGAAAGCTAAAAGCTGAAAGCTAAAAGCTAAGAGCTGACCCCTAAAACCTGGCCCCTCACTTCGACTGGGCCACCCGGGCTTCGGGGAAGGCCGCGGCCAGGAGCCGGCGGGCCAGGGGGGCGGCCGCGGCCCCGCCGCCGCCGCCGTGTTCCACGAGCACGGCCACCGCGATGGTGGGCTGGCTCGCAGGGGCGTAGGCCACGAACCAGGCGTGGTTTTCCGTGGCCTTGGCGCCCTTTTTCTCCTTTTCCAGGGCCACGATCTGGGACGTGCCGGTCTTGCCCGCCACCTCCACGTTGGGAAGTTTGGCGTTCTTGCCGGTGCCCTCGCTCACCACCCCGGCCAGGGCCTTTTGCATCAGGGCCAGGTTGGCGGCCGAGGCGCCGAGGGGGGATTTCAGGACCGGCTGGGACTGGAACAGGACCTCGCCCGCGGGGGACTCCACCCGCTCCACCAGTTGGGGCTCATAGATAAAGCCGCCGTTGGCGACGGCCGCGGCCACCTGGGCCATCTGCAGCGGGGTGACGAGGTTGTAGCCCTGGCCGATGGCCACGGACAGGGTGTCGCCCTCCTGCCAGGGCGCGTGGAAGCGGGCCAGCTTCCAGGCAGAGGAAGCCACCAGCCCGGGCATTTCCTTGTCCAGGTTGAGGCCCGTGGTTGCACCCAGATTGAAGCGGCGGCCCCACTTGGCGATGCGCTCGATCCCCAGGCGCTTGCCCACGGTGTAGAAATAGACATCACAGGACTGCACCAGGGCGGAATACAGGTTCATGCCGCCGTGGCCGTGCTTCTTCCAGCAGTGGAAGACGTGGTTGCCCGAGGTCAGGGTGCCGGAGCAGGAGATGACGGTCTGGGGGGTGATGACTTTTTCCTCCAGGCCGGCCAGGGCCATGACGATCTTGAAGGTGGAGCCCGGGGGGTACTGGCCTTTGAGGACCCGGTTTTCCAGGGGATGGTCCTTGTGGTTGCTGATCCTTTCCCATTCCTGGGCGGAGAGGCCGTGCTCAAAGGCCTCCTGGGAGTAGGCGGGGGCGGAGGCCAGGGCCAGGATCTTGCCGTTTCTCGGGTCCAGGGCGACGATGGCGCCGGCTCTGCCTTCCAGGCAAGCCTCGGCCTCCTCCTGGAGCTTGAGGTCCAGGGTCAGGTAGACGTTGCCTCCGGGGGTGGGAGAGAGCTGGTCCAGCTGCCCCAGCTCCCGGCCGTAGGCGTCCACCTCGATGCGGCGGTAGCCCCGCCTGCCCCGGAGGTAGGTCTCCCAGGCCAGCTCGACGCCGCAGCGGCCCACATAATCGCCCATCTTATAATTGGGGAAGCGACCGCTCTTGAGCTGGGAGTCGCTGATTTCCCCCAGGTAGCCCAGGGAGTGGGCGGCCAGCCCCTTGGGCCGGTATTCCCGCTTGGAAGCCAGCTGGATTTGCACCCCCGGGAGTTCCGGCTGGTAGGTTTCCACCAGGGCCATCTCCTGCCAGGGGAGGTCCCCTTTGAGACGCACCTGGTGGAGGCCGGTGCTTTTGGCCCCGTCCAGCTGGGCCGCCACCTGGCGGGAATCCAGGCGCAGCAGGGCCGCCAGACGCCGGGCCAAGAGCTGGCTGTCGGCCACGTCTTCCAGAGTCACCATCAGGTCATAAGCGGGGCGGTTGCCCACCAGCAGCTGGCCGTGGCGGTCCAAAATCATGCCCCGCCAGGGGGGGAGCTCCAGCAGGCGGATGCGGTTGGTCTCGCTTTTCCGCCGCATTTCGTCGCCTTCCACCAACTGCAGGAACCAAAGGCGCAGGATCAGGACCCCGAAGAGAGCCAGGACAATGAGGGCTACCCGGGCCACGGTGCGCCGCGCCCGTTCCTGCTCCTCCGGGGGCATGGGCCCCCCTGGAGGGGTCTCCCGGAAGGCGAAGCCCGGAAAGCTGGGGGGCGATATCAAGGACATGGGCACGCAAGCCTCATGGAGACAAGGTCACGGAGGCCTCAGAAGTCCAGGGACAGGCGGGCTTCCCGGAGGCCCCGCCAGCCCAGGCGGCCGAGCATCCTCTCCAGGCTCACCACCAGGAAGGCCATGAAAGGCCCCAGGGCCACGGTGGCGATGATTTCCAGGCTGTGGTACCGGACCAGCTGCGGCGCAGAGAAACTCTGGAACCCGAGGACCATCAGGCCCACCCTCAGGGCCGCCTCCTGGAGGACCAGGGTCACCAGGCTGGCCAGCATCTGGGGCCCCAGCCGCTGGATGAGGAAGCGGCGGCGCCAGAACCGGGCCGCGGCCACCACCAGCAGCGAGGCGCCCAGGTGCAGGCCGAAGGGGGTGGCGGCATAACTGTCCTGAAGCAGGCCCAGGACGACCCCCAGCCCCACGGCCAGGGACAGGGAGGGCCTCAGCCCCACGTAAAAGAGGAGCAGGGCCAGGAGGCGCAACTGCACGTGGGGGAAGAAGGCCAGGTTCTGCAGGTAGAAGAACCCCAGGCCCATGAGGCTGAAAAGGATCAGGGGTACGGTCATGGTTCCGCCAGGGCCATACTGGCCGCTTTCACCACCAGCACCTCTTCCAGGGCGGAGAGGTCCACCGCCGGGGTCACCTCAATCTCCTGGAAGACCCCGGGCTTCTTTTTGTCCGCCAGGGTGACCTTGCCGAAGACCAGGCCCTTGGGGTAGATGCCGCCCAGGCCCGAGGCCAGCACCAGGTCGCCCACCTGCACGTCCGCGCTCTTGGTAACAAAATCCAGGGAGCAACGGTTGCCGCCCTTGCCCTGGAGGATGCCCCGGACGCGAGTGCGCTGCACCATGGCCTCGGCGCCGCTGTTCCGGTCCACGAGGAGCATCACCTTGCAGTAATGGGGGTAGACCTCAACCACCCGGCCGACGATGCCCTCCGGGGCCAGGACGGGGTGGCCCACCTTCACCCCCTGGTGGCGGCCCTGGTCCAGCAAGGCGCAGCGGGACCACAGGGAGGGGTCGTAGGCAATGACCCGGGCGCCGATGATGGGCAGGGCCACCTGCCTTTTCAAGTCCAGGAGGGCCTCCAGGCGGGCCATGGACTTTTCCGCCTCCTGGTAGCGCACCTCCTTCTGCCGGTACTCCTCCAGGCGGCGCTGCAGCAGGGTGTTTTCCTGCTGCACTTCCACCAGGTAAAAATAGCTCTGCCACAGGCGCTTCACAGAGCGGCCCGCGTAGGAGAGGGCCTGGAGCCCGGGGGCGGTAAGGGCCACCACCACGCCTTCCGCGGACCTCAGGAGGGGAGCGCGCTTCAGGCCCAGGGAGAGGACGGAGAAGACCAGGATCAGGGCCGCGGCGATGATCAAATGGGTGCGGTAGCGACTGCGAAGGCGCACTGCCGCCTCAGTCCACCATCACTTCCTTAAGGATGCTCAGGTTGTCCAGGGCCCGGCCCGAGCCCAACACCACGGTGGCCAGGGGATCTTCGGTGAGCTTGATGGGCAGGCCTGTTTCCTGGTGCAGCAGGACGTCCAGGTTTTTAAGTAAGGCGCCGCCGCCGGTCAAGTAAATGCCCCGGTCCACGATGTCCGCGGCCAGCTCCGGCGGGGTCTGCTCCAACGCAGTTTTCACCGTGGCCACGATGGTGTCGATCTGCTCCTGGATGGCCTGGCGCACCTCGTCGGAGTTGATGCTGATGATCTTGGGAATGCCCGTCACCAGGTCCCGGCCCTTGACGTCCATGGTCTCGGGCTCCCCGGGATAGGCGTTGCCGATGGTGGTCTTGATGATTTCCGCGGTGCGCTCGCCGATCAAGAGGTTGTAGTTGCGCTTCACGTACTGGAGGATGGCCTCGTCCATCTTGTCGCCCCCCACCCGGACGGATTTGGAATAGACGATGCCGGCCAGGGAGATGACCGCCACCTCCGTGGTGCCGCCGCCGATGTCCACCACCATGTTGCAGATGGGCTCGGTGATGGGCAGCCCCGCACCGATGGCCGCGGCCATGGGCTCCTCGATGAGGTAGACCTCCCGGGCCCCGGCGGACTCCGCGGACTCCCGCACGGCCCGCTTTTCCACCGGGGTGATGCCGGAGGGCACGCAGATGATGATGCGGGGGCGGATGAGGGAGCGGCGGTTATGCACCTTGCGGATGAAGTGGCGCAGCATGGCCTCGGTGATCTCGAAGTCGGCGATGACCCCGTCCTTCATGGGGCGGATGGCCACAATGTTGCCCGGGGTGCGGCCCAGCATCATTTTGGCCTCCCGGCCCACGGCCAGGACCCGGCTGCGGTCCCGGGCGTTCTTGCGCACCGCCACCACCGAGGGCTCGGACAGGACGATACCCTTCCCCTTGACGTAGACTAGGGTGTTGGCCGTGCCCAGGTCAATGGCCAGGTCGTTGGAAAACCATCCCAAGATGGGATCGAGAAACATGCTGACACTCCTTCACGTTCTTTAAGGAAACACCGCCTGGCGAGTGAGAGCGGGTGGCGCCAGAGAGGAAAGAGGCGCCCCAGAGCGCCGCGGATGCACTGGATGTAACCCTTTGCCCTTCTATTTAGCCAACTTATTGAAAAAATTCAACCTAAAAATCTCGGCGGGCCAAAGGGAGCCGGTTCTGTCATCGGTATCCAGGGGGAAAATCAGGGAGAGACGGGGCCAAAATCAGGGATGCCCTGATTGCCAAGGGGACGGGCCGGCTCTTAGGATGGGGTAGTATGACAGGGAGAATCCTCCTTACGGCGGCGGTGGCGTTAAGTCTGGCCCTGGCTGGCCCCGGATTCGGTGTGGCCGGGCTCAACCAGGCGGCCCAGGTGAAGCTGGAGGCCAACGGCAGCGCCAAGAAGACCAAGGGCAAAAAATGACGGCGCAAGCCCAAGTCCGCCGGGGAGCGGAAACAAAAAACCAAGAGCCGCCAGGCGGCCAAATCCCGGCAAACCGGCCGCACCTAGCCAGGTGCTGGTAAACGCCCGAGTTATCCTGCGTTTTTTCTCTTTTTTCCCTCCTTCTAGTCAGCTTGCTGTCGCCCGGGTTCCCGGGAGGGGGCGGGCATGGTATTCAGGCAGATGAGGCCGACGCCGGCCCAGGTGAGTTCCCGCACCCGGCGGATGAGGCCGAAGCTCAACCCGGCCACGGGGGAGAGGCCAAGGCTCAGGAAAATCAGGACCTTGCCGCCTTCCTGGGTCCCCAACTTGGCGGGCATGAAGAAGAGCACCAAATCAAGGAAGATGGACAGGGTCTCCACCGTCACCGCGGTGGGGAGATTTAGAGGGAGGCCCAGGAAATAAAAGATGATCAGGACCTCCACGCTGCCCAGGGCCCAGGCCAGGGCAAAGAGCCCGGTGGAGGCCCAGAACGCCCGGCGGTGCCCCGCCAGATAGGCGGCGATCAAACCGTCCAGTTCGTCAATGCGGTCCGTGGGCAGGTGGGCGGAGAAACGGGCGGGCAGCCAAGCCCTAAGGAACCCTGCCATCTTCCCGAACAGACGCCGGTTAAGGCCCCAAAAAATCACCCCCAAAAATGCCAGGCAGCCAACCAGCACCGCCCAGAACCAGGGCGCCAGCCCGGGCCGCAAGGGGGCCAGGGGCGCGGCCAGGGACAGGCCCAGGGCGATGAACAGGGCCTGCCCCAGAAATTGCTGGAATTTGGCCAACGTCACGGACGCCGCGCCCACCGTCGCGGAGACCTCCCGGCGCAAGGAGTTGATGCGCCAGATTTCCCCGCCCAGGGTGGCGCTGGGCACCAGGTAATTCAGGCTGTCCCCGGCCAGGCGCAGGCGCAGCAGGCGCCCGAAGCCCACGGTGCGCTGGGGCCCGGCAAAGGCGTAATGCCAGCCCGCGGTGTTGGCCAGGATGGGCAGGACCTCCTGGCCGATGATGAACAACCAGCCGGGGCCCACCTGCCGCAGCTGCGCCAGGACCTTTTCCAGGCCCAGGCCCAGGAGCAGGCCCGCCAGGATGGCGCCCCCCAGAATGGTCAAAAGCAGGTTCAGGTGAGAAGAGAGGGAGCGGGCCATCACGGGGCCAGGGGGAGCCAGAGGCCGCCGGACTCGTGGGAGCGGTAGGCCAGGCGGATGAGGCGGCTGCAGGTTTCGGCCTCCAGGAAATTGGCGCCCCGTTGTTCGGGGTTCCAGATTTCCTGGAGGAATTCGGCGAGCACCCCGGCCATCCACTGGGGATGATGGGACCCCCCGGAGAGCTTTTCCGGGAAGAGTTGGGATGCCATTACCTCATCCCCCGCCGCCCGGGTCAAGAGGTCGTCATTAATGATGATTTCCCCGGTATTTCCCAGGACCCGGGCCCGGTTGCGCCGCTCGGCGGCCTGCCAGGTGAAAAAGAGGCGGGCCGCGGCCTCAGGGAATTGCAGCGCCACTTCGGCCTCCAGCTCCACCGGGGAATCCGTGCGCCGGACGAGGCGGGCCTGGAGGGCCTCAGGCCTCCCCAGCCAGGCAAGGAGGAGGTAAAAGGCGTGCCAGCCGTGGTCCACCAGGATGCCGCCCAGGGAGTGGGCCGGGTCCCGGCGCCAGGGGGACAGGCCCCCGCCGGAGGCGTCCGTGCGGAAAACTTCCCACTCCACCTGCTTCACCCGGCCCACGGCCCCGGCCCGGATGAGGGCCGCGGTCCGGGCCAGGATGGGGGCAAACTGCCAGTTGTGCACCGTGACCAGCACCGCGGCAGGATTGCGGCTCAAGGCTTCCTGAAGTTCCCGAAATTCCTCTGTGGACAACGAGAGGGGCTTTTCCGAGAGCACGTGGCAGCCCCGCTTGAGAGCGGCCAGGGCCAGCCCCGCGTGGCTGTGGGGCGGGGTGCAAAGGTCCACAAAGTCCAGGTCCGATTCGCGGTCCAGAAGTGATGCCAGGTCTTCATAGGCCCGGACCCCGGGGAGGAGGGCCCGGGCCAGGTCCCGGCGCGCCGGCAAGGGGTCGGCCACGGCCACCAGTTCTAACTCTGGCCGGCTGGTCAACGCGGGCAGGTGGGCCAATTCCGCTACCTTGCCGAAGCCGATGAGCGCGCCATTGAGGGGCCGGCTAGTGATAGGGGACCTCCCGCTCAAGGTAGGCGAAGACTTCGTCCAGGATGGCGACCCCCTCCTCGGCCTCTTCCCGGGTCAGGGTGAGGGGCGGGTTAATGCGGAAATGGGGGGCGTAATTCATGGCCAGGAGGCCCCGTTTCAAGCTTTCCCGAAAGATGACCTCCGTGACCTTCTTGTCCAGGGGCTCTTTGCTCTCTCGATCTTTCACCAGCTCCAGGCCGAGCATCAAGCCCCGGCCTTGAACCTTACCGATAAATGGATATTTCTCCTGCAGGGCCAGCAACTTCTCCAGGAGGAATTGCCCCACCCGGGCGGCGTTGGCCGCCAGGTCTTCCTTAAGTATGACCTCCAGGCTGACCCAGGCGGCGGTGGCGGCCAAAGGGTTGCCGCCGTAACTGGAGGAGGCCGCGGAGGGCTTGGAGTAAGGCTTTGCGGCCATGATGGCGGGGGTGGAAATGAGCCCGCTCACGGGAAAGCCGTTCCCCATGCCCTTGCCGATAGTCATAATGTCCGGCGTGACCCCGAAGTGCTCCACCCCGAAGAGCCGGCCGGTGCGCCCGAAGCCCGTGATCATCTCGTCGGCGATGAGCAGCGCCCCGTTTTCCCGGGCAATCTGGGCCAGCCCCGGGAGGAACTCCGGCGGCGGCACGATATTGCCCGCGGTGCCCTGGATGGGCTCCACCACGATGGCCGCCAGCTCTCCGGTGGTGTTAAGCTTGAGGACCCGGCGGGCAAAATCCAGGCAGTGGAGGCCGCAACCCGGGTAATCCAGCTGGAAGGCGCAGCGGTAGCAGTCGGCGTAGGGCGTCAGGTAGAGGCCGGGGTGCAGGGGTCCCCAGTGCTGCTTGAAGGGGTTGCCCATGAGGCCCAGGACCCCGCCGGTCTTGCCGTGGAAGCCGCCCCAAAAGGCCAGGAACTCGAATTTCTTGGTATAGGACTTGGCCAGGCGGAGGGCCGCCTCCACGGCCTCGGACCCGCCGGAGTAAAGCTGGGTGAGGGAGAGTTCCCCCGGGGCCAGGGAGGCCAGGCGGGTCAGGAATTTCAGGCGGTTCTCGCTGGTGAAGTTGCCCACGGTCACCCGCTGCAGCTGCTCGCCCAGGGCGGCGAGATAGCGGGGATGGCTGTGGCCCAGGGAGCAGACGCAGATGCCCGCCATGAAGTCCAGGTAGCGCCGGCCGTCCACGTCGGTGAGATAGCAGCCCCGGCCCCGGTCCAGGACCAGTTGGGACAGCAGGGCCACGTTCTGGGTGCCCGGAGCCAGGACCTGCTGTTCGGCCTGGAACATCTTCAGGCCAAGGGATTCTTCTTTAGAGTTGCCAGAGTTCTTGGACATAGTGCGCGATTTCCTTGGCCGCGGCCGGCCGGCAGCGGGAGAAACTGGGCCAGTCATTCAGATCGATGAGGACCGGCTGTCCCCGGGAGGTGAGGATGGCGTCTCCCCCGAACACCGCCAGGCCCACCAACTGCGCGGCCCGGGAGGCCAGGTCCTGCAAGGAGGATAACCGCGGCCAGGTCACCGGCTCTGCCGCGGTCCCAAACGTCTGGAAGAACCGACCCGGGCCCACGCCATAAAACTTGACCTCAACGCCGGGGACGTGCTCCTGCCAGACCAGGCTGTCAATGCCGCGGCGGCCGAAGTCCGTTAGGACCGCCAGGGCTTCGCCGGCCGCGGCCACCCGGACCACGTCCCCCGGGCCGGTGGCGTGGACCTCGGCCCTTTTCAGCCAGCCGGGCCCGGGAAATTCCCGGGGCCAGCGGCTCCGGGCCTCATCTAAAGAAAAGAACCGGGTGTCGGGGCAGGCAAACCCCCGGCGGGCCAGGAGGGGGAAAAGATGGCGGCGGTAACAGGCCAGGACCGCGGCGGGAGGATTCATTAGACGCAAGCCGGTTTCCTCCCACTGCGTCAGGCGGTGCAAGGCCTCAGGGCCCTGGGCCATGTGGAGCACCCCCGCGGCCGGGGGAGGCTGGGCGGGGATTTCCTCCGCAGCCAGTGACCTGACCTCACAGCCCCCCTCAGCCAGGTGCTGCAATACCTCCTCCATGACGGCGCGGTCCGCCTCCACCTTCCCGGGAGATAACACCCATTCCCGAAAGATACCATAAATTAGCGGGGGCATGGCAGTTGGCCGGTTTGCAAAAGTTCCTCGGCCCGGGCCAGGTCCCCGGGGCGGTCCACGTCCACCGCGGGGCCGACATCGAGGCCGGCTAAAGGATAACCCTCCCGGGCCAGCAAGGCCAGGAATTGCCGCAGGGCCGCCAGGCCCAGGGTGCGGGCCCGGGGCTGCCAGGTGAAGACCTCGGGGTGGAAATAATAGCAGCCCGCGGTAATGTATGGGCTAAAGTCAGGGCGGCCCACGGCCAGCACCCGGCCTTCGTGGTCCAGGTGCACATAAAGGGGCGATTCGTCTTCCTGGAAGGTGGTGAGGCCCAGGGCGCCCCGGGCCGGGGCGCGGCGGGCCTGCTCCACAAAGCGGGCCAGCGCCCCGGGGGCGAAGACTGCGTCCACCGTGAGCAGCAGGAAGGGGCAGTCCAGGTAGGGCGCCAGGGCCAGGAAGCTTTCCAGGGAGTTGGGGCTGTCCCAGACCACCAGGTCCACGGGCAGGGGCCAGGTATGGCCCCGGACATAGGCGCCCACTTCCGGGAAGGCCGGGGTGGTGATGAGCGCGGCCCTTTCAGCGCCGGCGCCCGCGGCCTCGTTAAGGGCCCGGGCCACCAGGGTTTGCCCGCCTACCCGCACCAGTGGTTTGGGGGTCAAGATGCCCCCCTGGGCCAGGCGGCTGCCCTGGCCCGCGGCGATGATGCCCGCCTTCATGGCAGCAGGGACTCCAACTCGGGCAAGGCGTGGAGCTCGCAGTCCACCAGGCCCGGGGCAAAATCCGGGGGCAGGGGGGCGGACATGGCGTCGTTGCGGAGCCAGATGGTCATGAGGCCCAGGTGCTTGGCGGGGCGGATATCCTGCTGGTAGGAGTCGCCCACGTAGGCCGCAGCCCCCGGGGCACAATTTAAGGCGGCCAGGGCCAGGGAAAAGATGGCGGGGTCGGGCTTGCGCACCCCTGCGACTTTTGAATCGACGACGGCTCCGAGCCATGGCGCCAGGCCCGCCTCGTTCAGGACCAGGGCGGCGTTGCCGTAAAAATTGGTGACCACCCCCAGGCGAAAGCGGGGGGCCAGGCGGGACAGGACCCCGGCGTTGCGGCGCAAGGTGGCCCGGGAGGCCTGGAGAAATCTTTGGGCCAGGACCCGGCCCGGTTCGGGGTCATTGAGGCGTAAAGCAGCCAGTTGCTGCTCCACATGAAAACGGACCAGGCTTTCCAGTCCCAGGGAAGCCACCCGGGGGTCAGTGAGGCAGGCGTCCTCCGCCTGGTAAAAGGCGGCTTTCAGTTCTTCCCAGCTTACCCTGGGGAGAATCTCCTGATAAAGCAGGTAAAAGCGGTTGAGCCAGTGCTCCCCGTCGCCGTCCAGGGTGCCGCCCAGGTCGAAGAGGACGGCCTTAAGGTTACTCAGAAGTCGAAGGGCCATGGGAAACGGGACTTTTCGCCAGTTGCTTCCTAAAAGAGAAGCGCCACAGGAGCCAGAGGCTCAGGGCGAAGACATAGCTGCCGATCATGGCGCCCCAAAGAAAAAAGGCCAGGCGGTCCATGACGGCCAGGAGAAAGACGAGATAAGCAAAGTCACGGTTTACCAGCCAGGACAGCCAGCGGGTGGAACGGGCCTGGAATTCCGGCCCGAGAGGGCTGGTTTTCAAGAGCACCCGGTAAACCACCAGGGCGCAAAGACCGAAGCCTCCCAGGAGGCCCAGGAGGGCATAGAGATGGCTCACACTGTGGGTGGCGCGGCTCAACCCCAAGGCTAAGCCCACGAACACGGCCACATGGACCAGGTTGTCGGTGACGACGTCCAGGTAGTGGCCGAAGTTGGTTTCCTGCAGGGTGAGGCGGGCCACCTCGCCATCCACCCCGTCCAGGATAACCACCAGCAGGAACAGGGCGGCCCCCAGCAGGTGGGCGCCATATCCCGCCTGGGCCAGGAGCCAGGCCCCGGCCAGGCCGATGAGGGTGCCCAGGACAGTAATCAGGTTGGGCTTCACCCCCAGGCGGGCCAGGGTGGGGCTCAACAGTCGGGAGAGGCGGCGGTCCACCATCCTGGCCACGAAGCCGTCACTCTTGGCCGTGGCCGCGGCCTGGGCCGCCACCAGGCGGACTTCGGCCTCCTTCAGGGCCCCGGGGCCAGGCCCCAGCAGGTACGGCAGCAAGGCGCGGGAAGAGGCGGCAGTGTTGGCCGGCGCCTCCTGGAGCCAGCCCGCAATGATGGCCGGCCATTGCCGAGCCGGCAGGACTCCGCCCCAATCCTCCAAAATTTCCTCCCCGCTGCCGGCGGCGGCAAGGTAGGAGTCCAGGCTGATGCGGTCCCAAACGGCGTGGGCCTTGAGGATCATCAGGGGCTCGTCCGGGTCCAAAATCGGCAAAGTCAGCGGCTCTGCTGGGGAAATCACCCGCCAGGAAATGGCAGGCGGCAATGAGCCGCCGCGGTCCGGCAATTTCTCCTGAAGCTCCGGGGTGATCCAGACCGAGACTTCCCCGGCCAGGTCGGCGGCCAGGTGCGCCAGCCGCAGTACCGCGGGCCGGCGAAAGATGGGAAGGAGCGCGCTTTTCTGGTAGGCGACGAGGAGTATCCCGGTTTTCATGGCCTGGCCTATTTTGCTGTAAGCCTGCTTACTTAGGATAGCATATCCCAAGCTATTTCAAAGCTTGCTTTCCTCGTCTCCCCGAAAAGAAGGGAAGGAACTAAAATTGTTAAGGATGCGGCATGGTTCACGTCCCTCCGGAAGAACCCCTTTTTAAGGGTGATGAGAGAAAAAAAATTGACTTAAGAGGTTTATGAATCTAAATTTTTAGACGGGCCGAGAAATTTCATTTAGGCGGGCGCGGGGGGGCAGGAGCTGGCGCCTGGAGGAAAGGTAGTGGAGAAGATTAGAGTTGCCATAGCTGGGGTGGGGAACTGCGCCAGCGCGCTGATCCAGGGAATAGAATATTATCAGCGCCATGGGGGGAAAGGGCAGGAATGGTCTGTCGGCCTGATGCATCCTGAGATCAATGGTTACGGGCCGGGAGACATGGAGGTAGTAGCGGCTTTTGACATCGATGCCCGGAAAGTGGGCCGGCCGGTGGAGGAAGCCATCTTTTCCCCGCCTAATTGCTGTTACCGCCTGGTGGAGCGGGTGGCCCCCACGGGAGTAAAGGTGCAGATGGGGCCGGTCCTGGACGGGGTTTCTCCCCACATGCTGCAATACCCGCCGGAGCAGACCTTTGTGGTGGCGGACCGGGAGCCGGCGCCGGTGGCGGAGGTGCTGAAAAAGACCGGGGCGGAGGTGCTCCTCAACTACGTGCCGGTGGGCTCGGAGCAGGCCGCCCGGTACTATGCCGAGTGCTGCCTGAAGGCCGGGGTCTCCTTCATCAACTGCATGCCTGCGTTCATTGTCTCCGATCCCCAGTGGGGCCGCCGTTTCCAGGACGCGGGGATTCCGGTGGTGGGCGATGACGTGAAAAGCCAGCTGGGAGCCACCATCCTGCACCGCTCCCTGGTGCACCAGTTTCGGCAAAGGGGCCTGGCGGTGGACCGGACTTACCAGCTCAATGTCGGGGGCAACACCGATTTTCTCAACATGCTGAACCGGGAACGCCTGGCCACCAAAAAGGCCTCCAAGACCCAAGCCGTGCTGTCTTTATTGCCCCCCAATTTTGACCTGAACAACATCCACATCGGTCCGTCAGACTACGTGCCCTGGCAGCGGGACAACAAGGTGGCCTTCCTGCGCCTGGAAGGCCGGGGGTTCGGCGGCACCCCCATGCACCTGGAAATCCGCTTGTCGGTGGAAGATTCCCCCAACAGCGGGGGCTGCATGATTGACGCCATCCGCTGCGCCAAGCTGGGCCGGGACCGGGGCATCGCCGGACCCCTGAACTCCATTTCCGCGTTTACCATGAAACACCCGCCGGAGCCCCTGGAGGATGAAGAGGCCTTTCAAAGGGTGGAGGAGTTCATCGCCGGCCGCCGGGAAAGATGAGGCCGCGGCGGAAGGCGCCGAAAAATAGCCGCGGCTTTAAATGTCATACTGTCAGGCCCCGGAAATTTCTTCCTGTTAACCTTTGCTCCTTAATGGCCCCGCGCCAGCCTCCCTGGCCTTTCCAGGCTCACGCATCCTTATCCTGACCCCTATTTGAGAGTTTGCCCGGGCCCTCGCCGAAGAGGCGGAGGAACGCGGGCAAGAAAGTCAAGGAAGCCAGCAGGACGCAGAGGCTGCCCACTGCGGCCAAAAGTCCGAGGCTGAAGGTGCCCCGGTGGGCCGAGACCATGAGGCTGCCGAAGCCCACCGTGGTGGTTAAGGCCGCCAGGAGCACCCCTTTGGCCGTGGCCGCGGGCAGGGTCAGGGCCCGGGCCGATTCCTCCATCATCCAGCGCACCAGGATGATGATGCCGAACTCCACCCCCTCCCCCAGGATTAGCGGCAGAAAGAGCACATTGGCCTGGTTAAAGGAAAGGCCCAGCAGCCACATAATGTTCAGGGTCAGGGCCGTGCCGAGCCATAAGGGGACCAGGGCCAGGAGGGCCAGTTTCCAGCTGCCGAACAGGGCCAGCAGCATCACGGTGATGGCCAGCACCGCCAGGGCTGCGGCCTGCAAGCAGGAATTCCGGAAGGCCACGGTGAAGGTGTCCAGCAGGACCGGGTCCCCGCCGGCATCAGGGTCGACACTCCGCAGGTCCCGGACGAAGCGGTGCAGGGGTCCGGGGTTCCAGATATCCTCGGCGGGAAATGCTTCGATGAGAAAGACCCCGTGGGGGCTGAGGAACCTTTTCTTAACCTCCCGGGGCAGGTCCTGGACGGTGGGGGGATGGCGGTCGGCCTTAAGATTGGCCCGGAGCAGGTCCCATTTATCCTTGAGGTCCGTAAGGAATTGCCCCTCAAAGGCCCGCAGCCGGGAAACCGTCTGCGGGTCGCCTGGAGCCAGGAGGGCCATGATCCGGCCCAGGTTGAGGTTGACCTCGTTCAGCTGGGCCTGGGTCGGCTTGTCTTCGGGTTTCCATTCTGCTTCCGTGGCCTGGGACAATTTGAAACGGATGCGTCCCAGAACTTCCACCAGGTCTTGCGGATTGACGGGATGGGCGGCAGCCGCGGAGAAGTGGATGGGGCTCACCAGGGGCGCCAGTTCCTGGATGACTGGCTGCTTGACGGCCACGTCTTCCGGCAGGAAGGAGAGGAGGGATTCCACCTTGGAGACCGTGGGCAGCTTTTTCAGGGCCGCGGTCTTGGCCTTCAGGTCCTCCAGGTTAGGGGACATGAGCGCCCCATAGACGGTGGAGAAATGGGAACTTTTGAGGAGGTTCAGTTCCCAGACCACCGCCTCGGTTTTGGGGTTTTGCAGATGCAGGGGGTTCAGGTCAAAGGGCACATAGAGCAGGCTGACGCCGGCCACTGCCGTGATGATCACGCTCAGGGCAGCCATCAGGCGGGGCCACCGCCCCCGCAAAGTCAGGAAGGGACGGGGATGCCCGGGACATTCTGCTTTTAGGGGCGAGGCCTGGCACTTTTCCGTCACGGTGACCAGGGCCGGGAGCAATATCAGGGTGGCCAGGGTCATGAGCAGGACGCCCACTGCCAGAATGCCTCCCAGTTCGGCCAGGCCCCGGAACCCGGTGAACATCAACGGGACAAACGAGGCCACTGCGGCCAGGGCGGCATAGAAGATGCCCGGGGTGGCCTGCTTCACGGTGCAGAACAGGTGGCGGGCCGTGCAGCTCCTTTGCTCTCCCTGTTCTTCTTCCAGGCGGCAGTACCAGTGGATGCCGTAGTCGATGGTGAGTCCCAGCATCAGGGGCGCAAAGATGATGGAGAGCAGGTTGAGGTGGCCTACCAGGAGGGTGACGGCCCCCAGGGTCCAGCAGAGACCGAAAATCAGCACCCCGGCCTCCACCAGGGGTCTTCTCAGACCGCGGAAAAACAGGATCATGAGGAGCACCTGGCTGGCCAGGGAGAGCCAGGTGGCCAGGGTGATGTCCTGGGTGGCCCCGGCCATTTCATCGTCTTCCAGGGGCTCCGGCCCGGTTACCCCTACTTCCAAGCCGGGGAAGCGCTCTTTTACCCGGCTCACCTCCCGGCGCAGCCGCTTAAGCACCCGGGTGGAAAGTTCATAGCCGTCGGACACGGGGGTGACCAGGAACAGGAGGTATTGTTCGTTGTCGGTAAAAAAATACCCCGCTTCGCTCAAGTCGCCCAGGTCGCCGGGAAAGAGGCTGGTAAAGGGAGTCCGGTAGGGCTGGTCTGCCGTCAGGCTCAGGTAAAGCTGCTTCAGGGTGGCATCCAACAGACCCAGGTCGGGGATCTTCTCCCGCTCTTTTTTCTCTTCCAGGAAGGAGGTGAAGAGTTCGCCCAGCATGGCCCGGGTGATCTCTTCATTCACCGTGGCAAAGAACCGCAAGAGGCCGGGGTCCGCGGCCAGGGCCGCCATTTCCCGGCGGTGGTCGGCAAGCCTTTCCTGAAGCCGGCGCAATTCCCCGGGATGGAGATAAAGCAAGGCCCATTTCTTGAAGTTCTCGGGCTCCACGCGGTAGAAGAGTTCGGGAAATTCCTCGGGATATTGCTGCAATTGGGCGGCCAGGGCCCTGGCGAAGGCGATGGAGCGGCGGCGGTCGTCATTTTTCACCACCACCACCATGCTGTCGGCATGGGAGCCGAATTCCTGCTGCAGCTTTTCATGCAGGCGCGCCAGCCTTGGGCTCTTGCCGATGAGGGCGGTGCGGCTGGTGATAAAAGTCAGGTTCTGGAAGGCATAATAGAGGGAGAAGACCGCGGCCAGCACGCCGGCGGCGATGATGGGCCAGGCCAAGGCGCCGCGGCCCCGGGCCAGGAAGTGGGCGAGACGGTGGACTATGGAGCTCCTGGGCAAGGCGATTTCCTGGACTCCGAGGCGGCGGCCCGGAGTTCCCCCTCCGGGGCACTGCCTCTTCAATGGTGAGGGATGATATCACAAAAATAAATTTTCCCCAGATTTGAGGGACGCCTGATGTCGGTCTTGAAGGAGTAATTCCCTCTTTGACAGGGGAGGCTTGCAGTCTCAGGGCCAGGGCCATTTAATTTTTTGGATTGACATTAATACTTTTATGTGCTATCGGAAATACATTAATGAATTTGAGGAAGGCGTGACTTTCGGCAAGAAGGCCGTGATGGCCTTGACTGGCGTTTCGGGACGGCAGGTGGAATATTGGGCTGCCACCGGGGTGGTGCGTCCGGCCCTGTCTGCGGCCGGCAAAGGGACCCGGCGGGGCTACTCGTTTAAGGACCTGGTGGCCCTGAAGGTGGCCAAGAGGCTCAAGGACGAGGGCATCAGCCTGCAAAAGATCCGCAAGGCCCTGGCCTGGCTGCGGAAGCACCTGCCGGATTTGCAGCAGCCTCTGGCGGAATTGCGGTTTTTATCTGACGGCCAAACCATCTTTGTGCTGGACCGGGACCGGGAAAAGATCCTGGACACCCTGCAGGAAGGGCAGTTCGTTTTCTACCTGGCCCTGGGGAGACTGATTGAGGACCTGCGGGGGGAGTTAAAGGAGCTGGCCACCCCCGGAGACCGGCCGGCAGAGATGGGGGATAGATCGTTTTCAGTGGTATTGACCCCGGACCTGACAGAGCAGGGGTCCGGGAATCTTTCTTGAACCCGTTGGGTAAGAATGGCGGCGGACATGTCCGCCTGGGAGAAAATGCCATAAAAGGAGTCGTTATGAAAAGACTACTTTTTCCATGGATTGGAGTGTTGACGGTCACCCTCAGCCTGGTTTTCCTGACTTCCCTGGTCTTGGCCCAGGAGATACCGGACATCCAGGGAACCTGGGAGTTCACCTTTTCCAAAACCGGAATTTTCTGGGATGGCACCAAAAACCATATCAAGAACAAAGAAAAGGTTTATATCTACCAAACTACTTTTGTGCCTAATGAACCGAATCTCACCATGATCCCGGTGGATTTTCCCTCGCAATCCTTCCAGGGCATCGTGCAGGGAACGGTATGCGCCTTTTACAAAAGCAGTCCAGACCCCTCCAAGCTGGGGGAGGAAGCCCTGGTGGCGGTGGTCAGCAAGTCCGGGAAGACTCTGAAAGGTAATGGGCTGGGGTTCAACTCGGACCCCCAACAAGGGGTCTGGGATGAGAAATTCCATGCCAGGAGGATAAACAAAAACGTCCCCTGAGCCGAGGCCGGAGCCGCTGGAAACGTAGCTCCCAGGCGGTGCAGGTCGTCAGCCATGGCCAGATTCCGGGAAGACGATGGGGCAGGCCCAAGTGCCTGCCCCATCGTCGTGAAGGGCAAAATCATCTCCCCGGTCCCTTGACAAATGCGCCTATAAATGGTTTATAAAAGTTTTGGAAAAAGCTAGGGTACCAGGGACGCGACCATGAAACGCACTTATCAGCCTCATAATTTGCGCCGGAGCCGGACCCATGGTTTCTTAAGCCGGATGAGCACCCGGGGCGGACGCCAGGTGTTGAAGCGCCGCCGGGCCAGGGGACGGAAACGCCTCACCGTATAGAGGTGGCAGCCCAGGACCACGGCCGGCGCCCCGCCTCCGTTGCTTCACCCGCTAAAGGGACCGCCCGATTCACCAAGGCCCACCGGCTGCGCCGGCGTGCCGACTTCCTGCGGGCCCAGGCTCAGGGCGAAAGGCTCCACACCCGGCATTTCGGGGTGACCCTGGGGCCCGTGGGCGCCTCCCCCCGCCTGGGACTGGTAGTGACCCGGCGATTGGGCAGAGCGGCGAAGCGCAACCGGGTCAAGAGAGTGCTCCGGGAGTTCTTCCGGCGCCACCGGGCGTTGCTGCCTCCCCGGGACCTGGTGATCCTGGCCAAGGCTGGGGCCAACACCCTGTCTTATTTCCAGGTGCAGGAGGAGCTGGGCCGCTTGCTGGGCCTGGGCCGGAAGGATGCCGATAATGACTGACGGGAAAGACATGACAGGCCGCCAGGGCCGGGCCCGGGATCTTTTCTCCTCCTTCTTGCACCGCGGGCCGGTGTGGGGGGCTCTCCTGGCCATCCGGGCCTATCAGCTTTTGCTCTCCCCCCTGCTTCCCACTTGCTGCCGCTTCCACCCCAGCTGTTCCCACTACGCCGCGGAGGCGCTGCGGCGCCACGGTTTCTTTAAGGGTTTGCACCTGGGTCTCTGGCGCCTGCTGCGCTGCCACCCCTTTCACCCCGGCGGCTGGGACCCGGTGCCTTGAGGAGTTAACATGGAAAATCGGGCCTTAATCGCTCTGGCCTTGAGTTTTTTAATCTTCCTGGCCTTCATGGTGCTGGGGGAGAAACTGAAGAAGCCTGCCGAAGGCCCGGCCCCGGCGCCCCCGGCCGCCACCCGGCCGGAGACGGCCCCGGCCCCCGCGGCCAAGCCCGTCGTGGCTCCTACGGCGCCGGCGCCGGTCCCCGCGGCGCCCGTCAGCCCCTCCGGCCAGCCGGGCCGGGACGTGGTGGTGGACACCCCCCTGTACCGGGCGGTGTTCACGGAGGCGGGAGCCCGCCTGAAAAGCTTCCAGCTCAAGAAATACCGGGAAGAGATGCCCTTTATTCCCATTTCCAGCTTCAAGCTGGGGCCCGTGGCCTTCGAACTGGAACGCTACCAGAACCCGGAAAAGGTCAAGAGCCAGCCCAAGGAGCTGGTGCGCCTGAACAAGTCCCGGGAGTTGCCCCTGGGGCTGAGCTGGGAAGGGAGCTCGGTCAGCGTCCCGGCCCTCCTGCCTTGCCGGGCCTCCCAGGAGGCCCTGACCCTCAAGGACGGGGAAAAAGGCAGCCTCACCTTTACCTGCGCCAGCCCCCAGGGGGTCACCTTTACCCGGACCTTTACCTTCAAGAGCGACTCTTACGCCTTTGACCTGAAGGTTCAGGTGGCCAACAAGAGCAGCCAGGCCCTGGAGGGCAACCTGGACCTGGAACTGGCCGAGAGCTTCACCGGGGAAGAGGGAAGCCGCAGGGTGTACGGCTTCAGCGGCTCCATCAACCGGCGCCTGGAGGAAGCGAAACCAGGGAGCTTCATCAAGAAGGGCAGCCTCACGGGTACCAAGACCTTTGCCGGCCCGGTGGAATGGGCCGGCCTGGACGAGCCTTACTTTTTGGAGGCCATGGTGCCCTTGGGAGCGCCCAAGGCCGCGGTCACCCTGAAAGAAACCGTGGGCGAGCCCCTGGTGGTGACCCTGCGCACCCCGGTGGAGGCCCTGGCCCCGGGCCGGGAGGCCCAGTTTGCCTACGCCCTGTACTTCGGCCCCAAAAACCTGGACGACTTGAAACCCCTGAACCTGGGGCTGGAGCGGGCCGTCAACTTCGGCTGGTTCGACTTCCTGGGCAAACCGCTGTTGTACGTCCTCAAGTTCTTCGACCGCTTCACCCACAACTACGGCTGGGCCATCATCATCCTCACGGTCTTGATCCGGGTGCTCTTTTTCTACCCCAACCACAAAAGCTACAAGTCCATGAAGGAGATGCAGAAGCTGCAGCCCAAGGTGGCCAAGATCCGGGAAAAATACAAGGACGACCGGGAGGCCATGAACAAGGAGCTCATGGCCCTGTACCGGGCCTTCAAGGTCAATCCGCTGGCCGGGTGCATGCCCATGGTGCTGCAACTGCCGGTGTTCATCGCCCTGTATAACGTGCTGGGATACGCCATCGAGCTGCGCCATGCGTCCTTTATCCCCACCCTGCCCTTTACCCAGATCGTGTGGCTCTCGGATTTGTCCGCCAAGGACCCCCTGCTCATCACTCCCCTGGTCATGGGGGCCTCCATGTTCATCCAGCAGAAGATGACCCCGGCGCCCGGGGACCCGGCCCAGGCCAAGATGATGATGTTCCTGCCCCTGATCTTTACCTTTCTTTTTCTGAACTTCGCCTCAGGCCTGGTGGTCTACTGGCTGGTCAACAACGTCTTGTCCATCGCTCAGCAATATTACACCAATAAGTATCTGGCTTAGGTTGCGGGGGAAGAGATGGAGCTTGAGGAGTTTGAAGGCAAGAACACGGAAGAGGCCATTGAACTGGCCTGCGACCATTTCCAGGTCCCCCCTGAGCAGTTGGAAATTGAGATCCTCAGCGTCGGCTCCTCCGGTCTGTTCGGCCTGGGTGGGAAGAAGGCCAGGATTCGGGCCGGGCTCCGCGCCGGGCCCCAGGAGTCGCTGCTGCCCCTGGCCCGGGAGACCCTGGAGCAGATTCTGGAGATGATGCGCGAGCCGGCCACGGTGACCGCGGACCAGGAAGAGGACCGGATCAACCTGCGCATTGAAGCTCAGGACGCGGGGCTGCTCATCGGCAAGCAGGGCCAGACCCTGGACGCGCTGCAATACCTGGTCACCAAGATCCTGGCCAAGAAAGCCCGGAGCAAGGTACGGGTAGCCATCGACGTGGAGGCTTACCGCGCCCGGCATAACGAGTCCCTGGCCCAACTGGCCTTGAAGTCTGGGGAAAAGGTGAAAAAGAGCGGCAAGTCCATCACCCTCACCCCCATGAACCCTTATGACCGGCGCATCATCCACCTGACCCTCCAGGGCGACAAGGACTTGAAGACCATGAGCCGGGGGGAAGGTCTCTACAAGAAGGTGGTCATCTCTCCCGCCCGGAAGAAGGAAGGCCAGGAGGACGCCCCCGGTCCGGCGTATGAGCCAGCCTGACACTGCGGATACCATCGCTGCCATTTCCACCCCTCCCGGGGAAGCCGGCATCGGCATCGTGCGCCTGAGCGGCCCGGAAGCCGAGGCCATCGCCCGCCGCCTGTTCCGTCCCCGCCACCCCCGCTGCCGGTGGCGCTCGCATCAGCTTTACCTGGGCCACATCATGGACCGCGCCGGGAAGATGGTGGACCAGGTCCTCCTGACCCTGATGCGGGCTCCCCACACCTACACCCGGGAGGACGTGGTGGAAATCAACTGCCATTCCGGGCCCGGGGTCTTGCGCCGCGTCCTGGAGCTGGCCCTGGCCCAAGGGGCCCGGCTGGCCCGTCCCGGCGAGTTCACCCTCCGGGCCTTCCTTGCGGGCCGCATCGACCTGACCCAGGCCGAGGCGGTCCTGGAGGTCATCCAGGCCCGCACCCAGGAGGCCCTGGCCGTGGCTGCGGACCACCTGGAAGGGGGATTGGGACGGGGGCTCAAGGGGGTCCGGGAAGCGCTCCTGAACCTCCTGGCCCGGGTGGAGGCAGCCCTGGATTTCCCCGAGGAGGCGGAGGAAATTCCCCTGGCGGTCCTTAAGGAAGGGCTGGAAGCGCAGGTCGCGGAGCTCACGCGTCTTCAGGACACCTACCGGGAAGGGCGGCTGCTCCGGGACGGGCTGCTGGCGGTGTTGGCCGGCCGCCCCAACGTGGGCAAGTCCAGCCTCCTGAACCGCCTGCTCAACCAGGACCGGGCCATCGTCACCGAGATCCCCGGCACCACCCGGGACCTGGTGGAGGAGACCTTGACCCTGGGCGGGGTGATGGTGCGCCTGAGCGACACCGCGGGCTTGGGCCCGGCCCGGGACCGCCTGGAGGAGCTGGGCATTGCCAGGGCCCGGGAGCGGGTGGCCCAGGCGGACGTCGTCCTCTACCTGGTGGATGGCAGCGAGCCTTTGGCCGCGGCGGACCGGGAGGCCCTGGCCGGGCTCAACGGCCGCCGGGGGCTGGCGGTGGTGAACAAGATCGACCTGCCCCCGGTTCTGGATGAAGGGGAGCTCAAGGCGGCCACGGCTTTTCCTATGGCCCGGGTCTCCGCGCTCACCGGCCAGGGGATGGAGGACTTGAAAAATGCCCTGACCCAGCTGGCCCTGGGGGGTGGCCTGAAGCTGGCAGGCCAGGTCGTCACCCAGGCCCGGCACCACCTGCACCTAAGGCAATGCCTGGACTACCTGGGGCAGGCCCGGGGGCTGCTGGACTCCTCACCACCCTGGGAACTGGTGGCTTTGGAACTCAAGGAAGCCATCCGCGAACTGGGGGAAATCACCGGCGAGGAAGTGGGGGACGCGGTCCTGGACCGCATCTTCTCCCAGTTCTGCCTGGGGAAATAAGTCCCGAGTCCCGAGTCCCGAGTCTCGAGTCTCGAGTCATTATTATTTGACCCGGGACTCGTGACTCATGACCCGGGACCGGCAATCCGCCCTGGAGCCTTATGGTAAGGAGAGAGCAAGCCGAGCCCGACCCCCTGGACCTGCTTGTAGAAGGGGCCGCGGCCCTGGGGCTGGAATTGGCTCCCAAAGTCTTGGAGCAGTTTGGGATTTATCTGACGGAGTTACAGCGCTGGAACGCTCGGGCCAGCCTCACCGGGCTCAATGAGCCACGGGACATCGTCATCAAGCACTTCCTGGACTCCCTGGCGGTGATTAAATACCTGGAGGGCGCCGCCTCTCTGGCGGACCTGGGGGCCGGCGCCGGCTTTCCCGGTCTGGCCCTGAAGCTGGTCCGCCCGGAGCTGGCCCTTACTCTGGTGGAGGCGAAGGAGAAGAAGGCGGCCTTCCTGGAGTACCTGGTGAGTCTGCTCAGGCTCTCCGGGGTGGAGGTGGCCCAGGTCTACCTCACCCCCATCCTGGCGCGGCGTTGGGGTCCCAGGTTTGCCGCGGTGGCCTCCCGGGCCGCCTGTTCCCTGGAGTGGTTACTGGAGCTGGCGGGGCCGCTGCTTCTTCCCGGGGGCGTGCTCCTGGCCCTCAAGGGCCCGGAACTGCCGGCGGCGGAGCTTAAGGGGGCCCGAGAGCGCCTGGCCCGCCTGGGTCTTTCCCCCCTGGAGTTTCAGGAATATTGCCTGCCCCTGAGCGGCGAGCCCCGTCTCCTGGTGCGGGCCCGCCGCGGCCTTTAGCACCTGCTCGACTAAATGCGCAAATTTGGGATAATATTTTACCGCAGGTCTTAAAGTCCCCCTTTCTTAAAGAGGGATTTAGGGGGATTTTAAAATCCCCGCTGCCCCCCAGCAGTGTCCGGCAGGGGATTTTGCGTATTTAAAATAAGTGATGTTGCCGCTGGGCTTAAGCGCCTCCGTCGCCGTTTTAAAAACTGTATCAGCAACAATCCCCTCTCCCCTTCGAGGGGAGAGGGTTAGTGTGGGGGCGCTTCATTCTCCGCCCCCCTCACCCCAGCCCTCTCCCCCTGTTCCCGGGGGGAGAGGGAGAAAAATTTGCGGCCAATTATGTCCTCAGATGCAAGATGGGTCGCCAGGACTTAGACACTCTTGGTTTTGTCATAATAGGTAAATTTCTACCGGACGCTGCTGCCCTGACCCCCCTTTAGTAAAGGGGGGAAGCAGGGAATTTTTCGAATTTATGGGGTATAATTTTGGGAGCGGCGGCGGGGAAAAATTGACCCCTTGACGGAGAGGTCCGGATGGAAGAGACGGCCCTGGGCATGATTTACGGGGTGGCCCTGGGGGACGCCCTGGGCGCGCCGGTGGAGTTTGAAATGCTTTCCCGCATCCGGGAGGAGTACGGCCCCCAGGGCATCCAGGACCTGCCGCGGCCGGCCCGGTTCAGCGACGACACCCAGCTGACCCTGGCTATGGCCGAGGCCCTGGTGGCCGCGGGCCACCTGGACCTGGGGGCGGTCATGGAGGCGGTCTCCCGGGAGTTCGTGGCCTGGCTTCACTCCCAGGAGAATCCCGAGAACGTCCGGTCCCCCGGGGGCTCCTGCCTGTACGGCGCCCGGCAGCTGGCCGTGGGGGTGCCCTGGTGGCAGAGCGGCAAGCCCAACTCCAAGGGGTGCGGCGCGGCCATGCGGGTGGCGCCCATCGGTTATCTTTACCAGCACGATCTCCCCAAGCTGCGCCGGGTGGCCGCGGACACCGCCCTGGCTACCCACCACCACCCTGCGGCCCAGGTAGGCGCGGTGGTCGCGGCCTTCCTGGTGAAGCTGGCCCTGGACCGGCTGCCGCCGGCGGACTTCGTGCCCGCGCTGAAACGGGAAATCTTGGGGCAGAGCCGGGACTTTGACCTGGCTTTGGGGCGCCTGGAGGAGGCTTTGGAGATGACCTCCAGCGACGCCGCGCTGGAGCACCTGGGCGAGGGCTGGGTGGCGGAAGAGGCGGTCCTGGCGGCCCTTTACTGCTTCCTCCAGTCTGCCGACGACTTTCTCAAGGTCATCCGCCTGGGGGCCAACACCCAGGGGGACTCGGACTCCATTGCTGCAATCGCCGGGGGGATAAGCGGCGCCTACGTGGGCATCAAGGCCCTGCCCCGGGACTGGGTGGGCCGCATCGAGAAGTCCGCCTACCTGGCGGACGTGGCCCGGCGGCTGGCGGCCCGCAAGCGCAGCCTCACCGCGGCCGCCCCGGCCGGGGTATAAGATTATCAACCCCGCTGGAACTAGCCATGAGAATTTTCCTCTTACTCCTGAGTTTGACCTTAAGCCTGGCCCCCCCGGCCCTGGCCCAGGGGGACGCCTCCTTTGAGTCCGCCCGGAAGGCCATGGTGGCCCAGCAGCTGGCGGCCCGGGGCCTCAGCGACGCCAGGGTGCTGGCGGCCATGAGCAAGGTGCCCCGGCACCTGTTCGCGCCCCCGAGGCTGGCTTCCCTGGCCTATGGCGACCATCCCCTGCCCATCAGCGGCGGCCAGACCATCTCCCAGCCTTACATCGTGGGGCTGATGAGCGAGTGGGCCATGGTCAAGCCGGGGGACAAGGTTCTGGAAGTGGGCACGGGCTCGGGCTATCAAGCCGCGGTCCTGGCGGAGCTGACGGACCAGGTCTATACCATCGAGATCCGTCCGGACCTGGCCCGGGAGGCCGCGGCCCGGCTCAAGGAACTGGGTTACTCCAAGGTCCAGGTGCGCACCGGCGACGGCTACCTGGGCTGGCCCGAGCAGGCTCCCTTTGACGCCATCCTGGTCACGGCCGCGGCGAGGGGGGTGCCCCCGGCCCTGGCGGAGCAGCTCAAGGAAGGGGGCCGCCTGGTCATCCCCCTGGGCCCGGAGGGCGGCGCCCAAACCCTGGTGCGATTGCGCAGCGTGAAAGGGAAGCTCGTCGAGGAAGCCAGCCTGCCGGTGAGGTTTGTGCCCCTGGTGCGGTCCCCGGTCCAGGAGCCGGCCCCTCCGCCCGCCTTGCCGCCCTAAAAAGACCGTGGGAAATTGTTGTAGCCGCAGGCTTTAGCCTGCGCTCAATTTATTTAATATTTTCGCAAGCTAAAGCTTGCGGCTACATTTAATAAGTCTTAAAGAGGACACTAATCCACCCGCATCTTAGCGCTTCGGGTCAGGTCCCAAATGAGGCGGGTGAGGAGAGAGTTTACCGGGGTAGGCACTCCCAGGGCTGCGCCCCGGGCCGCGACCTGGCCGTTCAGGGCGTCGATCTCCGTGGGGCGCCCGGCCAGGACATCCTGGAGCATGGAGGAGCGGTTGGCCGCGGTGGCCTGGCAGACCTGCTGCACCCGGGCCTCCGGGTCCCCGGGAACCGTTACTTCCGAGGCCCGGGCCACCATCTGGGCCTCCCGGGCGGCAGCCACCGCCAGCTCCCAGGCCGCAGGGAGCTGCGGCAGCGCGCCATTGGGCACCCGCAACAGGGCCGTCAAGGGGTTGATGGCCACGTTGACGAGGAGCTTCTCCCAGAGGACGGCCTGGATGTCGTCCGTGGCCCGGCAGTCCAACCCGGCCCGGTGGAAGATAACCGCCCACTTCTCTACTTCCGCGGCCGGGACCCGGGAGCCGGGGGGCGCGCCGAGGTACATGGGGCCCTGGCCGGCGTAAAAGACAGACCCCTCTTCTTTGCGGGTCACCCCCAGGAAGGTGACCCCCGCCAGGAGGCGCTCCGGGCCCAGCACCCGGGCCATGGCCTCCAGGTTGCCCAGGCCGTTCTGGAGGGTGAGGGCCAGGCCCCCGGGGGCCAGGAGCCGGGGCAGGGAGCCGGCCGCAGCCTGAGTCTGGTGGGCCTTTACGGCCATGACGGCCAAGTCCGCGGGCTCCGCCTCCTCCGGCAAACCTGTGGGCACCCTGATGGTGCGGCGGCCTCCCTCCAAAGTCTCCAGCTGGATGCCGGCCTCCCGGAGGTGGGCGGCGCGGTGGGGGCGGTGGTCGGCCAGGAAGACCTCCTCCCCGGCTTCGAAAAGCAGGGAAGCCAGTAAACATCCCAGCGCCCCGGGTCCCAGGATGGCAATTTTCATGGAGGTGGGCTCGCCCAAGATGACGTTAGGCCAACTTTAACAGAAGATTCTTTAATATTATTTATCTTTTAAACGATTTATAGTAAGATTTTTTTAATTGATCCAGGAAGGGGGTGGCCTGGATGGCGACACCCATGAAGATGCCCAGGCAGGTGGAGCTGGAACTGGAGGGCTTGAAGCAGAACCTCCTGCAGATGGCGGCTCTGGCGGAGAATGCCGTGGCCAAGAGCATCCTGTCGGTGACTTCCCGCAATTCCGACCTGGCCCGGGAGGTAATCACCGACGATATTAATTTGAACCGCATGGAGCTGGCCATCGAGGACCAGGCTTTCAAGATCCTGGCCTTGCGCCAGCCCCTGGCCACGGACCTGAGGCTGACCATCGCGGCCATCCGCATCGCCACGGAACTGGAGCGCATCGGCGATCAGGCGGTGAACGTCGCGGAGCGGGCCCTGGAGCTCAACAGCCGCCCGCCCATCGAGATTCCCATTGACATCAAGATGATGGCCGACATGGCCTTAGGCATGGTGCGCACCAGCATCGACGCGTTTGTGCAGCAGGATCCCAAGCTGGCCATCCAGGTGTGCCAGCGGGACGTGGAGGTGGACCTCTTAGACGATGAATACGTCCAGAAGCTCCTGGACTGCATGATTCAGGAATCCCGGTGGGTGACCAGATTGCACCACTTCCTCATCATCGTCCGGAACCTGGAGCGCATTGCGGACTTGGCCACCAACATCGCGGAGGACATCGTCTTCGTCATCGAAGGGCGGGTCATCAAGCATCAATGCGAGGACTGGATGCTGGTGGCCTCCCCCTGACCTGGGCCTGGGCCATTTTCTCCTCCAGCAGCCGCACTTCCTGATCCAGGCGGGGCTGAAGGTGGCGGTCCCGCTCCAGGGTCTGCAGGGCATGGACCACGGAGGCGTGGCTCCGCTGGAAAAGGCGTCCCAACTGGGTCACCGTCTTCTCCGTGTAGACGCGGCAAAAATAGAGGGCCATCTGCCGGGCCCGCACCAGTCTTTTTTGCCGTGACCGCCCCAGCATCTCCGAGAGGCTCACCCCGTAATAATCGCTGACAATCTTCTGGATTTCCCCGGCGCTTAGCCTGGTTTCCACGGCCTGCAGGTCCTGGAGGACCTCCCGGGCCAAGTGCAGGTTGAGGGGCTCGCTAAGCAGGGTGGACCGGGCCACCAGGCAGTCCAGGGCGCTTTCCAGGCGGCGCACGTCGCCGGTGACGTATTCGGCCAGATACTCCAGGATCTTCACGGAGACCGGCGCCCCCCGGTTGGCGGCTTTCCGGCCCAGGATCTGCACCCGGGTGGCAAAGTCCGGCGCGCCGATGGGGGTGATGATGCCCCCGGTGAGGCGGGAGCGCAACTCCTGGGAGAGGTGGCTAATCTCCCCCGGCAGGTAGCAGCTGGTGAAAACCAGCCTCTTTTTGCGGCTCATGAGGGTGTCCAGGGTGTAGCAGACTTCCGCCTGGATCTTTTCCTTGCCGCTGAGGAACTGGACCTCCTCCAGGAGCAGGACTTCGCACTCCCCCCGGAAACGCTCCCGGAAATGAGCCATGCCGCCGTTCTTCAGGGCCCCCACCATTTCGTTGGTGAAGGTTTCGGCGGTGAGGTAGCGCACCGGGGCGGTGCTGGACTGGGCCAGGAAATTGCCCACCGCCTGGGTGAGATGGCTCTTGCCCAGCCCGGGACCGGAGGTCAGGAAGAGGATGCGGTTGTAAAAGGTATCGTTCCGGGCCAGGGCCCGGGAGGCCTGGTAGGCCAGGCGGTTTTGGGCCCCCACCACGAACTCCTCGAAGGTGAAGGCCCGGTTGAGCCCGGTGCCGTTTCCGGGCGTCAGTGGCAGGGCCGGCTGGGCCGCCTGGGGCAAGGCCACTGGCCGCGGCGGCGCCACCAGCAACTGCAAACGCACCGCCGGGCCGTGGCCCCCGGCTTGGCTGAAGGCCTGGCGGATAGCCGGGAGAAAATGGGACTGGACCCACCGCAAGGCAAAGGGATTGGGGCAGGCCAGCACCAGTTCCCCGCCGGGCCCCCTCTCCGCCAGCAGAGTCTCGATCCACAGATGGAAACTGGAAGAAGAAAGGCGATCCTTAAGGATTTCCTTGACCTGTTCCCAGCTTCGCTCCATGGTTTTCCTTTCGGCGGGGCCCGTTTGGGGTGAGAGGTATGTTAGCTGCGCGGCGCGTTCCGGTCAAAGGCAATGGACCGGAATGGAGCTTAGCCCACCCCCCGCCTGGGGGGTGGTGCCGGCTGTTGCCGGATGCAACGGGGGTGCGCCTCCAGCATGTTTCAAAAATTATCCTGAGATTTGGCCTAGTTGTGAAGCATCTGCGGTCTGCTCCCAGCGCTCCGGCGCCTCCCGGCGATTTTTTGAATCTCGCGTATCCGCCTTTTTTTGACGTTTTTCATAGGGGGGGAGAAAAAATTCTGTCAAAAATAGCTATCCCCCGGGACTGTCATGGAAAAAATAATTAGCTTAAGATATCAATGAGATAGCTTAAAATGTCCGGGGCGGTGGCACCTGGAAGCAGGGCCGGGTTTCCCCTCCGGGAAAAGGAGATGGGGTACCACATTCGCCTGGCCTTCCCTGTTATTGACAAATCCTGCATACCGAGTATCATGCCTTGGTAAACCACGCCGGCGAGGTCCGCAATGATCAATTATGTGGCCTATCGCAAGTTCGTCACCCTGAGAAACGGCAAACGGGTGATGTTCCGGTTCCTCAGCGACCAGGACCGGGACGGCCTGATCCAGCTCTTTCTGGACGCGCCCGAGGAGGATACCCGGTTTCTGAAGCAGGACGTCAAGGACCAGAAGCTGGTCAACTACTGGATCGACCACCTCGATTACCGCAAGGTATTGCCCCTGGTGGCGGTGGACCTGGAGAGCAACCGGCTCATTGGGGACGCCACGTTGCACCGGGGCAAACACGCGGCCAAGCACCTGGGAGAGGTGCGCATTTTCGTATCCCGGGCCTACCGCAACCTGGGGCTGGGCTCCATGATGCTGGAGGAGCTCATCAACCTGGCCTTCCAGGAGAACCTGTATCTGCTGAAGGCCGAGGTTCTGGCGGACCACAAGAAGGTGATCAAGGCCTTCCGGGCCAAAGGGTTTGAGGTCAAGGCCACCCTGGAGGATTACTTTATCCGCAAGGACGGAGTGACCCATGACGTGGTGCTGATGCTGCGCCACGTCATGAAGAAGGAAGAAGCGGAGTTTTAAGAGCGGGTTAGGGCGCACGAAGGGAAAACGGGGGCGGGGCTTGCCGCCCCTTTTTGTTCCTTCTCGGGATGGGGGAGAGTAAGAAATCGCTTGACTTAATTAATAGGTCATATATCATCTTAATAAGGTCATATAAACTATTAATTAGGTCATTATCATGTTAGAACCTTTGATCGGCTCCACGAGCAGTGAACGAGTCCTCATCTTCCTTTATGCGAGGGGTGAAGGATATCCACGGCAAATAGCCAGGTTTTATAATGCCGGTCTGACCCCCATCCAGAAGCAATTGGAAAAACTGGAGATAGGTGGAGTCTTGGCCAGCCGCCTGGCGGGCAGGACCCGTCTTTATTCGTTTAATCCCAGATATCCCTTCCTGGCAGAATTGGAAAGCCTGCTGGCCAAGGCTTTATCATTTTATCCCGAAAAGCAACGGGAAGTCCTGTTGATGGATCGGCGCCGGCCCAGAAGACGCGGCAAGCCCCTGTGAAATCGTTAAGCGAGATGACGGTGGGAGAACTGGCGGCTTACATCAGCAGCCATCTCCGGGATCACGGCATTGAGGTCGTCCTCTCAGGCGGCAGTTGTGTTGCCATTTACAGCCGTGGCAAATATGTCTCCTTGGATCTGGATTTCATTGATAGCCGCGCCACCAAAAGGGCGAAGATAAGAGAGGCCTTAAAAGAAATTGGCTTCCAGGAAAAAAATCGATATTTCATTCATCCCGACACCCAATTTTTTCTAGAATTTCCATCCGGGCCGCTTTCGGTGGGTCGCGAACCGGTTCGGGAAATCAGCATTATGGAGTTCTCCACCGGCCTGCTGAAAATCATTTCCCCCACTGATTGTGTAAAAGACCGGCTGGCTGCTTATTACCACTGGGGTGACCGGCAAGCCTTGGAACAGGCGGTCTTGGTTGCTGAGGAAAATAAGGTGGATTTGGATGAAATTGCCGCTTGGTCCAGGGGCGAAGGCAAGTTAACCGAATTTCAACAAATAAGTGCGCGTCTCAGGTGGAAGACCTGAAAAAATTCAAGAGGTCACAGTTAACGGGTTCACCCACGAAATCAGGTCGCAGAAACCACGGAGGCAGGTGAAGGAATGGGACGAGTTTTCTCGGGGTTGGAAGTCTTCCTCAAGGACCCGCCGGCCTGGGTCCGGGGCGCCCGGCTGGGGCTGCTTTCCCACCCCGCGGCCGTGGGCCCCGGTCTCACTCACGCCCGCCACCTGGTGGCCCAACACTTCCCCGGCCAGCTACAGGTCCTCTTCAGCCCCCAGCACGGGCTCCTGGGGGAAAAGCAGGACAACATGGTGGCCTCTGTGGATTTCCGGGACCCGGACCTGAATCTCCCGGTGGTGAGCCTCTATGGGCCCCGCCTGGAGCCTCCGCCCGGGGCCCTGGAGCAGGTGGACGTGCTCCTGGCGGACCTCCAGGACGTGGGCACCCGGGTCTATACCTTTGCCGCCACCCTGGCCAAAGTAATGGCCGCGGCCGCGCCTCTGGGCGTAAAGGTGGCGGTGCTGGACCGGCCCAACCCCATCTCCGGCGCCGCAGTGGAAGGAAACCTGCTAAAGCCGGAGTGGGCCTCCTTGGTGGGGCCCTATCCGTTGCCCATGCGCCACGGCTTCAGCCTGGGCGAACTGGCCCGCTACTACAACGCCACCCAGGGCCTGGGTTGCGACCTCACGGTCATCCCGGCCCGGGGCTGGCGCCGGCAGGATTACTTTGACGCCACCCACCTTCCCTGGGTCATGCCCTCTCCCAACCTCCCCACTTTGGACACGGCCCTGGTTTATCCCGGCCAGGTGCTGTTAGAGGGCACCAACCTGTCCGAGGGCCGGGGCACCACCCGTCCTTTTGAGCTCTTCGGCGCGCCGTTTCTGTCGCCCCCGCTGCTGGCGGGCCGGCTTAAAGACTTTGACCTCCCCGGGGTGATTCTCCGGGAGGTGGCCTTCGAGCCCATCTTCCACAAGTGGGCCGGGGAATTGTGCCGGGGCTTCCAGCTTCACGTCACCGACCGGGGAGCCTTTAAACCTTATCTCACCACCCTGACCCTGCTGGGCGTGATCCGGGAACTGTATCCTGAGGAGTTTGCCTGGCGGCAGCCCCCGTATGAGTACGAGACAGAGCGCTTGCCCATTGACCTCTTGACCGGCGACTGCGCCATCCGGGAGGGGCTGGACCGGGGCGTGGCGCCGGCGGAGCTGGAGGCGGCCTGGCAGGGGGAACTGTCCCGATTCCTGAAGGTCCGGCGGGAGTTTTGGCTTTATCAGGAGTGAGTCACTACGCCTCGTTCCCCCCGCCTATGAAGATTGAGGAAATAGCCATGCGCGGTAAAGCGGCTTTGCTGGCCCTGATTTTCCTACTCCCTCTTTTAGCCGGGCTCCCGGCGGCCCGGGGCGGGGAAGTGCTCTTCCAGTACGGCCCCATGGACAGCCTGCTGGCCGGGTATTACGAAGGCGGGCTCACCGTGGTGGAGCTCAAGAGGCACGGCGACCTGGGGTTGGGGACCTTCGACGCCCTGAACGGCGAGATGGTAGTCGTGGACGGCCGGGTCTACCAGGTGAAAAACGACGGCAAGGCTTACCTGGCGCCGGATACGGAGAAAACGCCCTTTGCCGCGGTGACTTTCTTCAATCCCAGGCAGTCCCTCCCCATGGAGGCCGTGGCCAGTCTGGCGGCCCTGGAGAAAGTCCTGGACGCGGCCCTGCCCAGCTTCAATATCTTTTATGCCCTCAAGGCGGAGGGCCGGTTCCGGGAGATTACCGTGCGCTCGGTGCCCCGGCAGAGCCGCCCGTATCCGCCCCTGGCCCGGGCGGTGGCGCAACAGGCCGTCTTTAAGTTAAAGGACGTGGAAGGGGTGATGGTGGGGTTCCGGTGCCCGGCCCTGGCCCGGGGGGTCAACGTGCCGGGGTACCATTTCCACTTTTTGACCCGGGACCGGAGCGCCGGAGGCCACGTCCTGGACTGCGCCCTGGAGAGGGCGACCGTGGAGGCGGACCCGAGCCGGCGGCTGGAGCTGGTGCTGCCCCAGGGCCGGGAATTTGACCGGCTGGACCTGGAAGGGGACCGGGCCGGGGAACTGGGGCAGGCGGAGCAGAGGGGGCGGTGAAGCGGTCCGGGCTTAATAGAGCAGGGCCAGGGCGCTTCTCAAGGCCGCCTTGGGGGGCGCCTGGGCGGGCTCGCCGGAGAGGGCCTTCCGGGCCTCCTGCAGCCAGTCGTAGACCGTGGCCCGGGCCGGAGGGACGGCCCCCACCCGGTCCGGGGGCTTGAGGCCTGCCAGCACCTCGTTGACGATCTTCAGCGCCTCGTCGTGCCGGCGCCGGTCCACCAGGTCAAAGGCCCGGCTCAGGGCCTCCTTGAGGTCCGCCATGGGCTTCTCCTTTGCCATTTCTTTGCGGCTGCCAGACGCAAATGTCAAGAGGCGGCGGGGAAAAATTCGTCCCTGCATTTAAAGGAATCTTGGTGGGCAGTGCGCACCCCACATTAAGGTGCCGCCTGCTTCGCCACCCCCACCCTGACCCTCCCCCATCAAGGGGGAGGGAAAAAGGAATTTTGGCGGGGCGTGCCAACCCTACATTGCTTCAGGGGCAGGGCGCACCCCACTGGAAAAGCACCACGCCGTCGGGGCCCAGCACCACGATGTACTCCACGTTCAGCACCGTAATCACCGAGCCGCCGGCGCCCTGCTGGTAGAGGACACGGCGTTTCTTGTCCAGGAGGGTGAGGCTCTGGCTGCCCCCATTGATGGTCAGCTCATCGCAGCCCTTGCCGCCGTCGATGGAGACCTGGTCGACTCCGGCGCTCACGTCATAGGTGATGGTATCGTTGCCCGGGCCGGCATCGATGCTGACATTGTCGTCGCCTTCGCCGGCATCGCACCTGATTTTATCATCCCCATCGCCGCCTTTCTGGATGATATAATCATTCCCAAAGCCACCAATTGCAGTTAAGTCGTCGTTGCCTGCCCCTCCACTCTGAAATATCCAGTCGTCGCCGTCTCCACCTTCGGCGAACATGGTGTCATTTCCAGAACCGCCGCTCTGGTAAATGAAATCATTTCCGGTGCCGGCTCGAATATTTAAATTATCATCTCCCGGGCCGCCGAGTTGCACGAGCCAGTCATTGCCGTCGGCGCCGCTGACATATTGGGTATCTTTGCCACCATAGCCGAACTGCATGATGAAATCCGGCTCCGGGGTGCCCAGGTCAATCTGGGTGTCTTCGCCCTCGGTGCCCTCATTGACGGTTTCGGTGGGGAAGTCGCCCCAGAGGATCTTCTCCACGTTCTTCACGGTGATGAGGGTGCCGCCCGTCCCCTCCTGGTGGATGACGTTGCCTTTATTGTCCTTAACCGTGTAGTTCTGGCCGTTGGCCTTGACCAGCAGGACGTCGAATCCCGCGCCGCCGTCCACGGTGACCACGTCGTTGCCGGGGGTGCACTCATAGAGGATGAGGTCGTCTCCCTTGCCCGCGGTCACCTTGATGACGTCGTCGCCGTCGGTGCCGGTCACCTCCATGAAGTCGTCGTCCGGGGTGCCTTTAACGACCAGGGCGCCCTTGCCCGCGCCCCAGGCCCCGGCGCTAAGCAAGGCAAAGCCAAAGAAGATCGCCAGCATGATCAGGAGCGGCTTGGTCTTCATGGCTTATCCCTCACTGGGTTTGGGGATAAGAGAATTTTGCGCCTGGTTGCGAATGATTACCAGTTATTTTATCCGTCTGTGACTTGTGAGCTTTTAACCTGCGTCGGTGCGGGTCATCCACATCGAGGGGGCACAGCACGCTGTGCCCCTACGCAAAAATCTTCAGATTATCTGTAAGGGCGGGCAGGGGGGGCGCCTGCCCCACATTTTCTGGCCTTCCCTCCCTTCTCACTTGGGCAGCAGGGTCCTGATGGCCGCGGCCAGGGTGTCCACGCCCAGGAGTTCCAGGCCGTGGAAGTCGCCCAGGCGCTCCTGCTGGCGGCGGGCCAGGAGCGCCCGGCTAAAGCCCAGTTTGCGCCCCTCCTTGAGGCGCACCTCGGGCTGGCTCACGGCCCGGACCTCCCCGGTTAAGCCCACCTCGCCGAAGATGAGGGTGTCCGCGGGCACCACCCGATCCAGGAAGGAGGAGGAGAGGGCCAGGGCTACGCCCAGGTCCATGGCGGGTTCGGTGAGGCGCACGCCCCCGGCCACGTTGACGAAGAGGTCGTGGCCGCCCATCCCCAGCCCCACGCGTTTTTCCAGCACGGCCACCAGGAGCGAGACCCGGCCGGGGTCCACCCCCATGCTCTGGCGCCGGGGGAGGGCCAGGGAGGAGGGCGAGACCAGGGCCTGGACTTCCACCAGGATGGGGCGGGAGCCCTCCAGGCTGGGGACCACCACGGCGCCGGGGACCTCGAGGGAGCGCTCCCCCATGAACAGGGCCGAGGGGTTAGGCACCTCCGTCAAGCCCGCTTCCTGCATCTGGAAGACCCCCAGCTCCTGGGTGGGGCCGAAGCGGTTCTTGACGGTGCGCAGCAGCCGAAAGGCGTGGCTGCGGTCGCCCTCCAGGTAAAGCACCGTGTCCACCAGATGTTCCAGGACCATGGGCCCGGCGATGGCACCCTCCTTGGTGACGTGGCCGATGAGAAAGACGGCGACGCCGCTGAGCTTGGCCTGCTGCACCAGGCGGAAGGCGGTCTCCCGCACCTGGGTCAGGGACCCGGGCGCCGCGGGCAGGGTGGCGGTATAGATGGTCTGGATGGAGTCCACCGCCAGGAAGGCGGGCTGAAGTTCTTCCAGGAGCTTGAGGACGTTTTCCAGGCAGGTCTCCGTGGCCACCAGCAGGCCCGGGGAGGTGAGGCCCAGGCGGTCGGCCCGGAGCTTGAGCTGGGCCTCGGACTCCTCCCCGGAGAGGTAGAGGCCCTGGCGGTCGGGGCCGCAGAGACGGTCCAGGACCTGGAGGATGAGGGTGGACTTGCCGATGCCGGGGTCGCCGCCCAGCAGGACCACGGAGCCCTGGACGACGCTGCCGCCCAGGGTGCGGTCGAACTCCGTCAGTCCCGAGGCCTGGCGGACTTCCTTGGGGGCCTTGAGCTTGAGCAGGGATTGGGGCGCGCTGCGCCGGGGAGGCAGGGCCGCGTCCGCCACCGGGCCGCTGGGGACCGCCTCTTCGGCCAGGGAATTCCAAGCGCCACAGTCGGGGCAGCGGCCCAGCCACTTGGCGGCCTGATAACCGCAGCTCTGACAGACGAAGATGGAGCGGCCCCGGGCCGCCATACTCACCTCCCGGAGATTTTGGCCTGATTTTACCGCATGGTCGGGTATATGGCCAGAGACAAAAGTGCCGCTGCTTTCTGAGCGTTCAAGGATTACATCGGTGATGGCCTCTGTAGGGGCGGGTTTAAAACCCGCCCCTACGGCCAGACAATTTATTTTATCCCCCAATTAATCAGAAAAGGCCATTTCTGGTATATTCAGGGAGCATCAAGAGCCTATCGTTGCTGAAAGGTGCGGATGTCCACCCCACGGGAATTGTTAGTCAACTTGCAGGCCGGCGTTAAGGGTCTGGCTTCCCGGGGCGTGCTCCGGGCCCTGGCGGAGCCAGCCGCGGCCCGGGGGGTCACGGTCTACCTAGTGGGGGGCTCGGTGCGGGAGCTGGCCCTGGGAAAAGCGAGCCCGGACCTGGACCTGGCGGTGTCGGGGGCGACGCTGGAATTGGCCCGGGACCTGGCCCAGGCCCTGGACGGCACCTTTGTCCTCCTGGACGAGGCGGAGGCCACCGCCCGGGTGGTGACCCGGGGGGAGGTTTTGGACCTGGCCCAGTTCCGGGCCCCCACCCTGGAAGGGGACCTCCAGGGGCGGGACTTCACCATCAACGCCCTGGCCCTGGAGCTGGACGCGGTCCTGGGCGGGGGCGCGCCAACCCTCATCGACCCCTGGGGCGGCCTGAACGACCTGGCGCAGGGCTTGATCCGGGTCCTGGCCCCGGAAAACCTCCGGGACGACCCCTTGCGACTGCTCCGGGCCTACCGGTTTGCCGCCACCCTGGGGTTCAGCCTGACTCCCGAGACCACCGCCGCCATCCGCCGCTTTGTCCCCGAATTCCCCCGGGTGGCAGGGGAGCGGGTGCACCAGGAGCTGTTCCTGCTGTTGGCCGCGCCCCGGGCCGCGGGCGCGCTCAACGAAATGGACCGGGCGGGGCTGCTGCGGCAAATCTTTCCGGAGCTGGAGGACCTCAAGGGGGTGGAGCAGGACGGCTACCACCACCTGGACGTCTTCCGCCACTCCCTGGAAACGGTGGGCCAGCTGGAAGAGGTCCTGGCCCGGCCCGGGGACTTTTTCCGGGCCCTGGCCAGGGAGGTGGGCCCATACGCGGCCCGGCCGGGGAAGGCGGCCCTGCTCAAGATCGCGGCCCTGTTCCACGACGCGGGCAAGCCCCAGGTGCAGGAGCGCCGCACCGACCCGGAGCGCTATACCTTTTATTACCACGAAAAGGTGGGGCTGGAGATCTTCACGGGCGCGGCCCTGCGGCTCAGGATGAGCCAGGCCGAAGTGAAGACGGTGGCCACCCTGATGATGCTGCACATGCGGCCCTTTTTGCTGATGCCGGCTTTCCGGCGGGGGGAGCTGACGCTCAGGGCCCTGGGGCGCCTGGTCCGGGCAGCCCGGCCGGAATTGGCCGGCCTCTTCGCCCTGGCCATGGGCGACAGCCTGGCGGGGCAGGGGCCCCAGAAGCCCGCGGATTCGGAGGAAGTCCTGGCGGAGCTGGCCGACGCGGCCTACGGCTTCCTGAAGGAGCGCCTGGAGCCCCTGGAACGAGAGCCCCGGCTCCTCACCGGGGACGACCTCATTGAAGTGCTGGGCCTGGCGCCGGGGCCCCGGTTCCGGGAGTTCCTCACCGCGGTGCAGGAGGCCCAGTGGGAAGGGCAGGTCAAGACCCGGGATGAGGCCCTGGGGCTGGTGCGCCGGTTGTTGGCCATGGGTTAGCTGTGGCATTTCACAATAATTTCATGGAAAAAATATTTTATTTCGGGTATATCGAGCATTAACAAATGCTGAGGAGGAATTGTCATGGAGACGGCGATGACGGGCTCCATGAGCCGGGATCCCCAGAGCGGCGCGCTCATCCGGCTGCGGGGCCTTTATCCCTCCCTGAAGACGGCGCTGCAAAAGGTGGCTGACGTCATTTTGCAGCAGCCGGAGATGGCCATCTATGCCTCGGTGAGCGAAGTGGCGTCCGTGTCCGGGGTCAGCGAGGCCACGGTCATGCGCTTCTGCCGCACCCTGGGTTTCAAGGGTTTCCAGGACTTTAAGATTGCCCTGGCCCGGGAGATGGTGTCGCACGCGGAGCCCCGGCCGGAGGTGGCGGAGGGGGACACCCCCGCGGCGGTGGTGCGCAAGATGTTTCAGGCCAACATTACCTCCCTCCAGGAGACCCTGGAGGTCCTGGATATGAAGGCCATGGAGGACGCGGCCCAGGTCCTGCTCCAGGCCCGCCGCCTCATGTTCGCCGGGGTGGGCAGTTCCGCCCCCATCGCCGCCTACGCCTGTAACTGGACCTTCCGCCTGGGGCTCAACGCCCACTGCCATAGTGACGGCCTGCGCATGATGATGGCCGCGTCCCTCATGACCCCCGAAGACGCGGCGGTGGTCATCTCCCTGTCCGGCAATACCCGGGAGGTGGTGGAGACCGCCCGGGTGGCCCGGGAGGCGGGGGCCAAGGTCATGGGCATCACCAGCAACTCCCTCTCCGCCCTGGCCCGGGTGGCGAATCTGGTGCTGCTCACCGCGTCCCGGGGGAGCGGCCCGCGGCAGGAGGCCATGCTCTCCCGGGTCAGCCAGATAAGCCTGATTGACGGCCTCGTCACCCTGCTGGCCCTGGCCCAGCCGGAGAAATCCCGGGAGAGCCTGGCCAAGATCGAGAAGGTGATTGCCTCCCGGCAGTACTGAGGCGCGTCCCTCCATGTCCCCCGAGGAAAAGCTGCGCCACGAAATCGTGCGCATCTGCGGGATGCTGCACCGGAAGAATTACCTGGCCGCCACCGACGGCAATGTCAGCGTGCGCCTTAAGGACCGGGTGCTGGTCACCCCCAGCGGGGTGCACAAGGGCTACATGGCCGCAGACCAGGTGCTCATCGTGGACCTTACGGGCCGGGTGCTGGCGGGGGAGGGGCGGCCCACCTCGGAGCTCCGCATGCACCTGTTGGCCTATGAGCTGCGGCCGGACGTGGCGGCCGTGGTCCACGCCCACCTGCCTTACGCCACGGCCTGCACCCTGGCGGGCATCTCGCTGCTGGAACCCATCCTGCCGGAGGTGGTGATTACCTTAGGGGGGATTCCCACCGCGCCTTATGCCACCCCCGGTACCAATGAGGTGCCCGCGGCCATCCGGGAGTTCATCCAGGAATATGACGCCATCCTCCTGTCCCGGCACGGGGCCATGACCATGGGCCGGGACGTGATGGACGCCTACAACAAGATGGAGAAGCTGGAGCACACCGCCCGGGTGGTGCTGGCGGCCCGGCTCCAGGGAGAGTTGCCGCCTTTGCCGGAGGCGGAGGTGGAGAAGCTGCGGCGCCTGGGGAAAGAGTATAAGGGAGGGGGGTGAGTTTGGGCCCTGCAGTTATTGGCTAGCTATGGTCAAACTTTGCTTGACAATGGTATCATTAATGATACTGTTTAAATGAGCAGCCTCGAAGAAATCATTGCACAAATGAGTAGGAATCTCCGGGATGTCCGTTTTAGTGATCTGTGCAAGGTGTGTGACCGCTACTTCGGCGCTCCTCGTCGGGGCGGCACCAGCCACAGGGTTTACCAGACCCCATGGCCGGGGGACCCCCGGGTGAACATCCAGAATAAAAAAGGAAAAGCCAGGGCCTATCAAGTGAGGCAAGTGCTCAAGGCGATAGCAAGATTGGAGTTGGAGAATGCCACTGAAAGATGATCGCTACACCTACCGGGTAACCTGGTCAGAGGATGACCAGGAGTATGTGGGCCTGTGCGCGGAATTTCCCAGCTTAAGCTGGCTGGCCCGCACCCCCGAAGCTGCCTTGAAGGGCATTCGGAAGGTGGTGGCGGAGGTGGTCAAGGAGATGCGGGAACACGGGGAAGGGCCTCCTGAGCCCCTTGCCTCCAGACGCTACAGCGGCAAATTCATGGTCCGGGTTCCTCCCGAAGTTCATCGTGATCTGGCCCTTAAAGCTGCCGAGGCCGGCGTCAGCTTGAACCGGCTGGCCAGCGCAAAGTTGTAGCACTAGATTTCTGGCGGCGTCACCCCTTTACTGGAGGTGCGGGACGCCTACAGTAAGATGGAGAAGCTGGAGCACACCGCCCGGGTGGTGCTGGCGGCCCGGCTCCAGGGAGAGTTGCCGCCTTTGCCGGAGGCGGAGGTGGAGAAGCTGCGGCGCCTGGGGAAAGAGTATAAGGGCGGGGGTTGATTTTCGGTTAATGGGAAAGAGTCCGCCGTGGTTGTTACCTTAATTAGTAAAGCTGATAAAGGGCTTCTTTGGCTGGGCCTGTTGCTGGCAATGCTGGCAGTCAGCCTCCCGGCCGGCGCCACCAGGCCGTCCTGGCAGGAGGTTACCGCGGTGAACCGGGAGGGACTGGTGGCTGCGGCCCGCCAGTATCTCTCTCCCCAGGAGGCGGAACTTCTGGAGCAGGCCATCAGCAAGGAAGCGCCCTATGGTCCCCGGCACAAAGAAGAGTTCAAGCCGCCCCTGGTGGGTCTCAAGCAGGGCGGTTTTATCCCCGACCTGATAGATATGGTGAAACCTTACCTGGCCCGAGGGGACAGCGCCAAAGTGAAGAAATTCTTTCAGGTCATCAACCAGCAGAAGTTGATACGAGGCTACGGACAATATTACCTGGTAAAGGGGGGCTACGGCGGCCCCATGGTGATTCAGTTGGAATTGCAGCAGTCGCCGCAAAAGGAATTCCAGGTGGAGGTGTGGTATCGATTGGTCCACCCCGCCATCAAGGACGGAAAGAAACAAGAGGGTCCACGGCGCACTTACCCCACCGGAATCACCGGACCCCAATAAAGAAAATTGTTGTTAGAGAAATTGCTCATGGGAAAAGCCTGCTCCCTAGCCAGAAAACATAATAAGGTTTCCCCTATTAGTGCGTGCCCAAGTACAACTTGGCCACGATGGTAAAGATTGTATAATTATTGTTGCTTGACGATGAAACTACGAAGATGAGAACATGCCTTTTTTGCTCTGCCCATCTGACACGACAAAATCGTAGCAAGGAACATGTCTTCCCAAGGTGGCTCGTCTCCCATCTTGAAGCTCAAGACGAGAGATTCATAGGTACGGTTTGGACCTACCCAAACGAACCGACTGTCATTTTTAACGAACGGGAACATGATGCGCTCTCATTGGTCCTTGGCAACGTCTGCCAAGGCTGCAATACGGGCTGGATGGCGCGGCTTGAGGAAGATACGAAACCTTTACTGGAGGCGCTTTGTGCCGGCCAGAGTCCCATAGTGCTAACACATGAACAGTGCAACAGTCTCGCAAGATGGACCTTCAAGACCGCGGCGCTAAACTACTCAGCCAACTACAAGAGAATCATACCTCTTGAGCAGATTCGCCAGTTCTACACCGCCGGTCGTCTACCAGAGAATGGAACCATCGATATTGCCTTTTGCTATCAAGTCGGGATTCATTGGGTAATCGGGGGCAACAGGAGGTTTGTTACCCGATCAGGACTTACAGATGCGCAGAAAAGAGGCACCTATGTCGCTACCCTTCAGTTTGACCACTTATTGATCAGGCTGGCCTGGGTGCCAGTTGACGGGGTCAAGGCTGTTGCCGCCCCAGCAAGCGCGGTATATCGTATCTTCCCTCAGGACAAATCGGAGTTGCAGTTAGTGAGGGGACGCATCTTTAAAGACCACGCGCAGTTTCACTTCACGGCGACAATGCTCGCGGAAGAAGGTGTTTACCCAAATGACCTCGACTTATGAGGTAAAATTCGAAGTCTATGGTTTACTATGGCTCCAGCACCACCTTTAAGGATTCCTGGGCCGCGACCACAATGTTAAAGGCTTCTTGAATTTTTGCAAGGGGCAGGGTGTGGGTGATGGTGTCCTGGACGTTGACCTTTTTTTCGGCGATGAGGGCCAGGGCTTCCTCCAAGTCCGTGGGCGCGGCGCCGTAGGAGGAGGTCACCGTGAGTTCATGGCGCCAGAAATCCGGGACGGGCAGAGGTATATCCCGGTCGGGGATGGCAAAGAAGAGAATAATCCCCTTCTTATCAATACATTTGAAGGCCTGCTCCACCGCGGCGTAAGCGCCGGTGCAGACGATGACCCGCTCCGCCTGGAGATTAAAGTCCTGCGCCGCGTGCACCACCTCATCGGCGCCGAACTCCCGGGCTTTCTGCAGGCGGTACTCATTCAGGTCGGTGGCCACCACCCGGGCGCCGGTCAGCTTGGCCAACTGGATATTCAGGATGCCGGAGATGCCGCAACCCAGGATCAGGACGGTGTGGTCCGGCCGGAGGTCAATGAGCCTGAGCCCCCTGACGCCGCAGGCCAGGGGTTCAATCATGCTTCCTTCGGCATAAGTAACTTCATCCGGCAGGACATACACCCCATAATCCACATTGATCCTGGGCACCCGGACAAATTCGCTGTAGCCGCCGGGGTCGTAGTTGCCCTGGTGCAGGGTATCGCAGGCCGTGTGATGGCCGGCCCGGCAATACTTGCACTCATTACACGGCACGTGATGGCTGACGAAAACCCGTTGGCCCACCCGGTATCGGTCTGATTTGGACTCCACGATGTCGCCGGCGATTTCATGGCCCAGGATGCGGGGGGCCTTTTTGATGCGGTACCATTCCATGACGTCGGTACCGCAGATACCGCTGGCCCGGACCCTGACGAGAATCTCCCCCGGCCCGATCTGCGGGGTGGGCAGCTCCTCCAGGCGGATGTCGTTATTGTGGTAATATTTAGCTACTAACATGTAGTGGCTTATCACTCCGGGTGAAATGAGAATTGGCTCCCCCCCTCACCCTAACCCTCTCCCCCCGGGGGGGAGAGGGGAAAAAAAGTAATCCACTTGGTGCGTTGAGTAATGCGTTGAGTAATATGGTATTAGGGTTTCGCGCTGGGTTTAATTTCTTTGGTCTTCTTGAAGATCTCGTGGGCCTGCTGGACGGAAGCATTGTCATGGACAATGGCCCTCAAGGCCTTGGCCATGGCCACGGGATGAGGACTCTGCCAGACATTCCGCCCCAGGTTGATGCCGGCCGCGCCCTTCTGGATGCCGTCATGCACAAATTCCAGGACCTCCAGTTCGGTGTCGCACTTGGGCCCGCCGGCCATGATGACCGGCACCGGGCAGCCGCTCACCACCTTGTCAAAATGCTCCTCACACCAATAAGTCTTCACCACCCTGGCGCCCAGTTCCGCGGCGATGCGGCAGCTTAAGGCCAGGTAGCGGGCCTCCCGTTTCTCTATCTCTCGACCCACCGCGGTCACGGCCATCACCGGGATGCCGTAATCCTCGCATTGATTGACCAGGGTGGCCAGATTCTTCAGCGTCTCCTTTTCATAATGGCTGCCGATAAAGACCGAGATGCCCACGGCCGCGGCGTTCACCCGAATAATTTCGGCAATGGAGGTGGTGAGTTCCTCATTGGCCAAATCCTCCCCCACCATGCTGGTGCAGCCGGAGACTCGCAGCACAATGGGTTTGGTGTTGAGAGGATCTACCGCGGCCCGCAAGACCCCGCGGGTGCAAAAGATGGCGTCCACATAAGGAAGCAGCGGTTTGATGGTCTCCCCCGGCTTTTCCAGATTCCGGGTGGGCCCTTGAAAATAACCGTGATCAATGGGCATAAAGAAACATCTGCCATGGGGCATCAGTTGGCTCAAGCGATTTTTCATTCCCCAGTCCATGGTTTTCTCCTAAATACGGTTGTGGTTGTCGGTTTTCAGTTTTCGGTTAAAGGAATAAGGAATGCCTAACAGTGAAATTTTGATATGCCGCAGATTTGTTAAACATTCTTGGGGATTAGCTTAAGATTGTCAAGTCAATTTTCCCTCCATGTGGCTGGTCCTGGGCCTGGCCAAGAAAGGGGGGGAATGAGAAGTCAGGCGGGCAAAAAAATCGGGGCGCCGACCGGCGGCGCCCCGCATAGGCTAGGCCGTCTTGGTTCTTCGTTCGTGGAAGTGCTTGCACTCCCGGGGAGGGGTAAAGGCCCCATTCCGGCCTTTCTTGGAAATGGCCAGCAGGAAGGGATATTCCAGGGCCTGGCAGTGTCCGAAGCACACCTTGGAGAGATGCGGGTCGCAGCAGCGCTTAAAGTCCAGACAGTCTTCGCACAGAATTTCCGCCATCTTTAAGAACACCTCCTGTTTTCCGTAAGTTGCCCAAGCATCAGGACCGATTGGCAGTCTCCTTCAGGGGGGGGTTCTAGTTCCGGATCATACCCCACCCTTAAGCTCTATATCAGCAACATCTGATAAAGCTAATTCTGTGCCAAGGGGGAGAAATCCTCGAAGAATTTCCAGCCGTTGCGACTAACTAGTGGGATTACTTGGGTATTTTTTTACCGGGAGGGGATATTCAGCCGCGGGCTGTGGGGCTTGAGGGCGCGGGTATTGGGGGAATCGTCGCCAGTGTGGGGGGCGATTCACCCCAGCCCCGGTGCCCGCGGCCGCGGGTGGTGAGAGCGGGGGCGAGGCCGGAACGAAAGGCCGGGAAGCTACCGGCCGTTGCGGCTCTGCGGCGGCAGGGGCCCGGAAAGAAAGCGGGGCTGCCACCACTGCTTCAGGCGCTCCACCACGTCGGCCACGGTGATGGCCTGGAGGCAGCGGTTGTCGGGGCAATTCCTGGTGAGGCAGGGTTCATGGGGGCAGACCTCCTCCTTTTTATAAAGGGAAGCGCCCCAATCCACCCGGTAGGGGCCCACCCGCCCGGGGTGGTCCGCGCCCATGAGGGCCAGGCCGGGGACCTTGAGGGCCATGGCCAGGTGGAAGGGGCCGCTGTCGTTGCCCACCAGGAGGCGGCAGTAGCTGAGGAGCGCGGCCACCGTGAGGAGGGGATAACGGCCGCCGGTGACCAGGGTGGGAGCCTGCACCTGGGCGGCCAGGGCCTCGGACTGGGCCCGCTCCCGGCTGCCGCTGACAATGAGGAGCGCCGCCCCGTATTCTTGGTGGAGAAATTCCCCCAGGGCCGTGTAAGATTTTAGCGGCCAGCATTTGTAAGGCGCGGAACCGGCGGGGTGGAGGGCTACCAGCAACTCCGGCGGTGCGCCGAAATGCCGGGCCAGGAGGGCCTGGGCTTCTGCTAACGCCGTGTCTGGCAGGAACAGTTCCATACCCTGGTCCGCGGTGTCGGCTCCCAGGAGGCGCACGTAGTCCAGGCGCCGCTCAATGGCGTGCTCCAGGGGATGGGCGGGCGTGACCCCGGCGGAATAGGCAAAGGCCAGGGGGCTGCGGGCCGAGCCGATGATATAGGGGGCGCGGCTGGCCCGGGCCAAAAGGGTGGCCTCGGGGTCATTGCCGTGTAGGATGAGGGCCAGGTCATAGCCCTGGCTCCCGAGGCGGCCCATCAAGGACAGGAGGCGCCAGCCCCGGCCGGGATAGACCCAGAGGCGCCGCAGGCCGGGATGCAGTTGCATCAGGGCCTGGTAGGCCGGGTGCACCAGCAGGTCTAATTCCCAGTGGGGGAAACCTTCCCGGAGGGCCCGCAGGGCCGGGGTGGAAAAGAGCAAGTCCCCCAGGGCGGTAAAGTTGAGGAGGAGTACCCGCCTCACCTTGAGGGGGTCCAGCTGGCCCAGGGGGCGGGGCGGGCGTCGGCGGGTCTGCCGGCCCAGGTAGCTGGCCGCCGCCTGCATCAGAAACCTATGCCACATCTCGCGTTTGACGCTCCCGGGTTGGGGAAGCCTCCTGGGGAAATTATACCCCGGGGCGTGCGGTCCGGGAAGGCCCCCTCATGGTCTCAGGGCGCGGCCTCCGTGGGGGGCGGCGAAAGCTCCCTGAGCTTGGTTGTCAGTTCCGCGACCTTGGCCCGATAGTCCGGGTGGTCCACCAGGTTGGCGGTCTCCCCATAGTCTTGCTTGAGGTCGTAAAGCTCCATGCGGCCGTCAGCCCACTGGATCAACTTGTGGAGTTGGGCGTCGATGATGCCCAGGCTGGGCACGGGCGGCGGGTCCTGGGGTCTCTTCTGGGCCAGCTTGGGAAAGGCAAAGGAGGGGTCGAAATTTTCCATCAGGGCGAAATCCCGGCCCGGGCCGAGAAGGGACCAGGAACTCTCGGGCACCGGCACCGGAGCCCCCACGACTTCCAGGAGGGTGGCAAAGAGGTCGTGAAGTTGCACCAGTTTCCCGGTTTCCCCTTTTTGGCCGAAGGAGGCCGGATATTTAACGATCAAGGGGATATGGGTCATTTCATTATGGAGGGACTTGATATGGCCCCAGAAGCCGTGCTCGCCGAAGGCTTCCCCATGGTCGGAAGTGACGATAAAGAGAGTTTGGTCCTTGAGCCCCTGTTTTTCTAGGAACGTGTAGAGGTCCAGCAATCTGTTATCTAAATAGGCAATTTCCTGATCGTATAATAGTTCTGAAATATCGTCGTGGGGTTGGCCTGTCCGAAGGATATTATTGTATTTCTTAGGAGGGTTGTATTTCTGGTGGGCTTCCATGAAATTGATGAATAAGAAAAACGGCTGCTCCCGGTAATTCTTTATTACTTTCTTGCTGATGCGAATGGATCTTTCCGTGGCATGACTGGATTTATTGATCAGGTCGCCGCCAAGCTTGCGGTATATTCTATCCATTAGATGTCTTATGGGATAGGAGTAATAATGGTTCTTAAAGGAGGATTTAGTGATAAAAATTATTTCAGCAAGGTCACTTTTGTAAGAATCTGCCGCGTCTTTGATGCTCCGTCGCATATCATAAAAACTATCGGAGTTGAAAAGCAGGTCCATCTCATAAAATTCGTTAAAGCCGTAATGGAAATTGCAACTGCGGGAGATCAAATAATTGCTGGAGATGGCCACGGTGCGATACCCTGCTTGTTGCAAAATTTCCGGCAGCACATAAAAATTTCCGGGGTAGTGGAAGTCCTGGGTATTGCAGCCGTGCCGGCCGGGATTGAGGCCGGAAAACAGGGAGACATGGGAAGGCACGGTCCAGGCCGCGGGCGCAAAGCAGTGGCGGTACAGGACTCCTTCCGCGGCCAGGCGCTGCAGGCCCGGGGTGGTTTCCCGGGGGTGGCCGTAAAGGGAACACCTCTTGGCCCCCACCGTGTCCATAATGATTAAGATGATGTTAGGAAGTTCTGTCCGCCTCACCCGTTACTCCTGTGGGCGCCCCGGCCCGGGCCGGCACTGGAAAAAATCCGCGGCGGGGGCGGCCCTGAGGGCACCTCCCGCGGCCGCGGCCCTCCCGGTAGGGAAGCCCATGAGGCTGGACTTCTGCGGGGTGGGGCCGGCAGAAAATCAGGAGGCGCTCCCTGCTGCTGCCGCCTGGGGCCCGGCCAGCTCCGAAGGCACCGCCAACTCGGCCGGCGGCGAAAGTTCCGCCAGCTTACTTTCCAGGTCTTGAGCTTTGCCTTGGTAAGCCGGGTGGTGCCATAAATTGACGGTCTCCCCGTAGTCGTTCTGCAAGTCGTAGAGTTCCCGGCGGCCGTCGGCCCAATAAATCAGCTTGTGCAGGTCCCGGTCAATGAGGGCCAGGCAAGGCTGCAGGAAATCCGGCACCCGGGAGTTGGGGCCTTTCTTGGCCATGATCCGGGGAATGGCGAAAGCGGTTTCCAGGTTTTCCGTCAGGGCAAAGGAGCGGGTCTCGCTTAACAGGGACCTGGAGCTCTCCGGCGCCGGCAAGGGGGCCCCGGCCACCTCCAGGAGGGTGGAGAACAGGTCATGCAGTTGTACCAGGTTGGCGGATTCTCCCTGCAGCCCGAAAGAGGCCGGGTATTTGACGATGAGGGGGACGTGAATCAATTCATTGTAAACCCCGAAGATATGGCCCCAGAGACCGTGTTCACCAAAACCCTCCCCGTGGTCCGAGGTGACGATAAATAAGGTGTTGTCGGCCACCCCCAGGTCTTTAAGAAAATTATACAGGTCCCACAGGCGGTCATCCAGATAAGCAATTTCTTGTTCATATAGTAATTGGGAAATATCGCCTTCACTATTGTTCACTTTACCCACATTTTTATATTTGGAGGGGGGGTTATAGGAAGAGTGGGCCTCCATGAAGTTCAGAAAGATAAACAGGGGCGTCTGCCGGTATTTCCTGATGGTTTTCTTGGTGAACCTGAGGGCTCTTTCGGTGGAATGAGCTGATTTTTTGAGGATATCGCCCCAGGACTTGCGATAAATTTTGTCCATCAGATGTTTAAAGGGATAGCTGTAATACTCTTTCTTAAGAGAGCGTTTGAGGATGAAAAAAAACTCGTCAATAAAATTTTTACTATAATTTTTCCTGTAGTTTCTGATGTCTTCCCGCAAGTCGACGAAATGTTCTGCGGTAAATAAGTTCTTCATTTCATAGAATTCATCAAAGCCGTAATTGATATTAAAGTCCCGGGACATTAGCAGGTTACTGGAAATGCCGATGGTGCGATAACCCGACTGCCGCAAGGTCTCCGCCAGGACATGGTAGTTTCCGGGAAAGAGCGCGTCGCTCCGGGCGTTGCAGCCATGTTCCCGGGGGTATAAGCCGGAAAACAGGGAGACGTGGGAGGGCAGAGTCCAGGACGCGGGCACAAAGCAATAACGGTAGAGCATCCCTGCCCCGGCCAGGCGCTGCAGCCCCGGCGTGGTGGGGCGGTGGTGGCCGTAAACGGAACACCGTTTGGCGGCCACCGTGTCCATGATGATGAGGATGATATGGGGAAGTTCAGTTCCTGGCATAGGGCCCAGAGGTGCGGGAGGCCGAGGCCTGCAGGACCTGGTCAAAAATTTCTTCTTGCTGCCGGGCGATGTGGTCCCAGGAGAAATGCCGCTCCACCCCTTGCCGGCCTTGCCGGCCCAGGGCTTCCCTCTCCCCGGCGTCGGTGAGCAGGCGGATAATCTTGTCCGCCAGCTCCAGGGTATCATCTTTGCGCTTTAGAAGCAAACCGTTGTGCCCTTCCCGGATGACCTCCGGGATGCCGCCCATGCGGGTGGTGATCACCGGCAAACCGCTGGCCGGGGCCTCCAGGACCACCAGGGGGAGACCCTCGGGGATCTGGGAGGGCGCCACGAAAACGTCACCCAGGAGGTAAGCCTGGGGAACTTCCGGGGGCGGGATGAACCCGGTGAGGATGACCCGGCCCGCGGCCCTGGCCAGTTGGTTCTGGAGCTTCTCCCAAAAGGGGGTACGGCGGTCAAGGCGCCCGTGGCCGAATTCTGTGCCGCCCACCAGGACCAGCACCGCCCGGGGCACCTGCCGCCAGACCCGGTCCATGGCCGCCAGCAGCACCCCCACGCCTTTGCTCTCCCGGAGCTTGCCCACGAAGAGGACGGTGGGCTCATCACTCAAGCCGTAGCGGCGGCGCACCTCCATTCTCCGGGTTTGCTGGTCCCACCACGGCGAAAAGGCCTCAAGGTCCACGCCGTTATAGAGCACGAAGTGGGAAGCGGCCCCGGTGGCCAACCGGTGTTGCTCCTGTTCCAGGATGAACCGGCTGCAGGCCACAAAGCCCTCCACCGGGATGGCGGTACCGGGAGCCGGCCGCTCCCGTTTTCCCAGGATATTATACAGATTGTGCATGTGCAGGATGAGGGGGAGGTGGGGTAGCCACCGCTTTAAAGACAGGGCCAGCAAGGGGCGGTTGTGGACATGGAGCAGGGCGGGCTGGACTCTTTGGATAATCTCCTTCACCCCGCGGTCATAGTAAGGGAAGAAGCGGCGGTAACGCCGGTACAGCCATTGCCGCCAGCCCACCAAAGGCACGCGGTAATATTCCACCCGGCCCCGGATGTCCTGTAGGGGCAACTCGGGATCGCCCACCCCGATGACCACGGGCTGCCAGCGGCTGAGGCGGCCCGCCAATTGATGGATAAACTGTTCCGTGGCCCCGCCCCGCAGGGGCGGGATGGGGAGGAGTTCCGGTCCGATGAGGGCGACGGTGGGCATTCTTTGAATTCTATGGAGTAGCAAAGGCCCCAGGAGTGCGGGGCTGCCGAATTCCGGGAATTGCCGGCCCGGCATCAATCGTGAAAATTATACCCCGAATGGCCCAAAAGGAAACCGGGGTGAGGGTTATTCTCTTTAGTATATTCATAGAATCTCATAAATTTCTTGACACCGGGGGCAGACTTTGTAATATGCTTCACATAGTTCTGCTCCCGGGGAAAGGCGCTACCCGCAAGAACGAAAATACCTTAAGGAGGTTTAGCAGTATGGGTAAGATTCCTGCCGATTATTTGCCCCCCAAAGAACTCTGGGCCGAGTATACCACGCCCGCGGAGTTCAAACAGTTTGCATCCGGACAGTGGAATATTGCCGAGGAATTTTTGGACAAACACGTGAGCCAGGGTAAAGGTGACAATGTGGCCGTCCTGTTCGGCGACTTGAAGGTCACCTATGCCCAGCTCCTGGCCCAGGCCAACAAATTCGCCAACGTCCTCACCCAGCTAGGGGTCGAGCCCCAGGACCGGGTGGGCATTCGCCTGACCAACATGCCGGAAGCCATTGCCATCAATTTCGGCATTATGAAGTGCGGCGCCATCCCCGTGCCCGTGTCCCCCCTGTGGGCCAAGGAAGAAGTGGCCTTTGTCTTGAACAATGCGGAATTCAAGGCCTTTGCGGTGAGCTTCCCCCTGCTGGCGGCGGTGGAAGGCGGCGCTCATGAATTCGAGTTTCCCACCAAGATCATCGTGGTGGGCGGCAAGCCCGAAGACGCGGAAGCCAAGGGCTTTATGTCTTTCGCCAAAGCGATGGCCGCGGCCTCGGACCAGTTCACCAACGCGAAGCTGGACGCCAATGACATCGGCGTCATCCTGTACACTTCCGGCACCACCGGCCAGCCCAAGGGCTGCGTCCATTTCGTCCGGGAAGTGCTGGTGGAGTCCCACCTGGTGAACAAGTACGTCTGGAAACTGAAGCCCGGCGAGGTGCTGGGCGGCTCGGCGCCGGTGTCCTTTGCCGCGGGCTACGGCACCTTCTGTCTCGTTCCCTTTGCCGGGGGCGGCGCCATTTCGCTGTTGCCCAAATTTACCCCGGACGACATGATGGGCACCATCCAGAAACACCGGGTGACGGTGGTGACGGGTCTGCCCACCGCCTACCGCAAGCTTCTGGAGATGCCCAATTTTAGCGACTACGACATCAGCAGCGTGCGCATGTACACCACCGGCGGCGACGCTTTGACCGGCAAAACCCTGGCCCAATGGCAGGCCAAGACCGGCAAGCCCATCTGGGAAGGCCTGGGGGGCACCGAGATGATGCACCTGGTGACCTCCAACACCATGAGCGACATCCCCATGCCCGACTCCATCGGCCGGGCCCTGCCGGGCTTTGAGATCAAGGTGGTGCGGGAAGACGGCACCACCGCGGGCCCCGGTGAGGTGGGCAGCATGCTGATCAAGGGCCCCACCGCCACCCTGTACTGGAAGCCCTACGTCCAGGACAACAAGCTCCTGAAGACCATGAAGAAGGGCATCAAGGACGGCTACAACATGATGGGTGACGCGGTCCTCATGGACAAGGACGGCTTCATTTTCTTCCAGGCCCGGGAGGACGACATGATCAAGTCCTCGGGCTTCCGCCTGGCGCCGACGGAGATTGAAGACGCCATCATCCGCTATGCCGCGGTCAGGGACAACGCGGTGGTGGGCATTCCCGACGAGATCATGGGCCAGAAAGTCGTGGCCATGGTGGAGCTGGAGCCCGGCTACGCCGCGTCCCAGGACCTGGCCAACGAGGTCATCAAGTCCACCATGGACGTGCTGGCCACCTACAAGCTGCCCCGGGAAGTGGTCTTTCTGCCGGCCATCCCCCGGACGCCCACGGGCAAGATCATCAAGAAGGACCTGCGGAAGAACTATCCGGAGTACCCCACCAAGTTCGTACCCAAGGTAAAGTAGGTCACACCTTACTCCGGGGGCGGGCGACCGCCCCCGGAGCCCTCCTCCTGCTCCCGGTAGCTTCGGCCGCGCCCTTTTTGCCTTTGACAATACGTGCGTCTTTCTTTATAAATATGTGGGTTTTTTTCTAAGGAGGGAAACAGTTTGCCAAATGTAGTAGTGGTGGGCACCCAGTGGGGCGACGAAGGCAAGGGGAAGATCGTGGACCTCTTGACGGAGTCGGCCCGGCTGGTGGTGCGCTACCAGGGCGGCAACAACGCCGGCCACACCCTGGTGGTGGGCGGGGAGAAGTTCATCTTCCACCTCATCCCCTCGGGGATTCTGCATAAGGGCACCACCTGCCTCATCGGCAACGGGGTGGTGCTGGACCCCCGGGTCTTCCTGATGGAGGTGGACCGGCTGCAGAACCGGGGGGTGGCGGTGGGCCCGGAGAACCTGCGGGTGAGCGAGCGCACCCACGTGATCATGCCCTACCACCAGCTCCAGGATGCGGCCCAGGAGCTGGCCCTGGGCGCGGCCAAGCTGGGCACCACGCTCCGGGGCATCGGCCCGTGCTACCAGGACAAGGTGGCCCGCCAGGGGGTGCGGGTGGCGGACCTGGTGGACGAAGCCTCCCTTACCGCCAAGCTCACGGCCGTGCTGCCGGAAAAGAACTTTTTCCTGAAGAGGTTTTTGGCGGAGCTGGAAGGGGTGGCCCGGGAGAGCGGGGACCCACTGCTGCTGGCCTTTGCCCAGCACGGGGAATTCAGACTACCGGATATCCTGGCGTCTTACCTGGAGATGGGAGAGCGGATCCGCCCCCTGGTGGCCAACGTCTCGGTGCTCCTGGAGGAGGCCCGGCGGGCGGGGCAAAACATCCTTTTCGAAGGGGCCCAGGGGACCCACCTGGACATCGACCACGGCACTTATCCTTTTGTCACTTCCTCCAACCCCGTGGCCGGGGGCGCGGCGGTGGGCGCGGGCGTGGGCCCGGGGCAGTTGCACCGCATCCTGGGCATCGTCAAGGCCTACACCACCCGGGTGGGGAGCGGCCCCTTTCCCACGGAGTGCCTGGATAAGATCGGCGACCACCTGGTGGAGTGCGGCGTGGAGTTCGGCTCCACCACCGGGCGGCGGCGGCGCTGCGGCTGGCTGGACGCGGTGGTGCTGAAGGACGCGGCCCGCCTGAACGGCCTCACGGGCCTGGCCATCACCAAGCTGGACGTGCTCACGGGGCTTAACCCGGTGAAGGTCTGCGTGGCCTATGAACTGGAGGGGAAGCGCGTAGAGACCATGCCCGGGACCCTGGCCCGGCTGTCCCTCTGCCACCCCGTGTTTGAGGAGCTGCCGGGCTGGCAGGAAAATATCCGGGGCTTGAAGCGTTATGAGGACCTGCCCGGGGCCACGCAAAACTATCTTCGCCGGGTGGCGGAGCTGGTGGGGGTGCCCATCCAGATCATCTCCGTGGGCCCGGACCGCGAAGAGACCATCGTGGTACAGAATCCTTTTGATTAAAGTTAGGGACACCCGGGGGCGGGTGTCCTACATCTTACACCAATGGACACCCGGGGGCGGGTGTCCTACATAAAATCCAGGGACGGCCGAGGGGTAGTTGTCCTACAAAAATTATGTGGACAAAAATTATGTAGAACACCCGCCCTCGGGTGTTCCAATATCGGCTGGGCATGTCTTTAAACCGGCCAAGCCTGCCAAATCTGAATATCGCCGCAAATTGCCGCATCTTCAGGTGGAAGATAGGCCCCTATTCGTTACTTTCGTCACCTACCAGCGTTGGGTCCTACCTAACTTAATAAGACGTTTGGTGCTCGAGCACTGCCTCCACGCCCATGGGAAAAAGGTACAGGTTCATGGCGTGGTGATCATGCCGGACCACGTCCACCTCATCTTTACTCCCTTAAAAGATGATCAAGGGAATCTTTTCGGTCTGGCAGAGATAATGAATGGCATCAAAGGGGCTTCCGCTCACAGCATCAATAAAACTCTCCAACGAAAAGGCCGGGTCTGGCAGAAAGAGTCCTTTGATCATGTATTAAGGTCGGATGAGAAGATCCGGGAAAAAGTGGACTATATCTGCCAAAACCCCGTTCGCCGTGGATTAGTGGAATCCGTTGACGATTATCCCTGGCGGTGGCGGGAATGGGTGGAAGGGGCAGAAATGTAGTGCGCTCGTAGTAGTGCGCTCGTAATAGATGTAAGGTGTATCGCACCTGCCCTTGGGGGCGTAAAAATAAGAGGACACCCGAGGGCGGGTGTCCTACATCTTACACCAATGGACACCCGGGGGCGGGTGTCCTACATCTTACACCCAGGGACACCCGGGGGCGGGTGTTATCCATGGCGCGCCCTACTGGGTGCGCCTTATTTATGGGGCGAGGAGTCGGGCGGGATTGACAATCTGTCAAAAATTCTGACAGCATCGCCGGGAGGGGAGAGCCGCCTGGGCAGGTAACCCCTGATAATTCCAAAAACTTTGTGGAGCCTCAGCGCCCCGCCCGGCTGGCACGGCTGATGCTGCTTGTTATGGAGATAATTTAGGGTGGATTGGCAACGGCTGTCCTTGACTTATTGATTATTGCTTATATATTTTCTTTGAGCTTGCGGCCATTTCCGACCTGTTAAGGGGCTACCGCGTTTCCTTGCCGACAAAGGCAAGCTCTCTTAATCCTTAAGGAATTCAGCTATGATTGAAATCCGGTTTCACGGCCGGGGCGGCCAGGGCGCGGTGACTTCGGTGGAGTTGCTGGCCCTGGCGGCCATCGAGGAGGGCAAATACGCCCAGGGCTTCCCGAGCTTCGGGCCGGAGCGCCGGGGCGCGCCGGTGCTGGCCTTCTCCCGGGTGGACGACAAACCCATCAAGCTGCGCTGCAAGATCCTCAACCCCGACGTGGTGGTGGTCCTGGATCCCTCCCTGCTGCGCATTCAAAACCCCCCGGCCGACTTGAAGGAAGAGGGCATCATCGTCCTGAACACGAACAAGAGCGCGGCGGAGATCCGCCAGGAATACGGCTACCGCCACACCCTGGTCCTGGTGGACGCCAACAAAATCGCCCGGGAGGTCCTGGGCGTGCCCATCGTCAACACCACCATGCTGGGGGCCCTCATCAAGGCCACGGGCATCGTTAAGGTGGAATCCCTGGACCATCCTTTGCGGGAGCGCTTCGGACCCCTGGCGGTAAAGAACTTCAACGCCCTGCAAGAGGCTTACGCCCAGACCAGTATTGAGGAGCGGCGCCCATGAGCAAGCCCTGGGACCAGGTAACCTGGCAGGAGATGGAAATCGGCGGGGTGCTCACCGAGCCGGGCACGGCCCGGCAGTACCGCACCGGGGACTGGCGGTCGCTGTACCCCGTGTGGGACCGGCGGCGGTGCATCAAGTGCGGGGTCTGCTGGACCGTGTGCCCCGAGGCGGGCATCTCGGAGACGGAAGAAGGCTACTTCGACCTGAACGACTACTGCAAGGGCTGCGGCATCTGCGCCAAGGAGTGCGTCACCGGCTGCATTTCCATGGTGCCGGAGGAAGGATGATGGCGGTAAAAGCTCAGCGCGTCGGCATGGAAGTCTCCATCGGCATGAGCTACGCGGTGAAGCTGGCCCGGGCCGAGGCCATCGCCGCGTATCCCATCACGCCCCAGACGCACATCGTGGAGCACCTCTCCACCCTGGTGGCCAACGGCGAGCTGGAGGCGGAGTTCCTCAACGTGGAGAGCGAGCACTCGGCCATGAGCGCAAGCGTAGGCAGCGCCGCGGCCGGGGCCCGCACCTTCACGGCCACCAGCTCCCAGGGGCTGGCCCTGATGCACGAGATTCTCTTCATTGCTTCAGCCATGCGCTTTCCCATCGTCATGGCGGTGGCCAACCGGGCGCTCTCCGGGCCTTTGAGCATCTGGAACGACCACGGCGACATCATGGCGGAGCGGGACATCGGCTGGATTCAGTATTTCGTGGAAAACGGCCAGGAGGCCTTCGACCACACCGTCATGAGCTTCAAGATCGCGGAGGACCACCGGGTGCTGCTGCCCACCATCGTCAACCTGGACGGCTTCATCCTGAGCCACGTGGTGGAGGCCTTCGAGATGTTGGACCAGGAGACGGTGGACGCCTTTCTGCCGCCTTTGGTGCCTTACCACCGCCTGGACCCCAGTAAGCCCGTGACCATGGGGGCCTTCGCCATGCCGGAGCTTTACACCGAGGCGAAATACGCCCACGAGATGGCCCTGACCGGCTCCTATGAACATATCCTCAAGGTCTGGAAGGAGTGGGGGGACCTCACGGGGCGGCATTACCAGCCGGTGGAGCGCTACCGCACGGAGGGGGCCAAGGTGCTGCTCTTGATCATGGGCTCCCTGGCGGAGGTGGCGGAGGTGGCTGTGGATGAGATGCGGGCCGCAGGGGAGCCGGTGGGTCTGGTGAAGCTCCGGCTCTGGCGGCCTTTCCCCTTTGCGGCGCTGAGAGAAGCGGTGGCCGGGGCGGACCTGCTCATCGTCCTGGACCGGGCCCTATCCCTGGGGGGCGCGGCCGGGCCGGTGCTGGCGGAGGTGCGCAGCGCCCTCTATCCTCTGGAGAAAAGACCCCAGGTCCTGGGCTACACCATCGGCCTGGGGGGCCGGGACGTGCAGCCGCAAGCCTTCAAAGACGTGGTGCGCCACGCCTTAGCCGAGATCAAGCAAGGACCCAGCCAGGAATTCTACTGGGTGGGAGTGAGGGGCGCATGAACAGAGCGGGCTTTGAGAAATTCGGCTTTGCCGAAAGCAGCAAGTTCGACACCTACGCCTCCCGGATGCTGCCCCGGGAAGAGTATTTCACCGGCGGCCACCGGGCCTGCCAGGGCTGCGGCGAGGCCCTGGCGGTGCGCTGGGTCTGTAAGGCCCTGGGCAAGGACGCCATCATCGCCCACGCCACCGGCTGCATGGAGATCGTCTCCTCGGCCATGCCCCAGACCGCCTGGATGCACCCCTGGATCCACGTGGCCTTTGAGAACACCGCGGCGGTGGCCTCAGGCATCGACATGGCCCTGAATATCCTGGAGCGCAAGGGCAAGCTCAAGGGCAAGCGGCCCGCGGTGGTGGCCATGGGCGGCGACGGCGGCACCTCGGACATCGGCCTCCAGGCCCTGTCCGGGGCCCTGGAGCGGGGGCACAACTTCACTTACGTCTGTTGGGACAATGAAGCCTACATGAACACCGGCATCCAGCGCTCGAGCTCCACGCCCTTCGGGGCCATGACCACCACTTCGCCCCCGGGGCGGAGGAGCCTGGGCCAGTCCACCTGGAAGAAGAACATGGTGGCCATTGCCGTGGCCCATGGCATCCCCTACGTGGCCACCGCCTCCCCGGGCCACCTCTTTGACCTGTACTTCAAGGTGCGCAAGGCCATCGAGACGCCGGGGCCGGCTTACATTCACGTGCTCAGCGTGTGCCCCACGGGCTGGCGCTCGGCCACGGACCTGTCGGTGCGCCTGGCCCGGCTGGCCACGGAAACCGGGGTCTTTCCCCTCTTTGAGGTGGTGGACGGCAAATACCGGATGACGGTGGAGGTGCCGAAGCTCCGGCCCATCACCGACTACTTCAAGCCCCAGGGGCGCTTCCGGCACTTGAGGGCACCGGAGATGGAGTTCATCCAGAAGCAGACCATGGCCAACTACGAGCTGCTGCTTCAGAAGTGCCGGGCCCCGTACCCGGAATTTTCGCCCATTTCCTTACCCAAGGCAGGTTAGCTATGCTGGATGCGGCCAAACTTGATGCCATCCTGGCCCGCCACGAGGAGCGGCCGGACGAATTGATCCCCATCCTGCACGACCTCCAGGCGGAGTACCGCTACCTCCCCAAGGAGGAGCTGAAAGAGGTGGCCCGGCGCCTGGGGGTGCCCATAACCCTGGTCTTCAGTGTGGCCACCTTCTACAAGGGCTTTTCCCTGACCCCGTTGGGAGAGCACCAGGTCCGGGTCTGCCAGGGCACGTCCTGCCACCTGGAGGGGAGCGAGCGCCTGACGGAGGCCATGGTCCGGCGCCTGGGCGTCGCGCCGGGCCAGACCACCCCGGACGGCCGCATCTCCCTGGAGAAGGTGAAGTGCATGGGGCGCTGCGGCGAGGCCCCCCTGCTCATGGTGGACGAGGAATATTATGGCCGCACCGGCGTGGACAAACTGGCCAAGATCATCAAACCCCTGCGCCAAAACAAATAGAGAGCCGACATGTCCGAGATGGAATTTCCCTTGATCCTGCGCCGCCTGGGGACGGTGGACCCCGAATCCCTGGAGGCGTACGCGGCCCAGGGGGGATACGAGGCCCTGCGCCAGGTCCTCACCAAGATGACCCCGGAAGAGGTCCTGGCGGTAGTGGATAAGTCGGGCCTCCGGGGCCGGGGGGGCGGCGGTTTCCCTACGGGGCGCAAATGGCGCTTCTGCCGGGAGGCCGAAGGCTCCCCCAAGTACCTCATCTGCAACGGCTCGGAGGGCGACCCCGGGGCCTTCCTGGACCGGGCCATCATGGAGGGCGACCCCCACGCCATCGTGGAGGGCATGATCATCGGCGCCTGCGCCATCGGCGCGACCCACGGCTACATTTATGTGGGCCTGGAGTACCCTTTGGCGGTGCAGCGCCTGCGCCTGGCCGTGAGCCAGGCCCGGGAAAAGGGATTTCTGGGGGAGAAGATTCTGGGCCAGGATTTTTCCTTTGACCTGACGGTGCGCCGGGGGGCCGGGGCGTACGTGTGCGGCGAAGAGACCGCGCTCATCAACTTCCTCGAGGGCAGCATCGGCGAGCCCCGGAACCGCCCGCCCTACCCGCCCCAGAAGGGCCTGTGGGGCCAGCCCACCATCATCAACAACGTGGAGACCTGGGCCAATGTGCCGGTGATCATTGCCAAGGGCGCGGACTGGTTCGCCAAGATAGGCACCGAAAAGAGCAAGGGCACCAAAGTCTTTTCCCTGGCGGGCGCGGTGAAGCACACCCGGCTGGTGGAGGTGCCCATGGGCACGCCCCTGCGCCGGGTCATCTATGACCTGGGGGGCGGCATCAAGCAGGACCGGGAATTTAAAGCCGTCCTCACCAGCGGCCCCGGGGGCGGGCTGCTCCCCGCCCGGTTCCTGGACCTGCCGGTGGAGTTTGAGACCTTTGCCGAGGCGGGGGGGAACCTGGGCTCCGGCAGCATGGTGGTCATGGACTCCCGGGCCTGCATGGTGGACGTGGCCCGGTATTTCCTCAATTTCTCCTTCGAGGAGTCCTGCGGCAAGTGCACCCCTTGCCGGGAAGGCACCCGGCAGATGCGGGAAATCCTGGACGAGATCACCCAGGGCCGGGGGCAGGAGGAGCACCTGGAACTGCTGCAGGAGTTGGGCACGGTAATGCAGGACGCCTCCATCTGCGGCCTGGGGCAGAGCGCGCCCAACCCGGTGCTCACCGCGCTCAGGTATTTCCGGGAAGAGTTCGAAGCCCACGTGCGGGAGAAGAAATGCCCGGCCCTGGTGTGCCGGCCGCTGCTCAAGTACACGGTGGACCCGGAGACCTGCACCGGCTGCCTGGCGTGCCTGCGGGAGTGCCAGGTGGGGGCCATCACCGGGGTCTTTGAGGAGGCCCACGAGATCGACCAGGAACTCTGCGTCAAATGCGGCATGTGCTATGAGGTCTGCCGGTTTGAGGCGGTGAAGGTGGAATCATGAGCGACCAGATGGTGAACCTGACCATTGACGGCGCGGCGGTGACCTCCGCTCCCGGCCGCAGCCTCCTGCTGGCGGCCCGGGAGGCCGGCATCCGCATCCCCACCCTGTGCTACCACGACGACCTGAAGCCCGAAGGCCAGTGCCGCCTGTGCGTGGTGGAGATCGGCGACGCTCCCCGGAGCCGCATCGTCAATTCCTGCACCTACCCGGTGGAGCCGGGCCTCACGGTCAAGACCGCCTCGGACCGGGTGCTGGCCGCCCGCCGCCTGGTCCTGGAGCTTTTGTTAGCCCGCTGCCCCAAGGCTAACCTGATTAAGGAGCTGGCCGCGGAGTTGGGGGTTTATGAATCCCGCTTTAAGACGGAGAACCCGGAGGAGTTGTGCATCCTCTGCGGCCTGTGCGTGCGCACCTGCCGGGAGGTGGTGGGGGTGAGCGCCATTTCCATGGCGAACCGGACCCCGGAAAAGCAGGTGGCCACGCCCTTTCTGGAGGCCTCGGAGGCCTGCATCGGCTGCGGCTCCTGCGCCTTCATCTGCCCCACCAACGTCATCCAGTACACGGAGAAGGACGGCATCCGCACCATCTGGGGGCGGGAGTTCGAGCTGCAGCCCTGCACCGTGTGCGGCAACTACATCGCGCCCAGGTACCAGTTGGAGCACTGGGCCAAGATCACCGGGGACCCGGTGGAGAGCTTCTTCGTCTGCCGGGATTGCCGCTGAGATTGGGTGGAGGGCTAGGGGTTGACCATTGCCCTCCTCTGAACCCGCTCCCCACCACGGCATCGGCCATGAAAAGAGCAATCGCCGTTTTTACCATTAGCTTATCTCTGCTGTTGGTGTTCGGCATAATAATGGGCCGGAAGGTGTTTCCGCCAGCAGAGCGGGCCCTGGCTCCGGGCAGCCCGGGGGAACTCCCAACGATTTTTGGCGGGGATGACCTTTCCCAAGAGGAATGGAATAATTTAAGGAAAGCCAGGTTTGCCTTCGGTTCCTTTGACCTGGTCAGCGGTTTGACCATCCCGGAGCTGGAAAACCTCCCCCGCCGGTGGGGCAACCGCCTCTTTGCCTTTCTGTCTTTGCTGGCCTGTGTCTGGCTGGCCCGGTACTTGCGGAAGCCGGGGAGCTATCCCTAAGCTCCCGGGAGCGGCTCCGTTATCATATCATTCCCCTTTTAGGGCAGTGCCGTTTCAGTTCCCGGGGCTCTTAGGCATAACCCCTAGCGCCGGGACACAGTGCCGTCGCCCTGGTTCGCCACCCAAATTTTGACGCCGTCAAAGGCGATCCCCTGGGGCGAGTTGCCCACCGGGAAGGTCCCCAGGGCCGCGCCGTCGCTGGCTCGCAGCTTGGTGACGTTGCTGCCGCCGGAATTGGTTACCCAGATGTTGGCGCCGTCAAAAGCCAGCCCCCAAGGGTTGGTACCTACCGGATAGGTCTCCTGGGCCGTGCCGTCCAGGGCCAGTTTGGTGACGTTTTTGCTGCCGTTGTTGGCCACCCAGACGTAGGTGCCGTCAAAGACGATGCCGTTGGGCGCGGTGCCCACCTGGAAAGTCCCCTGGTTGTCCCCATCACTGGCCCGCAGCTTGGTGACGTTGTTGCTGCCGTTATTGGTCACCCAGATGGATGCGCCGTCAAAAGCGACACTATAAGGAATGACCCCCACCTGATAGGTCCCCACGAGAGAGCCGTCGGCGGCCTTGAGCTTGGTGACGTTCATGCTGCCATAATTGGCTACCCAGACATGGACCCCGTCATAGGCCACTCCTGTGGGGATGCTGCCCGTCCCATAGGCTCCAGCGTCCGAGCCGTCCCCGGCCCGAAGCCTGGTGACATTGTTGCTGCTGCTGTTGGCTACCCAGATATAGGTGCCGTCAAAGGCGATTCCCCAGGGGGCCGTCCCCACCTGATAGGTTCCCTGGACCGCGCCGTCGCCGGCGCGCAACTTGGTGACATTGTTGCTGACCTGGTTGACCACCCAAACATGTTGGTCGTCACAGGCGATGGCCATGGGACCATTGCCCACCGGGATATCGGGGTAACCCTGGTTGGCCTGGTACCAGCGCACAATGGCGAGTTGCAGAGGATTGAAGGAACTCCCGGCAGGGCCGGCCAGCCCTTGGGGACCTTGGGGACCTGTGGGTCCGGTGGGGCCAGTATTTCCTTTGAGTCCCTGGGGTCCTTGGGGTCCCGTGGGTCCGGCGGCGCCAGTACTCCCTTTGAGCCCCTCGGGTCCTTGGGGTCCCGCGGGACCCGCCGCGCCGGTGTCGCCTTTAGACCCTTGGGGGCCGGTGGGCCCGGTGGCCCCGCTGTCTCCTTTGGGGCCCTGAGGTCCGGCAAGTCCGGTGGCTCCGGTGTCCCCTTTGGGCCCCTGAGTCCCTTGGGGTCCGGTGGGTCCCTGGGGACCCGGAGGTCCCGGGTCACCTTGGGGTCCGGTGGGGCCCTGGGGGCCCGTGGGTCCCGGGCCGCCGGTGTCGCCCTGGGGTCCTGGTGGTCCCGTTGGGCCCACCGGCGGCGGCTTGGGGTTGCCGATGCTGGACTTGGCCGCAGCCGCTGGCGGCGGCAGCACCAGCAGCAACAGCGCCGCCAGAGACAAGATGACAACCCGCGTCACTCTTCCCTTCATAATGTCAGCCTCCTTCACTGGGGAGGAATGACTTTAGTGGTCGCCAAGATCCTGTTGCAGTTGGCACAACAGGATAGAGGTACGGCAAGAGTGCAGTTATATTTTTTCTATTTAAGAATTTTTAAGCAATTCTTTTTGTAAATTTAATTTTTGTCAAGTTTTTTCCCTAACGAATTTCGCCTTGACGCCTGGGTTGAGGGTGGGCCCACCAGAGGCGTGGCGCCGGGCAGGATTTGCTAGAGCGGGATGGAGGGGGCGCTAAGAGGCGCCTACGAAAAAGCCCTGAGCCCCCTCCCCCAGGTTTCCAGGCGCCGGGTCACGGCCCGATCTTGGTGACGAAGGCGTCGGCGCCGCCGTGGTTGCTCTTCTGGAAGGCGTTCTTGGTGGGAAAGTTGATGGAGAAGGTGGTCCCGGTGAGATAGAGGTTGCCGCTGGTGGACGGTGGCTGCGGTTCCATGGCGATGGCTGACGCCGAATCAGAGCTGCTCCCGCCCAGGAAGGTGGAGAAGACCAGGCCCCCGCCCCCGAGGGTGAGCTTGCTGACAAAGGTGTCGCTGGGACCCCACAGGTTGGCCTGCAGGGCGTTTTTCGTGGGAAAGTCGAAAGACGTGGTGACCCCGGTGACCACAGCCTGGCCTTTGGTGGAAACGGAGCGGTCCACGGCGAGGCCGAGGCTCTGGTCACTGCCGGTCCCGCCCAGGTAGGTGGAAAAGACCAGGCCGCTGCCGCCTTTGGTAAGCTTGGACACAAAGACATTGGGGTTGCCGCGCCTGACGGACATAATGGGGTTTTTCAAAGGAAAATTGAAGGACGTGGCCTCGCCGGTGATGAAGGCCTGGCCCGCGGCGTTGATGGCGATGGCGCGGGCGAAATCCGCGCCGCTTCCTCCCAGGTAAGTGGAGTAAGCCAAGCCGCCGCCGGCTTTGAGTTTGGTGACGAAGGCGTTGGTAGTGCCCAGGTTGTGGGTCTGGAAGGCGTTCTTGGTGGGGAAGTTCACGGAGCCGGTGAAGCCGGTAAGGTAAGCGCTGCCCACCGCGTCCACAACAATGCCCGTAGCCGCGTCATCCCCGATGCCCCCCAGGAAGGTGGAGTAGGCCACGCTGCCCCCGGGTTTGAACTTGGTGACAAAGGCGTCGGCGCCTCCCTGGCTCAGGTTCTGGAAGGCGTTCTTGACGGGGAAGTCAAGGGAGTTGGTGGTGCCGGCCACCAGGGCATTGCCCCCGGAGTCCACGGCCAAGGCGTTGGCTTGGTCTTCGTTGCTGCCCCCCAGGTAGGTGGAAAAAATCAGGGAGCCGCCGTCCGCGGCGAGCCGGGCCACGAAGGCGGTAATGCCGCCTTTTTTGTTGATCTGGAAGGCATTCTTGGTGGGAAAGTCCAAGGAGTCGGTAAACCCGGCGACAAAGGCGTGGCCGGTGGCATCTACGCCGATGCCGGTGCCGGCGTCGGCGCCGCTGCCCCCGAAGTAGGTGGAGAAATCCAGGGATCTGCCGTCCGGGGCCAGCTTGGTGACGAAGGCGTCGGTGCCGCCGTGGTTGTTCTTCTGGAAGGCGTTCTCCAGGGGAAAGTCAAGGGAGTCGGTGCGGCCGGTGATATAGGCGTGGCCGTCCGCGTCCACGGTGATGGCGCTGGCCTGGTCGTCCCCGCTCCCTCCCAGGAAGGTGGAGTACACCAGCACCGGGTCGATGACCAGGGGGGAGTTGGGGTCATAGGCGGCCAGCTCAAAGGCGTAGGAATCCTGCCCCACCCGAAATTTTGCTTCCCGGAGGACCCGGCCCGCGGCAGTTTCCTGATAGACCAGGGGTTTTTTCTGCACCAGCAGGCCGCCGTCAGGGAGGTAAATATGCAAGTCCCCCTCTGGAGTGACCTTAAGGCCGCTGATGCCGGTGTGTTGGAAGGTGAGCCGGGTGGCGTCGGCCCCGGGGTGGACGATGAGGTCATACTCCAGTTCGCGGCCGGAGCCGTAAAATTTCAGGTCCACTCCCGGGTAGGCGTGCCGGTAGAGGACCGCGCCGTAAGTGGGCAGGTTGGTGCGCCATTGGCCGGGGTCATTGCCGTGGAAATAATGGACCCGGCCCTTCTGGGGCACGGCCGCAGTGAGATTCATGCCAGGCTGCATCCCCATGGGGGTGAGGCCCACCGCCGCTCCGGCCCGGCCTGGAGAAGGGGCCAGGGCCAGGGTCACGCCTTGGGGGGTGAAAAAGAGGGCCCAGCCATTGCCCCGGGCGTAGTAGCGCACCTGGGGGTCCACCTGGCCGCGGTTCTCAATGAAGTACAGGGGCGGCCGGGCGCAGGAGAGGACGGCCCCTTCCGGGCCGGGCCCCGGGGCGCCGGGGGAGGCCGGCAGCATCAGCGCGGCGCTGCAAAGGGCCGCCATTGTCAGTGTTTTTATGAATAAGCGCCTTGGACGGACCATGAGGGCCTGCCTTTCTAAGATTATCGAATAAATTCCTCCGCCCGTAAAATATGCAAATATTGCACCATGGCCGCCTTAAAGTTAACCGGCTGATAATGTTTATTAAGTTTGAAGATATTTATGGACATGTTCAATTATGTTGACGGTGAGTTTAAGGAGCTTAACATCCGGGTCCGGGCCAGGTGCGCGGCCAGACGGATGGCGGCCTGGAGGGACCCGGGGTGGGCCAGGCCTGTCCCCGCCAGGTCGTAGGCGGTGCCGTGGTCGACGCTGGTGCGGATGATGGGGAGCCCCAGGGTGACGTTCACCGCGTCCATAAAGTGCAGGAGTTTCAGGGGGATGAGCCCCTGGTCGTGGTACATGGCCACCACCGCCGCGAACTCCCCCTGGCGGTGGCGCCAGAACAGGGTATCCGGGGGGTAGGGGCCGGAGACCGGCAGGCCCTCAGCTTGAGCCCGGCTGACCGCGGGGGCGATGATTTCCGCTTCTTCCCTGCCGAAAAGTCCTCCTTCCCCGGCGTGGGGATTAAGGGCCGCCACCCCCAGGCGGGGCTCGGAGATGCCGAAGTCCTGGTCCAGGGCCCGGCAGGTCAGGCGAAAGAGGCTGAGCAGGGCTTCTTCCTTCAGGAGCCCGGGCACCTGGGCCAGAGGCACGTGGATAGTGGCCAGGACCACCCGGAACTCGGCCGCGGCCAGCATCATGGCCACCTCCGGGGCCCTGGTCCGGGCTGCCAGGAGCTCGGTGTGCCCGGGGTAAGGATAGCCCGCCAGTTTCAGGGCCGCCTTGCTGATGGGCCCGCTGACCATTGCCGCCACCCCTCCCGTCAGGGCCAGGTCCACCGCGGCCAGGATGTAGGAAACCATGGCCGCGCCGCTGGCCGGCGTGGGCTCGCCGTAGCGGAGGTCCCCCGGCTCGAGCTGGGAGAGGGAGAGCAGGTCCAGGGTCCCGGGCTCATAGCGGCCTTCTGCGGGGTCGGCCACCGGGTGGATCTTCAGCTCCGGCGCCAATTGCCGCCGGGCTCGCTCCAGGGCCGCCGCGTCCCCCAGGACCAGAGGCCGGCAGACCTGATGGACTTCCGGGTCAGCCAGGGCCTTTACGGCAATCTCCGGCCCCACACCCACGGGGTCCCCCATGGTCAGGGCCAGGATGGGCCGGAGGTCCTTATTTTCCATGGGTTTCGGGACTCCCTTCCCCGGTTGGAGGCGAGTCGGCGAGGCGCTGCACTTTGATCCCCACTTTATCCCCCTTCAGCTCCACCTTGAGGTAATGGTGAAAATAGTGCTCCGGGTTAAGGCCCCCCGGGAGCACGCCGCCGCCGCCGGTGATGGTGAAGGGCACCCCGTCCCACCGGCCGGTGAAATAGCCGTGGAGGTGGCCCGCGAAGACGTGGGTGACCCGGTACTGCTGAAACAGGGCCGCCAGCTTGCGGCCTATTGCCGGCGGCAGGGCGTGGTGGTGGAAGCCGCCCCGGGGGTCAAAGAGGGGTATGTGCAGGAAGACCAGGCGGGTTTTGGCGTCCTGGGCCCGCTTCAGTTCCCCGGTGAGCCAGCGGAGTTGGGGTTCGTCCAGGTCCTGAAGGGCATCGTTAAGGACGATAAAGGAGTGGCCCCGCACCTGGAAGGCATAATAGCCGGGCCCGAAAAAGCGGTCCCAGAGGGAGCTGCCGCCGCCCCGGTCCAGTTCGTGGTTTCCCAGGACCGCCAGGAGGGGAATCTGGAGGCGCCCCTGGACCTGCCGGAAAAAGGATCGGAAGCCGGCTTCGGTACCCACGTGGACCAGGTCCCCCAGGTGGATGGCGAAGGCCAGACTCCGGTCCCCAGCCATCTGCGCCAGCAGGCGGTCAAAGACTCCGTCGCTGTCCCGGCTGTCGCCCAGAACCGCGAAGGTCAGGGGCGAGGGGAGCCGGGGAGCCGACGCCTCCAGGCGGGCCAGACCCCGGCCGTTCCAGTCCTCCCCGGGCAGGGCCTGGCTCCAGGCGGCCACCGCCACGGCCAGGAGCAGGAGCCCTGACAGAAGCAGACCGGCCAGTTTTCCGCGGGCCCTGAGACTGGCGGTCATTTTTCTCCCTCACCCTCCGGCCGATCAGGCATTTTTCCCCTGCACTAATGGGAGCAAGTATGCCAAAATAAGACTGAATAAAACTATGACGGGTTCAGGAGCGGATGTCAATGGCTGAGCAGGGCAGGACCTTGGCGGAAGTGCGGTTGGGTTTCGTCGGCGCGGGCAGCATGGGGGGCGCCATCATCCGGGGCCTCACCGCGGCAGGGGTGCCCCGGGAGAACCTCATTTTCTTTGACCCCGACCCGTCCCGGCAGGAGGGGATGGAGGCCCTGGGGGTTAAGGCGGCCCTGGACTACGGCGAAGTGATGCACGCGCCGGTGGTGGTCCTGGCAGTGAAGCCCCAGGTCATGCCCGGGGTGCTCCGGGACCTCAAGCCCCTGGCCCGCGCCAGGCACCTCCTCATCTCCGTGGCCGCGGGGGTGACCCTGGCCACCCTGGAGGCGGCTTTCCCCGAATCCCGGGTGATCCGGGCCATGCCCAACGCGCCGGCCACGGTGGGCGCAGCGATGACCGCTATTTGCCTGGGGAGCCGGGCCACTCCGGAGGACGAAGCCCTGGCCCTGAAGCTCTTCGACGGGGTGGGGCTGGCGGGGGCCGTGGACGAGAAGCTCATGGACGCGGTCACCGGCCTGAGCGGCAGCGGTCCGGCCTTTGTGGCGGTGTTCATCGAGGCCCTGGCGGACGGCGGCGTCAAGGTGGGGTTGCCCCGGGCCCTGGCCCTGACCCTGGCGGCCCAGACGGTGCTGGGCGCGGCCCGCCTCTGCCTGGAATCAGGCATTACTCCCGGGGCCCTGAAAGACCAGGTGGCCTCCCCGGGCGGCACCACCATCGAGGGGCTGCACGTCCTGGAGCGGACGGGGTTCAGGGGCGCGGTGATCAGCGCGGTGGAAGCGGCTACCCGGCGCTCCCGGGAGTTGGGGAGAAAAGATTAGCCGGGGGGATGACATATTCCCCTCCCCAGCCTGCTAGCAGCAAAGGCCGGGAAAAGCGAAGGTAAGGACCCTTCCTTTCCCGGCCTGGTTAACGCCTTCCTTAAGTGGCGGATGAGGGCGGCGGAGCGCAGGCAGGGACGACTGCGGCACCGCTCCCTGACCCTCCCCTCAATTATTCGCTAAAGATTCTTACCAGCGGCCGCGGCCACCGCCGCGACCCGGCCCACCCCGGCCGCCGCCTCTGGGCGCCTGGGGCCGGGCCTCATTGACCGTCAGGGCGCGGCCCTCCACGGTGCGGGCGTTGAGCAGGGAGATGGCCTTCTCGCCCGCGGCCCTGGACTCCATCTCCACGAAGCCGAAGCCCCGGGGCAGGCCGGTGGCGTGGTCCATAATGATCTTTACCGAGACCACTTCTCCGGCCTCGGCAAACATTTCTCTCAGTTGATCTTCAGTAATCTGGCGGGGCAGGTTGCCCACGTACAACTTCATCCTGGGTTCTCCTCATGGGACTGGGTGTTGCCGAGATCAAGCCCCGGGCCGGCTTTGTCATCCCCTGGGGATACCTCCTCAGTGCCGGCTGGCCGAGTCTTGTTCTGGCGGCGTTTCATTTTTTCCTGGTGCTTCTGTTTCCGGGCCAGCTCTTTGGCGCGTTTTTCCCAGCCGTAGCGGTTCCGGGCCACAGCTCACCTCCAGGCCCCGCTGGTCTCAGAACCCCGGGCCCCAAGGGGCCCGGAGTTCCAAGGGTCGGGTAAACAAGGTCTTAGAGCTTTACGACATTCTGGGCCTGGGGTCCTTTTTGCCCCTGGACCACCTCGAACTCCACTTCCTGATTTTCCGCCAGGGAGCGGAAGCCTTCGCCCTGAATGGCGCTGAAGTGCACAAACACATCGGGGCCATTCTCCCGGGAGATGAAACCGAATCCCTTGGCATCGTTAAACCACTTAACCTTTCCCGTTTCCCTCATTGTTAGAACAAACCTCCTGAAATTGGTGCTGCCGGTACGCTGTCAGGCCAAAAAAAAGCGGCAGGGAGTTAGCATCCCCTACCGATTTTTATTCAGGGCCAAGGCCCTGCCCTTCAGTCTGACATGCTACCAAACGTGAAAAAATATAAACGGGATATCTTTCCATGTCAAGGGAATTATTGAGGATGGGCAATTTAAGGGGATTTTTCTCTTGCCAGTGCCACCAGGCGGAGATGGAGGTCCACTGCCGGGGCGCTGTGGGTGAGGCGGCCCATGGAGATGAAATTGACGCCGGTGGCGGCCACCCGGGGCAGGCGCGCCGGAGTCATGGCGCCGGACGCCTCCAGGAGGGCGCGGCCCCGGGTGAGGGCCACGGCCCGGGCCAGGTCGGCCTCGCTCATGTTGTCCAGCATGATGAGGTCCGCGCCCGCGGCCAGGGCCTCGTCCAGGCCAGCCAGGTCGGTGACCTCCACTTCTATCTTCAGGGGGCGGGGGGCGTGTCCCCGGGCCCGGCGCACCGCCTCAGTGATGGAGCCCACCGCGGTTAGGTGATTGTTCTTGATGAGAATGCCGTCGTAAAGGCCCAAACGGTGGTTGGCGCCGCCGCCCAGGCGCACCGCGTATTTTTCCAGGGCCCGCCAGCCCGGGGTGGTCTTGCGGGTGTCCAGGAGGGCCACGGGGAAGCCCGCCACCAGGTCCACCATCTGCCGGGTGAAGGTGGCGATGCCCGAGAGGCGCATGAGGAAGTTCAGGGCCACCCGCTCGCCGGTGAGGATGGGGGCCACGGGGCCGGTGAGCCGGGCCAGGACGGTGCCCGGGGGGACCTGGGCGCCTTCCTCCACCTGGGCGTCAAAGGCGATGGCGGGGTCCAGGCGCTGGAAGACCCGGGCGGCCACGGGCAGGCCGGCCAGCACCAGGGTCTGCTTGCTGCGGATGTGAGCCTCGCCCTGCAAATCCGGGGGGATGAGGGCCCGGGTGGTGACGTCCCCGGGGCCGATGTCTTCTTCCAGGGCCAGGTCCAGGAGCAGGTCTAGATGGGGGGTAAGGGTAAGATCGGCCATGGGCGAATTTTTCTTTTGGGTGGGGCAGGTCGCTGCGCCTGCCCGGGTTTGAGGTGATGGCGGGCACGGAGGCCCGCCCCACCTAATTCTGAGTTCTTTTCTGGGGCCTCCTAATCCTGGTCCTCGGAAAAATATATGGTGCAAGGGGCGAAAGGATCAACCCCGGAGACGCTCTCCCGAGGCTCATAGGCGTCGAAGCAGTGGGCCGTGCATTCCTGTTTGTCCTCGTCCCAGAAGTTGCAGCGCTCCCGGACGCAGTAGCCCAGGTGGGGGAGGGGGCAGATGGGGGAGTCGTCGTCTCGCATCAGGTATTTACTTTCAATGGCCTGTTTTTTGGTGGACAGTGCCTACCCTAACCTATAGCTGAGCTACGGGAAGAGGTCCTTTAACGATATTTCGTCTCCACCCTCTTCCCAATATAGCTTTCCCCCCTCCTCCAGGAAATATCCCAATAGTTGGCAAACGAGACTCAAAGCCAAATTTAAGGCTTGCCAGGAATCGATTCCATGAGTTGTCCGCAAATTCTCGTACAGCCCTTTGATCTGGACTGGACACGCCCATTCATCTTCAACAACTTGATACGGCTTACCCAAGGCGAGATAAAATGTCTTTTTCTCACCTTCGGGAGATATTGCAAAGATTTCTCGCTCAGCAATAATTTCAATCATTCCAGGACCCTAACCCTCCCCCCTCAAGGGGGAGGGAGTAAGGTGCCCAAGCAGAGCTTGGGCCAAAAGGTCCGTTCCCAAGCAGGAGCTTGGGAACGAGTTGTCGCGCAGGCGAGGGCGCCTGCTCTCCATTCCCTGGTCGTTCCTTCAGCTTTCCCATTCATCGGCAAAGGGCCGGCAGGGACGCCGTCGGTACCGGCCTTTCTCCGTAGGGGCGGGTTTTAAACCCGCCCCTACAGTTCCCCACCCCGTGGCCGGAAACGGACAGGCGAAGGCGCCGGTGCCACATTTTTGCCCTTCACCCCAGGAACTCCTTGAGGCGGTCCCGGTGGGCCTGGAGTTTGTGCAGTTTTTCCGTCCCGGCCCGGACCTTGTCCTGTTCCTTTTGCACCACCTCCGGGGGGGCCTTGGCCAGGAAGTCGGCGTTGGCCAGCTTTTTCCGGCCCTGGCTCAGCTCCTTCTCCAGCTTCTCCATTTCCCGGGCCAGCCTGCGGTCTTCCTCGGCGAAGTCGATGAGGTCCTTCAAGGGCATGACGATCTCCACCGCGGCCCCGTCCGGGGCGATGACCACCGCCTTGGCGGCCGCCGCGGTAGAGCCGGACGGGGGCTGGAAGTGGAGGTCCCGCGCCCGGGCCAGCCGGCAGAGGGCCGGGCCGTGCCGGGCCAGGACTTCCAGAGGTTGGGCCTCCTGGCAGTAAAAGTCCACTTCCACCTGCGCCACGGGGGGCACGTTCATCTCCCCCCGGAGGTTGCGGATGGCGGTGACGGTGTCCATGACCAGGCGCATCTCGGCCTCGGCCCCAAGGTTGAGCAGGGAGGCATGGGCCTCGGGGTAGGGGGCGGTCATGATGCTGCCGGCCGCGCCGGGGAGTTTTTGCCAGATTTCCTCGGTGATGAAGGGCATGAAGGGGTGGAGGAGCCGCAGCAGGGCGCTGAGCACCTGGACCAGGACGCCCTGGGTGTGGCGGCGCACCGCGGAGTCGGCCGCGGCCGCGAGCTGGGGTTTGATGAGCTCCAGGTACCAGTCGCAGAACTCGTGCCAGATGAACTGGTAAAGGGTATTGGCCGCCTGGTCGAACTCGTAGGCGTCCAGGTGCTGGCGGACGTCCCCGGTGACCTGCTGCAGGCGGCTCAAAATCCAGGCCTCCTCCACGGTCAAGGCTTTGTGGTCTTTTTTGTCAGGGGGGGCCTGGGGGTCAAAACCTTCCAAATTCATCAAGGTGAAGCGGCAGGCGTTCCACACCTTGTTGGCGAAGTTGCGGTAGCCGGCGATCCTTTCTTCGGAGAGGCGCACGTCCCGGCCCATGGCCGCGAAGGCCGCCAGGGAGAAGCGGAAGGCGTCGGTGCCATAGCGGTCCATGAGCTCCAGGGGGTCAATGACGTTGCCCTTGGACTTGCTCATCTTCTGGCCTTCCGGGTCGCGCACCAGGGCGTGGATGTAAACCTGGTGGAAGGGCACCCGTTCCATGAAGTGGAGCCCCATCATCATCATGCGGGCCACCCAGAAAAAGAGGATGTCGAAGGCGGTGACCAGGACGGTGGTGGGGTAGAAGATCTTCAACTCCGGGGTCTGATCCGGCCAGCCCAGGGTGGAGAAGGGCCACAGGGCCGAGGAGAACCAGGTGTCCAGGACGTCGGTCTCCTGGGCCAGGTCGGCGGCGCCGCACTGGGGGCACTTTTCCGGGTCTTCCCGGCTGACGATGACCTGGCCGCAGGCCCCGCAGGTCCAGGCGGGGATGCGGTGGCCCCACCAGATTTGGCGGGAGATGCACCAGTCCCGGATGTTGGTGAGCCAGTCGAAGTAGCTATTCTCCCACATGGGGGGGATGAGTTTGGTGCGGCCGTCCTGGACAGCCTTAAGGGCCGCGTCGGCCAGGGTTTTGGTGGCCACGAACCACTGCTTGGAGATGAGGGGCTCTACCACGGTGCGGCAGCGGTAGCAGTGGCCCACGGGCACGTGGTAGGGCTCCTGCTTGGCCAGCAGGCCATCGGCCTTGAGGTCTTTGAGGATTTTCTCCCGGCAGCCGAAGCGGTCCAGGCCGCGATAGGGGCCGGCTTCTTCGGTCATCAGGCCGGCTTCGTCAATGACCTTGACCGCGGCGAGGCCGTGGCGCCGGGCCACCTCAAAGTCGTTGAGGTCGTGGGCCGGGGTGATTTTCAGCGCGCCGGTGCCGAACTCCGGGGAGACGTAAGGGTCAGTAATTAACGGAATCTCACGTCCCAAAACCGGCAGGCGCAGCGTCGCGCCGTGGTAAGCCAGATAGCGCTTATCCTCGGGGTGGACGGCCACCGCGGTGTCCCCCAGGAGGGTTTCCGGGCGGGTGGTGGCCACGGTGACCGCGCCTTCCCGGCCCACCAGGGGGTATTTGAGGTAATAGAGGTAGCCCTCGTGGGGGTCGTGCTCCACCTCCAGGTCGGCCAGGGCGGTCTGGCAGCGGGGGCACCAGTTGATGATGTAGTCGCCCTGGTAGATGAGGCCCTCTTCATAGAGGCGGACAAAGACCTCCCGCACCGCTCGGGAGAGCCCGTCGTCCATGGTGAAGCGCTCCCGGCTCCAGTCGCAGGAGCAGCCCAGGCGCTTGAGCTGGTTGATGATCTGGCCGCCGGACGCGGCCTTCCACTGCCAGACGCGCTGGACGAAGGCGTCCCGGCCCAGGGAGTGGCGGTTTAAACCTTCTTTGGCCAGCATGCGCTCCACCACGTTCTGGGTGGCGATGCCGGCGTGGTCGGTGCCGGGCATCCACAGGGCGTCGAAGCCCTGCATGCGCTTCAGGCGGATGAGGATGTCCTGGAGGGTGTTGTTGAGGGCGTGGCCCATGTGTAGCGACCCGGTGATGTTGGGAGGCGGAATGACGATGCAGTAGGGGGGCCGGGAGCCGTCGGCCCGGGCCGCGAAGAGGCCCCCCGCTTCCCAGTAGCGGTACCACTTTTCTTCGATTTTCCGGGGTTCGTAGACTTTGTCGAGGATTTCGGCCATGATGGTCCTGTGGGCAAGATATTTGGGGGAGTTATGATAAGGGGGGCCAAGACTCCGCCTCCTTCCCCCAGCCCTACGACGCCTTGGTCAGGGTCTTCCTTGCACTAACTATTTAATATTATTGATAACTATCATGGGGTCCGGATGATGTCAAGGATAATGCCGGTGCGGTGGCGCGTTCTTGGCCCAGGGGCCTACTGAGGCTGGGATGAGGGTCGGGCCGAGGGCCCCTGGGGCCCGACGACAACCGCAGCCAGAATCTGTCACTGGCAAGGTGGCCCGGCCCGGCACTAGCGAAAATCCCCAGGGGGTTGAAATATTTCAAATATAGGCGAGAAATTCCTTGACTAAATTTTTTTGGTGGTCTTAAAATGAGCCTGGATACCCGCCTCCGGGCCGGTCTGCGGTGTGAGAAACGAAAATTTTCAGGCAGTGTAAAAAAACCTTGACTAATTTTTTTTCCGGCGCTTATAATGGGGCGCCAGTGAAAATTAAGGAAAGGGGGAAAGGAGAAGGGGAGAAAAACCGCCGTTGAGTTGACCAAAATTCTTCAATGATTAAGGGGGGATAACCTGATGAGAAAAACTTATGTGGTGCTGGGGTTGATGCTGGCCCTGACCCTGGTGCTGAGCCCGGGTTCGGCCCAGGCCCTGATGTGGGTGGGGGCCCAGGGCGGTGTTAACGTAATCGCGAATACCGATATCGGCTTATCCGAGAGCGGAGAAGGCGGTATTACGCTGCCCAACGTAAAGTTTGACAACCCGCAAGCCATCGGCGGCGTCAACATCGGCTACGTCTTCGTCAAAGAGGGCTTTCTGGGTTACGACTACCCGGACTGGATGAAGTACTTCATGTTCTCCGTGGACTTCACTTACAACACCTTTGAAATCCGGACGCAGGATGTGAAAATAGGTGGATATCCATATAACATCGGTCCGGACAAAAAGGGCGCGATGCCCGTCCTCACCTTCCTCTTCATGGGCAGGTACGGGTTCCTGCCGGATTCGGAAGTGCCCTTCGGGCGGTTGCAGCCTTATGTGGGCGTGGGCCCGGGCATTGTCTTCTCCAGCCTTGACCCGGGTTTCGGCCTCGGCAGGTCCGACTCCGTTGATATAGCCCTGGTGGCCGAGGCCGGCGTGCGCTGGATGGCCCTGAAAAACGTCGCCCTGGATGCATCCTTCCGGTACCGCTGGTTTGCGCCGAAGTACTCGTTCACTTCGGGCGAAGGTGAGACCTACATTATCAAGCCGAACGACATCAATTCTTTCACGGCCCTGTTCCGGGTGTCCTATCTCTTCTAAAGCTGGACTCCACAGCGAAAGGCGGCCTTAAGGCCGCCTTTTTTATTGGCCGCATCCAGAGGCTTTGCCCCTTGAGCTTTTGAGGCAGAAAGGGTAAGTTGTTTCTGCCGCCATGCGGCCCGGGGGAAAGTCTCTCAAAGTCATGTTCTGGGCGCAGCTCCTAAACGGCCTCACCACCGGCAGTGTCTATGCCCTCATCGCCCTGGGCTACACCATGATTTACGGCATCCTGGGGCTCATCAACTTTGCCCAGGGCGAGATTTACATGGGTGGGGCCTTTGTGGCGGTGCTGCTCCTGGCCACGGGGAAGGTCAACTTCATTTTGGCCTTTGCCGGGGGGATGCTGGCTGCGGCCCTGCTGGGGGTGGCTCTGGAGCTGGTGGCCTTCCGGCCGCTCCGGGGCTCCCACCCATTGGTGGCGCTGATCTCCGCCATCGGCGCCTCCATCTTCCTCCAGAGCTTGGCCCTGCTGCTTTTCGGGCCCAATGACCGCCCCTTTCCCATGCAATTCTCTTTTAGAGCCATCACGGTGGCCGGGGTGCCCCTGTCCAGCCTGCAGGGTGCCATATTGGCTGCGGCCCTGGGGCTGATGGGGCTGTTGTTCGCCTTTGTCCGCTACAGCCGCTACGGCAAGGCCATTGTGGCCTGCGCCCTGGACCGGGACACGGCCCGCCTCATGGGCATCAACGTGGACCGCATGGTGTCCCTGACCTTCTTCATCGGCTCGGCCTTGAGCGGCGCCGCGGGAGTAATGATGGCCATTTATTACAACGCCACCTACCCCCGCATGGGCCTGCTGCCGGGCCTTAAGGCCTTCTCGGCGGCCATCCTGGGCGGGGTGGGCAACATCCCCGGGGCCATCCTGGGGGGCCTGGTCCTAGGGGTGGCGGAGAGCCTGGGTGCGGCGTACGTCTCCTCGGGCTTCAAAGACGCCATCGCCTTTGCCATCCTTATCCTGGTGCTGCTCATCCGGCCCCAGGGGCTGCTGGGCGGGCGGGGCCACTGATGCGGTTTTCGGTTTTCAGTTTTCGGTTTGCAGTTAACAAGAGATGACCGCGTACCTGCTCCACCTGGCCATCCTGGCGGGGATCTATATCCTGCTGGCCCTGAGTCTGAACCTCATCGTCGGCTACGCCGGCCAGGTGTCCTTGGGACACGCGGCGTTCTATGGCATCGGCGCCTACGCCTCGGCCCTGGCAGCCCTGAACTGGCATTTTCCCTTTCCCCTGGCGGCGCTGTCGGCCATGCTGGCCACGGGGGCCTGCGGCCTGGCCCTGGGGCTGCCCACCCTGCGCCTCAAAGAGGACTACCTGGCCATCGTCACCCTGGGGTTCGGGGTCATCGTGGACCTGGTGTTCCTCAACCTGGCCATCACTGGGGGCCCCGACGGGCTGGTGGGCATCCCGGCGCCCCTCTTCCTGGGGCTGAGCTTCCGGGCCCCGGCCCTCTATCTGCTGCTGGTGGCCGCCGCAGTAATCCTGGCCCTGGGTTTCACCTACCGCCTGGTGAACTCCTACCACGGCCGGGCCCTCAGGGCCATCCGGGACCACGAGACCACGGCCCAGGTCATGGGCATCAACACCAGCGCCTACAAGATCGTCATCTTCACCCTGGCTGCGGCCATGGCGGGCCTGGCCGGGTCGTTGTACGCGCATTACATCACGTTCATCAACCCCGAGTCCTTTGGCCTGCACACCTCGATTCTGATCCTGTGCATGGTGGTGCTGGGGGGCATGGGCTCCATGGCCGGCGCGGTGGTGGGCGCGGTGATCCTGACGGTGCTGCCGGAGCTGCTGCGCCAGACCCACGCCCTGCAGGACCTCATCTACGGCGCGCTGCTGGTGGGCCTCCTCATCTGGCGGCCGGAGGGCCTCCTGGGCCGGGGGAAGCTGAGTTTGAAGTTCTTACAAAGAGGGGAATAAGCAAGTCCCGAGTCCCGGGTCCCGAGTCCCGGGTCGGTAGTGAATGACTGGTTATTAAACGACTCGGGACTCGTGACTCGGGACCCGAGACTAAATTATGCTGACTTTAACAAGTGTCCAGGCCGGGTATGGGCGCCTTCCCGTGTTGAAGGGCGTCTCCCTGCATGTGCGGGCCGGCGAGGTGGTGACCCTGATCGGCGGCAACGGCGCGGGCAAGACCACCACGCTCAGGACCATCTCCGGGCTGCTGCCGGTGAGAAAGGGAGAGATTCAGTTTGCCGGCCAGGAATTGAACCGCCTGCCGCCGGAGCGCATCGTCGCCCTGGGGCTGGCGCTGGTGCCCGAGGGGCGGCGGGTTTTTGCCAGCTTGAGCGTCACCGCCAACCTGGAGTTGGGCGCGTTTCCCCGGCCGGACCAGAGGCAGGCGCGGCGGGACCTGGAGGCCATGCGGGAGCGCTTTCCGCTGCTCAAGGAGCGGCGGCACCAGGCCGCGGGCACGCTTTCCGGCGGGGAGCAACAGATTCTGGCCATCTGCCGGGCTCTCATGGCCCGGCCCCGGCTGCTCATGCTGGACGAGCCCTCCATGGGCCTGGCACCCCGCATGGCAGCCCAGGTTTACGAGATCCTCCGGGACCTTAAGGCTGCGGGCACCACCATCCTGCTGGTGGAGCAGAACGCCCGGGCCGCGCTGAAGATCGCGGACCGGGGCTACGTCCTGGAGACCGGGCGCATCATCCTGGACGGCAGCGCCGCGGACCTGCGGGAAGACCCGGAGGTACAGCGGGCCTACCTGGGCAAGGGCTATCGGGAAGTGTGGGAGTGATGACAGTGAGCAGTGAGCAGTGAGCGGTGAGCAGTAAGGGCGGGACTGTGAGATGAAGGCATGAGTCTGTTGGAAATTGACCACCTGACCAAATCCTTTGGGGGCGTGAAAGCTCTGGAAGGGGTTACCTTTCAGGTGCCGGCAGGGGCCATCGTGGCCCTCATCGGCCCCAACGGCGCGGGCAAGACCACCTGTTTCAACCTGGTGAACGGCCTGATGCCGCCCAGCTCCGGGAGCGTCCTGCTGGAGGGGGAAGACCTGGCCGGCCTGCCCCCATACCAGCGGGCCCGCCGGGGCCTGGCCCGCACCTTTCAGAATATCCAGCTCTTCGGGGGCATGACGGTCACGGAAAATATCCTGGCCGGCGAGCACCAACGCCAGGACGTGGGGCTGCTGGCGGCCCTGTTGCCTTTGCCCCGGACCCGCCGGGCCGAGGCCCGGGCCCGGGAGCGGGCCCTGGAACTGCTGCACCTGGTGGGGCTGGGAGACAAAGGGGAGGTGCCGGCGGACACCCTGGCCTACGGGGAGGCCCGGCGCCTGGAGATCGCCCGGGCCCTGGCCCAGGAACCCCGGCTGCTGCTCATGGACGAGCCCGCGGCGGGCCTTAACCCCCGGGAGACGGAAGAACTGATGGCCCTGCTGGAGAAGCTGCGGGGCCTGGGCATCACGTTGCTGGTCATCGAACACGACATGACCCTGGTTATGGGCATCAGCCACCGGGTGGTGGTCCTGGACCACGGCCAGGTCATCGCCGCCGGACCACCCGGGGAAATCCGCCAAAACCCCCGGGTCATCGAGGCCTATTTGGGGAGGGAGGAGGAGTAGCAGGGGTCAGGGGTCGGGGGTCAGGGGTCAGTGGCCTTTCCATCCCCGGGGCTCGCCCCCGCGAACCTACGCATCTCCTGGGAGGAGCACCATGGCGCTATTTGAGCCGGAAGCGGAGAGCATGGGGCGGCAGGAGTTGGCGCAGTTGCAGCTGGAAAGGCTGCAGGCCGCGCTGCACCGGGTCTATAAGAACGTCAAGTTCTATAAGCGGAAGTTCGACGAGATCGGTTTCCTACCCGAGGACTGCCAGTCCCTGGAGGATTTGGCGAAGCTGCCCTTCACCACCCGGCACGACTTGGCCCGGGCGTACCCTTACGAGATGTTTGCGGTGCCGCTCCGGGAGGTGGTGCGCATCCACTCCTCCACCGGCAGTCCGGGCGCCCCTATTGTTATGGGCTACACCTGCCGGGATCTGCGCACCTGGGCCAAGCTGGCGGCCCGGGTGCTCACCGCCGCGGGGGTGGACCGGGACGACGTGGTGCAGGTGACCCTGAGCTACGGCCTACTCACCAGCGCCTTCGGCATTCACAACGGAGTGGAGCTGCTGGGCGCGTCGGTGATTCCCACGGGCCCGGGGGCTACGGCCCGGCAGGTACAAATCATGCGGGACTACCGCACCACCGTGCTGGTGAGCACCCCCTCTTACGCGCTGGTGATGGCGGACAAGCTGGAAGAGATGGGGGTGGACGCCAAGGGCCTGCACCTGAAGCTGGCGCTCCTGGCTGGGGAGCCCTGGACCGAGGAGCAGCGGGCCGAGATCGAGTCCCGCCTGTACCTAAAGGCGCTGGACCACTATGCCCTGTCCGAGGCCATGGGGCCCGGGGTGGCCGGGGAGTGCGCGGCCAGGCACCTGCCGGGGATGCACCTCAACGAAGACCATTTCCTGCCGGAGGTCATTGACCCGGCCACGGGTGCGGTCCTGCCCCCGGGGGAGTTGGGGGAGCTGGTGCTCACCACCATCACCAAGGAGGCGGCACCCCTGGTGCGCTTCCGCACCGGCGACCTGGTGCGCCTGGACTATGCGGCCTGCCCCTGCGGCCGCACCCTGGCGCGCATGAGCCGCATCGCCGGCCGGGCCGACGAGGTGGTCATCGTCAAGGGCGTCAACCTCTTCCCGGCCCGGGTGGGGCAGGTCCTGGCCGGGCTCCTGGGGGAGGAGCCCGGGTACCAGTTGATCATCGGCCGGGAGGGCCACCTGGACTACCTGGAGGTCAAGATCGAGGTGCGGGAGGGGCTGTTCTTCGACAAGATGACGGTGCAGCGGGAATTTTTGCAGAAGCTCACCAGGAAGCTGGAGCAAGGCATCGGCGTCACCCCGAGGGTAAAGTTGGTGGAGCCGGGGTCGCTTAACCGCGAGCAGGAGACCTCACCCTTGGTGATAGATTTGCGGAGGGACTTTAGGATCAAGTAATAACCACCACCCCCTGTAAATCTTCATTCTCACCCCCATTTGCCTGCCCCTGCGAGGGCTTTCCTGCCGCGGCGGTGCCTACGCCGAAGTCCCCGGAAAGCCGGGGAAATTCTAGTTACAAACCCGCCAACGTAAGTCCAATCCCGTCTATCCAAAATATATTTTAGGCACTTTTACCTAGCGAGATATAGGTAGTTTTGCCTATTGTCTTTACATCTACCAACTTTTATTTTACAGTCGAAATTCTTTCCAGGGGGAGGAGCGAAATTTACCTTGAGATTATTTCCTTCGCCCTGGGTTTCCATTGACCGGCCTTCAATCTCAGCCCTGGGAAATTCAGGGGGAGAAACTGTCCCGCCAGCCAGGAAAGGAGGTGGCGTCTCAAAATATCGATCGGGGTGGACGACGTTTAATCGGGATTTTTAAGGGAAGGAATCTTAGCGCCGGCGCGGACCGGCGGCAGTCCTGAAGAAAGGAGAGGTTATATGGATCGACGAAAGTTTTTACAGATCATGGGTATGGCCGGTGCCGCGGCCGCGGTTCCCTGGAGGTTCAACCTGCGCAAGATGATGCTGGAGGGCGCCCGGGCCTATGCTGTCCAGAGTCCCATCCTGAACAAGTTTGTGGACTCGCTGCCGGGTCTAACCGCGGCGGGGCAAAACAACCTGGGCCAGTACCTGCCATTGATGACCCCGGACACCGCCGCCTTTCCGGGGAGCGACTACTACCGGATGCAAGGCAGCCAGTTCACCGTGCAGATGCACAGCCAACTGTCGCCCACGCCGGTTTGGGGCTATTCCAAGGGCGACGCCTTGGGCGACACCGCCAAGAGATACCTGGGCGGGGTCATCGTGGCCAGTAAGGACCGGCCGGTGCGGATCACCATGACCAACAACCTGCCGGCGGCCCACATCCTGCCGGTGGACCAGACCCTGCCCATGTGGAACGGCGCCATGGGGGCCGCCACCGGCGTCAACCGCATGTCCGTCCACCTGCACGGCGGCTTCCCGCCCTGGCCCAGCGACGGCACCCCCTTCCAGGACTTTGGCACCGCGGGCAACGGCTACGGCTTCAGCGCCCTTTTTCCGCCCGACATGGTGGCGGTGACCCCGCCAGGGTCGTACAGCCTCTACTGGACCAACCAGCAGACCGCCCGCTTCCTGTGGTACCATGACCACGCCATGCACATCACCCGGTTGAACGCCTATGCCGGCCTGGCCAGCGGCTACGTCCTGACGGACACTTTCGAGCAGAGCCTGGTCAATTCCGGTCTGCTGCCGACCGCGGCCCGCACCCTCTACCTGGTCATCCAGGACAAGGGTTTCAACGCCGATAGCAGCCTGTGGTATCCCAGCGTCTATCAAGCGGACCTGGCGATACCGGGTAATCTGCCCATCGTCGACGGCCCGGTCAACAACCCCGGGGGCCCCAATTTTACTTTTCCGGCGCAGCCCCCCCTCACCTTCCGGTGGCCCTGGGCGGGCCCTCCGGCTTCGGTTCCGCCGGCCCTCTCCCTGGTGCCGGAGGCCGCTTTTGACACCATCCTCGTCAACGGCTGCGCTTACCCTTACACCACCGTGCAGCCCCGGCATTACCGCTTCCGCATCCTCAACGGCTCCCAAGCCCGAGCCTACAACCTGCAGCTCTATTTCGCCAAATCCAATACCCTGGCCGACCCCCTATCCGGCGAGGCGGACCTAACCAAACCCGGTCCCCAGTTCGTCCAGATCGGCACCGAAGGCGGCTTCCTGCCGGCCCCGACGCTGCTACCGGCGGCCCCGGCGGCCCCGGGGGTCACCCAGCAGCCCATCGGCTTCGACGTCAATCCGCTGAGCCCCACCTTCGGGAACGCCATCAATTACAACCTGGCGCTGGCCCCGGCGGAGCGGGCCGACCTCATCATCGACTTCAGCAAGGTGCCGGTGAACTCCGTGCTGGTCCTTTACAACGACGCCCCGCAGCCTTGGCCCATGGGCGACCCGCGCAACGACTACTTTACCGGCGACCCGGACAACAGCGCCTTCGGCGGCGCCCCGACCACACTGCCGGGGCAGGGGCCCAACACCCGGACCCTGATGCAGTTCCGAGTGGTGCCCCTGGTGGGCCCGCCGGATTCTGCGCGGCTCACCATCATCCCGTCCCAGGCCCGGTTCAACCGGAGCAACGTCATCTTCCCCGCCATCCCGCCGCTGCCCACCGCGGGGGCGCCGGTGCGGAAGCTGACCCTGATGGAGACCTTCGAAGATGGCGTCACTCCGGGCGTCCCTGCTAACAATGGCCGTCTCCTGCAGTTACTGGGCGGCAACACCACGGACGCGGTGAACCCCAACATCTGGGGCGACCCCACCCTTTACCGGTCCTACGTAGCCGGCCGCGGCGAGGTGGTGACCAGGGGATCGGTGGAGGTCTGGGAGATCCACAACCTGACGGGGGACACCCACCCCATCCACTTCCACCTGGTGAACGTCCAGGTCCTCAACCGCCAGACCTTTGACGCCTTGGGTTATCTGGCCGCGGCAGCAGCAGCGCCTCCCAACACGGCGGTGGACCCGACCCCGTTTCTCATCGGTGCGCCCCGGGCGCCGGATCGAAACGAGTTGGGCTATAAGGAAACGGTGCGCATGAACCCCAACGAGGTGACCCGGGTGGTCATGAAGTTCGACCTGCCCACAATGCCCTCTAACTTCGTGGCCGCGAATTGGCCGCCGCTGAGCACCAGGCTGTCCGACCCGATGTCGCTGCCGGGGCCCAGCAACCCGCCCCTCAACGGCTTTGAGTACGTCTGGCACTGTCACATCCTGGAACACGAGGAGCATGACATGATGCACGCCCTGGTGGTCGTCTAACCAAGGCCGGAAGAAGTTCAACCCCGGGCGCCGGTGGGCGTTCGGGAATCCCTGGGGGGGCTGCTTGCGGGCGGCCCCCTTTTTTATTTCCTGCCCCACCTCAGGCCACCTGCCTTCCGGCGTCGCGGCCCCAGGGCATCGGCGTCACCCCCCGGGTGAAGCTGGTGGAGCCCGGGTCCCTGGCCCGGGAGCAGGAGACCTCGCCCCTGGTCATTGATTTACGTAAATGAGATAAAAACACTCCGCCGGATTGCAGCGGAATCCGGCGCCTTCTGGGCCAGGGAGTTTCCCGCCTCTGCCGCCCCATCCCCCACTTTAATCTTCCTCTGGCATCACCTGCCGTTACACAGCCACCAGCCCTTGGGTTTAATTTCGTCTAGCAAAGATTACTTTCAAAAAATAGGTAGTTTTGCCTATGGGGAAATGGGTAGTTTTGACGATAGATTTTGCCTCCTGCGGGCTTTACGTTTGAAGCGACCTTAAGGCCAGGGCTAGACAGGGACCTCATAGCATTCCTGGCCCCAGGGCAGAACCTCTAGCCGATGGAAGCTTAGCCGCGATGCCTGAAAAACCCGGGACGGGAGGTGGTGGCCTAACTAAAGAGAAGTCAACGGGGTTTACTGGCGGGAACGGAGGAGGTCCGCCCCCGCCTGGCAGATGATGAAGCGGTCTTATGGGATTTTTCACAGGAGGGAAAAAAATGAATCAGAAAAAGAAGGTATTGGCGTTATTGGTCATCAGTCTGGGCTTGGTGGCCTTCCTTTCCGGCACCTGCCTGGCCCAGACAGGGCTCATGGAGATCACCGTCAAGGGCAAGATAGCTTACCTGGACGCCATGGGCGGCTACTATGTCCAGGGGGCCAACAATAACTACCTCATCATGAATCAGAACCCCGGGGTGCTTGCCAAGCTGGCCAAGAGCGGCAAGACGGTGACCGTCACGGCGGAAGTAGTTGCCGGCGGCGACTCCCTCAACATCACTACCATCAAGGGGAAGCCGTACCAGGGGGAGGTGGGACCGGACTTCAAGTAAGACCCGGGTGCGGCTTTTCAGGACAGAATTTTAAAGGGAAATAGGCGCCTGCCGATGGCGGCGCCAGGCTCTTGAAAGGAGGAAGTTATGGGAAAAGGAAAAGGGTTATGGATAGTGCCGGTGGTGGCACTGGCCTTTGTGCTCGGCGGCCCCGGCTCCAGCGCCTGGGCGCAAGTAGTGCAAACTCCAATAAATCCCCGCTCAATCCCGCAGTTCGTGGACCCGCTGCCGGACCTCTCTCTGGTAGGCGGTCCCATAGACACCATTGTGGCGGGCGCGAGCCAGATTCATCTGACCATGCAAGAGTTCAAGGCCAATGTCATGCCTTCCACCTTCTTGCCAGGCACCTACGCCGGCACGACGGTGTGGGGCTACCGGCAAACTGCCCCTGTGGGCCCCGCGGGCACCTACATCGGGCCGGTGATCGTCGCCACCCGTTATATACCCAGCATACCTCAAGGCAACCCCACCGAGATCAGGTATACTAACAACCTGGGAATCGCTGATCCGACCCAGGCAAATCCCGCGGCCAGCAAGTTGCTGGCCTACACCCAGTCCACCGACCAGACGCTGCACTGGGCCAACCCGAATCAACTTATGATGGGAAGCTTGGCCACGTTAAGTCATTACGCCGGACCCATCCCGGCGGTGCCGCATTTGCATGGCGGTGAAGTGCCCCCGTGGCTCGACGGCGGCCCGGACGCCTGGTTCCTGAGCACCACCGCGCCTGCTGGCTACCTCCAGCACGGCGCACAATACTACAGTAAGGCCGGTGCTGCCATTAATGAGGCCATCTACCGTTACCCCAACGTGCAGGAAGCCGCCAACATCTGGTTCCACGACCACACCCTGGGGGCTACCCGGCTGAACGTCTACGCCGGCCTGGCCGGGGCTTACCCCATTGTTGACCCCTCCAACGACCCGACGGGGCTGCCCGGGCCCATCGTGCCCCTGGTGATCCAGGACCGGATGTTCGACATCAACGGCGAGCTCTTCTTCCCCAACCTGGGCCTCAACCCCGCCATCCACCCCTTCTGGGTGCCGGAATTCATCGGCGACACCATCGTGGTGAACGGCAAGGTGTGGCCCAAAGTGAACGTGGCGGCGCAGAAATACCGCTTTCTGTTCCTGAACGGCTCCAACGCCCGGACCTATGATCTGTCCCTGTCTAATGTGGGCGGGAAGGTGGCGCCCACCATGTGGCAGATCGGCACCGACGGCGGCTACCTGGACTTCCCGGTGCAGGTGGGCACCAAGGCGGTGCCGCTGATCATTCAGCCCGGCGAGCGGGCCGACGTGATCATCGACTTCACCAACCTGAAGGCGGGGACGACCATATTGCTGACCAACTCCGCCAAGGCCCCTTACCCCGGCGGGGCGCCGCCCAGCGGCAGCACCACCGGGAAAATTGTGCAATTTATAGTGGGAGCGGCCGGCTCGGATCCCAACCACAGTGCCGGCACTTTTGTCCTGGCGCCCACCACGGCTCTGCGCACCGGCGCCAACGTGATCACCCGCCTGCCGGGGACCCCGGGGAGTGCGATACCTCTCGGAGTTCCCATTGCGGACGGCACGAACGTACATGTATACCGCCAGTTGACCCTGAACGAGATCATGGGGCCCGGCGGACCCCAGGAGATCCTGGTGAACAACACCAAGTGGAACGGCCAGCGGCCGGGTGGGGATCTTGGTCTTCCTGGTTCCGGTCCCATTCCCTTTTTTGTAAGTGATGGTCTCTCCCGGCCCAATTACCTCTCAGAATTGCCCACCGAAGGCACCACCGAGATCTGGGACATCATCAACACCACGGCGGACACCCACCCCATCCACACGCACCTGACGCAGTTCCAACTGGTCTCCCGCCAGGCCTACGACCTCAAGGGCTACCTGGCGACCTATGCGATGGCCTTCCCAGGAGGCCCCGGCATTTCCATGATGAACGGGATGCCCATGACTTACGCGGCCAATGTCTACATTCCCGCCTATGGCCCGCCGGGGAATTACTTTGCACCTAACCTGGCCGGCGCCCTGGGCGGCAACCCGGATGTGACGCCTTTCTTCAAGGGGGCGGCCCTGCCGCCGGCACCCAACGAGCTGGGCTGGAAGGACACCATCCAGGCGAACCCCGGCCAGGTGACCCGCATCGCAGTACGGTTCAGCCCCATCAACTCTGCGGCCGGCACCTCTTACGCCTTCGATCCGAGTGGCGCCGACTACGTGTGGCACTGCCACATCGTCGACCACGAGGACAACGAGATGATGCGGCCGTACCAGGTGATCTCCTCCGGAGCGTCGAGGAGCTACGACAAGGGGGTTGACTACTAAACCAAGATAACCAACCAACGTAAAGAGGGCCGCCCCCAGGGGCGGCCCTCTTTTTATGAAGGAATCGTGCCGATAACTTAAGATTTGCTTTATTTGCCGCTGGACTTACCAGCCTTGGGCTCCTGATAAAGCTTGCCGTCGATCTTTTCGATGTTGACATTGTCCCCCATGACGCTGACGGCCTGGATGGTGACGGTTTTCCCGCTTTTCACCAGCCTATCCAAGACCTGGGGGTTGGGGTTGAGGATGGTGAAGAGCTCCGGGGGCTTCTGCCCCTGGATGATGTAGCCCTGTTCGGCTTTGGCGATTTTGCCGGTGATGGTGAGTTTCAGGGGCTGGGCAGCCGGCGCGGGGTGCTTTTCCGCGGCCTGGGGCCCCTGGGCGAGGCCGGGGCCGGCCAGGGCCAGAGATAGAACCACGGCGATAACCAGAGATTTTTTCATAGCATTCTCCTAGCACATGGTACTGAAGATTTTCCCAGCCTCGGATCGTTTTCCCGGGGCCGGTGCCGGTCTCGCCCGAGCACCGGGAGGCGTTACTGGGCAGGGGTTTCAGGGCCTTTCTCCGGGACGGCCCCCGCTTTTTCCAGGAATTCCGAGGTGTCCCGCTGGAAATTGGCTCGGGCCAGCGATAAGGCGGTATTTCCTTCCTGGTCCTTGAGGCTGGGGTCGGCTCCTTGGGCCAGCAGGAGCTTTGTCGTCTCCAGCCAGCCGCCGCCCCCGGCCAGGATCAGGGGCGTTCTCCCCTGGTTATCCCGGGTGTCGATGGCCGCGCCCCTGGCCAACAGGACCTTCACTACCTCGGTCTTGCCCCGGTTAGCGGCGGTGAGCAGGGCGTCCCAGCCTTCTTTCTTTTCCCGGGCCTGGATATCCGCCCCGCGCTCCAGCAGGGCCTGCACCGTGTCGTCACGGCCCCAATAGGCGGCCCAGAGGAGGGCGGTGCTGTCATCTTTGTCCCGGGAATTGATATCGGCGCCCCGGTCCAGCAAGATTTTGACGGTGTCGGTCTTGCCGGCGGCCGCGGTGGCCAGGAGGGCATCCAGGCCGTTTTTGTCTTTGATTTTTGGGTCCGCCCCATGGTCCAGCAGGAACTTCACCGCATCGTTAAAGCCGTTGAGGGCGGCCCAACTGAGGGCGGTGGCCCCGAACTTGTCATCTTTGGCATTGGGGTCGGCGCCCTTTTCCAGAAGTACGAAAACCACGGCTTGACGACCATAGCGGCACGCTTCCACCAGGGGGAGGTAACCGCTGGGGCTGACTGCGTTGGGACTCATGCCGGCCTGGAGGAAGAGCTGCACCGCCTCCAGGTTGCCGGCCCGGGCCTGGTTGACAAAGGTTTCGGTGTCATAGGGGATTTTTTTCTGGCCCAGCTTCAGGCGGGCCTCCTCCTGGGGGTTGGCCCCGCAGGCTGTCAGAGCCAGGAGGAGCAAGGCCAGGAGGACATATCTTAGTTCTCGGAATTTCATGGGCGCAACTCCTGAGGGCATTTCTTTATTGCGGCTTTTTGCCGGTCTTCGGCTTTTCCTTGGCCTTGCCCTTCTCGGCGGGCTTCTCTTTCTGGGGCCCTTCCTTCACGGAGGCGGCCCCGGCCTTGGTCAGCATTTCCTCGATGTCCTGCTTTTTGGCGGCCTGGGCATAAAACAGAGCGGTCTTCCCGTCCTGGTCCTTGGCGTTGACGTCGGCGCCCTTCTCCAGCAGCAGTTTCACGGTGTCGGCGCTGCCGGCCTGGGCGGCCCAGATGAGGGCGGTCTTGCCCTTGTGGTCCTGGGCCTTGACCTCGGCCCCCTGGTCCAGGAGCAACTTCACGATCTCGGTCTGGCCCCGGGCCGCGGCAGACATGAGGGCGGTGAGGCCTTCCTTGGTTTCCCGGGCCTTGAGGTCGGCGCCCTTAGCCAGCAGCAGTTTCACGGTGTCGAGGTGGCCGCCGTGGGCCGCCCACATCAGGGAGGTGCGGCCGTCCTTGTCTGCAGCGTTGACCTCCGCGTCCTTATCCAGCAGGAGCTTGACGATGTCCGTGTGCCCCCGCGCCGAGGCAGCCAGGAGGGCGTTCATGCCGTTTTTCTCTTCAGTGGCCTTGAGGTCCGCGCCTTTGTCCAGCAGCATCTTCACCATGTCGGCTTTGCCGCTCAGGGCCGCCCAGATGAGGGGCGTGGCCCCGTACTGCTTATCTTTGGCGTTGACGTCGGCCCCGCTGGCCAGGAGCATTTGCACTGCCTCGGGGCGACCGGACTTGGCTGCGGCAATGAGGGGGGTTTCACCCTTTTTGTCGGTGACATTGGGCTTCATGCCGGCCTGGAGGAAGAGCTTTACCGCCAGGAGATCTCCATCCCTGGCTCTCTCCACGAAAGAGTCTTCGTTGTAAGTCACATTCATTTGGCCCAGTTTTATCCGGGCCTCTTCCTGGGGGTTGCCGCAGGCCGCGAGGGAAAGGAGCAGAAAAACCAAGGATAGCCGGCTGAGTGGTCGGGATTTCATCCAGTGGACCTCCGCATTAGCTTATAGCATTTAGGAAATATATAAACACTGCGGGGCAAGGTCAACCGCGACAAGGGGAGCTCATTGATTTACCTTGGCAATTCTGTTAGGGTGAATGTATGGAAAACTTGGTGGCGCCAGAGGGAGTCTGGCTTACCCGGAGCGGACGAAAACATCATGCGACCATCATGGGATGAATACTTCATGCTCATCGCCAAGCTGGTGAGCACGCGCAGCACCTGCAACTCCCGGCCCACGGGCGCGGTGCTGGTGAAGGACCGGCAGATGCTGGCCACGGGCTACAACGGCTCCATGCCCGGCGCGCCCCACTGCATCGACCAGGTCATGCCCGACGGCAGCCCTTACTGCCACCGGCGGGCCATGGGGGTGGCGGACGTGGACAAGTACAACTGGTGCCGGGCCTCCCACGCGGAGGCCAACGCCATTGCCCAGGCGGCGCGCTACGGCGTGGCCATCAAGGGGGCCAGCCTCTACGTGACGCTGGAGCCCTGCTACGTGTGCTTGAAGCTCCTGGCCACGGCCCAGATCGAGAAGGTCTTCTATGAACTGGGCTACGAGTCCCGCGACGCGGCCCGGGACGCGTCCTGGAAGGAGGCGGTCCGGGACGCGGGGATCACCGTGTACCAGCAACTCCTGATTTCCCCCGAAACCGAAGGTTACGTCCTGCCGCGGCTGAAGGGCGTCACCTCGAAGCGGCGCCTGCCGGCCACCGGGGTCGTGGAGGGGCCGGAATTGATAGGCGCCCTGGAGCTGGATTGAGGGAGTCTGCGCATCGCCATGGCCCGAGACCGCGCCGCCAAGACGACTAATCCGGCCCGCAAAGCCAAAGCCGGGCCCCGGCGGGCCGAGGCGCCGGCCGCCCCCTGGTCCAGGCGCCTGGGCCAGGAGATGACCGCGCTGCTGCTCCTGGGGCTGGCCCTCTTCTGCCTGCTGGCCTTGTGGAGCCACTCCCTGGGGGACCCCCAAGGCTGGCGGGGACTGTGGGCCGCGGGCGGGGTGAGCAACGCCGCGGGCAAGGCCGGGGCGCTGGCGGCCGCGTACCTCCTCTGGGGTTTGGGGGTCGCGGCCTATCTGATACCTCTCTTCCTCCTGGGCCTGGCCTGGGAGTCCCACCGCCACGGTCTGGAAGAGCTGACCGGGGGACAGGTGGTGTCCGGGTTGGGGCTCTTGCCCGGGGCCGCGGGACTCCTGGCCCTGGGGTGGCCCCACCTGGAATGGGGCGGCCGCCTGGGACGGTGGCTGGCGGACCTGCTGCGGGTCAATCTGAATTACTCCGGCGCGGTCCTGGTCCTGGGGCTGGTGCTGCTGGTGAGCTTCATGGGCGCGACCCGCATGTCCTATGTGGGCCTGATGTCGCTGCTGTGGGAGGGCCTCCGGGGAGCCTGGGAGCTGGCCCGGGGCCGGAGGAAGGCCGCACCCTCCACCCCTATCAGGCCCCGGCGGGTGATTACCAAAGAGAGCGCGGCCTCGGAGGAGGCGTCTCTCACCGCGGCGGTGGCCGCGGTTTCGGCCCCGGCGGAGCCTGCGGCCAGGACCCGCCGCGCGCCGACGCCGGGGAAGTTCGCCTTGCCGCCCCTGGACCTGCTGGACCCGCCCCCCGCGACTGACCACCAGGTGCAGGATGACGCCATGCTGGCCCAGGCGGAGAAGCTGGAGGACACCCTGCGCCATTTTGGGGTGGCGGGCCGGGTGGTGGGCTACATGTCCGGGCCGGTGGTGAGCCGCTTCGAGCTGGAGCCGGCGCCGGGGGTGAAGATCAGCAAGGTCACGGGACTGGCCGACGACCTGGCCCTGGCGCTGAAAGCCCTGTCCATCCGCATCGTGGCGCCGGTGCCGGGCAAGGCGGTCATCGGCATCGAGGTTCCCAACCCCAAGCGCCAGGTGGTGGCCCTCCGGGAAATCCTGGCGGACGCCTCCTACCAGAAGTCGGCCTCCCGCCTCACCATGGCCCTGGGCAAGGACATCATGGGCGCGCCCATGGTCACGGACCTGGCCAAGATGCCCCACCTGCTCATGGCCGGGGCCACGGGCACGGGCAAGAGCGTGGGCCTCAACGCCATGATCCTGAGCATCCTTTACAAATGCACCCCGGAGGAGGTGCGCTTCCTCCTGGTGGACCCCAAGCGCATCGAGCTTTCCAACTACGAAGGCATCCCCCACCTGCTGCACCCGGTGGTGACCCACGCCAAGGAGGCGACCCGGGCGCTGTACTGGGCGGTGGCGGAGATGGAGCGGCGCTACGCCCTGCTCTCGGAGCTGTCGGTCAGGAACATCGAGGGCTACAACCAGAAGGGTCGGGCTAAAAAAACGGACCCGGCCATGGAAACCGGGGCGCTGCCCCGGTCGCTGCCGTACATCGTGGTGGTCATCGACGAGTTGGCGGACCTGATGCTGGTCAGCTCCCGGGACACGGAGGAATACCTCATCCGGCTGGCCCAGAAGGCCCGGGCCTCGGGCATCCACCTGATTGTGGCCACGCAGCGGCCCTCGGTGGATGTCATCACCGGGCTCATCAAGGCGAACTTCCCCACCCGGCTGTCCTACCAGGTGTCGGCCCGGGCCGACTCCCGGGTGATCCTGGACCACGTGGGCGCGGAGCGCCTCCTGGGCATGGGGGACCTGCTCTTCCTGCCGCCGGGGACCTCGCGGCTCAAGCGCATCCACGGGCCCTTTGTCTCCGAGGAGGAGGTGGGCCGGGTGGTGGACTTTCTCAAGGCCCAGGCCACGCCGGAGTACGAGACGGGGATTCTGGAGCTGAAGGACCAGGAGATCGAGGAGGCGGAGTCCGGGGAGCGGGACGAAAAGTGGCAGGAGGCCCTGGACCTGGTGGCCGAGACCCGGAACGCCTCCATCTCCATGCTGCAGCGGCGCCTCCGGGTGGGCTACAACCGGGCGGCCCGCATCATCGAGGCCATGGAAAAAGAGGGCCTGGTGGGACCCTCCGACGGCCTCAAGGCTCGGGAGGTGTATATCCCGAGGCGGTAGTTTTTGGGGGAGGGATTTATTCCTTCCATCCTGCCTGCTTTTCTTCTATTCTAAGCATCGTCAACCGATAATAATTAAGCGGTTGACAATACCCCCATCTTCAGAGAATCTATTCCAGTCATGCTGTACCAGGAGTGGGAGACGATATTTCGCCTGTCCTGGGCGGACCTGTGGCCCTGGCTGGGGGAGGCGTCGCGGCTGCGGGAGGCCCATTTCGGCAGGCGCGTCAGTTTCTGCGTCATTATCAACGCCAAGAGCGGCCTGTGCTCCGAGGACTGCGCCTTCTGCTCCCAGGCGGCCACCTCCGGGGCGGACGCGCCCCGCTACCCCCTGCTGAATAAGGAAACCATGGTGACAGCCGCGGCCCAGGCCGCGGCCGCGGGGGCCTCCCGGTTCTCCATCGTCACCTCGGGCCGGGGCATCAAGTCCCGCCGGGAGAAGCGGGCCATCCTGGAGGCGGTGGCGGCCATCCGGGCGCAGGTGAAGGTGCAGGTCTGCGCCTCCCTGGGGATTGCGGAGGCGGGTTTTCTGAAGGAGCTAAAGGCCGCGGGGCTGTCCCGTTACCACCACAACCTGGAGGCCGCGGCCTCCTTCTTTCCCCAGATTTGTACCACCCACAGCTATGGAGAGCGCCTGGCCACGGTGGCGGCGGCCAAGGAGGCGGGGCTGTCCGTGTGCAGCGGCGGCATCCTGGGGCTGGGGGAGAGTGTCCCGCAGCGCTGGGAGCTGGCCCTGGCCCTCAAGGGCCTGGAAGTGGACGCGGTGCCCCTGAACTTTCTCCACCCCCTGGCGGGGACGGCCCTGGCAGCGCGGCCCTTGATGACGCCCCTGGAGGCCCTGAAGGTCATTGTGGCGTTTCGCCTGCTCATGCCGGCGCGCTCCCTCATCATCTGCGGCGGCCGCCAGGTGACCCTGCGGTCGCTCTCTCCCCTGATCTTCGCGGCGGGTGCGGACAGCCTGATGACCGGGGACTACCTCACTACCAAGGGCCAGATGCCCGCGGCAGACCGGGAGATGGTAGAGGATTTGGGGTTGGAGTTGGCCCTCCCCCCAAAGGAGAAATGATGGAACTGCCGGAGATTCCGAGGATCAAGGGGGTGTTCGTCACGGGGACGGACACCGACGTGGGCAAGACCTGGATCGCCGCGGGCATCGCCGCGGTATGGCGGCGCTGGGGCCTGCCGGCCACCTATTTCAAGCCCATGCAAAGCGGCTGCCCGGAGGAAGGGGGCCGCCTGGTGCCCACGGACGCCCGGCTGGCTCAGGAGCTGGCCGGGATGGCCGAGCCCCTGGAACTTCTGACCCCCATCGCTTTGCGGCTGCCCCTGGCGCCGGGGGTGGCGGCAGAGCGGGAAGGAATGGTCGTGGACCTGCACCGGGTGGCCCGGGCCCTGGAGGAGTTGGCCGGCCGCTACCAGTTTTTCGTGGTGGAGGGAGCCGGGGGGCTTTACGTGCCGCTCATTAACACCCGCTTCCTGGTGCTGGACCTGGTGCGCTGGCTCCGGCTGCCCCTGCTGGTGGTGGCCCGGTCCGGGCTGGGCACCATCAACCACACGGCCCTGACGGTGATGGCGGCCCGGCAGGCGGGGGTGCCGGTGGCGGGAGTGATCCTCAACCGTTATCCTGCCACCCCAGGCCTGGCGGAGGAGACCAACCCGGGGGTGATTGCGGCCCTCACCGAGACGCCGGTAGTGGGATACGTGCCGGAAATTCCGGAAATTCACAGTCCGGGTGGGCGGCAGACTTTTCTGGCGGCCATGGACCAGGTCTGCCGCCACCTGGAGGACGCGTGCGCGGCCCGGGCCTTTCTGGAGTGCATGGTCAGTTAAGGAGGCGTGAGCCGATGCTGGCGGAACTGGCCCGGGAACTGGCGGCCCTGGAAGATAAGGCCTTGAGACGGCGCCTCACCGCGGTGGAGGAGGTGTTGCCCGGGGGCAAGGTGCGGGTGGGCGGCCGGGTGCTGCTGAACCTGTCCTCCAACGACTACCTGGGCCTGTGCCAGGACCCCCGCCTGATTGCTGCGGCTAACGAGGCCGCGGCCCGGTGGGGGGTGGGCGCGGGAGCCTCGCGCCTGGTGGCGGGGCACCTGGCCCTGCATGCGGCGGTGGAGGCTAAGTTGGCGGCCTTCAAGGGCACGGAGGCCGCGGTGATCTTCGCTACCGGCTACATGGCCAACGTGGGGGCCATCGCCGCGCTGGTGGGCCCGGGGGACCAGGTCTTCGGGGACCGCCTCAATCACGCCAGCATCTATGACGGCATCAAACTTTCCGGGGCCGAACTCAAACGTTATCCCCACCGGGACCTGAAGGGGCTGGAGAAGCTGCTGCAGCAGCGGGCCGGGGGAAAGAGGCGGCTGATCATCACCGACTCGGTGTTTTCCGTGGACGGGGACCTGGCGCCTCTTGCCAAGCTGGCGGATTTGAAGGAGCGGTACGGCGCCTGGCTGATGATTGACGAGGCCCACGCCACCGGGGTGCTGGGGGACAGGGGCGCGGGGTTGGCCGAGGCCGCGGGGGTGGCAGCCCGGGTGGACGTCCACATGGGCACGTTTTCCAAGGCCCTGGGCGCTTTGGGGGGCTACGTGGCCGGTGACCGGGGCCTCATTGACTATCTGCACAACCGGGCCCGGGCCTTCATCTATTCCACGGCGCTGGCGCCGCCGTTGTTAGGGGCTATTGATGCGGCCCTGGACATCGTCGCGGCCGAGCCGGAGCCGCGGCGCTATCTGCTTAAGGAGGCGGCGCGGTTTCGCCGGGGGCTGGCCGCGGCCGGGCTGGACACTCTCGGGAGCGAAACCCAGATCTTGCCCGTGGTGGTGGGGGACAACACCCGGACGCTGGAATTGGCGGCGCGCCTTCAGGAACGGGGCCTCCTGGCGGTGGCCTTGCGGCCGCCCACGGTGCCGCCGGGCCGGGCCCGGGTGCGGTTTTCCCTGTGCGCGTCGCACTCTCAGGAGGACCTGGCCCAGGCGCTAAAGACCATCGTGGCCACAGCCCGGGACCTGGGTCTGGCTTCGTGAGGCCCCTGGTCTTCCTCCATGGCTGGGCTGCCTCGGGCGCGGTCTGGCGGCGGCAGGAGGAGGCCTTCGCCGGGGAATTCAGGGTGCTGTCCCCGGACCTCCCCACCTGGGACCCTGGCCGGCTGGCGGCTTATCTGCAGGATTTGCCCCTGAAGGACGCGGTCCTGGTGGGCTGGTCCCTGGGAGCCATGGTGCTGCTGGAGGGTTTAGCGTCGCTGGCGGAGAAACCCGGGGCCCTGATGCTGGTGGGGGTGGCCGGGGCCTTCTGCCGCAGGCCGGACCAGCCCTTTGGGCAGGAGGCCGCGGTGGTCAGGGCCATGCGCCGGGCCCTGGCCGCAGACCCCGCCCGGGTCCTGAAGGATTTCGCCCGGCGCTGCCTGGCCCCGGGGGAAGAGGATTTCCGGGAAGAGGCTGAAGCCATGTTTGCTCCTAACATGCCGGTGGCCCACCTGGCCCAGGGGCTGGACTACCTGCTGCAAAAGGACCTGCGGGGCCTGCTGCCCGGGGTGGAGGGACGGGTTGCCGTGGTCCAGGGGGAGGCGGACGCCATCGTGCCCCCAGACCAGGGACGGTTGCTGGCGGGGCGGATTCAGGGGTCCCGGCTGTTCCTGCTGCCCGGGGCGGGGCACCTGCCGTTCCTGACCCGGGGAAGGGAATTTAACGAGATTTTGCGGGGCTTTTTGCAGGAGACCGCGTTTTAAGCAAGAAAATGGAGATCAAGCAAGGCATCAGGCGGAATTTTGCCCGGCGGGCGCCCTCCTACGACCGGCACGCCGCGGCCCAGCGGTTTATGGCCCGGCGGCTGCTGGCCCTGGTTAAGCCCGCGGCGCCGCGGCCCGGACGTATCCTGGAGATCGGCTGCGGCACCGGCTACCTCACCGAGAGGCTGCGCCGGGAACACGCCGGGGCCAGGCTCACCGCCCTGGACCTGGCCCCGGCGCTGGTGGCCGCGGCCCGGGAGCGATTGGGCCCCAACGGGGGCGTGGCCTGGGTGGTGGCGGACGCCGAGTCATGGGGCCGCGGCGCCTTTGACCTCATCATCTCCAACGCCGTGTTCCAGTGGCTGACCCGCCCGGGGGAGGCGCTGGCCGCCTATTTTCACCGCCTCAGGCCCGGAGGCGTGCTGGCCTTCTCCACCCTGGGGCCCCTGACCTTCCGGGAGCTGTGGGCGGCACTGAGTGAGGCCGCGGCCCGACTCAACGTTCGGGCAGTGCCGGAAATTCCCGCGCAAGGCTTTCTCACTCAGGAGGGCTGGGCCAGGATTCTGAAGGACGCGGGGTTTGCCCAGGTCCACCTGGAACGGCAGGTGGTGACCACGGCCTACCCCACGGTGTGGCAGTTTCTCAAATCCCTGCAGGCCACGGGGGCCACCAACCCCGAGCCCCGGCCTTTCTCTCCCCGGCTGCTCCGGGCCATGACCGAAGCCTACGAGGAAAGCTTCCGGCGCAACGGCGCCATCCCCGTGACCTACGAAATCATTTGGGTTTTAGCTAGGGAGTAAGGGGGGAGGGCAGGGGCAAAGGCCGGCAGGGACGCCGGCGCTACCGGCCCCCGCCCTCCCCCATCTCCACCGTTCCCTTACTCCTCCGGGCGCACCCAGGTGGCCTGGGGGCCTTTGTCGCCCGCTTCCTGGGCGAACTTCACCGTCATGCCCGGGGTCAGGTGGCGGAAATTGCCCTTCTTGACCGCGTGGGCGTGGAAATAAACCTCCAGGCCGTCTTCCGTCTCGATGAAACCATAGTCTTTTCCCGGGAAGAGGCGGGCGATGCGGCCCAACTGCACGGTCTCTTCATGGGTCTTGACCTGTTGCTGGAGGATATGGTGGTGTTCCGCCAGGCGCCGGTCCAGGGCGTCGAAGGCCTCCACCAGCAGGGGCAGGACCAGCTCACCCTGGCGTATCAGGGTGATGGTGTCGCCGGGGACGGCGGCCGCCAGGCGGACCTCGAAGGCCCCATGGCGGTGGTGGCCCGTGCCGATGATCTCCACCCGGGCGTGGAGGATGGGGTCGTGGTAATGCTTCTGCAGGCGGGCCAGCTCCTCGTCGATTTTTTCCCGCCATTCGGGCAGGACCTCCAGGTGTTGGCCTTCAATATGGATATCCAGGGGCAACATGGTCACCCTCCTTGGAGCTGTCAGGATGTTTCTCTATTAAGGCCGAAGGCCGGCACTGTCAATGCCAGACCGGAGGCTTACTGGGTGCCGATGAAGAAGGGGCGGAAGGAAGACTCGTCCCGCTGCAGGGCCTCTTTCAGGGTGCGGAGCATGGCCCCCCGCTCCTGGGGCAGGCGGCCGGCCACGTGGACGTAGTTGGTGTAATGGTCGCTGGCGATCAGGGTGGGCACGGTGATGGTATCCAGCAGGGACACGGTTTCGGCCAACACCTGGTGGGGGGTGAGCATCTGAAAGCGGCCGGCCAGGACGTCGGCCAACAGGGGCGTGCGGATTTTGGGGACAAAGGTGCGCAGGCGCACCACGTCGGGGCGGATGGCGTTGATGACGGCCGCGGTTTCCCGGGCGTGGGCGTCGGTCCGCTCCTGGCCGCCGATTCCTAAAATCACGTAGGTGTTGAGCTCGATGCCGGCCTGGCGCACCATCTGGCCTGCGGCCACCTGCTCCTGGGCGGTGGCGCCTTTCTTGATGCGGGAGAGAATTTCGTCGTCGCCGCTCTCCAGCCCTACGTGTATGCGCTTGAGCCCCGCGTCCGCCAGTAGGCGTAGCTTTTCTAACCCCTTGCGGTAAATATAGCGGGAGGAGCCGTAGACCGTGAGGCGCTCCAGGCGGGGGAAGAGGCGGCGGGCGTGGCCGCAGACCTGGGCCAGGGCCTCGGTGGGCATGGCGATGGTGTTGCCCGCGGGGAGGAAGATGGTGCGCACGCAGTCGCCATAGACGCGGCGGGCCTCCTCCAGGTCGGCCTGGATGGCGGGGAGGGGCCGCACCTTGAACTTCACGCCGTCTTTGTACACCATGCAAAAGGTGCAGAGGTTGTGGGGACAGCCCACGGTGGCCTGGATGAGGAGGCTGTCGGCCTCGCTGGGAGGCCGGTAAATGGGTCCTTCGTAGCGCATGGCAAGCCCCGCTGGATGGCAGGGTGGTAATTATGATAACAGAAGAGCAGCGCGGGGGCGAGGGGGCGAGGGGGGCGACCCGGAGAAGCGCGCCTCGGCCACTGGAATTCTCTGGGCTTGGCGGCCCATTAATGGTAGTATGTAAACGTTTAAACCACGCAAGGTGCAAAGGTGAGGATCGAGTCCGCGGTCTGCCCCGGGTGCGGCTGTCTGTGCGATGACCTGGACGTCACCGTATCCCAGGGGCGCATTGTGGAAGTGGCCAACGTCTGCCGCTGGGGGGTGAGCCGGTTCCTGGGCACGGCGAAGTTTCACGCCGGCAAGGAGCGGCGCCGGCTGGCCTCGCCCCAGGTGCGGCGTCGGGGGGGGTGGCAGGAGGTGGTTTACCAGGCGGCCCTGGAGGAAGCGGCCCGACTGCTGGCCCGGGCCCGGCGGCCGGTGGTGTACGGCCTCACCAACCTGGGCTCCAGGGCCCAGGAGGCGGCGCTGCGCCTGGCCCGGCGCTGGCGGGCGCGCCTGGAGCCCGCGGACCTGGCCTTCCAGGGCCCTTATTATAAGAGCTTGCGGCGCCAGGAGCTGCACTTCGCCCCGCTGGAGGTGATCCGGGACGAGGCGGACGCGGTGCTGTTCTGGGGGGCCAACCCGCTGCACTCCGTGCCCCGGCACGTGGTACGCCATTCCGTGTTCGCCCGGGGCCGCCACACCGAGCGGGGCATAGAAGACCGGCGGGTGGCCGCGGTGGACCTTTACGCCACCGAGAGTGCCAAGTTTTGCCACCTGTTCCTGCAGGTGGCGCGCGGAGACGAGCTGGCCCTGATCGAGGGGGTGGCGGCAGAACTGCAAGGCAGCAAGAAGACCGGCCCCCGGGTGCGGGGGACCAGGAGGCTGGCCCAATTCCTGGCCAAGGCCGGCTACGGCGTCATCTTCTGCGGCCGGGGGGTGAGTTACGGCGGCAACAGCGAGATCGTGGCGGCCCTGGCCCGCTTGACGGCGCTTCTCAGTGGCCGGGCTCCCTTCACCATGTTGCCCCTGAGCGGGGACTTTAACGCCCGGGGCCTGTACCACCTGTTCCTGCGGGAGCAGGGGCGCGCCGGGGCCCCGGATTTCCGGGAGAAGAGCGGGGGGGCCGGGGCGGTAACCCCCGTGGACTGGCGGGAAGTGGACGCGGTCCTGGTGGCCGGGGCCGACCTCCTGTGGAACCTGAAAGACGAGGAAGCAGAGGATTTAAAAAGGCGCCAGGTGCCCCTGGTGGTCCTGGCCCCCTTTGCCAACCGCACCACCGGGCAGGCCCAGGTTTTATTCCCGGTGGCCCTGGCCGGGGTGGAGGCGGAGGAAGTGGCCTACCGCCTGGACGGCTTGCCCCTGGCGTTGGGAAAATTGGTGGAGAGCCGCCAGCCGCCGGATGAACGGGTCCTGGCGGATTTGGCCTTGCATCTTTAATTTCCGGCCCCGAGAGGTTGTCAAAGACCGAGAATGCGCCTTAAAATCGCGGGCGGATATGTGTTTGACCCGGCCAGCGGCTGGCAGGGAGAGGTGCGGGACCTCTATGTCCACCAGGGCCGTCTGGTCCCCCCTTTGCCGGAGGTGGACCGGGTCCTGGACGCCCAGGGGAAGGTGGTCCTCCCCGGGGGGATTGACCTCAGGGCCCCGGTGGCCAGCCTGGGCCAGGATTTCCTGCGCCTCAAGGGCCTGGCCCCGGTCCTAACGGCCCTGGGGGAGGCCTATGCGCTCCTGGGGTACACCCACGTGCACGAGCCTTTTCTGACGCTGACGACGGCAGCCTATGTGCACCGGGAGCTGGCGGCCCTGCCGCTGATGGACACCTCCGCCTCCCTGGTGGTGAACCTGAGGGACCTGGACCTTTATCTCACCGCGGCGGAATACCTGGGCGAAGTGGGCCAGACGCTGCGCTTTCTTCTGGAGAGAACCCGTTCCCTCAATTTGCGGGTGGTGGAGCCGTACGTACGCTACCGCCAGGACCATTACGCCCACCGCGCCCTGAAGACGGAGAAGGCCTTGGAGGTGCTGGCGGCGCTGGCTTCTTCCGAGAAGTTGAACCTGGCCCTGGAAGCCGGGCCGGAAGTACTGCGGGCCCGCCTGCCGGAGCCCCGGGCCTTCCACCTGGCGGCGCTGGGCGGGGCCTTGGTAGCAGAAGACCTGGTGGACGCGGCCCGGCGGCACCTGGAGGAGGGGGCCACCGGGGACCTGGGCCTGGGGTCTCTCAACCGGGAGGCGGCCTCGGCTGGCACGGTCAAGGTGGACCTGGGTTGGTTTAAGCCCCTAGAGTTCGGGGCGCCGCCGGATGAGGCCCGGGTGCGCCGGGGCGTAAGCCTGGCCCTGGACTATGGGGGGCCGGGCCTGGCCTTTTCCGCGGCCGGGCCGGGGCCGGCGGTCAGGGACTACCCCCTGCTGTTTTCCTGGCTGTGCGACCCGGAGGCGAGGCGGCGCTCCCTGGGGCAGGGACTGGGGCTGGGGCAGTATTCGGTGGCGCATTGGGTATGGGCCACCCGCACCCTGCCGGCCCGGCTGCTGGGCCTCCCGGACCGGGGCCACCTGGGGCCCGGGGCCCGGGCGGACCTGGCCCTCTTTGACCTGCCTCTGGGGGCTGCGGCCGGCCAATGGGGAAAGCATCTGTGCCGCTGCCGCACCCTGCTCAAGGCCGGGGAGGCGGTGGTGGAGGACTTTAAGGTGGTCAAGGCCCGGGTCGCCAAGGCCACGTATTTCCGGGAGACCGGGGCCGCGGCCACGGCCATGGCGACGGAAATTTGCCAATACCAGAGCCTGCGCCCGGAAAACCTGGGGGTGCCCGAGGCCCTGGGCGGCCCCTGGGTGGGGTTGTAAGCCATGGCCAGCGCCGCGGAGCTCCTGGAATTTCTGCCGGGCACGGACTGCGGCCGGTGCGGCAGGAGCTGCGCGGAGTTTGCCGCGGCGTTGATTAGCCGGGAGCGGCTCCCGGAGGATTGTCCGGTGCTGGCGGAGCCGGAGTTCGCCGGCTACCTTGAGGCCCTGTATGAGCTTTTGGGGCCTCAGGCCGCGGCCCCGGCCATGGCCGTTGACCCGGAGAAGTGCAACGGCTGCGGCATCTGCGTGGCCATGTGCGAATACCACCTGGGCAACTGCCCCGAGGTCCGGCTGGGGCGGGGACCCCGGGCGGAGGACCAGGTGGTCTTCAAGGTGGTGAACGGCACCGTGGCACTGGTGAACCAGACCCTGTGCACCCGGCTGGTGCAGGCCGCGGAGCGGTGCAACAAATGTGCGGACCACTGCCCCACCGGGGCCATTACTTTGACTTAGGGGTCAGGGGCCAGGGGTCAGGGATCAGGAAAAGATGGGGAAATGACAACTAACTCCCCCTCCCCCTAGCCCCCTCCCACCAGGGGAGGGGGGAAAAATGAGGAACAGGCGTCAGGGAAAGATGATTTGCATGAAACCTGAAACCTGAAACCTAATAACTGGCCACTGACCACTGGCCACTGAAAAATTATGGACGAGAAACTGCGGATTCAGGACCTGGACCCCCTGTTCAAAGAAGACCTGGCCCGGGAACCCGGCTGCCAGCACCTGCTGCGCTGCTTTTCCTGCGGGGTGTGCACCGCGACCTGCCCGGTGGCGGAGACGGAGCCGGGCTTTTCGCCCAGCCGCATCATCCGCTACGTGCTGTACGGCATGCGGGCCGCGCTCCTGGCCTCCCCGGACCTGTGGCACTGCGCCCGCTGCGCGGTCTGCTCCTTTCAATGCCCCCAGGACGTGCGCTTTGCCGACGTCATCCAGGGCCTCCGGAACCTAGCCCTGAGGGAAGGGGTGATTCCCCCGGAGAAGGTGGCGCAACTGGAGCGGGGCGAAGGACTGGTGCGGGAGCTCAGGCGGCGGTTGATCAGTGAGGTCCTAAGCCGCCCCGGGGCCGGGGAAGACCTCAAGGCCACCCTGGCCCGCCTGGTGAAGAAACTGGAGCCTTAGGCGAGGATGGCGATGGGCTTTATCCGGCCCTTGAGCAGGGTAGTCAGCCCCCGGGTGCTGGTGGTGGGCGGCGGCATCGCCGGCATGCAGGCGGCCCTGGAGGCGGCGGGGGCGGGGCTCCCCGTGACCCTGGTGGAGGCGGGCCCCTCCCTGGGCGGCCTGATGGCGCAGCTGGACAAGACCTTTCCCACCAATGACTGCGCCATGTGCATCCTTTCGCCCCGGATGCTGGAAACCGCGCGCCACCCCCTGATCCAGGTCCTGACCATGACCCGGGTGGAGCAAATTGCCGGGCAGGCCGGGGACTTTCAAGTTCTGCTGACGCGGCGGCCGCGGTTTGTCAGGGCGAGTCGATGCACGGGCTGCGGCGAGTGCGTCCGGGTCTGCCCCCGGAGCATCCCGGACCCGTACAACCTGGGGCTCACCCAGACCAAAGCCATCCACGTGCCCTTTCCCCAGGCGGTGCCCCAGGCCGCGGTGATAGAGTCCGAAGCCTGCCGTTTCCTGCAGGGCCGCAAGTGCCGGGCCTGCGTGGAGGTCTGCCCGGCGCAGGCCATTTATTTGGAGCAGGCTCCCAGGGAGATGGTGCTGGCTGCGGGGGCCGTGATCCTGGCCCCGGGGGCCCGGCCCGCGTCGGCCCGGGAGTTTCCCGGCTACGGGCACCCCGACGTGGTCACCAGCCTGGAATTTGAGCGCCTGCTCTCCGCCACCGGGCCCCACGGCGGGAAGCTCCTGAGGCCCTCGGACCGCACGCCGCCTCAACGCCTGGCTTTCATCCAGTGCGTGGGTTCCCGGGACGGGCGGGAAGGCGGCGCGGCCTACTGTTCCGCCACCTGCTGCCTGTCCAGCCTCAAGGGGGTCCTGGCGGCCCAGGAAATCGATAGCGAAGAGGTGGAGGCCACCATCTTTTATATGGACATGCGGGCCCAGGGCAAGATGCACGAGGGGTATCTCACCCGGGCCCGGGAGCAAAGGCTGCGGCTGGTGCGCTCCCGGGTCACGGGGGTGGAGCCCCGGGCCGAAGGCGGGGTGACGGTGCGCTTCACCGACGCCCGGGGGCGCCCCCGGAAGGAGTCCTTTGACCTGGCGGTGCTCACCGTGGGCCTCAGGCCCCCGGAGAGGCTGGCCGAGTGGGCCCGGGGCCTGGGGGTGGCGGTGAACGAGCACGGGTTTCTGGCCACCGCGGCCCTGAGCCCGGGGGTGACCGGGCGGGAGGGGATCCTGGTATGCGGCACGGCCCGGGAACCCATGGACATCTCCGAGACCGTGACCACGGCTGCCGCCGCGGCCGCGGCCGCGGGCCAGCTCCTGGCCATCAGCCCCCGGAGCCGGGTCCCGGCCCTGCCGGTGCCGGAGCCCGGACCGGAGGCCGAGGGGCCCGCCCGGGTCGGAGTTTTCCTGTGCCACTGCGGCACCAATATCGCCGAGACCGTGGACCTGGAAAAGCTGGCCGCGGCCACCCGGCGGCTGCCCGGGGTGGCCCACGTGGAAGACCACCTGTTTGCCTGCTCCGCGGACGCCACCCGGCGGATGATGGAGACCATCCAGAGCCTCCGGCTCAACCGGGTGGTGGTGGCGGCCTGCACCCCCCGCACCCACGAGGCGGTGTTCCGGGAGGTGGTGGCTTTGGCGGGCCTCAACCCCGGGTATTTTGCGTTCGCCAATATCCGGGAGCAGTGCTCCTGGGTGCACCAGGGCGACCCGGCCGCGGCCCTGGCCAAGGCCAAGAAATTGGTGGCCATGGCGGTGCGCCAGGCCATGGTATTGTCCCCCATCCGCCTCCAGACTTTTCCGGTGATGGCCCGGGCCCTGGTCCTGGGCGGAGGGGTGGCGGGGATGAGCGCGGCCCTGACGCTGGCCGACCAGGGTTTCCACACCTACCTGGTGGAGCGGGAGCGCTACCTGGGCGGCCTGGCCCGGAAATTGTTCTTTACCCTGGAGGGACCGGATCCCCAGGTCTTCCTCCAGGAACTGCAGACTTATGTGTACCGCCACCCCAACATCGAGGTGCTGGCGTCGGCGAAGCTGCTCCAGGTGGAAGGCCACGTGGGGCAGTTTCGCTCCCGGGTGCGCCAACGCCTGCCGGAGAGGGCCCGGGAGCGGACCCTGGAGCACGGGGTGGTGCTGGTGGCCACGGGCGGCCAGGAATTTCAGCCCCGGGGGCGCCACCTCTGGGGGGAGGACCCCCGGGTCATCACGCAGCTGGAACTGGAGGCCCGGGTCAACGCCCAGGACCAGAGCCTGGCAAAAGTACGCCGGGTGGTGATGATCCAGTGCGTGGGGTCTCGGGAGCCGGAGCACCGCTACTGCAGCCGAGTGTGCTGCTCCGAGGCCCTGAAAAACGCCCTGCTGCTGAAGGAAAGGTATGCGGCGCTGGAGGTCACCATCCTGCACCGGGACCTGAGGGCCTACGGCTTCCGGGAGATTTACTACCAGCGGGCCAAGGAGAAGGGGGTGGTTTTCCTCCCCTTTGAGCCGGAGCGGCCGCCCCGCGTGGCGGGGACCCGGTTCCGGCCCCTCACGGTGAGGGTGTGGGACGAACTCCTGGACCAGGAAGTGGACCTGCCCGCGGACCTGGTGGTCCTGAGCGCGGGCATCGAGCCCGCCGCGGGGAGCGACCAGGTGGCCCGGCAGTTAGGAGTGCCGCTCACCGCGGCGGGCTTCTTCCTGGAGGCCCACTTGAAACTCAGGCCTGTGGACACCGTGGGCGAGGGCGTCTTTATCTGCGGGCTGGCCCACCACCCCAAGAGCCTGGGCGAGACGGTGGTCCAGGCCCAGGCCGCGGCCATGCGGGCCGCGGGTATCCTGTTCCAGACCGAGCTCCACCGGGGGGAGCTGACGGCCTGGATCGACCCCGGCAAGTGCCGCCGCTGCCTGGTCTGCGTGGAGGTCTGCCCCGTGGGCGCGGTGCACCTGACCGGGGAGCGCCGGCCCGAGGTCCTCTCCCAGGTGTGCCGGGGCTGCGGGGTGTGCGTGGCCGAGTGTCCCGGGGATGCCATCCAGCTCAGCCGCTTCACCGAGGCGGAGCTAATGGCTCAGATCGAGGCGGCCCTGACGCCTTAGAAGGAGAACGAGATGTTGCGCGAGAGTTTTTGCGGCCTTTGCGACGACTGCCGGTTGGGCAACCCCGACTTCCTGGAGACCGTCTCCCAGGTGAAGAAGTACGTGGACGGCTTCCGGAGCAACTGGTGGGTGCACTGTTTCCCCCAGGAGGAGGGCTTCAGCTTCCCCGAATTCCGCAAAGGCCTGGAGTGGTTCATGTCCCACCGGGAGTGCCCGGGCTGCAAGGGGAGCCGGGGACGGGAGGACTGCCCCATCCGCAGCTGCGCCATGGAGCGGCAGATGGATAGCTGCTACCTCTGCCCGGACCTGGAGCCTTGCGACAAGTTCGCGTTCCTGCTGCCGCAGTTCCCCAAGGTGAAGACCAACCTGATGCGCAAGCAGCTCCGGCTCAAGGCCCGGAAATACCACCAGCGGCTGGAAGAGGTTCAGGGGTCAGGGGCCAAGGGTCAGGGGTCAGGAAAGAAGGGCTAAAACCAGTCAGAGGTCAAGGGTTAGAGTCCCGGGTCCCGAGTCCCGAGTCCCGAGTCCGGAAAAACTGACCATTGTTTATAAAAGGCTAGAGGCACGATGCAGCCCGAGGTCGTCAAGCGAGAAACCGCGGACTATTTGGAGTTAAGCCTGACCATGTACGTGGACCGGGTGGAGCTCCGTCTGGACAAGACCGCGTGCCTGAAGTGCGACATCTGCGTGGCGGCCTGTCCCCGGGGGGCGGTGGCCATCATCCCCGGGGAGGCGGACCTGCAGATCACCATCGACCCGCGGCTATGCCTGCTCTGCGAAATCTGCGCCCATTTCTGCCCGGTGGGCGCGGTGACTTTGACGTACAACGGGGAGAACAAGGCTATCTTTGCGGAACACCGGGGACTGGCGCCCTTCTTCCCCAAGGTGGAGATGGACAAAGGCAAGTGTCTCAGGCCGTGCCCCACGGTGCCTGCGGATGAACTGCACTGGTGCCGGCGGCAGCTGCAACTCACCACCCGGGGCGAGGAAGGCTGCCCCAAGGAGTGCCACCAGTGCCTTAAGGCCTGCCCCCGCCAGGCCATCGTCCTTAACCTGGAATCCGAGACTATCCCGGCGCCGGACAGGTGCCTCAGGTGCGCCCAGTGCCTTACGGCCTGTGAGCAGGAGGCCATTGCCGTCACCCCGCAATTTTTGGGGCGCCTGGTCCTGGACGACCGCAAGTGCCCCCGGGACTGCAACAAGTGCATTGATTTGTGCCCCATTAAGGCCATCGTCCGGGAAGGGGCGCGGGTCTCCCTGAAGCTCACGGACTGCAGCTACTGCGGGGTGTGCCGCAACATCTGCGACCAGGGAGCCATCACCCTGGAGCGGCACCAGGTGGTGGCCGAGGCCGGGGAATTTTCCCAGGCCTGGGAGCAGGCGGTGGCCCGGCTGCGGGGGGAGGAGGAGCCTCCGCCCCCCTGGAGTAAGGGGCCATGACGGACGAAGCCCGCATCGGCCTCTACATCTGCCACTGCGGCCTGAACATCGCCGCGGTCCTGGACCCCGAGGCCCTGGCCGCGCAAAGCCGGGATTTGCCCGGAGTCAGGGTATGCCGGGCTCACCTCTACACCTGCTCCGAGGCGGGGCAAAAAGAGATTCAAAAGGATATCAAGGACTTCTCCCTGGACCGGGTGGTGGTGGCGGCCTGCTCGCCCCGGCTGCACGAGGCCACTTTCCGCCGGCTGCTGCTGGACTGCGGCCTCAACCCTTACCTCCTGGAGATGGTGAATATCCGGGAGCATTGCTCCTGGGTCCACGCCCGGGAGCCGGAGGCCGCGGCCACCAAGGCTTTGGAGCTCATCCGCATGGGTCTGGCCAGGGTGCGCCTGGCCGCGCCCCTGAAGGACCGCCAGGTGCCGCTCTACCGCCAGGCGCTGGTGGTGGGCGGCGGGCCCGCGGGGCTCCGGGCGGCGCTGGATATCGCCGACGCCGGCTTTCCCGTGACCCTGGTGGAGCGGCAGCCCGCGCTGGGGGGCATGGCGCTCAAGCTGAACCGCACCTTTCCTCACGGCCAGAGCGCCCTCAGCCTGATTAACCCCATGATGGCCCGGGTGATGCTGCATCCCGGCATCCGGGTGTTCACCGGCAGCGAGGTGGCCACGGTGAGCGGCCACTTCGGCAACTACCAGGTGACGGTCAAGGAGCGGCTGCCCCTGGTGTCCGAGGCTTGCGACCGCTGCGGCCTCTGCGCGGAAGTTTGCCCGGTGGCGGTCATGGAGGAAAGAAAAGCCATTTACCTTCCTTCGCCCCGGGCCTTTCCCGCCCGTTACGCGGTGGACCCGGAGTATTGCGACGGTTGCGGCCGGTGCGTCCCCGCCTGTCCCCGGCAGGCCATTGACCTGAAGGGGCCGGAGGAGGCGGAGCACCAACTGCGGGTGGGCGCCATGGTGGTGGCCACGGGCTTTCTCCCCTTTGACCCCGGGGGGAGCCGCTATGAATCCTGGGCTGCCCTGCCCGGGGTGGTGACCACGGTGGACCTGGAGCGGCTGCTGGCCCCGGAGGGGCCCACCGGGGGGCAGGTCGCGCTCCCCGGCCCGGCGGAGGCGCCCCGGGACCTGGCTTTCATCCTCTGCGTGGGCTCCCGGGAAGAGGACGGGAACCGCTACTGCTCCCGGGTGTGCTGCCCCACGGCCCTGAAGCAGGCCCTGGAGCTGAAAGCGCGGCTGCCCCAGGCCAGGATTCGCATCTACTACCGGGACCTGCGCACCATCAAGCCCGAGTGGGAGGCCCTGTACACCCGGGCCCGGGAAGCTGGGGTCCTGTTCCTCCGGGGCCGGGTGGCGGGCCTGGAGGCCGAACCCGGGGGCGGGGTGGCCATCCACGCGGACAACGAGCTGTTTGGGCGCCCCAGTGAGGACCGGGTGGACCTGGCGGTCCTGGCCGTGGGCATGATCCCCGGCCCGGGCGCGGCCCTGAAGGAGGTGCTGAAGCTGCCGGTGGGGCCCGACGGCTTTTTCCTGGAGGCCCACCCCAAGCTGCGCCCCCTGGAGACGGTGCTGGACGGCATTTATCTGGCCGGGGCCTGCCAGGGGCCCAAGGACCTGACGGAGTCCCTGACCCAGGCGGAGGGCGCGGCGGCCAAGGTCTTGTCTCTTTTCGCCCACGAGACCATCACCCTGGACGGGTTGGTGGCCGAGGTGGACCGGGAGGAATGCGACGGCTGCGGGCTCTGCCTCAAGGATTGCCCCTTCCAGGCCGTGGTCCTGGAGGGCAAAGGCAAGAAGCGAAAGGCCCGCATTACGCCTGCGGCCTGCAAGGGCTGCGGGGTCTGCGCCGGGGCCTGCCCCCGCCAGGCCATTGAAACTCTGGGCTTCACCGACGAGATGATTTACGCCCAGATTGACGAAGCCCTGGCGGAGAACCCGGAGGGCAAGATCGTGGCCTTCTGCTGCCACTGGTGCGCCTATGCGGGCGCGGACTTCGCCGGAGTCTCCCGGCTGCAGTATCCCCCGCAGGTTCGCATCATCCGCACCCGCTGCAGCGGCCGGGTGCACCCCAACTTCATCCTCCACGCCCTGGAGCGGGGCGCGGGCCAGGTGCTGGTGGCGGGCTGCCACCCCCCGGGGGACTGCCACTACGTGTCCGGGAACCTCAGGGCCCAGGAGCGCGTGAGGCGGCTCAAGCCCAAGCTGGCGAAGAAGGGCATTGACCCGGGGCGGCTCAGGCTGGCATGGATTTCCGCCACCGAGGGCAAGGCCTTCCAGCAGGTGATCCGGGAGATGGCCGCGGAACTGAAGGCAAAATGATTTTTTATCATCCTGAGCCACAGACGAAGGATCTCGTATTTTTTGGGTTGGGTGGAGATTCTTCGCCGCCTGCGGCGGCTCAGAATGACAGATTGAGAGGGAATGGCTAAGGAAGTTCTCATCTGCCGGTGTCCGGACCTGGCTTTTGACGCCGGGGCCCTGGCGGCGCGCCTGACCCGGTCAGGGGCGAAGGCGGGCCTGGCGCCGCCCCTGTGCACCCCGGAGGGCCTGAAGGAGTGGACCTCGCTCAAGGGGGACGGCCTCATCTGCGCCTGCGGCCCCGAGGTTAACGCCGGCTTGTTTGACAGGCGGCCGGTGGTGGACCTGCTCTCCTGCCGGGACCTGGAGGCCGGCGCGGCCGCGGTGACCATGGCCCTGGAAAGGCAGGCGGCCCCGGCGGCCGCGGCGGCACCGGCCCCTGCCGCGGTGCTGGTGGTGGGGGGCGGGGTGGGGGGCTGCCAGGCCGCCCTGGACCTGGCCAACGCCGGGTTCAAGGTCTTCCTGGCGGAGACGTCGCTGTCCATCGGCGGCACCATGGCCCAACTGGACAAGACCTTCCCCACCCTGGACTGCTCCATCTGCATCCTGGGCCCCAAGTTAGTGGACGTGGCGGCGCACCCGGACATCGAGCTCCTGTCGTACGCCCACCTGGACCGGATTGCCGGGGAGGCCGGGCGCTTTGAGGTGGACCTGACGCTGAGGCCCCGCTACGTGAACATGGCCAAGTGCGTGGGCTGCGGCAGTTGCGCCGGGGTGTGCCCGGTGATCGTGCCCAGCCGCTGGAACCTGGGCCTCAAGCCCCGCAAGGCCATCCGCATCATCTTTGCCCAGGCGGTGCCGCTTAGGGCCACCATCGAGAAGGACTACTGCCTGGAGTGCCAGATGTGCGTCAAGGCCTGCGAGCGCCAGGCCATCAACCTGCTGCACCGCCCCGCCCCCCGGCGGCTGGAGGTGGGGGCCATCGTCCTGGCCACCGGGGCCCGGCCCTTTGACCCGAGCCTCAAAAGCGAATACGGCTACGGGCGAGTGCGGGCGGTCCTCACCAGCCTGGAGTTCGAGCGCCTGGTCTGCGCCTCCGGGCCCACCATGGGGAGCCTGGTGACGGCCGAGGGGCGCCCGGTAGAAAGGCTGGCCTTCATCCAGTGTGCGGGTTCCCGGGACCGCCGCTTCCTGGCGCATTGCTCCGGCTTCTGCTGCACCGCGTCCATCAAGCAGGCCATGCTGGCCCTGGAACACGAGCCCGAGGCGGAGGTCACCATTTTTTTCAACGACCTGCGCCTGTCGGGCAAAGGCTTTGAGGATCTGTACTTCCGGGCCCGGCAGGCGGGGGTGCGGTTTGTCAAGGCCCTGCCCGGGAAGATCGAGGACGACGGGGCCGGGGGGGCGGTGATTTGCTACGAGGACCAGGCCCGGGGCCGGCGGGAGACGCTGGCGGTGGACCTGGCGGTGCTGGCGGTGGGCCTGGAGCCTCCCAAAGAGGAGTTGCCTTTTGCCGGGCCGGTGCCGGCCCGGAATGAGTTTGGGTTTTACCAGGGGCGCCATCCGCTGCTGCAGCCCTTGGAGTCCACGGTGCCCGGGGTGTTTCTGGCGGGCACCTGCCAGGGGCCCCGGGACATCTCGGAGACCGTGTGCCAGGGAAGCGCGGCCGCGGCCCGGGTGATGCGGCTGTTCGGGGAGCTTGAGGGGCAGGGGTCAGGGATCAGGGGTCAGGGGTCAGGGACCGCCAAGGAGGATGAAACAAAATAACCGGGAAGAGACGGCGGAAATCCATAAGGCGGGCAGGGCCCGCTTTTTTATTTGGTGGGGAGTTCCCCTCCGGCATGGCTGATTGGGTTATGGACAGCCGGGGGCGGCGGTCCTACATTTAAATAAGGCCCGCCCAGGCCGGCAAGGGGACGATCACATGAAGAATCAGGAAATTGCCAAGATTTTCGCGGAGATCGCCGAATACCTGGAGATGGAAGGGGTGCCTTTCAAGCCCTACGCCTACCAGAAGGCGGCCCTCACCCTGGACACCCTGAAGGAGGACGTGGGCGAGATTTACCGGGCCCGGGGCCTCAAGGGGCTGAAAGCCATCCCCGGGGTGGGGGAGTCCATGGCCCTGAAGATCGAGGAGTTCCTCACCACCGGGAAGATCCAGTACTATGAGGAATTCAAGAAGAAGATGCCGGTGGAACTGGACGAGCTCATCCGGGTGGAAGGCATGGGCCCCAAGAAGGCCAAGGTGCTATATGAAAAGCTGGGCATCAAGAATCTGCAGGAGCTGGAGGACGCGGCCCGGGCCCATAGAATCGCGCCGCTCTTCGGGTTCGGGGACAAGACGGAGCAGAATATCCTGGAGGCCATCGAGTTCTTGAAGCGCAGCCACGGGCGGTTCCTGTTAGGGGAGGTGCTGCCCTTGGCACAGGAGGTCATGGAGCGGCTGGGGAAGCTCCAGGAAGTGGAGCGCATCGACATGGCCGGGTCGCTGAGGCGCATGAAAGAGACCATCGGCGACGTGGACTTCCTGGTAATCTCCCACCATCCGGGGCCGGTGATGGACTTTTTCGTAGGCCTGCCCGGGGTGGTGAAGGTCTGGGGCCACGGCGCCACCAAGAGCTCGGTGCGCCTCAAGGAGGGCCTGGACATGGACCTCCGGGTCATCCCCCCGGAGAGCTATGGCGCGGCTTTGCAGTACTTCACCGGGTCCAAGGACCACAATATCGCGCTGCGGAAAATCGCCATTGACAAGGGCTTGAAGCTCAGCGAATACGGGCTTTTCCGGGGGGCGGCGCGGGTGGCCGGGGCCACGGAGGAGGAGGTGTACCAGACCCTGGGGCTGGCCTTAATAGCCCCGGAGATGCGGGAGGACCGGGGGGAAATCGAAGCTGCCAGGGCCGGGACGCTGCCCCGGATTATCGGCCCGGGGGAGGTCAAGGGGGACCTGCACGTGCACTGCAACTGGAACGGCGGGGCCAACTCCATTGAAGAGATTGCCCAGGCTGCCTTAGGGATGGGCTATGAATACGTGGGCATCGCCGACCACACCAAGTTCTTGAAGATCGAGCACGGCCTGGACGAAGAGCAACTGGCGGCCCGGAACCGGGAAATCGACGGGCTCAACGCCAATCTGGCCCAACAGGGGCGGAAGTTCCGGGTCCTCAAGGGGTGCGAGGCCAACATCATGGCCGACGGTTCCATTGACATCGCCGACGAGGCGCTGGCCCAGCTGGATTTCGTCATCGCCGGGGTGCACTCCCTGTTCAAGATGAGCCGGGACGAGATGACGGCCAGGGTGGTCAAGGCCATGCAAAACCCGCACGTGGACATCATCTCCCACCCCACGGGGCGCATCCTGAAGCGCCGGGACGAGTTTGAGATCGACTTTGACACCATCCTGAAGGTGGCCCAGGAGACGGGGACGGTGCTGGAGATCAATTCCTACCCGGAACGGCTGGATTTGAATGACGTGAACATCCTCCGGGCCAAGAAGGCCGGGGTGAAGATGGTGATCAACACCGACGCCCACAACGTAGCGCAGCTCCACCTCATCAGGTTCGGGGTGGCCCAGGCGCGGCGGGGCTGGGCGGAGCGGGGCGAGGTCATCAACACCCGGCCGGTGGCGGAGTTGCTGGCGCTGCTGGCCCATCCTTAACTGGTATGAGCCAAATCAAGGTTCTCTGCCTAAAGCTTCCAGTTCAATATGAATTCAATATCTGATTTTTTTAAGGGATGGGGGATAACCATCAGTTTTGGCAAGCTATCGCTATACCCCCAGGTTATCTTAACGTAAAAATTACCTACAATGATCCCTCAGATTTCCGATGGCTCCGGTTACGGCCGGCCACCGGCAGAGAAAATTGGTTACCCTTGGGGTTGACACCCTTCGGCCCAGAACTTACCTTCGTATCAATTATCCTTGTAAAATTGCCAAGTTGAGCCTGACTAAGGCACGGCTAGATGGCAGCTAGGGTGGCAGACGGCCATGCAAACAACGAGTTTCAAAAAAGCGATGCGGTGGATCATCCTGGGCGGCCTGTTGCTGGTGGCGGCCTGCGTCGGGGGCGAGGTTTCGACTTACAGGCCGACCTCCTACCCCGTTTATAACAACCAATATTACTACCCGGATTTAAGATTCCAACAAGATGACCCGCAATTCTGGCCAATGTGGATGGACCGCCAGGGCGGGGGCTAGATATTCCAGTCCAGTAGCGTCCCTTATGCAGATCTTATCTGGAATTCTTCCCGCCCAAGCGATAATTGACGCTCCTGGCAAGCTATCTGTAATTTTCAATCAATTGCCTTGTTCGCTGAATATCAAACGACTGACCGGGTTGGCCGAAAATTCCTAAGTGACCGACCCATCCGGCATCGATTGAAAAAGGATGGTGGGGGAAAACTCTGTTATCATGCCGACCACAAGACAATAGACCATCGTTAAGACCTTTTTCGTCATCGGCTTCCAAGTCTGACTTATAATTACGGATTAGATGATTAGCGCCGCCAATCATGAGGTTGGGACCCGCGGTGAACCTGGCAAGAAACTGTTTGTGCCTATAATTTAGCGTAAACCGAAGCCGCTTGAGGCAGGAGATGGAAATGAGCCCCCCCCGCATCTGGCTGATTTTTCTGGTTTCGTCAGTTCTCCTGACCACCCCTTCCTGGGGGGCGCTGCCAGCGGATGGGACCATCGTTAAGGCCGACAATAAAGCCAGTTATCAGTGGGGCGCTCTTTCCAAAGTCCTGCCACCGGATACCCTGCCCGTATCCACCGTACCCCAACCCCAGGGAATTAAGGAGACCCTGGTCGGCCCCAAGCTGCCCAACGCCGCCATCCAGACTTCCAAGTGGTGGACTTCCCTTCTTTTTAAGAAGAGTACCCAAGCATCGGTCCCCATGAATATTATTAATCCGGGCCCCCTGTCCATCTGGTCGATTCCTGCCGGGGTGAGTTGCCGTCAATACTACTATGAATATCCGGATCCTCTGCCGCCCCTGAACCAGGGGCAGCCGGGCCTGCATCCCACCACGACCCTCAGCCCAGGTGTGGCTTTCAATGAAGTGGTGGCCGGGATCGGCATCAGTAACGGACCGTACGGCTTTGATCAAATCGGCGGGGTGGCCGCGGGCTATGGACCGACTACCGAGAAATATCCCAACACCGCGGTGGTGGAATACAGCACCTGGGCCGTAACCTATGATACTCTTTACAAAGACACGCCCTTCGGCCAGGGGTCGACCACCGCGCCCAGATTGCGGACCACTATCGCCCGGGGCAGCCCTTACATGTGGGTGGAATACCCCGACGGCTACCCCTCCCCCCAAGATAAGCCGGGTTATGACTATCCCAGGAATTACCCCAATTTCCCCTGGCTCCAGGTGCAATTCACTGACCCCAATCTTAAAGACCTGACCAGCACGGTAGTCTACCTGCCCCCCTCACCGGATTATAGCAAGGCCACCGTCGACAAGAACGATAACAGCAATTGGACCCGAAATCCGGTGAATGGCGACCCAGGTACCAAGAACGCCACCGGAGCCAACGCCAACGCCATCGCTTTTACGGTCAATGGACGCAACTATGCCGCCTTTGGCCCTGCGGGGACCTGGTGGACCTGGTTTTACGATGCCAATTTTATGGGAACTGTGAAGCTGATTCTGACTTATGGGACCTACAACCCCGCCACGCGTCCCTATATTGTGGTCGCCGCGCTGCCCCAAAATCTGAACCTGGCAAATCTGGCCCAGGCCGGGACCCTCTGGAATCTGGTGGGCAAGTTCAAGCAATACGCCTTCAAGCGGCCCGGCAACTCCGGCTCTTCCTGGAAACAATTGGGCACTTTGTTTAAACCGACCTATCCCGATAAGCCGGGGCCGAATTACGTTACCGGCGCTTTCAGCTACAATCTGGTGGATCTGGGTACTGGCAAATCCGTGCCCAACGACACCACCCTGTTTGCCCTGCTTCCCCACCAGCAAGCCCATCTAAAGGCGGTGCAGGCGCCGGACGACTCGCCCTCCCAGCCTTTCGGGAGCCTTTACGCCCAGAGTTATCAATACACCGGCAGCCGGGGGTTTGCCGCCAACCAGAAGGAATATAACCACCCGGACTTTTATCAGGGCAAATACCACGGCCAGATGCGGCTGGCCGAAGGAAAGGGGTTTGTCCTGCAATATACCCTTCCCCCCGTGCTGGCCCCGGTCTTGCCCCTCGACAATTTCAAGGGAAGGCTTGACCGGCTCCAGGGTTGCCTGCAGTGGGACTTCCAATATCCCTGGGGCGCCGGCGTGGTCGCGGGTAATGACAGTTACGGCTGGGCCAAACTGGTCAGCGCCGTGGCCAACAATTTGCTGCTCGCCAAAACCGTTGATTGGCACGGTCTGGGTGGAATCAGCGATCTGATGGGGTATCTGGCCAACGAACCGGACCCGAAAAATAAGATCCAGCCCGGCGGCCTGGTCAGATGGTTGAATTACGAGGCCGGCCAGATCATCCAAGGGAATCCGAATTTCCCGCATTGCCAGCAACCTGCCGTCACCGGCTTTGTTTACGATCCCAACTGGAATGTGATGTTATCCTTCCCGCCGGGATTAAACGGAGCCACCACGACCGCAGGATTCGGGACGACTACCTACCTGAACGATTTGCACTTCCATTATGGCTATTTCATCCGGGCCGCGGCCGTCTATGCCATGTACGACAAAAATTTCGTAAAAAATTACGGCAAGATGGTGGAGCACCTGATCCGCACGATTGCCGCCGACTATGACGATAAGCCCAACGACCCGAACGGCGACGATCAGGCCGTGTACCCCCCCTACCGGTTCTTTGATCCTTACGCGGGGAGCTCTTCCGCCGCCGGAGCCCAGCAATACTCCGATGGCACCAACCAGGAGTCCAGTTCGGAAGCCATCAACGCCTGGTACGGCATGCTGCTCTGGGCCCAGGTCACCAAGGATGACCAGATGCTGGACCGGGCCGCCTATATGTATGCCTCGGAAATCGATGCGGCGCGGCGCTATGAGTTTGGCGAAGACGCGGTGGTGGACAACCAGTTCGCCCTCATTGGCAACACCTTCTCCCAACTCTACGATGATTCCAACCAGCTGGCCCTTTTCTTCGCCCAATACAAGGCCCATCCCTCCGACTTCAGTCCCACCCTATATGCCCGGGAGGCCCAGCATATCATCAACTGGCTCCCCTTCGGCGGGGGGTCGCTTTATCTTACCCTGAACCCCCAGTACGCGGCCTTGAACTACCAGGGCATGGTCAATCAACCCCCCGGGACGGCCACTGACGGGCCTCCTCCTTATGGCGACGATTGGCAATGGTATATCGACCTGATCTGGATGTATCGAGCCATCAGCAATGCCGCAGAGGCGCAGCAAAAGGTGGACGCCGTCCTGTTCCCCACCGCCGGCAATACTCAGCCACCTCCTCCCCCTCTGCCGACCAATTTCCTGGATAACGGCGACAGCACTGCCTTTCTCTATTCCTGGATCTACACGCTGCCCAATATGGGCCAGCCCAACGGGACTGTGAGTTCCACCTATCCGCTGAGCGCCGTCTATGTGGCCGGCGGGTCGAATCCGGCCAAGGTCTATTGGGCTTTTAACCCCCTGAACAGCCCGATCCCGATCACCGTGAAATTCTCGGATAATGTTGCGCTTAGCCTGCCGGCCCAAGGCTATGCCAGCAAGACCGTCCTTTTAGGTAAATCAAAGAACTAGGGTTCCTTGTTGACCGGACAAGTAATCAATAATTTTCAAATTTTCCAGTCGGCAATAAAAAAGGCAGGGCCATGGCGGCCCTGCCTCGGTGGTATGATGGGCCGGCGCGCAGCTTTTCTTAACCGGCCTCCGCCTTCTAATCGAGGCGTCGTCCAGCGCCTCCGGCAGCATTGGGGTCTGAGCCGCGAGGAATGGCTCGCCCCTGTTCATCTCTCTGCCTAGCCGGCGCTCTCTTGGGCTGTCGTCGCGCTTATGGCAATAACGAGAGTCGAAATATCTGCCGGCGCCATCCCGACTCTGGCCTTGGCCGAGATACCGGCCCTTGCCTGGGGCGACAGGCCCACTTGGGAAGCGGCACTGGAGTAAAGTCCCCGGTAGTACGAAATTCCATGGGCCAATTTCATGTCCAGCAGCAATACATCCGCCTCATGCAGGTCCAGGGAAACCAGCTCGTAGATGGACCGCACCATCTCGTCCGGGGGCGGATAGTTTACCGGGCTGATAAGGTCTGGCGGAAATTTTCTTTTCGCGGCAATTTTTGAATGCTCGCGGAGCCATTGGGAGATCGCGGCAAAACACGCCGCCATGTCCTCATTATAACCGCCGCCCATTTCCACGGCCTCTCCATGGAAGATGAACCAGTCTTCCGCTTCCAGGGAGATGCCCGAGCAGTCGGTACCGGTGACGTAGAGCGGGAAACTGTAATTACCCTCGGAGGGCTGGTTGGTAAGGGTAACGGTGTTACCCGATATCTTGTAGCCGATATGAATTACCTGGCTGACCGAACTGCCGCCGGGAAGAGGCAGGGGATAATCCGTTTTGGCGGAGAAGGAGATGGTGCCGCTGGCACCTGTCAGAGGATAAACGTCGGCCCCCAGACCCCCGGGCTTGGGAACCCTTATTTCCCAATGGAGATCCAGGGGAGGGGTGAGAAGCGAGGCATGGACGGCATAGACACCCGATTGCTGCTGGGCATACTCGGTATAAGGATAATCCTTATCTATGCCACAAGGGGAAACATTGGCGTGATACACCCCGGAACTGACCACGTTTTTACTCAAGGTGGTCACCGAGCCGGTAAGCCAAAATTTCTGCGTCATGGGTGCGGGTATGGTTATATACGGCGCTTCGCCTTGGAGGGTCAGGCCTGCGGGGGTAATCTTGACTTCTTTGAAGGAGGCCCCTCCCAAGCCACCCACATCGACTCCCTGCAAGTTATTGCCCAGGGCTCCCTTTACCGCGGCTGAGGCCATACTGTTGGCCACGTCCTCTGCCACTGCGTTCACGACCCCGGTGATAACCAGCCCCAGGGGGCCGAGAATAAGGCCCGCAGCCAGCCAGCAGTACCAGGGGATATCGACGTCAATGTCGGGGTCATCTAATTGGACGGCGGGGGTGAGGGTCGACCCGCTAATGGAAAGGGCAATCGTGCCATGAAACGTGCCGGTGGCATCATAGCACGTGCCGGATTTACTTACCGAGCCATTGATATCGAGGTGATCCTGCCCGAAGCTGTCGCTTAAGCTCGTCACGGTCACCCCATCCTTATTAAATCCCGCCGCAGGGCCACAGGTGCCCGGCAGATTGGATACGCTGGCCCCCAGCGCCGAGGCCAGGCCCGGACAGAAGATAAGGGAATGGAACGTGCCGGGGGAGATACTGATGCACAGGTCCCGTCCGGGCCCGATGGCCGACGCCGTCTTCTGGCCGGGGGTGCCGTTGGCATGGTTCGCTTTCAGGATAATTCCCAACAGACATAAAGCCTGTTTACTTTTATCAAGATTACCGATGCATTTTAATTCGAGCCGTTCAAATTGGAGCGGGGACAAGGACCCGTCGACGTTGGCGACTACTGTAAATTCCAAGGGAAGCACATTTTGTCCCATCCCGTGGACAAAGGCCGTGAAGGCTTGAGTGGCAAAATCTTTGAACTGCGCCAGGGTAATGGGCAGTCCGGCCAGCGCGGTTTGAATAATCGTATCCGCAGCGGAAGAAAAATTGATGGTAACGGTGGCGCTGGGAAGGTCCGCCGCCACCCGCTTCTTATTCGAGCCGGCGCTCACCAGAAGCAAGGGGGTCTTGATGGTGATTGTCCCATCGACGGGACAGATATCGCGCGTCAGCGGGCTGGTAATCATTACCGAGGTTTTATGGAACTGCAGGTTTAGCGACAATGAGTTATCAGAATTGAGGTCAATGGTAAGGTCTTTCACGATGAGTGAGGCGCTGCCGCTTATCCCAGAAGAGGAGATGGGCACCTCGATCTGGAAAGGCGGACTTGCGGGAACCCCCTGGATGGTTAAATTGGCTTTGATCAGTTTTAAGATCGTGGCGTTGGAAATTTCCGAGGCGAAATCAAAACCGGCTAATAAACTCATGTTGACCTCCTGCGGAAAAGTCCGTGCACGTGAAAACGGACCTTCTGTTTTTCTTTGCTGTGCTTCAGCGCTTGGTAAGGCGTAGGTGAGAGACCCGAGAGGTACGGTTCGTGTTCCAAGATTTCTTTAATGGATCGCTCGGAGAGTTCCACGCCGACATCAGCCAGCAGCATCAAAGGGTGGATCATAAATAAATTGCCGCCATTCGGGGTGGCGGCAATCCGTTCGATAATTTCCCCTTCGTGTTTGAGTAGTTCATCAAATGAGGCGACCTTGATGTTACTCCATGGTTTCTTCATAAATTTCCCCTTTCAAGAAAGATAGGTTGGATGAAGCAAATCAAGATATTTTCTTTAATTTAGTTCGCTTCCTTTGAGTCTTCGACTGTCGTAGATTTTGATTGACGGTGAGGTGCAAGGTGGTGGTTCGCCGCCAGGGCCATCGGCGGGAGGGCGGGGGCACTTCTTGGCCGGATGGCGGGTGGTTTTGAAGAAGCGCCCCCAGGCCGTGTCCACAAAATTGTGGACCGTTACAACAGCAGTCCCATTTCCAGTCTCATGATCCCTTATTTCTCCCGGGGGGACTTGATCAGTTCCGCAAACATCTTTTCAATGGTCTCTTCGATGGGGACCCGGGGGAAGTCTCGCAATAGTTCCTCGACCAATTCCTCTACCTGGGCTACTTTCTTGGGGTCCAGAACGGCGGGACTCCTCTTTACGGTGAGCATGCGCAGCCCCACCCTGAACCAATCCCAGCACAGTCGTGTGGTGGGGTTGTAAACCTTAACGCAGGCCGTCTCGTCGCAGTTCACCTGCACGATGCCCACATGGGTGGTGTAATTTAAATGGATGTAGGTACCCGGGGAACTCACATAGCCGGCAATGACCCAGTAACAGCCGGGAGGAACCTCCACTTCCAGGTGGCCGCAGCGAAAAGGCAGGTCTTGATAGCGCCCATTGGGCACCGGCTGCCATCTGCCATCAGGGGCCAGGAAGCGCCCACAAGGCCATTGAAGAATACCCTTGCAGTCAAATACGGTTACCTGTCCGCCCCCGTCCCAGGTGCCGCAGGGGTCAGCCACATCACTGATCCAAATGTTTAGCTTACCGACTCCCATGATTCCTTCCTCCTTAATGGTTTTTGGAGACAATCCAGACTTACTGGAAATAATTAAGGAGCAGCGACACCCCTTTTTTTTCAGCAGGGCCAACCGCCCGGCCCCGGGCACCTAAAATCCGGGTCTTGCCCACCCGGAGGAAGATGCGGCGTCACAATTGCTCAGGCTCTATCTCGTCACCCGGGCGGAAGCGCCATCCCCTCTGTGACCACATTATTGGTGCTGGGAAATCATTGATTCGCGGGGCGCAAATTACGAAACATATCCTTTAGTTCCGCGGCCGGGCCATATTTTGCCACAATCGCCTCTGCTTCCGCCCGCAGAACCTCCGGGTCCGCCTCTTTCCCCGTGATTTTTAGGTACAAGTGATGAAGCTCCTGATGAACCCTTTGGACCGCTGCCTCTGCTGGTAACATAAGCCCTCCCAAATCAAAATAATGCCCTGGCCTTATTTTGACTTTTCAAATCATTGATAAAGGGCTGGAAAAATCATCATTCCGGTTCAAGCCCAGGACTATTACCTGCTCGGCCTTCGGCCGTCCTGGGACCACTAGGATGCAAGGAGGGCTGCGCTATCATTATCAGGGCTAATGTTTCCCTTAGGCGCGTGCCATTTTCTCCATCTCAATCAGGTCACTAAGTCTATGCGTATGCCCAAGTCCGCAGATAAAGGTGTGGAAGTTCCCGCGGCGAGGAAGATTGAAAAGAATATCCCTCATGAGCTCCGCTTCAGACTCGCTGAGTAATAGCTGACGCCAACTGTGACAGCTGCAGCCGTGGTCGATAACTTTTATCATTGGTAAGTTCCCCTCATAGGATATGAATACTTCACAGCCGGCAGAGATTCTTTTTGGGCATCACGGGTTTCTGCGCGATTTCTGGTACTGGTCGTAAGCCAAACCTCCAAGAAGGCCCGCGCCGCCGCCGACCGCCGCGCCGATGGCGGCTGAACCGGCGGCAGCACCGATGATCGCCCCCCCTGCTGCCCCCATGGCCCCCCCGCTGAGGACCCGTTGTTCGGTATGGGACATGCCAGAACAACCTCCAGAGAAGAGGATAGCGATCAACCACAGAACCATTAATTTCGTCATTTCTCCCCCCTTCCGGACATGACTATTACCGAAACCATCCACAGGCGAAGGCTACAATTATGTTTCCAGTTATTGGCTCTGGGGATGTTGGAATGAAACCAAATCGGCCGGACTTAAGTATGAAGAGGGGGAAAGGGAAAGTCCATAGATGAAGTGACCATTTTCATATGGTCACTTTCGACTATAGGAAGTCGCTAACTTCAGGAAGGCTCAATAATGTAATCTTGGGAAATGGCATACTTGAGCAGATCGGCCAGAGTCTTGAGGTTCAGCTTTTCCATGATATTGGCCCGGTGCCGACGCACTGTATAAGGACTGATATACAGAGCTGTGGCGATTTCCTTGGTTCTCTTTCCTTCCGCCAGGAGTTTCAATACTTCTCTTTCCCGTATCGTTAGGATCTCGTTTATTCCCTTTTGCAAAGCCAGGCTCGTCAAGTCCTCGGAAAGCAGGGGGGAGAGAAACTTCCCGCCATTCTTGATGGCTCTTATCGCCCGAATAAGCTCGCCCCCGGCATCTTCTTTGAGCAGAAAGCCATCCGCGCCATCTGCCAAAGCCTGCCGGATAAATTCTTTTTTCTTGTGCATGGTCAGAAACAAGACCTTCACCTGGGGATAGGTTCTTTTAATTTCTCTGATTGCTTCCAAACCTCGCAAATTCGGCATCGAGATGTCGAGAATGACCAAATTGGGGCTGGACTTTTTCAAGATCTGCAGCAATTGCAGACCATCATCAGCTTCGCCGCCGATTTGAACATCCTCCATCCGTTCGATGATTTTGCGTATCCCTTCGCGAAACATCACATGGTCGTCGGCCAAGATGATGGTAAAGGCGCCCATCTCTAATTCCCCCCGGGAACTGGAATGCTAAAAGAGATTCTCGTGCCTCGATTTTTCCGGCTCCAGAGCTCAAAGGAACCGCCCAGAATCCTGAGCCGCTCTTCCATGGCCAACAAGCCCAGGGTTTTCTTCTCCTTGACCACTTTATTAGGTGTAAAGCCTAGGCCATCGTCCGCAATGGTAAAGGAGACCCCTTGCTTCTCCCGTTTCACTTCCAGAAGCACCTTTTCGGGCTTGGCGTGTTTGCCGATGTTCGTCAGGGCTTCCTGCACTACCCGATAAATAGCCGTCTGAATGGGTAAGGGGAAAAGACCGTCAAGGTCGTCCATCCTGATGGTCCAGGTTATCTGTTGTTGCAAGTCAGCAAACTCCTCCACCAAGGACCGTAAGGCGGTGGTCAAACCCAAGTCTTCCAGGTCCCCCGGGCTTAGGTCCAGATAGAGGCGCCGGACCTCTTCAATGGTGGCGTTGATGGACCCCAGGATCCGGTGCACCTCGTTTTTCAGGGACACTTGCTCCGGCAGCAGTTGCTCTTCCACGGATTCCAGCTGCAGCTTCAAAGCCAGCAGGTCGTGCCCCAACTCATCGTGAAGCTCCTGGGAGAGGCGTTTCCGCTCATCTTCCTGGGCGCTCAGCAGCCGGGAAGTCAGATAGCGCAGGTTTTTTTCCGATTCTTTGAGGATCTCTTCGGTGCGCTTACGCTCGGTGATATCCCGGATGATCTCCTGGAATAATTTTTCGCCCTCCACCTCAAACAGCCGCAAACTGACCTCCACCGGGAAAGTGGTGCCATCCCGCCGCTGTTGCATGGTCTCAAAGATCCAGCCACTTTTTTCTTCCACGTGCCGCCAGAGGGTGTCAAGAACCCGCTCCATCCCCGGCGGGTATAAATTTTTTAAACTCAGTTTCCGCAGCTCTTCTCGTTCATACCCGTAAGAGGCAAGGGCCCGCTCGTTGGCTTCAATAATGTTCAGGTTCTGGTCTGCCACCAGAATGATGTCGTTGGCAAACCTGGTCAGGTACTCGTAACGTTGGGCCAGGGAGCGACGCTGGCGCTCCACCTCATATTGGCGGCGGTAAAAGCCGATTTGCTGATTTCTCCAGAAATAGGCCACCCCGATGCCGGCGCTGGCAACCAGGGCAATGAGCAGAAAGACCACTTCCCAGACGCGTTTTTGCATCGGGGCATAGACCTCCGCCGCGTCCACCTTGGCTATAAGGGTCCAGGGAGAATCGGGAATAAGTGCGGCTGCGGCCAGCACCGGAACCCCCCGGTAATCCAGACCTTCGACTATGCCTTTCTTACCCCGGGCGATCATGGCGGCCAACAACTTGGAGGAGTTCAGGGGAAAACGCAAGTTAAGGGGAATATTCTGGCGATGCCGGAGTTCATTCAGGAATACCACTTCATTTCCTTCCCGGCGGATTAGTTCCGTCTCCCCGGTCAGGCTTGGGGTAGGCCAAGATTTGATCAAGGGATAAAGAAACTGGTAAGGTTCGATCCTCATCAGAATAACGCCAATCACAACTTTTTCGTTCCCCTGTAAGACCAGAAGGGGGGTGACGACGCTGAGCCTGATCTTGCCGTCCACATCCTGATACAGGTCGGAAAAGACCACCTTCTTGGCCTGCATTGCCTGGGCCGCCAAAGACTGCGTATAGGGAGTAAGTTCTTGCTTTGCCGTGGGCACCGCGAGCCTGACATTGCCTTCCGGATCGATCAGCGCCAGATCTTGATACTGGTAGGAGACCAGGGCCGCCAGCCGCTCGCCAATCTGTTCCCGGAGAGCGGCCTTACCTCTCCCCTTGAAGAAATCCCTGACGCGCATGGCCAAAAAAGGATCATCCATAATGGCGCTGGCAAAATCGATCCGTTCCTGGCGCCAGGAGATTATTTGGTCTATTTTGAGAGCGATGATGGCGGCGAGTTCTTGCTGCTTCTCTTTTTTGATGTAATCTTTCTGATTTTGGTAGTATAAATAGCCGGTAGTCAAAATGCCGATAGATAAAACCAAGAATACGAGAACCAGATACCAGGGAAGTTTCCAGGGCTCATTTGGGGTCGTCATTACTTCAGCCGTGGCTTCAAGTTCCAAGATTACCACCGTAACTTAGGTTATAGCAACAACCTGATGTAACCCTGTTCTGCCCGACCTTTTATTCTCGGCACAACATTAATCATGGGCTCCGCCGCCGGAAAAGAAAATTCGTTTTCCCTTGATTATTAAATAATGCCCTACCACATTTTCAGAAAGGGCTCCTCCGGAAATGACAAGCCCAGGTTTAGACCGGCCGACCTTAGCTGTTGCCCGCATGAGAGAGAGGCCACTGACTACAGTTGCCTTTAAGAGAGGCTGAGATGGGTTAGGCACAGGGACTCAGCAGTTCCAGGTACAATGTTAGCACAACCTGACTCCCTCCACAATCCGGCAATTTCTCGGATGAGGGTCGTCCCCGGAGGCAGACCTCAGGCAAATAAATGCTTGCCCCTGAGTTCCAAGAAAAGGTAAAAAGAATTTGGGCAGTGGGTCCCCCCGGAGAATTCGTGACCTTGAGCCTCGCCTAGCCCAGATCATTTGCAGAGACAGCCTTTTCAACGGAATTTGGGGCCCAGATTCCTGCATACCGGTTCTCCTTTTTCAGGAAAATAATTTTAGCGTCATGCAAAATAGTAACCAGATGATGACCGAACCCCAGAAGCCCCTTAAGCCGCCCCGCTGGCAGAAGCACTCGGTTCTGGGCTTACTGGTGGGGCTGGGGACCGTCATCGTTCTGTTTCTGGTTTGGTTCTCCTTGAGGGAGACGCCCCCGCCTCCCATCTCCAAGAAAAGTGAGGAGGCCCCCCCGCCGCAAACCAAGGCCAGTCAAGGGGAGCCCACGACCCCCCGGGTTGCTGCCACCCCCACCGCGGACTCCGCCGCGACCCTGAAAAGCCAATTGGCACAGGTGCTGTCCGGGATCAGGGAAGCCAACGAGAAGAAAGACTTGTCTCAACTTTTGAGCCATTACTCCCCCAACTTCCCGCAGTTGACCCAGAGAGCCCAGAATATCTCCAAAACCTGGAAAATCTACGATTACCCGAAAATGGAATTCGAGATCAGAGAGAGCAAACTCTTGGATGATAATACTGCCGTGGCTCGGGTAACCTGGGAGGTTGAAGCTCAGAATGTCAGTACCCAAAAGAGAAAGAATATTTCCAAGAATTATCTGCTGAAATTCACCAAAGAGTCGGGTAAGTGGCGGATCAATGGCCTTGAGGAGACTGAATAAGAAGACTTTTTTCCCATGCCTAGGCGCCCTGGCCGTAACTTGACAAAAGTGATAATGATCACCCTGCTTCTGGGGTGGACCTGGTCATGTGCGCAAACCCAGGTGATTTCAACTCCCGGGCCCTTCTACGTTACTCCCCAATATACTTATTTACGGGACAGCCCTGGTTATGCCGGCAACGTCGTGGGCCAGCTTTCTAGAGGCGATGAAGTTAAACGGGTGGAGGTGGGCGAATCCAACTGGTGGCGGGTTGAACTTCTCCGCAGCGGCCAGAGGGGATGGGTCCGCCAGGAGTTACTCAGCTCGGAGCCTGTCTCCACCGAATTTTACTATGTCAGCGAGGACAGCGTCCCCCTCCGGGAGTGTCCCGGTATCGATTGCCATCCCTTGCAGATGCTCTACCGGGGCGATCAGGTGAAAAGGGTGGAAGAAGGTGAAAAGGGTTGGTGGCGCATCCTGGCAGTCAAAAGCCGCAGCCTCGGCTGGGTGCCGGCCGGGGTGCTCACCGGTACCGTCGAGGAGGCCCGGGCCCAGCAGCCTCAGAAACCATATTATTATGTGGCGGTAAGAAAACTTAGGCTACGGGCCCAACCATCACCCCGCAGTGAGACCATCAGAACCCTGCAGTTTAACGACCAGGTCAAGAAAATAGGGGAAACCGCCGAGGGCTGGATTAAAGTGCGCCAGCCCTCCAGCGGGGCAGTGGGCTGGGTCAGCATCCGCGCACTGGAAACTTTGCCTCTGCTCGCTCCCCGGGGAGAAAGGCCCGCCAGAGAAGAGCTTAAACCCTTCAAGCAGAGAGAAGAACCGCTGGTGGAGCCGGAGTTCATGTAATGAGGGTTCCAAGAGACAGCCGGGTTGCCTGAAAAGGGGCCCGGCTTTTTTAGGCTGCATGAGGCAAGAATTTAGCTCCTTCGTTTAACTCGTTAACTCGTTCCCAAGTTGCACTTGGGAACGAGGCGCTAAGGTTCTGCCATATCGGTGGCACAAAATCAGTGGCACAGGCTTTCCAGCCTGTGCTGTCGGGGCTGGTTTAAAACCCGCCCCTACCGGCACGGCCAGGGCGTTTCCAAGCCAGGCTAGGTGACGAGGCGGAAAGGCTTTTAAGTGACCCCCCTCCCTTGAGGGGAGGGGGTTGGGGGGAGGGTGATAACCTGGGGATACCAAAGAAATAGCCACCCCCACCCTACCCCTCCCCCCTCGAAGGGGGAGGGGAAAAAACCACGGACTTCCGAAACACGATACAAGAAGGTGGTTAACTCGTTCTAGGCGGATGGTGGCACAGGCTTTCCAGCCTGTGCTCGCGCAGGCTAAAGCCTGCGGCTACCTTTTTCTTGCCAAGCCAGGCTTGGGGAGGAAAGGAGGGGCGCCATGAAACGGCCTAGGGGCCTGCTTAATTGGCTGGTGCTCTTGGGGGTGCTCCTGGGGGCGGGGCTGGGTACGGGCACGGCCGCGGCGCAGATGGCCCATACGGTGGTCATGGGCACCCCGGGGGATGACACCTAGATCAGCCTGGGCACGGAGGGGCGGGATTTTATCCTCCAGCGATACCCTTATCTACGACGTCTCGCCCGCCCAGGACGTGGCCTACATCCTCGGGGGCCCCGGCTATGACACCCTGACGGTGAACTCGGGCGGTCAGAGCTTCACCCTGGTGGACGAATACGGCGGCCTCATTTACACCTATCAGGCTCCTGAAAATTCAAGATATTTGCCTCATAACTGTACTTTTCTGGCCGAAGATTCCCTAATTTCGCTTACATTTTTTTACTTTGCTATTGGTTAAAATGACCATATGAAAATGGTCATCCTGTTTATCGACTTCCCGCCTACCTGAAATTATTTTAAAAGCACCGGCTCCCAAGCCGTCCGAAAATATTCTTACCCCTTGAAAGCCCCCGGAAGTAATCGGGGGTTTTCTTTGGGACTATCAAATAATTTCTACTACCCCAAAGGGGGGAGGAGGAGCGATGAGAAGGATTTTTGTTGCTCTGGTCTTGGCGGCGGCATTGTTGACGCCCCTGGCGGCCCAGGCCAACCTGGTCACCGATCCGGGATTTAACAACCCCTTTACCGTGGGCAGCTTAACGGTGCCCTCCACTGACGGGCTGTGGCTGATAGCCAGCCCCAGCTCCTGGAACAACCCTCCCAATGGCCTAGCAGTCTCCACCGGCGGCGAGGACTGGCTCATCCAGGGCTGCACCCTGCCCAGCTGCTTCGGCCCCGGCTGGCAGGTGAAGCTCAGCTTCGACTACCAGAGCAACGGCACGGGCCAGGTGGAGATCGACGGCTTTGCCCCCTCGCAGACGTGGGACCCGGCCGCCGGCACTTCCACGGGGACGCCCCTGACGACCGTTACCCTGCCCACCAATGGCAGTATGACACCCTTTCAAACCTCATTCTTCTCGGGTCCAGGTTCTCAGAATTTTGCCTCCTTGGGGGTGGGCTTCAACCTGGCCCCGGGGACCGATGTGTCCCTGTCAGTGGACAACGTGGTCCTGGACCTGGTGGCCCCGGTGAGCTTTAGACTGACGCCCATGACCTTGAATCTCAAGAGCCAGGGCAACTTTGTCACCGGTTTCATCAGCAACCCGCCCTCTTGCTTCACCCTGGCCGACATCAACCAGGGTACGGTGCAGTTGACCTATGGCGGGGGCGCAATTCCGGCGCAAATGATTAACGCCCAGGGGAAGAAGTTCATGGTGAAATTCGACCGGGGCGCTTTGATCAAACTACTCAACGGCACCACGGGCCAAGTCACCCTGACCGTAACGGGAGCCTTTAACGATGGCATCGCGTTTGCGGGCAACGCCACCATCAACGTGATCAACCCTGGCAAGGGCAAGAAGAAATGAGCCGGATCTCCGGGCCATGGCGCCTGGCTATTTAGAGCTCCAGAGAGAGTCTGCAACATTAAGCCGGGGTCCCTGGGACCCCGGCTTTTGTTATTTCTGCCTCCAGTTCCTTTGCCCGCCATAATCTCACATGATGACGAGCGGGGAGCCGCCGTTTTCAGTAAAGCTTAAAAGAGACAATCCCTGTTCTTGCGCATAAATTTGTCAATTAACACGAATACCGGGATCTTTTGCCCATGCAGGAAATGCAGGCCGTAAGATTTTACCTTCATCTGGCACTCATTGATGTCCACCACCGAAAAGTTGTAATTCAGGTGTACGTGCCATGAGGGCGGAATTCCCGCGAGATTGATCGTGGAGAGGGGCGCGCCGCAAGACCCGTCTATTACCTGCACCACCTTATGAAGATAATTGGGGTCAATATCCTGGCCAATAACCATCCGGGAGTAGAGATGGTTATGGCCGGAAAAATAGATTTTCACCCGGTTGTTATCCATTATTTGCCATAAGTCCCTTAAAGTGTGGTTCGGCTCCGCACCATCCCAATCATAAATCGGCCGGTGGGAAATGACAAATTTGTGGTTGGCGGTGGATTTGCCCAACTCTTCCTCCACCCATGTCAGTTGAGTTTTATCCAGGATGCCGTAATAGACTTCTCCAGTCTTAGGATCAACATAATAGGTATCCAGCACCGCAAAGAAAGAGTCTTGATCTGCCGAGGTGAAGGTGTAGGCCAGGTGCTTGTGATCGTCGTCCGGGCCGTTGGCGGGCAGGAAGTCGAAAACCTTCTGAAACTCTTTCTGATTCTCCAGGTTTAAATCGCCGAGTTCCTCGCTATACTCCCCTGTGGCTTTATACATTTCATGGTTGCCGATGGCGATGTAAAGCTTGATCCCCCGATCCGTAATGGGCTTCAGCAAGCCCTTCCACTTTTCAAAATTAGCCGTCCCCCCTCTCCGGGCCATATCGCCGGCGAAAATGACAAACTCCGGCCGAGGCCGTAATTTGATGATCCTTTGATTGATCTGGTTAAAGATTTGCTCATTGATGGGGTTCTCATCGTTGTCGCTGCGGCTGTCTCCGTACACCACGAAGCGCAGTGCTTCCGCCTGGCTGCTCAGGAGAAAAATGACGGCGACCATGAGGCCGGCCAGTACCAGGAACCTGAAATCCCGTTTTTTTCGTCTCATCCCTCTCTCCTCGATAATGTGTGGGCCTTTCGGAGTTGGGTCAACAACTTATCGGGCGGCATAATAGCACAAACTGGCCTGGGGAAAATTTTTTTTAGCATACCAATGCCTTTTGAAGAGGTTCTTGGTGGGTCGGCAACCTGGAAGTTAATAAAGCTTTACTTCCTCTCCAGGATGAAGACGCCGTGCCAGTTGGGGGGCGGCGGGTTTTTCTGGAATTCCCGGCAGCGGTGGAGGAAGAGCTTGGCCGGGCCGTCCTCCTCATTGAGGCGCAGCACTTCCTGGAAGTAGCCCGCGGCCTGCTGCCACAGACCCTCCCGGTAGGCGGCCCGGCCCGAGGCAAAAAGCTGCAGCCAGTCGGGGGGGCCGTCCCCGGGCTGGGGGCCCAGCAGCTCATAGATGGTGACGGGTTGCAGGCGGCCCTTGACCTGCACCTGGTCCAGCTCCCGCACCAGGAAGGCGTCGCTCACCCGGCGCTGGGTGGCTTCGCTGACCAGGATCCTGGTGCCGTAATGGCGGTTGGCCCCCTCCAGGCGGAAGGCCAGATTCACCGCGTCCCCCATCACCGTATAATTGAACCGGTCCCGGGAGCCCACGTTGCCGGCGATGACCCGGCCGGAGTGGAGCCCCATGCGGGCGGAGACCACCGGCAGACCCCGGGCCACCCAGGCCTCCTGCAGGTCCTCCATGGCGCGCCCCATCTCCAGGGCCGCCTGGCAGCCCCGGGAAGCGTGGTCCAGCTGGGGGATGGGCGCCCCCCAATAGGCCATGAGGGCATCGCCGATGTATTTGTCCAGGGTGCCCTGGTGGGCCAGGATGATTTCGGTGAACGCGGAAAAATACTCGTTGAGCAGGTGAATCAAAGGCTTGGGAGCCATGTCCTCAGACAGCCGGGTAAACCCGGCCAGGTCGGCAAAGAGGATGGTGGCCTCCACTTCTTCGCCGCCCAGCTCCAGGCGGTCGGGGTTGGTGGTAATGACCTCCACCAAGGCGGGGGAGATGTAGCGGCCGAAGGCCTGGCGCAGCCAGCGCTTTTCCCGGGACTCCACCAGGTAGTGGCCCAGGATGTTGCCGGTATAGACCAGGGCCATGCCCGAGCCAGCCAGGATGGGGGACAGCCACAGCCGCCAGCTCAGGAACAGGTAAAGGGAGAGGCCCAAGGCCAGGCTGATGAGGCCAGCCAGGGTGATGACCGCGGTGAGGGGGCGCAGCTGGGTGAGGAGGTAGGCGTAGACGAGCATCAGGAACAAAGCCATCCCCAGCCGCAAGGGGGCGGGCACCTCCTGGCCCCAGAGGCGGGAGAGCACGGTGTGGATGATGTGGCCCTGGACCTCCACCCCGCTCATGAGCTGGCCGGTGGCGGCAAAGAAAGGGGTGTAGAACGAGTCGGCCTGGGACTGGGGGGTGATGGAGGCCTCCAGCATCCGGCCCACCAGGACGATGCGGCCCTTGATGCGCACCTCGGGCAGGGGGCGCTCCGGGTCCAGGACCTGGTAGTAGGAGACGATGTCGATACTGCGGGGCGGGCCCGCATAGTAGATGAGGCCGGAGAGGTCCGGGGACACCTCCACCGGGGGCCACAGGCTCTGGGCCACTACCAGGGGCAGGGTCTCCTGCCCTCCCAGGCGCAGGTGGAAGCGGCGCACCACCCCATCACTGTCCGGGGTGATCATGATGAGCCCGAGGGCCCGGGCTTCCCGGCGCAGGGCCTCCAGGGGCTGCACCAGGATCTGCCGGGAAAAATGGGGATCCCGGGTAATCTCCAGGGTTTCGGCCAGGATGACATTGCCGGCCTGGCGTATGGCTTCGGCAAAGCGCTGGTCGTCCTCCGGGGTGGTGGGGTCGGCGAAGAGGATGTCAAAGACGATGAGGCGGGCCCCCGCGGCGGCCAGGCGGTCAATGAGGTCGGCGTGCAGGCGGCGGGGCCAGGGCCAGGCCAGGCGCAGCTCCTGGAAGGAAGGCTCGTCAATGCCGACGATGAGCAGCTCCGGAGGAGGCGGCGCCATGGGCCGCAGCCGGTAATAGAGGTCCAACGCCAGGTTGTCCAGGGTCTGACCCAGCTTGAGAAAACTCAGGGGCGCCAGCACCAGGAAGACCAGCAAGGCCAGCCACAGGGGGCGTCGCCGGGGATTGAGTAAGCTAGAACCAAAAGGCAAGGCGGAACATTATCCTCCGTACCGGAAAGATCTCGGGGTCCCGTAAGGGCTCCAGGGCCTGGAAGAAATGGCGGTTGAAGAGGTTGTTGACCTCCAGGCTGGCCATACCCCGTTTGTGGGGGAATTCATAGCCCAGGCGCAGGTCCACCAGGCCGAAGAGGTTGTCTGCGTCGGACTTGTAATGCAGATTGGACTTCAGATGCTGGAACACCAGGGGGGCGGTGATGCCGCCCTGCCAGCCGCTCTTGTGCAGGAAATTGAGGCCCGCGAACATGAACACTTCACTGAGGTCCTGGCCCAGGTTGAGGGGGCTCAGGGTAGCCAGGTTGGGGTTGACGTCCGGGACGATGCGCCGGCCCACCACTCCCAGGTTGAGGCCCAGGTAAGGGGTCAAGATGCGGTTGACGGTAAAGGAGGCCAGGTAGCGCTTCCAGCCGCCGAAGGTGCTCTGGAACGCGCCGCTGGACAGCTGCGCAAAATCAGGGACCGCGATGCGGTGGGCGTTGAGCCTGAGGACCGAAAAGGTCTTGGGGTCCCACTGGGCCTCCCAGGCCGCGCCCACCTCCCGCACCTCGGAGCCGTGGGGGGTGTCGATGGGCCAGGGGAAGCTGGCCACTTCCGTGGGCACCAGCAGGGGCTGCCAGAAGAAATGGGTGTTGAGGTGGCGCTCCAGGGCGAACCTCAGGGTGTGATGCGTGGCGACCCGGTAGTTGATGCCGAAGCGGGGACTCCACAAGGAGGTGTAAAAGGGTTCGCTAATCCCCCGCCTGGCAGCCTTGTTGAAGTCCTTGAACACCCCCAGCTCCAGGATCAAGTCGGGGAACAGCCGCCAGTAGTCCAGCAGGTAGAAGCTGTAAGTCCAACTGGGCGGGCGCAGGTCAGGAATCCCCGGAATGGGGGCCCCGAAAATCCGGAAGCGGTTTTTGAGGTTGCCGCTGAAATAGTCCACGCCGCCCAGGAAGGTGTGGTCCCCGAGCTTCAGGTGCTGCATCAATTGGAAGTCCCAAAATTCCCAGTCCGCCGCGGTGGTCAGGGGCACCGCGGGAGCGAGGTCTACAGAATCGTGGAAGTTGGGGGTTTGATAAGTGCCAAAGCCGATGAGGGTGGCTTCGGGACTGAAGCGGTGGACGTAGCTCAATTCATAGATGTTGCTGCGCAGGGCTTCGCGGAAGGTGGGGTCATTGCGAAACCGAAAATCGTTGAGAAGGGAAGTGTCGCCCTGGCGATTTTCCAGGGATTCGTAAAAAAAGGTGAGTGTGTCTTTGACGGTGGGCTCCCACTTGCCGATGCCAAAGACGTCCCAGGGGCGGGAGTTGCCATTCCTGGCGCGGAAGCCCCGGTCGTCGGCGTAGTCTCCCCGCAGGTAGCCCGCGGCCCCGGGCCAGCCGCCGTAGAGGGCCAGGAAATGGTCCTGGATGGTGCCGCCGCCGTCCCAGGCGCCGATGCCTCCCTGGATGGTGCCCCGCCAGTAAGGCATCTCGAACATGGAGGTGTAGTCGTTGTCCAGGACATAGCGGAAGGTGTTCTGATTGGCCCGGGACAGCACCCGATAAATGGTGGCTTCCTGGTCCGCGGCAATGACCCGTTCCCCTGCGGTCTGGAAACTCTGGAGCAGGAAGAGGTTGGCGGAAGGGTTGAGGGGGTCGTTTTTGAGCGCGGTGACCGCCTTGCTGTAGGCCCATTCCCTCAGGCCCAGCTTGTCATAGGACCGGGCCAGGTTGAAGTTGCGCACCGCCAGGTCCTGGTCCAGTACACTGCGGGAGCGGAACATGGCGGTGTTGTCGTTCAGCTCGATGGACTTATTGATTTCCTGAATGGCCTCCCCCGGGCGGTTGAGGTCGGTTAAGGCGATGCCCTTGTAGAAATAGGGAGTGGGGTCCTTGGGGTCCAGGGTCTTGGCGTAGTCGTAAACTTCCAGGGCCTTGTCGAAGTTGTGCACCTGGTACAGGGCCTTGCCCAGCTCCGTCTGATAGAGGGCCACCCGGGGCTCCAGCAGGGTGGCGGTGAGCATCTCGGCCACCCCCTGGTCGAAGCGGCGCTCTTTGAACTGGTAGATGGCCAGTCCCAGGTGGGGCTCGCCCAGGGCCGGGTTAGCCTTGATGGCCTGCTCCCAGAGCACCTTGGCCCGGTTAAAGTCCCGGAAGGCCAGGCGCACAAAGCCGGCCAGGCTCAGGACGTCCGCGTCCCGGGGGGCCAGGCGCAGGGCCGCGTCAATGGTCCGCTGGGCGTGGGACAGGTGCTCCGAGCCCAACTGGATCTTGGCCAGGTAGACGTAAGCGTCCACAAAGCGGGGGTCCGCGGTGATGGCCTGTTGCAGGTCCCGGGAGGCGCCGGGCAGGTCGAAGGAAGCCATCTTCACCAGGCCCGCGGTGAGGAGGGCCATGGGGGAGCCGGGGTTGGCGGCCAGGGCCTGGGCGGCCTCGGTGCGGGCTGCATCTTTGCGGTTCTGCACCAGGTAGATCTGGGCCAGGATGGCCCGGGGCAGCGCATAGGCCGGCGCCTGCCGGGAGGCGGTGGTGAGGAGCGCCACGGCCTCCCCCACTTCCCCTGCCACCATGGCCAGGAAGCCGGTCATGGTGAGGAGCACCGGCGAGGGACGGATTTTCTGGCGGGCATCCTTCAGAAGGTGATAGGCGCCCCGAACCTCTCCCAGGTCGTAACGGGCCAGGGCCAGGCCGATGAGGGCCATTTCGTCGGCCTGGCGCACCTTCAGAAAATAATCCCTGGCCTCCGCGGGGGCATGCTGCTGCAGGCTGAGCCAGCCCAGGAGGGTCAGGGCCCGGGAATTCTGGGGGGCCTGCTTCAGCACGGCCTCTGCGATTTGCCTGGCTTCGCCCAGTTTTCCCTGGTCATAGGCGGACTCGGCCTGCTGGACCTGGCCGGCCAGGGTCGGGGGGCCCGCGGGGGCCCGTACCTGCTCCGGCAGGGGGGTGAGGGGCAGGTCCCGGTAGCTGAAGATGTCCGGGTAGTAGAGGGACCACTGCACCGCGTCCTGAGGGGTGACCAGCGTCCTTTTGCCGGGGGCCTGGCCCGGCAGGGCAAACCCTTCCTCCCCGGGGCGCAGGCACACCTCCCCCTGGGGGTTGGTGATGCAAACGCCGCCTTCCAGCAGGATAACGCTGGTGCTGCCGTTGGGGGCGACCCGGACATTGATCTCGGTGCCCCGGATGGTAGCGCTCACCGCCGGGGCCTCCAGCTCAAAGCGGAACTTTTCGTTCTTGTTGCGCAGCCAGATCTCTCCCCGGATGATCTCGTACTTGCTGCTGGGGGTGGGCTCCGCTTCCGCGGGCGCGGTCCAGGACCGCAGCCTGGGGGAGGGGGCCACGTGTTTCAAGACCAGGATGGTGTTTTCGTTGAGTTTGATCTGGCTTTCGTCGACGCAGAGGATGGCGGCCCGGGACGAGGGGCCGGTCTGCACCGCGTCCCCGGCCAAGATCTCCTGGTTGAGCTGGGCCGTTTGCCACTGGGTGGCGTCGGCCCGGCGCACCACCACCTGTCCCTGCAGGAGGATGAGTTTGCCCACTACCGGGGGCGCGGCCTGGCCCGGCCTGACCTCCCACAGGAGCAGCGCCAGGACGGTGGCCAGGAACAGCCGGCCTATCTTGCCAGCCCGGAACATAACGGCCCTCCGCACCGGAGCGGGGTTACGGCCCTCCCCGGCCCCTTCAGGCGTTCGCCAGGACCCCCGCGGCCCAGGGGGAGTCGGGAAAGCCCTTGAGCCAGTCGAGCTTGCCGAAATGTTTGAAACACCAGTAACAGGGAATGTAGGTGAGGCCCGCGAGCTTCTCCGCGTCGTTCAGCCGAGCCGCCATCAGGTCCGCCACTCCCTGGTAATGCCGGATGATCCCTTCCCGCAGGGACACCTCCTTGAGGTCGGCCAGGAATTCGGCGCCCAGGCGGGTGGGAATCCCGTCACCTTCTATAACATGGGAAAGGTTACAACAGAGTATCAAGTTCCCCTGAAAGTCGATGTTGATGAGCTGGTTGATGTTGGCGCAGTTGAAGACCGCCCCGCCTTCATGAGCGCCTTCCACGTGGATCTTTGACCTGATGGTGCGGGCCAGGCTAGTCATGATCCATTGGGAAAAATAGAGCCTTTCCTCCAGGGAGGGGATGATATTTTCCTGGATCAATTGGGGGGTAGGATAGAGCAGGAGAAAGCCGTGGTCTTCCGCGCCCAGGGTGGCCCCCAGCAGGGCCAGGTCCGTCAGTTCGTCCTTGTTGAAGTTGGTGATGGCGCTCTTGAGGCCGATCTTCCAGCCCTTGAGCTTGCAGATGGTGGCCGCTTCGATGACCTCCTTAAAGGAGCCCTGGCCCCTCAGGGCGTCGTGGGTTTCGGCCCGGGAACCGTCCAGGCTGAAGCAGACGCCGGTGAAGACCTCGCTCACCTTGGGCTCGGACAACAGCGGCAGGAGCCGGTCTTTGAAGCGGAAGCCGTTGGTCACCAACTTGAAAAGAAAGCCATGATCCGCCGCCATCCGGAGGAGCTCCTCCAGGTGGGGATAAGCCGCCAGCTCGCCCCCGGTGAGGCAGAGCCGCTTCATGCCCAGGGCCTGGGCCTGGGCAAAGATGTGCTGCACCACGTTCAGGGGGATGGACTGGGGTGGGTCCACCTTGTTGCGGATGCAGTGGCGGCAATTGCGGTTGCAAATGTTGGTGGGCTCCAGGCAAAAGTCATACATAGTCTCGGTTTCCCGGCCTTAGGCGCGAGGGACCCCCCCGGTTTGGCCACCCACTGGATCAGTCGCCGATAACCCTCAATTCTCGCCGGAAGGCTGCTGGCTGATCAACCCGGCTTATAGGCGATAACCTTACCGATGGTGCAGACGGTGCCGTGGGGTTTGATATCCGGAGCGGGCAGAGTCCTCCAATCCTTTCTTACCCCCACGTCGAAGGCGACGTCCGGCGGGCCCACCGTTACATCCTTGGTGAGGACCACGGGTTCTTTGTTCATGGACGCCCCTGTTCTCTTGGACAGGATTGTAGTAATGGCGTTTTCGATATCCTGGTCAGTAATATTTTGATATTTTTGCTTTAACTTATTGATCAAGTCACTCTTCTTGATGCCCTGGTCAGAGGCCATGAGGCACAAGATAAAGGCCGCATTTTCCGTGGGGCGGTAGTGGGTGTTCTCCTCCAGGTCTAAGATTACTGAGCGCAATACCCCATCTTCCTCAATCTGGACGAACAGGCAGTTCGTCTTCAACCAGTAAACATCAGCCATGATTCCTCCCTCCTTCTGAAATGGGTTCTTCCCGGCATAAGTTAATATTGACACAAGGCCTGATACCGGCCGGTGGCCCTAAACCTGCGGGCGGGGGGCACCCCTCCCTGCGGCTCCCCATTGTACTGCCGGACAAGGGCGCCGGGCGCGCCGTAAGAAAAATTGTCAATAAGGGGGAGAGGTGTTCTTAGCCGTGACCGCGCCACGCCTTCTCTTTAGAAGAAGGTAAGCCATCCTAGCAACATTTGTGGCAAAAAGCAATTTTTTTGCGGCCCCGGGGACGCGGGGACGCGGGTGGCGGCCTCAGGGCCGGGTTGGTTTCGGGTTACTGAAATCGGGTCTGGTATTGGGTCCGATGGGCACCGGGGCCAGGGGCTTCCGCTGGGAGTCGAAACAATCTTACTGGTGCCCCCGCCGGGACTCGAACCCGGGGCACAGGGATTAGGAATCCCTTGCTCTGTCCATTTCTGAGCTACGGGGGCGCTCCCGCCTGCATTATACGAAACCGGTTGGGGGCGTGCAACCGCCTCACTTGGCGGCGGCAGCCTTGGTTTTTGAGGCCAGTCTTCCCGGGCCAAGCAAATGGGGAGAAGGGGGGAGCCCCGGAAAAATTTGGCTCCCAGCCTGCTCGGGGCCGGGCCGGAAAAAAATTAACGGAGGTGCAAGAAATCTGGGCTGATTTGGATAACACGCTGATATAATACGATAAATTTTGCAGCCCAGTTTGTTGAAAGGCCGTGGGGCCTGTGGTATATTGCAGCCTCCGAGACCACCGGGGGATGGCAATGGGGAGGCACTGGGTCTGGCTTTGCGGCTGCTGCTTCATGGTGCTTCTGGGGCTGAGTGGGGCCCGGGCCGCGGAAATTGAGCTGTTCAAGGTCGAGCCCCTGCCCGGGGAGGCCTGGCGCATCCGGGCCGAGCAGATCACCTATGACTCGGCGCGGCACATCGTCACCGCCCAGGGACGGGTGGAAATACGCCAGGCGGGACGGCGCATCACCTCCGACCACGCCCAGGTGAACGAAGTCACCAAGATCGCTTATTTCCAGGGCAACGTGGTCTTGGTCCTGGAGGAGGATATCTACACCGGGAACGAAGGCACCTTTAATCTGGCCACCCAATGCGGGGAGATGCGGGAAGCCAGGCTCTTCCTGAAGCGGAACCACTTTCAGATCCGGGGCGCCTTGATCCGCAAAACCGGGGAGAGCACCTACTACGCCGAGGATTCGGTGATCACCACCTGCGACGCGGACCGGCCGGTGTGGAGCTTCCACACCCAAAAGCTCACGGTGGTGGTGGAGGGCTACGCCAAGGGCGACAATGCCGTGCCCCGGCTGGCGGGAGTGCCGGTCCTGTACCTGCCTTACGCGGTGCTGCCGGCCATTACCCAGCGCCAGTCGGGATTTCTCCTGCCCAGCTTCGGCCAGCACCGGGCCGGGGGTACCATCATGGAATTCCCCTTTTTCTGGGCGGTGGACAACTTCCGGGACTTCACCTTTTACCAGACCATGCTTTCCAACCGGGGCTACATGCAGGGGCTGGAATACCGCTCCCGGGGCTTCGGGGAGGCGGCCAGCACTTTCCGGCTCTTTTATTTAAATGACGGGAACAACGAGGCGCCCACGCCACAGCGCTACTGGGTGGCGGGCATGGTGAACCAGCCCCTGGGGGACAGCTGGGAGTTCAGGGGCACCCTGGACCGGGTCAGCGACCGCTCCTATCTCAAAGATTTCAATTTCGGCTACATGGCCCTGAACCGCTACTCCCGGGAACTGCTCACGGATTTCGGCCGGGACCTGGAGGAGCAGGAGGTGAGCACCCGGGTGTCCACCGGCCTGGTGAGCAACAATCTCGACTGGGCGAATTTCACGGGCTATGCGCGCTATTACGAGCGGCTGCGGATCACGGACCCGCGGTTGTTCAACCGGCTACCCTCCCTGGGCCTTTACACCCTGCCCCTGCCCCTGGGGAACTTCCCCTTGTTTTTCGGATTGAGCAGTTCCTATACTTACTTCTATCAAGACAAGGGCATGGACGGGGACCGTCTGGACCTGCACCCCCAGATGTGGCTGAAGACCCAGCCGCTGGCCGGGGTGTCTTTCAGCTCCCGGGTGGGTTTCCGGGAGACCTTCTTCCGGGTGGACAAGAGCGTGACCGGGGGTCCCGAGGAAGGGAACCTGTCCAGGCAGCTGTTCGATTCCCAGGTCTCCCTGGCCGGAGCCTGGGTTAGAGATTACGGCCGGGATGGGGACACCGCGGATACTTCCGGGTTTATTCGCCACGTCCTGCGCCCGGAGATCACTTACTGGAACCTGCCCCGCTACACGGCCGCCCGTTACCCGGGCTTCGACCCCTTTGACAAAGGCTGGGTGGCCCGGGCCGACCGCAACCTGCCGATTAGGGAAGGGGACGACCCTTACGGTGGCGTCAATGCCCTTACTTACAGCCTAGGCAACAACCTGCTGGTCCGGGGGCAAAACTCCGAAGGCCAGACCACGGTCAGGGACTGGCTCTGGTTCCGCCTGAGCCAGAGCGCGTTCTTCAATTCCAGCAGCATGGGGTTGGACGGCACCAACCAGCCGCACCACCGCCTCTCCGATTTCTGGGGGGAGGTGGAGTACTACCCCTTCCGGCAGGTCATTTTGGGCGGCAACCTGGGGGTGTCCCCGTACCGGGAGGGCTTCGAACGGGCCGACATCAAGGTGATTTTTACGGACCGGGTGCACCAGCACTACCTGAATGTGAACTATGTCTATATCAAGGATTTCGCCTCCCAGATCAACATCCAGACCTATGTCAATCTGTTGCCGTCCATCAAGAGTTGGATAACTTACAGCCGCACCTTCCAGACCGACAAAAAGCTGGAAAATAAATATGGGCTGGTGTTGCAGCGCCAGTGCTGGGGCCTGGTGCTCAGCTACACGGACCGGCCCGATGACAAGCGCTTCGGGTTCAGCCTGTTCATCCCCGGTCTGGGGGAGAAGCTGAAGCGCTCGCCGGTGCGCCTCCCCGAGGAAGACAGGTTCGGCAAGGCGGGGCCCGACGTCTTTTAGGGGGACTCTTAAGGAGGTTTATCTTTCATGAAGTTGGCAATTGTGGGGGCAGGCTACGTGGGGCTGGTGACCGCGACCTGCTTTGCCGAAATGGGCAACGAAGTCATCTGCGTGGACGCGGACACGTCCAGGGTGGAGGCCCTGCAGGCCGGCCGCATCCCCATCTATGAGCCGGGCCTGGAGGATTACGTCAAGCGCAATTATGAGGAGAACCGCCTCTCTTTCACCACGGACCTGGTGGAGGCGGTGACGCGCAGCCTGGTGGTCTTCATCGCGGTGGGCACCCCCCAGGACACGGACGGGTCCGCGGACCTGTCCATGGTGCTGGCCGTGGCCCGGGACATCGGCCGCCACATGAACGGCTACAAGGTCATCGTGGAGAAGTCCACGGTGCCCGTGGGCACCGCGGCCCAAGTCAGAGAGGTTATCCGGGAGGAGTTGGCCGCCCGGGGCGAGGCGCACGAGTTCGACGTCGTCTCCAACCCGGAGTTTCTCAAGGAAGGCACGGCCCTGGACGACTTCATGAAGCCGGACCGCATCGTGGTGGGCGTGGACGAGGTGCGGGTGGCGGAGCTGATGAAGGAGCTCTACGCCCCCTTCGTGCGTACCCACCACCCCATCATCGTCATGGACGTGGTGTCCGCGGAGCTGACCAAGTACGCGGCCAACGCCTTTTTAGCCACCAAGATTTCCTTCATCAACGAGATGGCCAACATCTGCGCCAAGACCGGGGCGGACATCGGCATGATCCGCCAGGGCATCGGCTCGGACCAGAGGATCGGCAACCTCTTTCTCTTCCCCGGGCTGGGCTACGGCGGCAGCTGCTTTCCCAAGGACATGCAGGCCCTGATCCACACGGCCCAGTCCCGGAGCTACCCACCCCGGCTGCTGGAGGCTGCGGAGGCCATCAACCAGGACCAGCGCCGGCTGTTCCTGGAGCGCATCCTGAGCCACTTCGGCGGCGACGTGAAGGACCGGGTGATCGCCGTCTGGGGCCTGTCCTTCAAACCCCAGACGGACGACATCCGGGAGGCCCCGGCCCTCACCATCGTCTCCGGGCTGCTGGAGGGGGGGGCGCGCCTTAAGGCCTACGACCCCGCGGCCATGGAGGCCACCCGCCAGTATTTTGAGGGCAATCCCGGGCTCAGCTTTGCCTCCTCCGGCTACGGGGCCCTGGAAGGGGCCGAGGCCCTGGTGATTTGCACGGAATGGGCCCGGTTCCGGGAGCCTGACTTCGAGCGCATGAAGTCCCTGCTCAAGAGCCCGGTCATTTTTGACGGCCGCAACCTTTACAACCCTGCCAAGATGGCCAACCTGGGGTTCACTTACTTCTACGTGGGCCAGAAGCTGGAGAGTTAAGGCGTGTCCGCCGAGCCTTCGCCGCCCCTGGAGAACCTGGACCTGGAGGGGTTTGCGGCGCTCAGGGTCCTGGTGGCCGGGGACTTCATGCTGGACGAGTACCTCTGGGGCCGGGTGGAGCGCATCTCCCCCGAGGCCCCGGTGCCCGTGGTGGCCGTGGAGCGGGAAACCTACGCCCTGGGCGGGGCCGGCAACGTGGTGAACAACCTGGTGGCCCTGGGGGCTCAAGTGGAGGTCCTGGGCCTGGTGGGGGAAGACCACCCGGCCCGGCTGCTGCGGGCGGAACTGGCCCGCCTGGGGGTGGCCCCGGAGGGCCTCTTCACCGACCCGGCCCGGCGCACCTCCCGCAAGACTAGAGTTATCGGCAACTCCCAGCAGGTGGTGCGCATCGACCGGGAGTCCCGGGACCCGGCCCCCGCCGACCTGGTGGCCCGGGCCCTGGAATTTTTTACCTCCCGCCTGCCCGAGCTTAACGCCCTGGTGCTCTCCGACTACGCCAAGGGGGCCCTCACCGCGGGCCTGGTGAAAGAGCTGATTTCCCGGGCCCGGGCCCAGGGCCTGACGGTGGTGGTGGACCCCAAGGGGGAGGACTACTCCCCTTACGCCGGGGCCACGGTGCTCACTCCCAACCGCCGGGAGGCGGAGGCGGCCCTCAGGCGCTCCTTGGCCCGGCGGGAAGATCTGCTGGCGGGAGGCCGCCGGCTGAAAAAGGATTTGTCCCTGGACCACCTCCTCATCACCCTGGGCGCCGGGGGCATGTTGCTCTTTCCCCGGGAGGGGGGCGAGGTGCACATCCCGGCCCGGGCCCGGGAGGTTTTCGACGTCTCCGGAGCCGGGGACACGGTGGCCGCGGTCATGGCCCTGGGACTGGCCCGCTGGCAGGACCCGGTGCTGGCCGCCAGACTGGCCAACGCCGCCGCGGGCGTGGTGGTGGGCAAGGTGGGCACCGCCCCCGTCTTTCGGGCCGAGCTGGAGCAGGAACTGGGCCGCCGGGGCACCCGCCTGGAAGACAAGATTATGGCGCTGCCGGAGTTGCGGTTGCAGGTCTCCCACCTGCAGGCCCAGGGGAAGAAGGTGGTCTTCACCAACGGCTGCTTCGACCTCTTGCACGCCGGCCACATCAAGTTCCTGGAGGACTCCCGGCGGCTCGGCGACGCCCTGGTGGTAGCGGTGGACACGGACGCCTCGGTCCGGCAGGTGAAGGGGGAGGGCCGGCCCATCATCGGCGAGACCCAGCGACTGCGCATCCTGGCGGCATTGGAGGCGGTGGACTACGTCACCCTCTTCGCCAGCGACCAACTCCCGGAAATTTTGCAAAGCCTCAAGCCGGATATTCTTACCAAGGGGAGCAACTATCCGGAGAAGGAAGTGGCGGGGCGGGAAATCGTGCAGGGCTACGGCGGGGAGGTCAAGCTGCTGCCGGTGACTGAGGCGGTTTCGGTTTCAGAGCTCATCCGGCGTATTCGAAATGACACCTCATAAAAAAAGAAATACCAATCATCTATTCTCTTGCTTACGTTCAATACCTTCCAGCGCAGCAGCAATTCTTTCGGTAATCTGAATAAATCGCTCCATTGATTCAGTCTACCGTCGGGCGATTCCACCAAGATTCCCGACCTCAATGCTCCCGGCCTTCCACGCGGTGGATGAGGTATTGCTGCCACTGTTGCCACTGGGCGTTGGGGGGCAGGTCTGGGATATGGGCCAGGGGCACCTCGGCCCGGGCGCTGGCCGTGTGGCCCCCGGCCTTGCCCAGCCTGCCGAAGGCCCGGCCGGCCAGGCGGCCGGCGTTCTTGCGCAGGCCGTCGTTTCTGAAGACCACCACCAACTCGTCGTCGCAGATGCCGGCAACGATGGTCCAGGAGATTTCCCCGGCTCGGAGCAGGAAGTCCGCCAGGATCACCAGGATGTCCGGCGCGGGCACCGTCCCTAAAAAGACGTAGAGCCGCTGGTGGCGGATGCGGTAGCGGCTGATGGCCTGCTGGAAGTATTTCAGCATCTCGAAGTTGAATTCCGCGAACTCCAGGCGCCGGAGCAGGGGTTGGCGGGTAAAGCGGAAGAGGTAGTGGAAGGCCCGCATGTCCGCTTCGATGGAAGGGCGCTCGAAATTGGAGGTATCCGTTTTGATGCCGAAGTAGAGGGCCGTAGCCAGTTTCACCGAGGGGCGGAGGCGGGCGGCCCGCAGGTACTCGGTCAGGATGGTGGAGGTGGCCCCGTATTCCGGCCGGATGTCCAGAAGCCGGGCCTGGGTTTCCGGCAGCCGGGGATGGTGGTCGATGATAACGTCATAGCTGAAGGGGGCAAAGAGCTCGTGGTGCCCCGGCTGGTTGTCCACCAGGGCCAGGCGGTTGAACTCGCCTATCTTGACCTCCTGAAAAGGGGTCAGGTTAATCCCCAGGAGGCGCACCATGCGGTCATTCTGGGGCCGGGTGATGGGGCGGATAGGGGCGATGGTGCAGGCGCCCAGGCGGCGCCATAGCAAGCGCTTCAGGGCCAGGGCGCTGGCAATGGAGTCCGGGTCGGCATCGATGAGGATCAGGAGGTGGTCCTCGTGGGAAAAGAGCGAATAGAGCCGGGTAAGGAGGTGGTGCATGAGTCGGGTCATTTTTAGGCCATTTTACCCTATTTTATAAGGCCGGGGCAAACTTAGACATGCGGCCGGGAGAAAAAAAGGGGACCTGGGCGCGGGCGCTTTTCCTTTGCCATTGTCCTCACCCTCCCTTATAAATAAAAGGGATGGCTTCTCTCAAGGCCTTAAGAGGGTGCAGGAGGACCTGATGGGGCGCGCCCGGGAGACGGTGGCCGGCATCCTCAAGGGGGAGGTGCGGGTGGCGGCGCGCCTGATGCGGGACCTGGACGACGGCCTGCCCGGGGCCCGGGAGGTCCTGAAGCTCCTTTACCCCCATAGCGGCCGGGCCCACGTCATCGGCATCACCGGCTCGCCGGGGGTGGGGAAGAGCACCCTGACGGACCGCCTCATCCAGCTGTTGCGGGCCGAGGGCCTGACCGTGGGGGTGGTGGCGGTGGACCCTACCAGCCCGTTCTCCGGAGGCGCCATCCTGGGGGACCGCATCCGCATGCAGCGCCACGCCCTGGACGAGGGGGTCTTCATCCGCTCGCTGGCCACCCGGGGCCACTTCGGGGGCCTGACGGCCTCGGCCCGGGCGGTGATCACGGTTTTAGACGCCATGGGCAAGGACTGCATCCTGGTGGAGACCGTGGGGGTGGGCCAGGACGAAGTGGAGATTGCGGCCACCGCGGACACCACCCTGGTGGTGACCGTGCCGGGCCTGGGGGACGACATCCAGGCCATCAAGGCGGGCATCCTGGAGATCGCCGACCTCCTGGTGGTGAACAAGGCCGACCGGGAGGGCGCGGAGCGCACTTACCAGGACCTGAAGCAGATGCTGGGCCTGCAGACCTTCCGCCAGCCCCGGGCCTGGCGGCCGCTGATTTTTCTCACCCAGGCCAAGGAAAACGTCGGGGTGGCAGAACTGCTGGGGGGCATCCGGCAGCACCAGGCCTACCTGGCCCAGGACCAGGGGAAAGCCTTGCGGGCCGCCCGCTACGGTCGGGTGCGCCAGGAATTTCTGGAGTTGCTGAAAGAAGGGGTCTTCCGTCACCTGCTGCAGCAGCTGGTGGAAGACGGCCGCCTCTACGGGATTCTCAACGACATCCTGGAGAAGCGCACCGACCCGTACTCGGCCAGCGAGGACCTGGTGCGGGAGCTGCTGGGGCCGCCGGCAACTTGAGGCGGCTAAAGGACCTGGCCGGCCAGGCGGTTCCACAGCACGGCTTGGGAACGAGGCGGTAAAGTTCTGCCATAATTGGTGGCACAGGCTTTCCAGCCTGTGCTGTCGGGGCGGGTTTAAAACCCGCCCCTACCGGCACGGCCAGGGCGTTCCCAAGCCAAGCTGGGGAATAAGGCGGAAAAAGCTTTTAAGTGAACCCCCCCTCCCTCGAGGGGAGGGGGTTGGGGGGAG
>Ga0315268_10000029_pt1 | contig 150134 bp, 121 predicted proteins | sample C1_top_MG_FD_204535 | JGI IMG/M metagenome (GOLD analysis project Ga0315268, IMG submission 204535) | Sediment microbial communities from Yellowstone Lake, YNP, Wyoming, USA - C1_top | ecosystem: Environmental > Aquatic > Freshwater > Lake > Sediment | place: USA: Wyoming | collected 2017-08-01
ATCGTGTTGCCGCGCACCGTCCGCGCCGCCGCCGCCAATTCCAAAGCACCGTAGTTCGTCATGCCGCACCTCCATAGGGGACCGTCCACCACTTCAAGTGTAGCAGAGGGCCCGAAGCCCCCCATGACCCTTCACCCAACCTCCACTCCTCCCCCCTCACCAAGCCCCCGCACCCCTGCCCCCTCACCTACCGCCTTCCTCCTCCCCTTCACCCAGTCGTCAAAGTAGGTATAAATAACCGGCGTAACAAACAGCGTAATCAGCTGCGAAAAGAACAGCCCTCCTACCACCGCGATCCCCAGCGGCCGGCGGCTTTCCGCCCCCGCTCCCGCCCCCAGCGCGATCGGCAGCGTGCCGACGAACGCCGCCATTGTCGTCATCATGATCGGCCGGAACCGCACGAGGCACGCCTCGTAGATCGCCTCGAACGCCGGCGTCCCCTTCTTCCGCTCGGCATCCGTCGCGAAGTCGATCATCATGATGGCGTTCTTCTTCACGAGCCCCACCAGCATGATCACGCCCACCCACGCGTACACGGTCAGTTCGGTGCGCGTCAGCAGCAGCGTGAGCAGCGCGCCGAACGCCGCAAAGGGGATGCCGCTCAGGATCGTCAGCGGGTGGATGAAACTCTCGTAGAGCACGCCGAGCACGATGTAGATCACGAAGATCGCGATCACGAAGAGCGCCAGCAGCCCCTGCTGCGTCTGCTGGAACACCTGCGCCGCGCCATAGAACCCCGTCGTCACGCCTTCGGGCACGGTGCCGCGCATCGCCTTCTCGATGGCCGTTTCCGCATCGCCCAGCGCATACCCCTGGCGCAGGTTGAACGACAGCGTGACGCTCGGCTGCTGCGCCGTGTGGTTCACGAGCATCGGGCCGAGCGAGCGCTCGACGCGCGTCACGCTCGACAGCGGCACGAGCTTGCCGGTCTTGGCGCGCACGTACAGCAGGTCGAGCGCCGACAGGTCGCGCTGAAACTCCGGCAGCAGCTCGAGAATCACCCAGTACTCGTTGTCGGCCGTGTAGATGGTGCTCACCTGCCGCGACCCGTACGCGTTGTACAGCGCCTGCTCGATCTGCTCCGGCGTCACGCCGTACAGGGCGGCCCGGTCGCGATCGAGCGCCACCGACGCCTGCGGGTTGGCCACCTGCAAGTCGGTGGTGACGTCCATGATCTGCGGCAGCTTGCCAAGCGTCTTCTCGGCGGCCTGCGCCGCGTCGTACAGCAGGTTCAACTCGGCGCCGGTGAGCGTGTACTGATACAGTCCCTTCGACGTGCGCCCGCCGATCTGGATCACCGGGTCATTGCGCACGTACACGGCAATGCCCGGCACCGCGCGCAGCTTCTTCGTGAGTTCGGGAATGATCTCGTCCGCCGACAGCGAGCGTTCCGACCGCGGCTTGAGCCGCATGGTGAAGCGCCCCTGGTTGGCGGTACCGGCCGTGCCGCCTTGCCCCGTGCCGACGTTCGAGATCAGCGCGTCCACGTTGGGGTCCTTGAGCGCGATCGCCACCACGGCCTTCTGGTGGCGCACCATCTCGTCGAAGCTCGTCCCCTGCGCCGTCTCGGTGCTCGCCGAGAGCCGGTTCTGGTCTTCCGACGGAAAGAACCCCTTGGGCACGAGCTGGAACGCGACGACCGTCAGCACGAGCGCGGCGAAACTCGCCAGCACCGCCACCGGGCGGTGCGCCATCACCCACGTCAGCGTGCGCGCGTAGAGACGATACGTCCACTGGTACGCCGCCTCGAAGCGGTCGAGCAGCCAGTTGTGCGTGCCGTGAATCCGCGCCTCGTTCAGGAAGCGCGAGGCGAGCATCGGCGTGAGCGTCAGCGACACCACTCCCGACACGAGGATCGCCACCGCGATCGTCACCGCGAACTCGCGGAACAGCCGCCCGACGATGCCGCCCATGAAGAGCAGCGGTATGAAGACCGCCACCAGCGAGATCGTCATCGACAGGATGGTGAAGCCGATCTCCGACGCGCCGTCGAGCGCCGCCTGCATGGGCTTCTTGCCCATTTCCATGTGGCGCACGACGTTCTCGAGCATCACGATGGCGTCGTCCACCACGAATCCCACGGCGAGCGTCAGCGCCATCAGCGACAGGTTGTCGAGGCTGAAGTCGAGCACGTACATCACGGCGAACGTCCCGACGAGCGACATCGGCAGCGCGAGGCTGGGGATCACCGTCGCCGACACGTTGCGCAGGAACAGGAAGATCACCAGCACCACGAGGAGGATCGTGAGCCCGAGCGTCAGCTTGACGTCGTGCACCGAGTCGCGAATGCTGGCCGAGCGGTCGACGAAGATTTCGAACTCGACGGCGGCCGGCAGTTGCGCCCGCAGCGTGGGCAGCATCGCCTTGACGGCGTCGGCCACTTCCACGGTGTTGGTGCCGGGCTGCTTCTGCACCGACAGCGAGATGGCGCGCGTGTCCTTGTACCAGCCGGCGAGGCGCAGGTTCTGCACGCCGTCCACCACCTGCCCGAGGTCACGGAGCCGCACCGGCGCGCCGTTCCGGTAGGCGACGATCACCTCCTGGAACTGCGCCGCGTTCACCAGCTGGCCGTCGGCGCTCACCGTGTACGCCTTCTGCGGCCCCCACAGCACGCCGGTGGGCAGGTTCACGTTCTGCTGCGACACCGCGGTCGCCACTTCGTCGATCCCGATGCCGCGGCTTGCCAGCAGGCGCGGGTCCACCTGCACCCGCGCCGCGTACTTCTGCGTGCCGAGCACGCTCACCTGGGCGACGCCGTTCACGGTGCTGATCCGCTGCGCCACGACCTGCTGCACCAGCTCGTCGAGCGCCGACAGCGGCAGCGTCTTCGAGCGGAAGCTGAGGTAGAGGATCGGCTGGTCGGCCGGGTTCGATTTCGAGAGCGACGGCGGAATGATGCCCGGCGGCAGGTCGCGCAGCGTCTTGCTGATGGCCGACTGCACGTCCTGCGCGGCCGCGTCGATGTTGCGGCTCAGCGTGAACTGCAGCGTGATGCTCGTCGCGCCGAGCGCGCTGGTCGACGTCATGTTGTCGAGGCCGGCGATCGTCGTGAACTGCTTCTCCAGCGGCGTCGCCACGGCCGACGCCATCGTCTCGGGACTCGCCCCCGGCAACGACGCGCTGACCGTGATGGTCGGATAGTCCACGGCCGGCAGGTCGCTCACGCTCAGCTGCCGGTACGCGAGCCCGCCGAAGACGAGCACGGCCACGCTGATCAGCGTGGTCATCACCGGCCGGCGGATGAATAGCGCGGTAAAGTTCATGCCTTCGGAACCCGCCCCGACGCCGGATCGCGTGCTCCGCCCGTGCCCGCGCCCTTCCTCGTACCCGTTCCCGTGTCCTCTACTGTGCCTGTGCCTGTGCCCTTTACCTCAAGTTTGCCTGTGCCCTTGATCTCAACCTTCGCCCCCGCAGTAAGCCGAGACTGCCCGTCCACCACCACCTGCTCTCCCCCGCGCAAACCGCTGTCGATCACCGTCGCGTCACCGACGGCGCGCGAGGTCGTCACCGGCTGCACCTGCGCCTGGCCGCTCGTGTCGATGACGAACACGAACAGCCCGTCCTGTCCGGTCTGCACGGCCGCCGTCGGCACGAGCACCGCGTCGACCTGGCGATAGACCTCCAGCGCCACGGCCACGAACTGCCCCGGCCAGAGCTGGTTCGCCTCGTTCGCGAAGCGGGCCTTCAGCGTCACCGTGCCCGTCGTCGTGTCGACGCCGTTGTCGACAAAACTCAGCGTGCCCGGTACCGGCGCACCATTCCCCAGTCCCGGCGACGCCGTCGCTTTCAGGGCGTGTGCGCGCGAGTACTGCTGCACCAGCGCGAGCTCGCGCTGCGGCACCGAGAAGCGCACGAGAATGGGATGGATCTGGTTGATCACGACCAGCGGCGTCGTGGCGTTGGGACGAATCAGGTTCCCCTGCCGCACGAGCACGCTGCCGGTCTTGCCGCTGACCGGCGCCTTGATGGTCGCGTTGTCGAGGTTGAACTGCGCGTTGTCGACGTTCGCCTTGTCGGCGTCCACCACCGCCTTGAGCGCCGCCGCGTTGGCCGCGGCCTGGTCGGCCTGCGACCGCGTCACGAAATCGCGCTGCGCCAGCGCCTCGTACCGCTCGGCGTCGCGCACGGCCGCGTCGTACTGCGCCCGGTCGCGAGCCAGCACCGCACGCGCCTGCTGCGCCGCGGCGCGATACGGCACCGGGTCCACCTCGAACAGCGCCTGCCCGGCCTGCACCTCGTCGCCCTCCTGGAATCGCACCGCGGTCAGGACGCCGCCCACCTGGCTCTGCACCGCCACACTCTGCACCGGCTCCACGAGTCCGTTGGACTTCACCAGGTACGGCGCGTCGCCGCGCGTCGCCGTCGCCGTCGTCACCGGCACGGACGACCTGGGTGGCGCCGCGGGCTTGCCGCACGCCAGCGCGAGCAGCAGCACCATCACGAGGAGTGCACGCACGTTCGTCATCATCGTTTCCCCGGCGCACCGGGCGTGAGGGTCAAGTTGGGTTCGCCGTGCGTGCCGAGCACGCCCGCATCGCGCGCGAGTTGCGCCAGGGCGGCGTACCAGGTCCAGCGGCTCTGGATGGCCTGCGCGCGCGCATCGGCCAGCGCGCTCTGCGCCGTGAGCAGGTCGAGAATGCTGCCGACGCCTTCGGCGTACCGGCCACGCGCCACTTCCTCGGACCGCGTGGCGCTGGCCAGCAGCTCGGCGGCCGTCGCCACGCGCTGCGTCGACGTCTGCAAGGCCCAATACGAAGTCCACACCTGCGCCGCCGCATTCAGCTGCGCCTGATCGGCGCGGGCAGCCGACACCGCTGCGTTCTCGCGCGCCGCCGCCACGTCCGACTCGCGCGACAGTCCGTTGAACAACGGAATCGACACGCCGAAGGTCAGCGCGAACGTTGTGCCATCGAGCGCCGGCGCGTTGGAGTACGACTGCCCGCGGTTGGCCCCCATCGTGAGGCTGGGCAGCAGCGCCGATTGCGCCACGCGCACCTGCTGCGCCCCCTGCCGCGCCGAGGCCCGCGCCGCCATCACGTCGGGACGCTCGCGCACCGCGCGCACGATCAGCGAGTCGACATTCTCGGCGAGTACCGCCACCGGCGTGGCGCCCGTGTCGGACACGACGTCGAACGGGACGTTGGCCGCCATGCCCAGCGCGAGGGCCAGCTGCGCGCGCGCCGCCTGCAGATTTCCCTCGGCGGTCTGCGACGCGAGGCGCGATTGCGCCAGCGCCGTGCGCGCCTGCAGTACATCGGCGATGGTCGCCAGCCCCACGTCGTGGCGCCGCTCGGCCGCGGCGAGATTGGCCTGCGCGGTGGCCACCGACTGCCTGGACGCGTCGAACAGCCCGCGCGCCGCCTGGTAGCCGAAGTACGCCCCTTCCGACTGCAGCACCACCGCCTGCACCGTGCCGTTGTGCGTCAGGTCGGCGGCAAAGAGCGCCTCGCGCGCCGCCGCCATCGCGCCACCGCGCGCCCCGAAGTCGAACAGCAGGTACTGCAGCGAGAGCGTCGTCGTGACCGTGGACCGGTCGGCCGGAACGCGGGCCGGATTCGACGAAATGGCGCGCGACGGGCCACCGCTCGCGTCGGCCTGCAACGTCGGCAACCAGCGTCCGCGACTGCTCGCGTACGACGCGGCGGCCGAGCGGGACTGCGCCCACGACATGCGCGTCTGCGGATTGTTGCCCAGTGCCACATCGATGACGTCGGCGAGTGTCAGGGCGTTCAGGCGCGCGGCCACCCCGTCGGGCATCGTCGCGCCGCGTGTCGACAGCCGCGCGGCCACCGGGTCAAACGGCGCCCCCGCGCGAGGGGCCGCGGGCCATGGCTCGCGCGGCGTCGACGGGGTCGCTGCATGTCCGCCCACCCGATGCGGCATGCAGGCCGGTATCGCGAGCACGAGCGTACAGAGCAGCGTGGTGGAAGCGCGCAAAGCAGTCATCGCAGCGAGTGGAGGGCCCGGGCGCCGCAGGGGCGCCCGCCAGCCGCGTGAACGAGGGCGAGCGGGTAGTAATAAAGCTACGCACCCGTTCGCAATTTCGTTCCCCTCCCGTGCGCTACGGCGCCGCAGCCTTCCGGTCGCGAGCCTTGAGCACCGCGCTCAGCACCCAACCCACCAGAGCGATGGGGAGCACCACCAGCAGCAGAAGCTTCACCACCGCGAAGCCGATGGCGAGCATGACGCCCAGCACGCCGAATACCACCGCCAGCACCACGGCGGCCAGCACAACCACCAGAAAGACGGGAATCCCGACGAGCGCCAGCACCGCCACCACCGGCACGGTCAGCGCCGCCAGCGCGGCCATCGCCGGCAATCCGACGGTGAGCAGCACGAAGCCGATGGGAATCAGCAAGGCCAGCGCCACCAGTCCCAGCAGGAACGACTTCACGAGAGCGCGCACGGTCAGATCCAGAAGAGGATGCCATCACTACGGGGCATAAGCCGGAGCTGATTCACCGCAAGAGAACACACGCACCCCACCCAGCGCCCCCCCTCCCGTTCCCGTGCCTCTACTGTGCCCGTGCCCCGTGCCTCTACTGTGCCAGTGCCCCGTGCCTCACGCTTCAGTCTCGCACGTAAGTCCCCATCACCACCGCACTATCCAGGATGTGGCCCCGCATCGCCGCATCGAGGTCGGCCCGTCGAGCGCCGGCCCCGAGGTCAGGGAGCATCGCGTCCAGCGCATACAGCGTGTGGAAGTACCGATGCCGTCCGATCGGCGGGCACGGACCGTCGTACCCGGCGGCGTCACCGTCGTTGAGTCCCTCGCGGGCCCCGCGCGGCACGGGCGATCGCGCGCCGCCTTCGGGCAGGCCGCGCTCGTCGGGCGCGATGTTGTAGAGCACCCAATGCACCCAGATGCGCTTGGGCGCCGCCGGGTCCGGCGCATCGGGATCGTCGACGATCAGCGCCAGGCTGCGCGTGCCCTCGGGCAGATCCGACCACGCGAGCGGAGGCGACGCATTGTTGCCATCACACGTATGGCGCACGGGCATCGACTCGCCGTGAACGAACGACGTGGAGCGCAGTTCCATCGCGTTTTCCCCTGCCAGTTGCCGGGCGGTGCGTCGCCTCGGCCACGCGCTCAGGCCGCGAGGTTGCGGCTGAGGATGGCGTCGGCCATGCTGGCAACTTCCGACAACGGGAACGGCTTGGCAAGCACCGGGCACCCCACGCTCACGCCCTCGGCGTCGCCCGACGACAGCACCCAGCGGCCGGTCAGCTCGGGGCGTTCGTTCGCCGCACGCGCGAACAGCTCGAGCCCCGACTTGAACGGCAGCCGCACGTCGCACAGCACCACGTCCACCTCGCACCGCTCGCCAAACGGGAAGAGCACGAGTTCCGCTTCCGCGCCGTCGGCCGCCGCGATGCAGCGCCAGCCGCGCCGTTCGAAAAAGCGCTTCATGGCATTGCGGATGGCGGGTTCGTCGTCGATCACGACGATCGTCGGCTTGCGGTCGGTAACGGCGGATTTCATCGGAACCGGGAGAAGGAGTGCTCTGTCGTCAGTGTCGGCGGGAGCAGTCCGGACTTGAGAGCGGACAGGCCTTCTCCGCCTCCGACGTCCTGTCGGCGGCGTGCACGCGACCTCGTCCGATGGGTATCGGCACCTCCGCGACGAACTTGAGTGCCTTCCATCTCCCTTCGCACTCGGTCATTATTGCGGAATGCGCCTGATTCTCGCCGTCGCCGCCGGCAGTGCCGCGGGTGGCGTCGCCCGCTTCCTGCTCTCAGCCTGGATCGAGCAGCGCAGCGCGTCGTCGTTTCCGTGGGCCACGCTGCTCGTCAACGTCTCGGGCAGCTTGCTCCTCGGCTTTCTCGCGACGTGGACCTTCGAGACGGCGGGCGTGTCGGCCGAAGTGCGGGCCCTGCTCACCACGGGCCTGTGCGGCGGCTACACCACCTTCTCGACGTTCAGCCTCGAGACGGTCGCGCTGGCCGAAGAAGGGGCGTTCGGCCGCGCCGCGGGCTACGTGCTGCTCAGCGTCGCCCTCTCGGCGCTCGCCGCCTTCGTCGGCATCGTCGGCGCCCGCCAGGCCGTGCTGCTCCGCGTCCGGTAACAACGGCGACGGGCTGGCTCTCCCCAGCAGGGAACCCGCCCGCATCGGCCACGCGCCGCGCATGAGACTACACCGCCGCCAGTTCCTCGGAGCGTTCGCCGACCGGCCGGCTCGGGGCGAAGCGCAGCATGACGCCGACGCCGCCCGACGCTTCGAGCATGCGCGCCGCATCGCCCGACACGACATCGACCACGGCATCCTGGGCCAGCGCCGAGCGCACGAAGACTTCGGCCACCTCGGGCTGCAGCGCCACGAATGACGCACTGAGCACCAGCGCGAGCACCGCGCGTTCGTCGAGCGCGCGCCCCGTGATGGCGGCGCCAGCGGCCGCGAGGTCGTCGTTCGCGAACCGACGCAACAGCTCGGCCACCAGTTCCTGCTCCTCGGCGCGACGCAACTGCACCAGCCCGTCACGCACGGCGCGCGAGATTTCGCTCACGCGGGCCCGCGCGCCGAGCACCGGCGCCTCGACGACAGTGGCGACACCCGCGCGGGCCATCGCGTCCACCGCTTCGCCGAGCAACTGCGGCGTGCCGCCCACGAAGACCGGCAGGGCCGGCGTCAGGGCGCGCACCCGCGCGGCCAGGGTGTGCAGCATGCGCGAACGCGCCTCGCGCCGCTCGCGTTCGGCCGCGGCGCGTCCAATGCCGCCGCGCGTCGCCGGATGGGGCGCGACCCGGCGCGTACCGCCCACGCGAGGGTCGGGAGTGGCGCGCGCGTCCGTACGCACGACATCGATGCGGCGTACGCCGTCATCGCTGCAATGGAAGATCCGTGCGGCCCGGCTGTCGGCCACCACCACCCACGCGCAGCAGCCGGCGTCCGCGGTGCAGAGGAACGGCGAGAGGGCCACGCCCTTGCGCCACGCGCCGATGGTCGGCGTCACCGCGCGCAACGGCGCGTCGAGCCGCACGCGGCCATCGGCCACGACGCCCAGCCACCCCGGCGCGTCGAGCGCGCCGCGGCGATGCGCCAGGTGCATCTCCAGCGCCTCGATGTTCCGGGCGAACACTTCGCGCTCGCCCAGCGACGCACCGACGAGGTCACGCCGCAGGCGGCTCTCTTCCTGCTTCAGCGAACGCCGCCACGCCGTCCGCCACGCCGGATTCTCGCTCCGGCCGTCGAGATACAGAGTCAGGGTCGGCGAGTCCCGCAGTTCGCCGTCCAGGGCCACAAGGTCCGAAAAGGTCAACATCGCGCGCTCCCTCTGAAGCTCGCGGTACGCCCGGGGGGGGCCGCGCCAATGCGCCAGCGTCGCGCTTGGGTGATATCTGTCCTCGGGCGCAGGCTGGCGCAGTAGGGCGGACGCTGGTGAGGCGTAGGGCTTCACCGCGCAAATTCCTGACGGGCTACGGCTTACAGCGCTGTCAGATGCGCCGCCGCGCCGCGTTCCGCCGTCCGGTACACCTCGGCATAATCGACCATCGCCTGGTCCCAGCCGAAGTCGCACGCCATCGCGCGCCGCATCATCGCCTGCCACGCGGCGCGATCGGCGTACAGCGCCAGCGCGCGGTCGATCGCCCCGTCGAGGGCGGTCGGGTCGAACGCGTCGAACAGAAAGCCCGTCTTGCCATCCGCCACCGTATCGCCAATGCCCCCGACGCGCCGCCCGATCACCGGCACGCCGTAACGCTGCGCGTGCATCTGCGTGAGGCCGCACGGTTCGTACTGCGACGGCATCAGCACCAGGTCGGCGCCCGCCATCAACTGGTGCTCGAGCCGGTCGGTGAACGTGAAACAGCAGGCCACGCGCTCCGGACACTCGGCGGCGAACCGCGCGACCGCGTCGCGAATGTGCGCCTCGCCCTCGCCGATGACGATCAGCTGCGCGTCGGTGTCGCGCAGGCGCGCGCTGCGCAGCACGATATCGAAGCCCTTCTGGCCCGCGAGCCGTGACGACATGCCGATGACCGGCGCGCGTGGACGCCGCGGCAGGCCGAACGCACGCTGCAGCGCATCCTTGCACACCGCCTTGCCCTTGAGGTCGTCGCGCGAGTAGGCGGCGGCGATGTGCGGGTCGGTGGTCGGATCCCAGTGACGCAGCTCGATGCCGTTGCAGATGCCGACCAGGCGCGTGCCGAGCGTGCGAAAGACGTGGTGCAGGCCAAAGCCGCCCTCGTCGGTGCGCAACTCCTCGGCGTGCGCGGGGCTCACCGTGACGGCCGCATCGCAATACGCCAGCCCGCCCTTGAGCAGGTTGAGCTTGCCGTACCACTCCATGCGATCCATGTGCCACAGGTCGGGCGAGAGCGCGAGGTCGGCCATGGCCTCGGCACCGAAGTGCCCCTGATAGCCCGCGTTGTGCACCGAGAGCACCGTGGGCGTGTCGCCGAACCGCGGCGCGTCCTCGGGGTGCGTCCGCATGTAGACCGGCGCAAGCGCGGCATGCCAGTCGTGCGCGTGCAGCAGCACGGGCCCCGGCACGAGGGTGGCGATGCCGTGCAGCGCGGCGCGCGCGAACAGCGCGAATCGCACGTGATTGTCGGGGTAGTCGCCGCTTCCGTCGCCGTACAGGCCGGGGCGGTCGAACGATCCCGGCACTTCGACGAAGATCAGTTGCGGTCCCTCGGTGCGCGCGGCGTCGCGGAAGAAACGCACCTGCTCGCTGCGCCCGCCGAGGGTGATGGCGTGCGACGGCGTGAGCGGCTCGAGCTTTGGCGCCACCTCGCGGACCACGGCGTACAGCGGGACGAAGACGTACACGCGCTCACCGGCCCGCACCTGCGAGGCGGCCAATCCGGCCACCGCCTCGGCGAGGCCACCGGTGCGCGCGTAGCCCTGGTACTCGGCCGTGAGATGCACGATGGCGCGCCGCAGCGCGCCGCGGTCGGCCCCGCGCGGCGTGGGGCGCGTGCGTTGCACGCGGCGTCCAATGCGCGTCGATCGCGCGAGCGGAATCGCGACGGCATCGCCGGCGCGCCGCATGGCCGGCGACTCGGCGGCATTGCGCATCTGACACGTCCTCGTGTCATCGGCCTGCAGGGTGACCAACTCATCCGCCACGATCATGCTCCCACTCCTTTCTCCGGGAGAGTGCGCCCGGAGGGCCTGCGTGCGGTGCAACGTGGTGTCGTAGAAACGAAGCTGCCCCGCGTTTCCAATGTTACGCGCGACACCATGGCTGGAGTATCGGCAGATCACTCACGGCGCACGCGCGAAACCCGTAGGCCAGTTGGTACGTGTGGGCAAGCAAGGCGGCTAGAGCGCCGCGTGCTCCGTGCGGGCGATGATCTCGTCCTGTAGCGCCAGCGACAGATCGCAGAAGTAGTCGCTGTAGCCAGCGACCCGCACGATGAGGTCGCGGTGCACGTCGGGATGTGCCTGCGCCTCGCGCAGCTGCGCCGCCGACACCACGTTGAACTGCACGTGGTGCCCGTTGAGCCTGAAGTAGCTGCGGACGAGGTGTCCCCACTGGTCCACGCCGTCCTCGGTGGCGACGAGCGCCGGCGTGAACTTCATGTTGAGCAGCGTGCCGCCGGTCTTGATGTGGTCCATCTTGGACGCGCTCTTGATCACGCCGGTGGGGCCGTGGCGGTCGGCGCCCTGCACGGGCGAAATCCCCTCGCTGAGCGGCGCGCGCGCGCGCCGGCCGTCGGGGAGCGCCCCGGTGACGCTGCCAAAGTAGACATGGCTCGTGGTGGGCAGCATCTCCACCCGATAGTGGCCGCCCTTGGTGTTGGGCCGCCCGTCGAGCTCCTCGATGCAGGTGTCGAAGATGCGGACCATGATGTCGTCGGCATCGTCCTGGTCGTTGCCGTACTTGGGCATCTTGTTCACGAGGCGCTGGCGCAGCGGCTCCTGCCCCGCGAAGTCCGAGTCGAGCGCGACGACGAGCTCGTCGAGGGACAGGAGGCGGGCGCCGTTGCCGAAGCACGCCTGCCGCACCGCGGCCAGGCTGTCGGTGAGGCTGCCGAGCCCGACGAACTGGATGAAGTTGTTGTTGTAGCGCGCCCCGCCGGCGTTGTAGTCGCGCCCGCGCTTGACGCAATCGTCCGTCAGTACGCTCAGGAAGGGCGCCGACATGAGCGTCGCGTACATCCGCTCGATGACGTGATTGCCGCGCAGCTTGACGTCGAGGAAATGCCGGAACTGCGCGCGATACGCCGCGAAGACGTCGTCCCAGCTCTTGAAGTCGCCCGCCACTCCGGTGCGCGGGCCAAGCCGGCTCCCGGTGGACGGGTCGACGCCGTCGTGCAGCGCCAGCTCGAACACCTTGGGCATGTTGAAGTAGCCGGTGAGGATGTAGGCTTCCTTGCCGAACGCCCCCACTTCGACGCACCCACTGCATCCGCCGGCGCGCGCGTCTTCGAGCGTCTTCCCCTGGCGCACCTGTTCTTCGACCACCGCGTCGGCGTTGAAGATGCTCGGAAAGCCGTACCCGTGGCTCAGCACGCGCAGGGCGTGCATGAGAAAGTCATCCGGACTCTTGCGCGACAACTGGATGTTGGTGCTCGGCTGCAGCAGGTGCATCTCGTCGACGATGTCGAGCAGGAGGTGCGACACCGCGTTGGCGCCGCTCGACCCGTCGCGCAGCAGGCCGCCGATGTTGATGTTGGCGAAGTCGGTGTACGTGCCGCTCTCGGCGGCGGTCACCCCCACCTTGGGCGGCGCCGGGTGGTTGTTGAACTTGATGAAGAAGCACTCGAGCAGTTCGCGCGCCGACTCCGCGGTGAGCGTGCCGTCGGCCAGCCCGCGTTCGTAGAACGGGAGCAGGTGCTGGTCGAGATGGCCGGGGTTGAAGGCGTCCCAGCCATTGAGCTCGGTGATCACGGCCAGGTGGCAGAACCAGTAATACTGGAGCGCCTCGCGGAAGTCGCGCGGCGCGTGCGCCGGCACGTGTTCGCAGACCTCGGCGATGCGTTCGAACTCGGCGCGCGTGCGCGCGTCGCCGGGCACGGCGGCGCGCGCGCGGGCCAGCGCCGCATGACGCTCGGCGAAGACGATTACCGCGTCGCACGCGATGTCGAACGACCGCAGCGCCTCGCGCTTTGAGAGCGCGTCGGGATCGTTGAGGAAGTCGAGCGCGCCGATCGACTGCGCGATGTCGCGCTTGAAGTCGATCATGCCCTTGGCATAGATCTTGTCGTCGAGCACCGTGTGGCCCGGCGCGCGCTGCTCCATGAACTCGGTGTAGATCCCCGCGTCGAACGCCGCGTGCCACTCGCTCGGCAGTTCGGCGAAGATCAGGTCGCGCATCGAGCGGCCGCGCCAGTACGGGATCACGCGCTCCTCGTACAGTCGGATGCACTCGGCGTCGGCGCAATACCAGGTCTTGGGGCGCGAGTCGAGAATCCGCAGGTCTTCGGCGCTGTGGCAGTTCAGTTCCGGATAGGTGGGCACCACCTTGGGCGCCGGCCCGCGTTCGCCGACGATGAGTTCGCCCTCGCCGAGGTAGAGCGTCTTGTGCCGGCAGAGGTGCAGGAACGACAGCGCCCGCATGACGGGAACGGAATGGCGTCCCGATTCCCGCTCGTAGAAGTCGGTGAGCAGCACGGCACGCTCGGCCGACAGGCTGGGCGGCGTATCGAGGCTGAGGCGGCGGAGGCGGCTGGTGCGCTCGTTCATCTGTGAAAATCTAGTGCCGCCCGTCGTCACCCGCCCAGGTGGACGGGACAGGGCAGGTCGCGGAACGGCCGCGCGGCGCGCGCCATATCATCGGCCGAAGGGGTGGCCACTTCGACGGACGCGTTGTCGCGGCCGAGACGCGTGTACTTCTGTCCCGCGAGGCGGTGGAAGGGGAGCAGGGTCACGCGTTCCACGTTCCGAAGCGTCGCCACGAAACGGGCGATCTGCGTCAGCATGTCCGGCGCATCGGTGAAGCCGGGAATAATGGGGACGCGAACCCAGATGTGGCGATGCACGGTGTCGAGCGCCTTGAGGTTCGTGAGGATGTTCCGGTTCGACACGCCAGTGGTCTCGCGGTGGCCTTGGTCGTCCCAGCCCTTGAGGTCGTAGAGCACGAGATCGACCAGTTGCGCGATGGCGAGCAACTGGTCCATGGGAGCGAAGCCCGACGTGTCGAGCGCCACATGGACGCCTTCTGCTCGCAACGCCGGCAGCAAATGCAGGAGAAACCGCTGTTGCAGCAACGGCTCACCGCCCGAGATGGTGACACCGCCACCCGACTCCTCGTAGAAGACGCGATCCTTGAGGACCTCGGCCACGACGTCGGCGACCGTCATGCGTTGGCCCACCAGTTGACGCGCGCCCGTGGGGCACGCCTCGACGCAGGCGCCGCAGAAGTCGCATTCGGCATTGCGAGCGGGGAGCGCGCCGGTGCCGTCGATCGACGCGCCGAAGGGGCAGGCCTCGCGACACGCGCCGCACTGGATGCAGCGGTTCTCGGCGACGATGAACTCGGAGCCGGCCGAGATGCTCTCCGGGTTATGGCACCAGGCGCAGGAGAGCGGGCAGCCTTTGAGGAAGACCGTGGTGCGAATGCCCGGTCCGTCGTGCAGCGAATACTTCTGGATGTTGAAGATGAGGCCGGTTGTCGGCTGGTCCATCGGCGGTGCGCCTGGGCGTGGGGGGTGGTGGCGGCTGCCGGGAATCTAAGCGGATCAATGGGCGACACTCGCGCCGGTGGCTCTGAGCGGCCCGGATCAGGACGAGATGTCCAAGCGCCGCTCCCGGATCACGGGGCGGCGCTCGCGGGCTTGCGGTATCTATTGGAGCAAGAGCGGGCGATGGGACTCGAACCCACGACGTCCAGCTTGGGAAGCTGGCATTCTACCAACTGAATTACGCCCGCGTTGCATGGGAGTATACCTGACGCCGACATACGGGACAAGCCGCTTCAAGGCGCGGGCTTTCCCCCCTCGGTTGCAGGGGTGCCAAACCGTAGTTTTTCAGTAGCCGTCCGCCGTCCGCCGTCCGCCGTCCGCCGTCCGCTGTCCGCCATCCGCCCTTCGCCATCTCCCGTCTCAACATAGGCTCTCCCGTGAGCACCCTTCCCGCCGACTGGCGCTCCCGCGCCGTTTCGCCCGCCGATGCCCTCGCCCTCGTGCGCAACGGCTTCCGCATGTTCGTCCAGGGCGCGTGCGCCACTCCCATGCCCCTGCTCGAGGCGCTCGCCGCGCGCGACGACCTCCACGATATCCGCCTCTATCACCTGCACCTCTCGGGCGACGTGCCGTGGGCCACCAAGGAGCGCGCGCACCGCTTTCACTCGATTTCGCTCTTTACCGGCCCCAACATGCGCGCGCCGATCGAGGACGGTCGCGCCGACTTCGTCCCGATCTTCCTCTCCGACGTGCCGTCGCTCTTCACGTCGGGACGCGTCGCCCTCGACGTGGCCATGGTGCAGATCTCGCCCCCCGACGCGCACGGCAACTGCTCGCTCGGCACCTCCGTGGACGCCTCCCGCGCCGCGGTCGACAGCGCGCGCTTCGTGATCGCCGAAATCAACGACCAGATGCCGCGCACGCACGGCAACAGCGGCATTCCCTTCGATCGCATCGACGCCTTCGTCGCGACCAACCGGCCGCTGTACGAGCACATCGCGAACCCCGAAAATGCCGTGGAGGCGCGCATCGGCGAGATCGTCGCCGGGCTGATCGAAGACCGGTCCACCCTGCAGATGGGCATCGGCGCCATTCCCGACGCCGTGCTCTCCCGCCTCGGCGACAAGCGCGACCTCGGCGTGCACACCGAAATGTTCTCCGACCGGCTCATCGACCTCGTCGAAGGCGGCGTGGTGAACAACAAGTACAAGCAGGTGCATGCCGGGCGCACGGTCACGAGCTTCGTGATCGGCTCCAAGCGCCTGTTCGACTTCGTGCACGACAACCTGCTGGTCGAGTTCCATCCCTGCGACCGCACCAACGACACGTCGATCATTCGCCGCAACCCGCGCGTGGTCGCCATCAACTCGGCCATCGAGGTGGATCTCACGGGCCAGGTCGTGGCCGACTCGTTCGGCCACCGCATCTATTCAGGCATCGGTGGGCAGATGGACTTCATCCGCGGCGCGGCGCTGTCGCGCGGCGGCAAGGCCATCATTGCCCTGCCGTCGACGGGGAAGAACGGCACGATCTCGCGCATCACGACCGAGATCGCGGCCGGGGCCGGCGTGGTGACGACCCGAGGGCACGTGCACTGGGTCGTCACGGAATACGGCGCCGTGAACCTGCACGGATGCACGCTGCGCGAGCGCGGCGAGATGCTGATCTCCATCGCGCACCCGGATTTCCGCGCGGAGCTGACCCGCGATCTGAAGCGGATTCGGCGTTAGGGCACCACCCGCGCCGCCTGCGGCGTCACGACGTGCTGCGTCCCCTTCAGCAGGTCATTGATCTTCCCCACGCGGTCCTTGACGATGCTGTCGAGCCGCGCCTGGGCGCCGTCGGCTTCGGTGCGCAGTTCGCCCGACCTGAGTTTCTCTCCCTCGGTGATGGGCCACTGCGGACGCGACACCATGCCGCTCACGGTCTGCGTCTCCTCGCGCAGGCGCGGGTACTGGCGGTAGCCCAGCCCTTGCAGCGGCCGAGCCAGCACCGAATCGCGGAAGTGCCGCAGGTCCTTGAGCGTGCCGTCGATTTCCGTGAGCGCGGCGGCCGTTTCGCCACGCGGCGCGCGACGCAGTGTGGTTTGCATCGTGGCGAGCTGCGCGATGAGATCGTCGGCGCCGGCCACCACGCGCGTGACGCGCTGCGTGAGCGCCTGCAACTGCAGCGCGGCATCGTGCTGCGCCGTCACCTGCGGCGGCGTCATCTCGACGCGCGGGTCATTGGCGACCGTCACGGCTTTCGTGTAACGCTTGTCGCCGACCGTCATCGTCACCTGATACGTGCCCGGCAGCACGGCCGCGCCGCCACCGCCGCCGAAGAAGCCGCCTTCGCCGCCGCCCGTATCGCCAGCACCGCTGACCTCAGCCGCGGCACGCCGACGCTCGCGAAGCGCAGCGAGTGACGTGTCAGGGAGTGACCCCGCACCCGCCCCCTGCCCTCCCCCCGCACCGCCACGACCACCGCGCCCACCACCCGCGCCCGGCCCGCTGTCATACCGTCCATCCCATGTCACCCGGCTCACCCCCGCTTCATCCATCACGCGGTTGAACCGCCGCACCACGCGGCCGCTCGCGTCGGCAATCTCGATGTTCACCTCGCCGGCCGGCTGCGCCTTGAGGTAGTAGCTGATGATCGCGCCGTTCGGCGGGTTCTCCCCCGCCCATTTGCGCTGGCCCAGGTTGCCGTCGCGGCTCCACATGTTCCAGCGAACTGCTGGCCGAATGTCGAACAGCACAGCGTTCTCCGCCCCCCCCACCCCCTCCCCGATCTGCTGGATCGGCGTGATGTCGTCGAGGATGTACAGCCCGCGCCCATGCGTCGCGAGCAGCAGGTCGTTGTCGCGCGGCTGAATCTGGATGTCGCGCACCGGCGTGATCGGCAGGTCGCCGCGCAGCGAACTCCAGTGCGCGCCACGATCCCACGACGCGTACACGCCGGCCTCCGTACCGACGTACAGCAGGTTCCGGTTCCTCGGATCCTCGCGCACCACGTGCGTCCACCACGCCTGGTCGGGGAGGTCGCCGCGAATGCTCTTCCACGTCTTGCCGAAATCGGTCGTCATGTAGACGTACGGCGCGTAGTCGTCGTCCTGATGATGGTCGGCGGTCACGTACGCCGTGCCGACGTCGAAGTGCGACGCCTCCACCGTGGCGATCCACGCGTTGGGCTTGAGCCCCGGCACGTTCACGAAAACGTTGTTCCACGTCCTGCCACCGTCGCGCGTCACCTGCACGTTGCCGTCGTCCGAGCCGGTCCAGATGACGTTGCTGTCGAGCGGGCTGGGCGCGATGGTCAGCAGCGTCGAGTGAAACTCCGCCGCCGTGTTGTCGACCACGATTTCGCCGCCGCTCGACTGCAGTTTCTTCGGGTCGTTGGTCGTGAGATCGGGCGAAATCACGTCCCACTTGAGCCCGTAGTTGGTCGACTTGAACAGCACGTTGCCACCGAAGTAGGCCACGCCCGGATTGAGCGGCGAGAGCGCGATCGGCGAGTTCCAATTGAAACGATACTTGTGGCCGAGCATCGCGTCGCCCACCGAACCGACACGGTTGGGATACGGATAGATGGTCTTCTGCACGCCGCTGCGCGTATCGGTGATGTTCAGCATGCCGCCCTGGGCGTCGCTGTATACCAGCCACGGCTTGTCCATCACGGGCACGGTGAAGAAGCCGTCGCCCCCCGACACGGTGAACCAGTCGTCGGTGCGGATGCCCTGCCCGCTCAACGAATTGCTCGGCCCGCACCAGTTGCCGTTGTCCTGCAGGCCGCCGCACACCCGGTACGGTGTTTGCATGTCGTAGTTGATGTGGTAGAACTGCGTGAACGGGAAGGTGTTCACCACGTCCCAGTTCTTGCCGCCGTCGCGGCTCACCTGCCAGCCGCCGTCGCTGCCGCTCAGGACGTAGCGCGGGTCCACCGGGTCGATCCACATGGCCTGATGGTCGCCGTGCACGTCGCGGGCGATGGTGCGGAAGTTCTGCCCGCCGTCCTCGGAAAAATAGAGTCCGCCCGACAGCGCGAAAACGCGGTTGGGATTCTGCGGATCGACGCGGATGTCGGCGTAGTAGAACGGGCGGAAGTTGATGTTCGGGTCGCGATTCACGGTGCGCCACGTCTGCCCGGCGTCGTCGGTGCGCCAGAGCTCCCCCTCGTCCTTCGTCTCGCTGATCACGTACACGATGTTCGGGTCGCTCGGCGCCACCGCCACTCCGATGCGGTCCATCGCCTTGCGCGGCAGGCCGCGCAGCTTGTCGGGGCCGCTGAGTTTCTCCCACGACGCGCCACCGTTCACCGACTTGTAGACGGCGGTATTGCCGCTCCCCGACTCGAGGTGCCACGCCCACCGGCGGTACGTGTACATGCCGGCGTAGACGATGTTGCTGTTGGCCGCGTCGGTCGAGATGTCGGAGCACGACGTCTGCGGATCGACGTACAACACCTTCTTCCACGAAGCACCGCCATCGACGGTCTTGAAGACGCCGCGCTCCTCGCTCGGCCCCCACTCGCGGCCGAGGACGCAGGCGTAGACGATGTCCGGATTCTTCGCGTCGATGACGAGCCGCGCGATCTTGTCGGACTTCTCGAGCCCGATGTGCGTCCAGTGGTCGCCGCCGTCAACGGACTTGTACATCCCGTCGCCCACCGACGCGTTGTTGCGCGGATTGCCCTCGCCGGTGCCCACGTACACCACGTTGCGGTCGCTGGGCGCCACGGCGATGGCGCCGATGGACGCCGGCCCCGCGGCGTCGAAGATCGGCTTGAAGGTGGTGCCGCCGTTGGTCGTCTTGATGATGCCGCCATTGGCGCCGGCGACGTAGTAGGTCAGCGGGTCGCCGCTCACGCCGGTGACCACGGAGACGCGGCCCGCGTTGTTGGTGGGCCCGACCGACCGCCACTTGAGGCGCGAAAGAAGATCGGCGGGATTCGCCGACGCACCGGCCGCCGCGGGTGTGGCAGCGGTGCCCTTGGCCGGGTGAGCACCCGCGGCGCCCTTGGCCGCCGGGTTGGCGCCCTGCGCGTGAAGCGACACCGCCACCACGCCAGCAGCGGCGAGCAGTCCAAGGACGGAACGAGCGTGCATGACGGGTACTCGCGGAGTGGAGGTGAGACGGCGCTGACGCGGGAGGGCGGCGCAATAAAGAAGAACGCGCGGCGCCCCCAGTCGCCAGAGGCACCGACAGTCAACGCGGGCCAGCCCTGTTTCGCTCGGCGGGCATCCTTCCGGCATGGCGCAGCATGTGCCCTGGCGCGGATCGCGCCGATACTAGCCGATACTACCGGATGATGGTGGAGCATCGCCCGGAGCGGACCAACGCTCCGGGCGCACCAAACTGCCTTGCTTGCCCCCGGATCCGACTACACATTCGGAGGTTGGTTCAGCAGGTGCGTTCCCTCGCGTCTCGTGGAGACTCGGATGCCGAAGATACAGCGTTTTCTACGCGTGATACGTCACGCGACCTTGTTCACCGGCGGGTTGACCGCCGTCATGGCGTGCCGAGCCGATGCTCAGGCGCCAGCATCGTCCAAGTGGCTCGTGCGGGCCGACTGGCTGCAGGCCTCGTCCATCACCCTCGACCGGACCACGATGCCGAGCATCGCGGCCGCGATCGAGTGGCGCAAGGGTGCGTTCGCGGTGGAGGCCGGTTTTCTGCGCGCGGTGCGTTCGCTGAGCACCATACAGGGCGGCTATGCCGCGATCATCCGGCCTGTCCGGCTGGGACCGGTGATTTTTCTGCCGGGCATCGGACTGTTCGGCGGGCAGTCGGCGGCGTCCGCCGATACGACCGGATACGAGTACCTCTCGGGGGGCGTGGCCGGGCATCAGCCGCGCTACTCGTACTCGACGGGGTCGGCATTCGGCGTCGGTGCGCAGTTGGGCTTTGCCGTGCCGATCGGCGCGTGGACGGAGATGCGCGCTTCAGTCGCCGAATGGAGCTTCAGCAGCGATCCGGTGAAGGGCGATAACGCCCGGTTCCTCGCCGGCGTCGGGTTCGCAGTTCGGGTGCCCGGCCTCGGCACCCGCACGCCGTCTACCGCGGGAGGGAAGTAATCATGCGGTTCATCAACTCCCGCCTCCTCGCGCGGCTCGCCGCACTGGGCTCGGCCGCCGGCCTGCTCTGGGCCTGCCAGGAAAACTTGCTGTCCGGTCCGACCGAGTTCGGCGCCACGCTGTCGATGCCGGCCTGGACCGACACGATCATCGTCGGCGATGTGAAGACGGCCACGGCCAAGGTCATCGATGCGCAGAGCAGGGAAATCCAGAATCTGACGTATCACTGGGCCGCGCTCGATACCTCGCTCGCCCACTTTGCCGTCAGCGCCACGAGCGGCAACTCGATCACGGTCACGGCCGCCAAGCCGGGCGCGACCACGGTCACCCTGTCGATGCCCGACCAGCGGTTCGTGGTGACCTCGATCGCGAAGACGCTGACCGTCGTCATCGGCGGCCTTGCGGTGTCGACGTCGCATGACACGACGCTCACGGCCATCGGGGACACCGCGCGCGTTTTCGCGAGCAGCCTCGTGAAGGCGAGCGGCGTGCTGGTCTCGCGCTCCGGGCAGGGCATCAAGTGGGTGCAGAAGGGTGCGGGTGCCGTGACGCTGGTCGGCACCGGCGACAGCATTCGCATGATCGCCCACGCCCCCGGCACCGACACGCTGATCGCGCGCCACGACTACTGCCTCGCCGGCGCCCGGTGCGCCGACACGGTGTATGCGCGCGTGCGGCAGACACTCAAGCTGACGCTGTCCACCAAGACCTTCACCGCGTGGACGTTCGGCGACTCGGCCGGTCCGGCCGTGACGCTGGCCGATCGCCGCGGCACGGGCAATGCGCTCGCCACGGTGCGGCTGGTACCCGTAACGACGGCCGACTCGGCGCGGGTGACGCTGACCGCGACGCTGGGAACCACCGTGGGGGCGACCGGCGCGATGGCGGTGGCGAAGATGATTACCGCGGGGAACGGCACGGCGCGCGTGGCCGTGGTCGGGTTCAATCCCGATGGCTCGAAGGCCGACAGCGACACCATTACGTATGTCATTCGGCAGATCGCGGTGCGGACGACGATCGAGCCGCTGACGGTCCAGATGACGGAACTCGACACCGTGCCGGTGCGGGCCGCCGTGGCGCGTGACTCGCGCGGCTACCTCATCGGCGATGCCACGCTGACGACCGCGATCTCGTCGGGCCTCGACGTCACTGCCGGCAAGTTGACGGTGACGACGGCAGCGACCGCCTTCACCGGCACGATGTTGGCAACGGTGAGCGGCGCGGCCCTCGCGGCGTCGAACGCGGGAGCGCCGGCGACGACGCTCGCCGTCGACACCTCGAACGTGACCGTGCTCAAGGCCATTCGCTACACGGCCGATTCCACGTCGCGCGCGCAGAATCTGTCGCTGACGCTCAAGGCATCGGGCGGCGGCCTGTTGACCAATCGCTACGTGCGGTGGATCGCCGACGTCGGTAGCTTGTCCGCCGACTCGGCGCTGTCCGACGCCAGTGGCGTGGTGACCGTGACGTGGACGCCGACCACGGCGGCGCGCCGGCAGCTCCTCACCGGGCTGCTGCGTCCGCTGGCCGGGACGACCGCGCCGGCCGATTCGTCCGGCTACATCATCGTGCGGCGATCGGTCACGGTGACGGCGGGAGTCGCCGTGGCGGCAACCAGCAGCGTGGCCATCCGCACGGCGGCGTTCACCGCCGGTGACACGGCCACGGTCACCCTGAGCGTGCGCGACGCGGTGGCCAATCTCGTCACCTCCACCGTTCCGGGTGACGTCGCATTTGTCGCGACGGGCGGAACGATCGGCACCGCGACGTGCAGTGGAGGTATCTGCACGGCCATCTATACCGGCACCACTACGGGCGCCGGTTCGGTGACCGCGACAATTGGCGGCGTCGATGTGACCAACAGCCCCCTCGCAACGACGATCGTGGCGGGCGCGGCGAGCAAGCTCATCATCATGACGCAGCCAGTGCCGGCGGTTGGGCACAACGCCGTGCTGGCCACGCAGCCTGTGCTTCGCGTGACGGACGCCTACAACAACACGGTCAGCACGAGCACGGCCGTCATCACGGCAAGCCTGAACCAGGTGTCCGGCGGAGTCACGACACTCGTTGGAACACTCAACCCGACGGCCGTGGTAGGCACCGTCACGTTCACGAACCTCCAGTTTGGCGGCCTGACGGGTACGATCACCATCACGTTCACCGGCGTCGACGGGGCGATCACGCTCGTGGCAGCGACGTCGAACAGCATAGTGGCCCCCTGATCCACTACGCTGGGCATTGCAAGTCACGAACCGCCGTCCGGCACTCGCCGGACGGCGGTTTCGTTTGGGCGCTGTTCCTCGAATGCGTTGATCAGAAGACCGTCACTTTCCCTATACGGATTCTGCTGTCCACAAGACGGTCTGGCGCAGGCGGCACAAGGTCATGGCGCGGCTGCCTCCCACTCTGCCTCCGCTGCCGAGCGGCATCGTGGAGGCGTAGGCGCGCTCACGCCCGAGGTGATCCGTTATCGAGTTGCGCCGTGCAATACGGTTGAGAATGCGCGCATGCCTGGCTTGATCGGCTCAAGACTGATGCCGACCTGATAGCCGCAGGCCGCGGCGACCCGCACGAGTGTCGCGATTTCAATGTTGTCGCTCTGCTCGATCTGCTGCACGCGAGCCCGCGAGACGCCGGCCGCCGTGCCGACGGTGCTCAACGATCGCTTCGACTCGTCCCGCGCGTGCGCAAGGAGGGAGCCCACCGCACCCTCGAGGACAATCTTCTCGATTTCCTCCGGGGCATACGCGCGGATGGCGTGCGCGCGCTCCGGTGCGGTGACCACGTCGGCGTCTCCCACCGTGGCAAGCAGCGCCATGAACGCATCGTCCGGTGGTGCGTGCAGCCCGAGCGCCGCCTGGACCTCTTCCTTGGATTTGCTCATGACTTGGGTTCCTCAAATACGGGTACGCCCTGTTGATACGCCGCGATCACGGTCAGCACCACGCGCAAGGTCTCGAGGTTCGGCGCGTTCCCCTCCTTGATCTCACAATTCACAATTCCGGCCCCGTCGCCTTCTACCAGAAACAGATAGACGCGAGCGCCACCCACCTCGCCGCCGCGGCTCGTCGGTTTGAGTTCCCAAATCGGCGACGACTTGAGTTTCACGAGGTACGGGCTGTTCCGCCCCTGTTCGTGCAAGTCCGACAGCATTTTGATCATCATCGAGACGCCGCGTTGTTTGCCCTCCTCTTCAAGAGTCAGCAACTCGTCAACGATGATGGGGTGTTTGGCCCTCAACTCCTGCGGATGTCGTGCAAGCTCAAGTCGCATGTCAAGTCTATCCTATACAGTGGCGCTTGTCAAGTCCAGTGTATACAGTCGCTCTGGCCAAGTCCTCCGCGCCCGCCAGCGAAGGCCCCCCGCGGCATCCATCGCCGCGAGGGGCCATCGCCCATCGCCGTCACATCCTCAATCGTCAGGGAACCACGACGGCCTTCACCATCGTCACCGTCAGCGTCGACGGGTACTGCGCCGAGTGATGCACCACGTTGTGCGCCGTCACGGGCTGCGTCTCGTCCCAGTTGTTCCCGCCCGTGTTCAGGTTGCGGTCGAAGCGCGGGAAGTTGGACGACGACACCTCGATCCGCAGCCGGTGGCCGGGCGCGAAGTAGTTGGACGTGTTCAGCGGCTGCAGCGTCACCTTGTACACCTTGTCCTTCTCCATCCACACCGGCGGCTTGTCGTACCCGTCGCGGTAGCGCATGCGTTGGATGCTCTCGTCCAGGTTGTACGCCTTTCCGTCGGGATAGACGTCGAGCACTTTCACCGTGAAATCGGTGTCCTTGGCGTCCGACGACACGTATAGCGTCGGCACGATCGGCCCGCTCAACTCCATGCCATCCTTGAACGGCTCGGTGGTGTAGACGAGCACGTCGGGCCGGGCTTCGGTCTTCTTCTGGTCCATCGCCCCGGCCCCCACCGCGTTCCCCTGGCAGCAGACGTTGCCGCCAAGCGACAGCACCGGGTTGAGCGGATCGTACGCGAACTTGTCGGGCGTGTCCTTCCTGGCCGCCTTCATCGACAGCGTGCCGTCGCCCGCCGCCGTGTTGGCGTTGCCGTTGCTCCCGAGCTGGAACGTCAGCGGCTGCGCATCCTTGGGCGGCCAGACGTCCGACGTCTTCCACTGGTTGAGCCCCATCACGTAGTAGCGGACCTTGGGCACCGAGTCCATCGGGTGCAGCCCATCGTCCTTGAGAAACTGGTCGAAGAAATCGTAGACGAGGTTCTGGTAGCCGAGCCGCGCGTCGCCCAGGTCGCGCTCGCCCACCACCGTGTGCTCGGCGGCGCGCGTGTACGAGCAGTGCGCCACCGGGGCGATGATCAGCCACTGCTGGTTCGCTCCCTTCCCCGTGGCGGTCTTCCGCACGTGGTTGTACATCGCGACGTTCGGTCCCACCGAGACGTCGTACCACGACGTGAACCAGAGTCCGGGAATGTTGATCGGCATGTTGTCGTGCCAGAGCCCGCCCTTGTACCAGGCCGGATCGTTGGGCGCGCGCTTCATCATCCCCCCGCCCGTCGGCACCGGCATCGAGTCGGCGAAGATGCCGTTCGGGCCGCCCGCCGCCTTGATGAGGTCGATCGTCGGCAAGTGCCAGAACGCCTTGGCCCAATCCACCGGCGGCGCGCGCTCGCCAAGGTCGAACAGCTTCGATGCCTCGATCAGTTGCGCCTGCGTCGTCCCCCTGGGGAACATGGGGCGCACCTGATTCTGCTCGCCCATCAGCCAGTCGATGAACAGCATCTGCACGGCGCCGCCGCGATACCAGTTGCCCTGCTCGTAGTACGGCCCGATGCGGCCGACGCCGGCGCCAAAGCCCTGCACGTTCATCGCCGCGTAGCCGGGATTGCCGAGCGCCGCCACTGCCGGTTGCCACTCCGCCGTCGACGAACAGCCGGTTGTGCCGATCTTGCCGTTCGACCACGGCTGCGATCGCAGGTAGTTGAGTTCGTCGTCGCCATCGGACACCGGCGCGCCGAGGATGTCGTAGTTCCCTTCGGAGAAGAAGTGCCCGCGTTCCTGCATGTCCACGTAGGCGTAGCCGCGCTGCACCGCGGTCAGCGCCGAGGTCATGTCGCGCGGCACGCCGTTGGCGACGTCCCAGTAATTGAAGTTGTACGGCGTGCGCACCCAGACGGCCGGGACCTTCCTGGTGGTTGCCGACTTCGGGTAATAGATGTCGGCCGCGACGCGCACGCCGTCGCGCATCGGGATCATCACCTTGCGGTCGACGACGGCGAGCTGCTGCAGTTCGTTCTCGATCGTCCAGCGCCGGGCCTTCACGCTGTCGGGGAGCGCGCCGCCGCGCTGCGCGAGCGCGGGAGGAGAAGCGGCTGGCAGGAGCGCCAGCGCGACGGCCACAAGTCGCAGCAGGTTTCGCATCGTCGAACCCTCGTTGGTGAAAGCGTGGGGCTAATCGTGCATCCCTCGACACAGCTCGGCTAGTCGGTGACCGCCGCCCGCCGGCCTCGACCGGCGCACCGCCCTCACGGCAGCCGGTAGACCCGGGCAGCATTCCCGCCAAGGATCGCCGCGCGATCGGTGTCGGAGACGTCGATGGCCTGCAGCGCGCGCATCATCGACGGAATGCTTCCGATGGCATGCGGGTAGTCGCTGCCCGCCATGACGCGGCCGGCGCCGGCAAACCCGATGGCGAACTCCAGCGCGCGCACATCGAAATTCACCGTGTCGTAGTGCCAGGTCTTCAGGTACTCGCTCGGCGGCTTCACGATGTTGGCGCGGCATTCCTTGAACGCTTCGTAGCCGCGGTCGAGCCGCTCGGCGAGATACGGAATCGCTCCACCGAGGTGGCTGAGCACCCACTTGATGTGCGGATAGCGCTCGGCGACGCCGCTGAACACCAGATGCCCCGCGGCCACCGTCGTGTCGAACAGGAAGCCGACGAGCGGCATCAGCCAATAGTCCCGCATCTGCTCGACGCTGATCGGATTGGTCGGGTGGATGTGGAGCACGGCGCCGAGGTCGTTGGCCACTTCGTACAGCGGCCAGTAGCGCTCGTCGGCCAGCGCCACGCCGTTGACGTTGGAAAAGAGCATCGCCCCCGGCATCTTCAGTTCTTCCACGGCGCGCCGGAACTCGCGCACCGACGCCGCGGGATCGTTGAGCGGCAGCGTGGCCAGCGCCGAAAAGCGCGGGGCGCGCGCCGCGACGACTTCGGCGAACTCGTCGTTCACCATGCGCGCCAGGCGCACGGCGCGCTCGCCGTTCTCCACGTGCGTTCCCGGCGTGGTGAGCGAGAGCACCTGGGTCGTCACCCCCTCGCGCTCCAGTACCTCCTGCCGGTAGGCGATGTCGCGATGCCCGAGCACGGCGGTGTTGTAGTCGCCCGGATAGTGGATCTCCGGGTTGCCGTCGGCATCGATGCGGATGGTCACGGCGCTGTCGCCCGACCGCAGGGCGTCCATGTAGCGCGGCGGATAGTAATGATTGTGGACATCGACAACACGCACAGGTCAGACTCCGCGAAGAGTGTCAGGGTGGGCGCGACGCGCCCAGAAGTGATAGATGGGAAGTCCGCTCAGCACCAGCAGCAGTCCGGTGAGGCTCTCGCGCGGCTGGGCGATCACCTGGCTGACGACGATGCCGGCGGTGCTCAGCACGAAGATCGCCGGCAGCACCGGATGTCCCCACATGCGGTAGGCGGGCGCATAGCCGGCGCGACGGCGCAGCAGGAAGAGGCTCGCCGCCATCAGGCCGAAAAAGATCCACTCGGTGTAAACGACGCGGGTGAACAGCACGCGGTAGCTCCCCGTGCCCGCGAGCACGCATGCCCACACCGCCTGCAGCACGATGGCACGATGCGGCGTGCGGTACACGGGATGAATGGCCGCCGCCCACTGGAACATCAGACCGTCGCGGGCCATCGCGAGGTAGACGCGGGGGCCGGCGAGAATCACGCCGTTCATGGCGCCCAGCGTGGAGACCACAACGATGGCGCTCATCAACTCGCGCCCAGAGCCGCCGAGCGTCGCGTCGGCGAAGTCGGCGGCGACGCGCGTCGAGTGGCTCACCGTATCGAGCGGCAGGACGTGCAGGTACGCAGCGTTGACGGCGAGGTACAGCGCGGTGACCAGCGTCGTGCCGATCAGGAGGGCGCGAGGGATCGTGCGTTCGGGGTCGATGGTCTCTTCCGCCGCGTACGACACCATGTGCCAGCCGCCAAAGGCGAACAGCCCGGCGACCAGCGCGGCGAAGAACGCGCCGGGCGCGACCATCGGCGAAGATGCACCAACGACGGCTCCCGCGCCGGCCGCCGCTCCAGTCGCCGTACCAGCCGCCGCGCCAGCCACGGGCCCGACCGTTTCACCCGGCGCCCCGACCAGCACGGCCACCGCGACAATGGCCACGATGGCCAGCACTTTGACCAACGTCAGCGCGGCTTGCACGGCGCCTCCCGGTCCCACGCCGCGATAGTTCACGGCCGACAACAGCACGATGCCGCCCATCGCCACCAGGCGCGTACCGGCGTCGCCGAGCGACACGAAGGTGCCGAGGTAGCGCGCAAAGACCGTCGCGATGGCCGCGATGATGCCCGTGTGCATCGTCCAGAACATCGCCCAGCCCCAGAGGAAGCCGAGGGCGGGCGACCACGCATCGCGCAAGAAGACGTAGACGCCCCCGGTACGCGGCCAGGCCGACGCGAGTTCGGCGACGACGAGCGAGCCGATGAGGGTCAGCGCTCCCGCCGCGGCCCAGACGAGCAGCACGCCCGTTGCCGTCGGCACCTGCGCGGTGACCGCCGACGGTTGCACGAAGATCGAGGCGCCGATGATGATGCCGACGACCATCGCGGTCGCTCGGCCGAGTCCGATGGAGCGGCGAAGGTCGGTCACGAGGCGGACGCGGCGGTCAGTGCCGTTCGAGCAGCAAGGTGCGCCGCGCCATCGCGTTCGGATCGAGCTGCCAACCGTACGACAGCGGCGCGAAGAACACGAAGCTGCACACGACCGCGGCGAAGGCGCCGACATACAAGGCGCGCGCGCGCCTCGACGCAAACATCCAGGGTGCGCCGTCGTCGTTCTGCCATCCGGTCAGGATCCCCAGTGCGAAGACGGCAAGCGCGGCACTGAATAGCCACGCGGTATTATAGTGGTACAGGTACATGGGGCGCGTGATGAACGCGAACGGGGCGTAGTTCATCACGTAGCCGACGGCCAGGAAGGCGAGCGCGCCGCGCTGCGGTCCGGCGCGCACGCGGCCGAGCGCGAGCGCCGCGGCGAAGAGCGCCAACACCCCGAGGATGCCGTACCAGAGCACCGGATTGCCGAGCAGCTCGATGTGGCGCGCGTCGCCGTTGGTGTCGCCCACGCCCACCCAGAACTGGATGCGGTGCTTGGCAATGGGCCACGTGTACCACGGCGAGGCGGCCGGCTGGGCGACCGTGGCGATCTCGCGGTGGACCCGCAGCATGACGCCATGCAGTTCCACGACCTCCGAGACGAAGGACAGCCTCGCATCGGCGCGGAACGCGGGGTTGCCGTGGCGCGTCGCGGCAAACGCCGGCGACATCATGCGCACACCGATGCCGTCGTTGGGCAGGAGGGCAAAGTGCACCGCGAACGACCCGAGGTAGACGGCCACCGGGAGCGCGGCGAGCAGCGCGCCTTCGGCCACGGTGCGGCGAAGCGACACGCGCGCGCCGCGGCGCCAGGCGTCAAGGAGCCAGGTAAGGCCAATCAGGCCGAGGGCCGAGAGTCCCGTCCACTTGGTGGCCGCGGCGGCGCCGGCCAGCACGGCGCTCCCGGCCAGCCAGCCCCAACGCGCCACGCCGTCACTTCGCCGCGCGGCAAGAAACAACGTCACGGAGGCGAGGCCGAACCAGAGCAGCACCATGTCCATCAGGACGAAGCGCGACTGCACCAGCAGCCCGTTGTCGAGCAGCGCCAGCGCGGCGCCAAGCAGCGCGACTTTGCGCGAGGCGCCGAGTTCACGCAGGAACCACCAGAACGTCGGGATGAGCAACGCTCCGGCGAGGGCCGGCACGAGACGCAGTTGCGGCGCGCTGGCCGCATTGGTAAACGCCGCCGCGGGCACGCCGGCGATCCAGGCCGCCAACGCGAACAGCAACTTGCCGAGCGGCGGGTGCACGTCGACGTAGTAGGAGCCGCTGAAGTAGCGCGAGGCGAATTCCTCGAAGTGCACTTCGTCCCAGACGCGAGCGCCCGGCGAGAACAGGCGCCAGGATCGGGTGAGCAGGGCGAGGGCGCTGAGCACCCAGAGTTCCGGTGGAGCGGTTCGCCATGAGCGGTCGACGGTCATGGAGAAAGAATAGCGCGCGCGGCGGTTGGTGTCACCGCACGGTGCGCCGCTACAAGACCACGACACCGCCTTCTGTCACGACGAGTCCCTTGACAACCGTGCTGTGTAGAGTGAAAAGCGCCTGAAGCCGCTTGCGGAATGGGGTGCGGCTGTCCGCCGTCTTGATGTCGCACCCGCGGAGGGTTCGTACTGCGCCTCCCCCACTTTCCCATCGAAAACGATCGTTACGGAGCCGCGTTCGTACCCGCCCTCTTTTCCACGCACTCACTGAAACGGTCGCAATCGCTCCGTCGGCATCGCCCGCAACGGCGCTTTGAGAACGACCCGATGCGACGCCGACGCAACAGAGGATGCCGCCGTCACCCGTCGGGCGGAGACCAGTCGCAGCCCCGCCGACTGCGCGCGGAAGGCATACGTCCGAAGCCGTTCGGGAAGCACACAGATCTGGAACGGCACGCTAAGAAGCAGGATGATCCCGGAAAGCCAGATCACCGGCGGGTGAAAGAACTCGGGCTGCAGCCTGTGTCCGATGCCCGTGGCAATCAGCGTGACGCCGGCCAAGGCTGAACCGCCCACCGACAGCATCTTCCACAGCGGCATCCGCGGCGCATACACGGCCAGGTGCTCGTCTTCCTCAACCTCCGGCAGTTCGAGAACCGGGAACGTCTTGATCAGTATCAGCAGGAGCAACCCAAAGAGGAAGAAGCTTCCAATCACGATGCACCATTCGGCGAGCGCCGGAGTATAGGGCGCCACATTCCAGGGAAGCAGCGGGTGGTAGAAGGTCGGCACCACGACCACGGTCCGAATCGTCCAGAGGCCGGCGTTGATCAGGAACGCCGCGACCACCGTCAACGGGATGCTGACGATCTTCGTGTTGACGCCCTGGATGAACAGGAGGGCGAAGGGCAACAGCATGCCGCCCACCATCGCCGACCACGTGACGACAGCGAACCGGCCGAACAACACGTCCTGGAAGACGACCCGTTCGCCGGCTGGCGACGCGTAAGTGCCCGTCAGGTACTCGCTGAACAGGAAGTACATGTAGAGCAGCGTCACGAATCCGAGGAAGATGCCCAGTCCCTTGAAGATTCTCGGCGCGAAGAACCGCTCCCAGTGCATCGTCTTCCGCAGCACGGCCAGCACCACGAGCACCGTGGAGAACCCCGACACGATCGCACCGAGCACGAAGTAGGGCGCCTGGAACGGATTGTACCATCCGGGCCGTCCGGGCTGCAGGCCGAAGATGTACCCGTACACTGAATGGACCGACACCATGATCGGCAGGATGACCACCGCCAGCCACCAGACGACCCGGCCGTGTCTCGCCCGCGACGCCGCGGTGTCCTGGTACCCAAGGGCCAGCAATCCATAGAACCGTCGTCTCGACGGCACCTTCGTGATGCACAGCCACAAGTCGCGCCGCATGGCAAGGTACAGGTACACCGAGCTGCCGACGACGTAGGTCGTGATGACCGTGGCCGACCAGACGAACGGCGCGGTGTAGCGGCCGTACCACAGCACGTTCACGATGAAGCGCTCGGGCCGGCCGACGTCCATGCTGATGTTCGTCACGGCCGTGGTGATCGCCGCGAGCGTAATGAACTCCGCAAGCCGAGCCAGCTGCTGGTAGCGCTTGAGGCGCAGCAACCGGACCACCGCGGAGATCGCGATGCCAACGTGGCTGACGCCGATGAAGTTGACGATGTTGGCGACAATGATGCCCCAGATGGCGCCATGCGATCCCTGGCCGGTTACGGCGTGACCGAAGCGCACCTCGAGCGAGAAACCGTAGAAGAGCGCCGAGGCACCAGTGGCCAGCACGGCGATCGACAGCCAGAACCCGCGTCCCGACAGCGGCAGGTGCCGCAGCAGGTCCCGCAGCAGGTCCCGCTCCTCGTCGCGCGGCAGCGGGATCGACAGAGCTACTCCTGCCATTTCGCTTCCCTCAGATAGATGACCTTCGGGTGCGTGCCCAACTCCTCGAGCAGTCGGAAGGCACGCGGGCTCTCGGCCAGCTGGCTCACTTCGGAGTGCGGATCGTTGAGGTCGCCGAAGACGATGGCGTCGGCCGGACATGTTTCCGCGCACGCCGGCAGCCTCCGCACATCGTCATCGGTCAACGTCCTGCCTTCGGCACGAACCCGGACCTGGGCGGAGCGGAGCCGGTGATGGCAGAACAGACATTTCTCGATCACCCCATGCGGCCGCACGGAGACGTCGGGGTTGAGCTGCTCGCGCAGTGCGTCCGGCCACTCTGGTTCCGACCAGTTGAAGTAGCGCCGCGTGTACGGGCAGGACGCTTCGCAGAGGCGGCACCCGATGCAGCGATTGGGAATCTGCTGGACAATGCCGTCCTCGCTTTGCGACGTGGCCCCCACCGGGCATACCTTGACGCAGGGCGGGTTCTCGCAATGATTGCACGGCGTGGGCAGGAATTGCGCTCGAAGGTCTGGATACGAACCTTCGGAGATCGTCAGCAGGTTCATCCAGAAGATGGCCCGCCCCTTCTCGGTGTTGACCGGGCCGGCCACAGGAACATTGTTCTCGGCGCGACACGCCACGGCGCAGGACTGGCAGCCGGTGCATCGATCGAGATCGATCGCCATGCCCCACTTGTGGCGGACGGGTCGCGCTTCCGATTCGCTTGCCAGGACGCGCTCCGACGAGAGACCGACGGCGACGGCCGCACGGGTGAGTTCACCGAGAAATCCGCGGCGGCTGGGTGTCATGCCGCTCACGCTTCCTTCCGCACGCGAACCCGCGTCGCCTGGTGCGCCAGTATGCCGGCCAGCGGATCGCTGAGCGCGACAAGGACGCCATGGCCGCCCGTGCCGGCATCGCCGGGAGTCGGTGGCCACGGACCGTGCCCGAGTGGCAGGCCGATGGTTCCAACCGCCGTCTCCGGATGTACGAGTACTCGAACTCGCCGCTGGCCGGCCGGCGACTCGATCCAAATCGAATCGCCCTCATGCACGCCGAGTCGCATCGCATCGCCCGGATTGACTTCAACGACCTCGGCCCACGCGGACAGTCCCGAAGCGGGCAGCTCACGGAGCCATGGCAGGTGCCGGAAACCGCCTTCCGCGTAGTTGATTCCGCGATGTGGATCGAGCACGAACGGGTAGACGCCGGGATCTCCCGCGAACTGCGCAGGTTCCCAGTGCGGAAGGCAGAGGTCATCGCCTCGGGTCAGCACGCCGCGGCTCGCGAGGTGCGCGTCGAGCGCCGGCGTGGTCGGAAAATGCGTGGCCAGCCGCGACGCGATCGTCTGCGAGTAGAACTCGAACCGGCGGGAGGGCGTCGCAAACGCTTCGCCCCAGCGCTCGAATTCCTGATCGCCGGACCAGACGCCGGTCTTCGTCAGACGCTCGGTCAGACCGGGCTTCCCCGTTTCGTTGGCCTTGATCAGCTCAGCGAGGGCTGCCTGATAATCGGGCCACGGGAATGCACCCGAGACGGCAGGGCCCAGCGCGTGCGCAAGACGCACCACGACGTCGCCGGTCGCCAACGTGTCGTGCCGCGGCGGCACGACCGGCTGGCGGAGTCCGACGATCGGCTGGCCGGAACTGGGAGCCGGCTCCACGATCTCGCGGCGCTCAAGGTAGGTGTGATCGGGTAGAACGAGGTCGGCCCACAGCGTCGACTCGTCCGGCAATGGTGAACAGCTGACGACCAGCGGCACCTTCTGGAGCGCCTGCGCCCAGCGCGTGCCTTCCGGTTTCGAGAAGACCGGATTCGAGCGATAGAGGATGAGCGCGTGCACGGGATACGGACGCTCGCCGAGGATCGCGTCCGGGAGCGCCTGAATTGCGCCCTCGCCGAGCGGACAGGCCGCGGTGCCACGGCCGTCGATCGGCTCGGCGGCAAGGCCCCGGCGGGCTATATCGTCGGGCGCGGTGGGACTCCAGGAAGACAGCGCGGGAGGTCGCGCCAGGATGCCGCCGCGCCTTTCGATGCTGCCAAGCAGCGCGTTCAGCGCGTGAATCGCCATCGCCGTGCCAAGGCCGTTGGTGGTGGCGGCGCCGGTGCCGTCATTGAGCGCGATTGCCGGACGGTGCGCGCTCATTTCGCGCGCCAGCCGCTCGATCGTGTCGGCCGGCACTCCGGTGATGCGCGCGGCTTTCTCCGGCGGCCAGTCGTTCAGGACCAGATCGCGGAAGCCGCGATGCGGGGTGCCGCTGCGGTCGCGCCACGGGTCGAATCCGAAGGCGTGATCACGCACGAACTCGGCATCATAGAGCGCCTGTCGAACCAGCACGTGCGCGATGCCGAGCGCGAGAGCGCCGTATGTCGCCGGTTGAATCCGCACCCATTCGTCGGCCTTGGCCGCGGTGACCGAGAATCGTGGCGACGCGTGCACGAACTTCACGCGTCTGCCCGGTTGTCCGCGGCGCATGGCGCTCGTGGCGCGCGCATGGTGAATCGCCTGGCACGACGACTCGAAGAGGTTCGAGCCGAAGTTCAAGACGTACTCGGTGTTCAGCCAGTCATACCCCGGCAATTCCTCCACGCCCTGCATGAACGCCATGGCGCGCAGGCCGCCGCCGTCACTCGTCGACAGATGCCTGACGTGATTCGGGCTGCCGTACGCGATGAGGAACCGCTCCCACAAGCGCGGAACCGGACCGCGCGGTTCGCCGTCGACGACCACCAGTCCCCGCGAATCGCCTGCGGCGCGCATCGTCGCGAGCGCCGTCGCAAGCTGGCTGATCGCCTCGTCCCAGGTAATCTGCGTCCAGCGGCCGGAGCCGCGGGGACCGACGCGGCGAAGCGGTCCTCGAATCCGATCGGGGTGATAGAGAAGCTGCAGCCCCGACTGCCCCTTGGGGCCGACCGCGCCGCTATTGATGGGGTGCTCGCGCATGCCTGCTATCTTGACCGCGCGCCCCTCGTGGACGCGCACAACAATGCCACAGCCGGCCGGACATTGTCCACACGTGGTCGCGATCTGCCGCTCCTCGCCACGATACCAGCCCGCAGGGACTGCGGCGACCGGCGCGGGACCGTCGTACTTCCGGCACGCACCCGCTGCGGCCGCACCGGTCGCGGCCATCGCCTGCAACATCTCACGACGAGAAAGGCGGCGCACGTCTCGCTCCTATCTTATTTGTGACAGCTCAGGCAATCCATCTTGGCGCCCGTCTGCTTGTGGCACGTCAGACAGTCCATCATCGCGAACACGCGCACCACCGAGGGCGTCGACGCCAGCGTGCGCATGTCCTGATGGCACGCGGTGCACGGCATCTTGGCAAACCGGACGTGGGCGGTGTGCGAGAAGTACACGCTCGGCGGCATGGTATTGATGCGAACCCAGGGCACGTCTTCGGTGGTCCGCGTGCCCTTCGGATCGCCCTTCCGTACCAGCACCAGGCGGCCCGTGCCGTCGGGCGCCTCGCGGATCCCGGCTTCATGACAGGCCAGACAGGTCGCGGCGCTCGGGATCAGGGCCTCCGATCCACCCCACGCCCCACGATGGCACGCCACGCATCGCCGGACCTCCTTTTGACTCCGCAGCGCGGCATTCTGGAACTGCACGTGACAACCCGCGCACGGTTTGCGGTCGGGCAGATCGTCATGACATGCGACACAGCGGCCCTCCGCCAACTCCGGCGGCGCGGTGTCCATCGAGAACAGGTCGAGATGCATCTTGATCTTCTCGGTGCGGTGCGCCCCTGACGAGAAGTAGGCCAGATGCTGCTTGTGCGAGAAATCGATCGGCTGGCGCGTCGGCACGTCGATTGTCGGCCGACTGCATCCATCCGCAAGCAGCACCGCGCCCAGGCACGCGCACGTCAGCACTCGCCGCACGGCCACCTCCTACGCGGGATTCCCACGGTCCCTGCCAAGCGCCGCCAGTCCGGCGAGCGAGGCGGGGTTGTTCATCGAGTCCGCCATCGAGGAGGGAACCACCATCAGCGTGGTCTTCTCCTTCATCCCCTCATACAGGAGGTTCATGCTGCGAAGCTGGATGGCGAACGGATTGGCCTCGTACTGTGCCGCGGCCTCGCGGAATTTCGCCGCGATGTCGACCTCGGCACCCGCGAGGATCACGCGCGCGAGCTTCTCGCGCTCGGCCTGGGCCTGCCGCGACATCGCGTCCTCGAGCGCCGGTGGAATCACGACGTCACGAATCTCGACCGAGATGACCGAGATGCCCCAGTCGTGCGTTCGGACTCCGATGAGTTCCTGCAGCGCCACGTCGATCGACTCGCGTCCAACCAGCATCTTCGCGAGATCGGTCTTGCCGATGATGTCGCGCAGTGCCGTCTGCGCCGCCCAGGCCACCGCCTCGCGGTAGTCCTCGACATGCAGCGCCGCCTTCTCGGCGTCCTTCACCGCCCAGAACAGCACGGCGTCCACGTTGACCGGCACCGTATCGGCGGTGAGTGTCTTCTCCGCCGCGAACCCGGTGGCCCTCACGCGTGAGTCGAGCCACATCGTGACGCGGTCGACCAGCGGAATCATCCAGAAGATGCCGGGCCCCTTCAATCCGCTGTACCGTCCGAGCCGCAGAATGACGGCTCGTTCCCATTGGTAGGCGAGCCTCACCGACAACGCCGCATAGGCTGCCGCCCCGCACCCCGCCACGACCGCGATCGCGAGCGTTTGGCCGCTGGCCCCCGACAGCAACGCGACGGCGGCCATCACGGCAGCCACGCCGAAGAACAGCGCGAAACTGAGCACATTCAGGCCGATCTTGTTGCGCCGATCGCCAAAAGCAACCACTTCATCCTGCGCGCCCATAAACTCCTCGCTTTCGATGCCGTTGGATTACCCTGCGCTCTCCGCCGATCGTTCCAGGCGCCGCTGCAATTCGCGCGCCCACAATGCCTGGAACGTCGTGAGGCGATTTCCAATCAGTTCAGAGACCCTTCGCAGCACGACACGTTCGACCTCCGGACTGGCCGCGAACACCTGCAGGAGCTCCGGCCGCGCGAAGGCGATCACCTCCGAGGGCCGAGCGGCCTTTGCCGAGAGCGTGAAGCAGTACGGTGTGACGAGTGCGGACCAGCCGACGGTCTTGCCGGGACCCGCGGATTCGACGGTGATGTCCTTGGTGACGCCGCCGAAACTGACGGGCAGGCACAGGTCGAGCAGCCCACTCGTCACGACACTGACGCTCTGTGCGCTGTCCCCGAGCAGGAACAGGCATTCGCCGGTCCGCAGCGACTGCATGCGGGCAATCGCGGCCAGCCGCTGGACCCCGTCGGCGTTCAACCCATCGAACAGTTCGGCGGCCCTGATCTCGTCGTGCACGTCCGTGCCCTCCTGGTGAACCGGCGATCGACCTGCTGCCCACGGCCGGCGGCGGCTTCACCCGAGATCAGTGGAGTTGGTTGGGTGCGGCCGGATACTGATACAGGGTGCTGAGCGACGGGTGATGGACGAACTGGGTCACGATCGCCTGCTCCTCCCGGATATCGTGCTCGAGCCGACTGGCCAGCGCGTCATTGAACACGATCATCCCCGGCGACCTGGCGGCCATCGGCGGCGCGAAGAAACTCGGCACTGCACCCGGCGTCGCAGCCTGCAGGGTGGCCGCCACCTGTTGGCTCACCTCAGTCTCGCGTGCCGACGCTTGCGCCTTGCGTTGCCGCTCCGTTTCCTGCACTGCGAATGCGAGCGCCAGGACCAACCCGCCGAACATCAAGCTCCCTGCAACCACGATCACGATGGTCGCCATGCCTGTTCACCTCCGCGGGGAGAAGGAGATGACGGCAAGCCGCATGACGAGCGTGGTCGCCATGGCCTGATCACCTCACGCGGGAGTTACGTGCAGGTTCCGTGCCTACGCGTGTCCACCGAGGGTCACTCTGGAGAACGGCAGACATGACGCGGCGAACCTGACGGATCAGACAGGGTCGCCCGGACTCGGCGTGACAGAACTGTCAGGTGCGTGGCTGCATCCGGCGGGCGCCGGGAGCTCACGTGGTCCTTGTGCTGCTCCGGTAGCGTTCGAGAAGCCGGTACAACGTCCGCTCGGATATCCGCAGCGCCTGCGCCGCCATGGCACGGTTCCCGGCCACCTGCTCAAGCACCCACAGGATGTGGCGGTGCTGGATCTGTCGCAGCGAGGGAATCTCGTCGCCGCTGGCGCTCGGCGGCAGGTTGGCTCTCGCCGGCTGCAGTCCGGCAGGAAGGTCTTCGACGCCGATGACCTCGCCGTCGCAGAGCACGACGCATTGCTCGATGACATGAACGAGTTCCCGCACGTTGCCCGGCCAGGCGTACTGCTGCAGACGTTCCACGGCCGCCCGGTCCAGGCGTTTCGAATAGGAGAAACGCTGGTTGAACCGCGCAAGAAAGTGCTCGGCAAGATCGGGAATGTCGTCTGGGCGCGCGCGCAACGGCGGGATCGCCACGGTGAAGGTCGCGAGCCGGTAGTAGAGATCCTCCCGGAAGTGGCCACGCGTTGCCGCCTGGGCAAGGTCGCGATTGGTCGCCGCCACGACTCGCACGTCAACCACCGTCTCGCTGGTGCTGCCGAGTCGGCGAAATCGGCCGGTCTCGAGCACGCGCAGCAGCTTGGCTTGCGATTCGGGGCTGGTGTCGCCGACTTCGTCGAGGAAGATCGTTCCCCCGCTCGCCACCTCGAACAGCCCGTGCTTCAGGCGATGCGCCCCGGTGAAAGCGCCCTTCTCGTGTCCGAACACCTCGCTTTGGAACAGTTCATCGTGGAGCGCCGCGCAATTGACCGTGACAAAGGGTTCGTTGCGCCGCCCACTCTGGGTATGCAGCAAAGTGGCCACCAGTTCCTTGCCAACGCCGGTTTCGCCAAGGATGAGCGTGGTGGAGTCGGTTCGGGCGATTCGAGCGACGGAAGCGATGAGTTTCTGGTTGGCCGCGCTGCGGCCGACGATGTCCACCGTCCTGTCGGGAGGCGTATACCCGTCTTCGAGCACGCGCTGTCGCTTGAGCAGGCCCATGTGCTCGTGAGTCTTCCGGATGGCCAATTCCAGATTCGCGATCGGGCACGGTTTTTCGAGGTAGTTGTGCGCACCCATCTGGATCGCCTTCACCGCCGTATCGATCGTCCCGTGGCCGGTGAGCACGACGATGCCGGTCGGGACGTTGCGTGCCCGAAGGTCCCGGAGCACGTCGAGACCATCCATGTCCTTGAGCCGCAGGTCGAGAAGAATGACGTCCACGTTCGCGCTTGCGGCGGGGTCCAGCGCCTCGCGGCCGGACGCCCGGGTGTCGACGGTGTACCCCCGCCGCGCCAGTTCCTTGCTCATCACGCGCCGGAAGGTGGCATCGTCGTCGATCAGGAGCACACGAATGTCGGCTGCTTGACTGGTCACGGTGCCTCGGCAGCCGAGAAGGGGAACACGATTTCGAGACAGGACCCGGCGTCGACCTTGCTGTCGACCAGGCGCACGTCGCCGTGGAAACGCCGCATGAACGTGCGTGACAGAAACAGGCCGAGGCCGGTTCCGCCCGGCTTCTTCGTCCGAAACGGCTCGAAGAGATGTCGTTGCACCTCTGCCGGGATTCCGCATCCGTTGTCGCGCACCTGCACGCGGATGTCGGCGTCGGCGATGCAACGTACGACGACCCGGCCCCGCTCCTTCGTGCACGATTCGATCGCGTTGACGATCAGATTGAGGACGACATGTTGAACGACCTCGGTGTTGGCCGACACGACGGGGATCGACGCGGCGCCCTCGGCCACGATCTCGACGCCGGCTTCGCGCGCCGTGGGACGGGCGAGCGCGATCACACCGTCGACCACCGCTCGGAGATCGATCGGTTCGGTGGCCGGCGGAATGCCCCGGGCGAACCTCAGGAACTGCTCCGTGGTCGTCCGGCACCTGAGGACCTGCTCGCGAATGACCTGCGCGCTGTCGCGAATCGACTCGATGGTCCCGAATGCAAACTGGCCATCGGCAGCTTCCGGAAGTTGGTCGATGATCGCCTCCGAGCACGTGAGCATCGTGGCCAGTGGTGTGTTCACTTCGTGCGACAGGCCCGACGCCAGGACGCCGAGCGAGGACAGTCGCTCGAACTCGGCCAGGTGTTCCTCCTCACGCACACGGTCCGTGATGTCGCGCCACGCCTCGACCACCTGGCCGACCGCGCCATTCTCGGCGTAGACGGGCGACGCGTACACCTCGTAGACGCGTTCGTCGCCTTCGTCGGACGCCGGTTGACGGTACGTGGTCTGCTCGAGACGGCCGCTGATGAGGCAGCGCGCCGTCGGGCAGTCCGGATCATCGCCGCATGGCAGCGCGTGACCGGTGACGTGACGGCACGACTGACCACGCAGCATTTCAGGATGCACGCCCAACCACTTGGCGATCGGACGGTTGGCGGCAACGACATTGAACTTCTGATCGAGCACGAGCAGGCCGTCATCGAGGCTGTTGAGAACACCGGCCATCTGCTGTTCGCGGTCGCTGATCTCGCCAATCAGTCGCGAGGTGGCCTCGGCCACTGCATTGAAGTCGGCCGCGAGCGATGCGATGACGTCGCTTCCGGACGTGTCGGCCCGCTCGTCCAGCGCGCCGCCGGCGATGGCTCGGGCGGTCCGCCCGAGTCTCGTCAGCCGCGAGAGCACGATCCAGCGGAGGTACCATCCCGTTCCGCCGAGCATGGCGAGCGTGACGAGGGCGATGGCGCCGCCCAGCCAGATCAACTCCCAGCGGAACTGCGCCTTGACCCGGGCCAGCGACACGTCGAGGACGAGCATGCCATTCAGCTTCGTGGCGGGGTCGTGACATTCGTGGCACTCCGGCCCGTTCACGATCGGCTTCACCGATCGCAGGACATCGGTTTCCCCGTCCTTCAGGAGCACCCACCGCTGCCGCATCTGTGCGGTCTCGGCGTGGCACACGAGACAGGTCGGAGCGCTCCGTGACGTCTGGATGCCGACTTCGGCTGGCCGGCTCGAGAGTCTGACGACGCCGTCATGATTGATCACCATCGCGCGAATCACTTCAGGTTCGCGCGCGACGGCCTCCAGGATGGCGGTCATCAGCTTCGGATCCCGATTGATCATCACGTGGCGCAGCGAGACCTCGAGGAGTCGGTTCTCCAGATCGGCCGCGCTCCGCCGCGCGTCGACGGCATGCTTGTACTGCACGCCAAACAGCACGTACAACCCGGCAGCCAAAGGAACGGTCAGGAGGAGGCTCATCCCGATCGCGATTTGCGCAGAGAGCCGATCCACCTTGGGCAGTCGCGGCCGTCTCATGCTTGTCAATACGGCCAAGCAACGGGCAGGTCAAGCTCCGGATCGTCGCCTTGTAAGGTCCGCCCGCCGGCCACCACGTCACGGTCGACTGCGGTTGCGCCAGTCAAGCACTATCGAGAAGGCGATCTCGCTTGAGTCAGGCTCATCGGTGATGGCAGCGCCGCACGCGGTCACCCTCACGCTGGGATTCATCCCGCGTTCTCCCGCGTTCATCACAAATCGATTGCGTCCGAACCAGGAGGCACGACACCGTTCCGGTCCGCAAGGCAACGTGCACGCTAGTCAACGCCACCCGGCGTCTGACACCCCGCCAGCAAGCACCCGTATTGCGATGACATGCACCGCCGCGCCTGACCGCGCGGACTCACGGCCTTGGGGAAGCCACACATGCCGCTGCGCGAATCCATCCGCCTCGCTCTGGATACCATCCGCGCCCAGAAGCTGAAGAGCTTCTTCACGCTGCTCGGTGTCATGATCAGCGTCATGTTCCTGATCACGGTTGTCTCGATCGTGGAAGGCATGAGCCGCTACGTCGAGAATGACTTTGCCAAGAAGCTCATCGGCGTGAATACGTACTACTTCCAGCGGGTGCCGGCGCTCGATCCCAACATGTCCGACGCGTCATACCGCGAATTCCTGCGGCGCCCCCGGATCTTCGCGCCGGAAGCGGAGTTGGTACGCAGTACCATTCCGCCGGGTTCACACGCGGCCATCACCAGCGAGAGCTTCCTCATGGCCGTCGGCGGCTCCGGACGCCCATGGCAGGTGGACGCGGTGGCCACCGAGGCCGACTATTTCCAGATCAAGACGTTCGGCATCACCAACGGGCGGGCATTCACGCAGCAGGAGGTGCGGGCCGGCTCGCGCGTGCTCGTGATCGGTGTCGAAGTGGCCGAGCACTTCTTCCCGGACGTCGATCCCGTAGGCCGCGATCTCCGTCTGCAGGGAACGCCGTATCAGATCATTGGCGTCATCGAGAAGCAGGGATCCATATTCGGATTCTCCATGGACCGGCTGGCCATTGCCCCGTGGACCACGCCGCTCCATCGCGCAATCCGGCCGCGCGGCGACATCGGGTCGCTGCTGGTGCAGGCGCCGTCGCCCGGCCAGGTCGAGGAGGGCATCGAGGCCGCACGCGAGGTGCTGCGGGGCGTGCGACACCTGCCGCCGGGCAAGCCCGACAACTTCGCGCTCGAGACACAGGACGCGGCCATGCAGTTCTTCTGGGAACTGGAGATCACCATGATCGCCATTGGCACGGCGCTGCCGGCCATCGGACTGTTCGTCGGCGCGCTCGTGATCATGAACATCATGCTGGTGGCGGTGGCCGAGCGCACACGGGAGATCGGCATCCGCAAGGCGCTGGGAGCAACGCGACGCAACATCCTGTCACAGTTCCTCGTCGAGGCCACCACGCTGTCGGTGCTCGGCGCGGCCATCGGCATTGGCCTGGGCCTTGCCGCGGCCAAGGCGATCGCGGCCTTCACGCCGCTCCCGGCGGCGGTCGCCGTCTGGTCCATCTTCGCCGCGCTCGCGATGGGCGCCGGCGTCGGCATCGCGGCCGGCGTCTACCCCGCCAGCCGAGCCGCACGGCTCGACCCCATCGAAGCCCTGCGACAGGAGTAACCGATGCGCTTCTGGGATCACGTCAAGATGTCACTGGAAGGCGTGGGGATTGCCTTCGACGCGCTCCGCGCCAACAAGGTGCGCGCCGCGCTCACCATTTCGGGTGTGGCCGTGGGCGTGTTCGTCGTGGTGGCCATGGGCACGACGATCCACGGCATCCGGCAGGGTTTTCAGCAGGACCTCGACGAATTCGGTGCGACCACGTTCATGGTGCGCCGACGCAGCCTCGACTACAGGGGGTGCGACGGAACCGATCCGTCCTGCGTCGAGCGGCGGAATCCGCTCATCACGATCGAGGACTGGAAGGCCGTGCGCGAGCTTCCCGAGGTCGGCTACGCAATGGGATGGCTGGTCGTCCGGCAGGAGATGACGTTCCGCAATCGCACGCTGAAGAGCGTGGCCGTTGATGCGCAGAGCACTGAGTGGATGCAGACCGACGTCGCCGATATTTGGCCGGGTCGCTCGTTCTCCGAGGCTGAACACGATGCGGCCTCCCCGGTGATCGTGGTCAACGACTCGCTGAAGAGCCAGTTGTTCGGCGACAGTGATCCGATCGGGAGGGAGATCATGGTCGGGTCGGTGCAGTTCACCGTGATCGGCGTCTACCACACCAGGGCCGGCATCCTGAAGACGCTGGATGGCCGCGGCCCCGACAAGCCGCGCGCGGTGGCGCCGCTGATGACGGCGTGGCGGCGACTGCCGGTCTTCCGCAGCGTTGACATCCTGGTGCGACCGCGTGACGGCGTCTCGCGCGACGTCACCATGGACGCCGTGACCGCGCTCCTGCGCGCGCGCCGCGGCCTGCACCCGCGTCAGCCGAACACCTTCGGGCTGGTCGGCATGGAGCGCCTGCTCGACTCTTTCAACAAGATGTTCGGTGTCATCTTCATTGTCGGCCTTGCGTTGTCGGCGGTGGCGCTGCTGGTGGGTGGCGTGGGCGTGATCGCCATCATGATGATCTCGGTGACCGAGCGTACCCGGGAGATCGGCGTGCGCAAGGCGCTGGGCGCGACGCGCGGCACGATCCTGTGGCAGTTTCTCGTGGAAGCGGCCGCGCTCACGGGCCTCGGTTCGATCATTGGACTTGCCCTCGGCGCGCTCCTCGCCGAGTTCGTGAGCGCGAAGTTCCCGCAGATTCCCGCATCGGTACCGCTGGCCAGCGTGGTGGCGGCCCTCGCGGCGGCGACCTTCACCGGCATCGCCTTCGGCATGCTGCCGGCACTTCGAGCCTCGCGGCTCGACCCGGTGGACGCGCTGCGGTACGAGTAGCGCCGCGAGCAACCGATTCTTTGATCCGTCTCGAAGTTCATGACACGCTCACGATGGGATTCAGCCCGCATTATCCCGCGTTCATCACAAATCGATTGCGTCGGGACCCAGAAACGCCGCACCGTTCCATCTCACAAGACAACGTCGGAACACATATGGAATCAACCGAAACGTTCGGCAAGCATCAGGGGAGGCACCACAGATGAATGTTCGTAGCACGATAGCATTGGCGGGTGCAGTTGTGTTGAGCGCCTGCGTCAGCACCAACGCCGCCCGCCTCGGAACCGCCATGGTTCGTCCCGTAGTCGACCCAGAAATGGTCGCGGTCTACCGGACGGCGTCGCAGGTCCCCCGCCAGTACGACGAAGTTGCTTTGCTCAACTCCACGGGCATGTCCGGCTGGACAAACGAAGCGGGCATGCTGAAGAGCATGCGCAGGGAAGCCGGGAGATCTGGAGCGAATGCCGTAGTGCTGGACGCCATCATCGAACCGAATGCGGCCACGAAGGTCGTCGCGGCCCTGATTGGCGTGGGGGCGGAGAGGAAGGGAAAGGCCCTCGCGATCTACGTCCATCCAGCGGACAAGGCGCCGTAAAGGTTGCACACAAATCCGTGCTGTGCCGCCACGCAGCCCTCGCTGCCAGTCGGCCGATTCGTAAGGCAACGTGCGCTCGTCAACGCCACCCGGCGTCTGACACCCCACCAGTTAGCACCTGACCTGCAATGACTCGAAACACCGCGCTGGAACGCGCGGACTTACCGCAGTGGGGAAGCCACACGTGCCGCTCTACCTCGTAGCTTTGCTGGCGTTGCAGCAGAATGGTCCATCCGTCGCGAACGCCGCGCACGCCGCGGACGCCCGCAGTCGCGTACCCCCCGTTGCCAACGCAGTACGCGCCACGGCTGGCGCCCCGCGAATCGACGGACGGCTCGACGATCTCGTCTGGTCGCAGGCACAGCCCGTCACGCAGTTCACGCAGCGGGCACCGCGCGACGGCGCGGCTTCGAGCGAACGCACGGAGATTCGCGTCGCGTACGATGACGACGCGCTGTACATCGGCGCCCGGATGTTCGACGCCGAGCCCTTCGGCATCGCCGCACACCTCGGCCGGCGAGACAATATTGCGTCTTCGGACTATCTCCAGGTGGATATCGATTCGTACCACGATCACCTCACGAGCTTCATGTTCGCGGTGAACCCTGTGGGCGTGAAGTCCGACGCCACGGCCACCAACGACTTCGGGTGGGGCGATTACGGGTGGGATCCGGTCTGGGACGTGGCGACTCGGCGCGACTCGCTGGGCTGGACCGCGGAGTTCCGGATTCCGTTCTCGCAGCTTCGTTTCCCCAACACGCCCTCCCAAGAATGGGGGGTGAACTTCTCCCGCTACATCCAGCGCAGAGGCGAGTCGGACCTGTGGGCGTACGCGCCGCAAACCACCGCGGGCTGGGCCTCGATATTCGGTCATCTCACGGGGGTCGAGAAGATCCCGCAACCGCGGCGTCTCGAGGTCATGCCCTACGTCGCGGGCATGGACGAACGCCTCAAATCGGGGAGCGCCGCCAATCCGTTCAACGACGGCTCCCGCGAAACCGGGCGCGTCGGGCTCGACCTCAAGTACGGCCTGACCTCAAACCTGACGCTCAACGCCACCGTCAACCCCGACTTCGGTCAGGTGGATGCCGATCCGGCCGTGGTGAACCTCACTGCCTACGAAACTTTCTTCGAGGAGCGCCGCCCGTTCTTCGTCGAGGGCAGCGGCATCTTCAGCTTGGTGTCGCCGGGGAACATCCCGGTCAGCGGGCCGCAGATGCTCTACTCGCGCCGTATCGGCCGCGCGCCGCAGGGATCGCCCGTGTACCGGGGCAGCGGAAGCTTCACCGACCTGCCGCAGAGCACGACCATTCTCGGCGCGACCAAGCTCTCGGGCCGCCTGGCCGGCGGCTGGTCACTCGGCCTGCTCGAGGCAGTCACCGACCGCGAATTCGCCGCCGTCGATTCCACCGGGGTGCGTTTCCGCGACGAGGTGGAGCCGACGACGAACTACGCCGTGGTGCGCGCCATGCGCGACTTCGGCAAGACAAAGGCGGGGAACAGCAACACGCTGGGCTTCATGGGCACTGCCGTCAATCGCCGCATCGGCAATGCGCGCCTCGACTTCCTGCGCACCGGCGCGTACGCGGGCGGTGTGGACTTTAGCCATCGCTTTGCCGCCAGCCGCTACATCGCGTACGGTGCCCTGACCTATTCCCGCATCGAGGGAGATACGCTCGCGATCCAGGGCGCGCAGCGCTCCAGCGCACGGTACTACCAGCGCCCCGATGCCGACTACGTGGAGTACGACGCAGGCAGGACTGCGCTCACGGGCTGGAACGGAGCGTTGGGCTTCAGCAAGGAACAGGGACGTACGATCTGGGCGGCAGGAGCTACTGCTACGTCACCCGGGTTCGAGATCAATGACGTCGGATACATGTCCCGCGCCGACCGCGCCTCCGTGGCGGGCAAGGCGACACGGCGATGGACACAGCCCGGCCGCCTGTTCCGCTCTGCCGGCCTGTCGGGCACCGCGGCCACCGGCTGGAACTTTGGCGGCGACCGCATATCGACCAACGCCTCCATCTTTGCCAACGGACAGTTCGTCAACTTCTGGAGCTTCCAGGGCGGCTTCACGGCCGCACCGCGTGTCCTGAGCGACGGACTCACCCGTGGAGGCCCGGTCGGCATGACGCTCGCGCAGACGAGCGGAAACCTCTCCGTCAGTTCCGACAACCGGAAGCCACTTCGCGTAAGCTTCGGCGTGAATGCCGGACGCACGGAGATGGGTGGCGGGAGCGGAGGATTCTCGTTCGGGGTCATATGGCGCCCCAGCTCGACCCTGCATCTGTCGCTGTCGCCCAGCTACTACACCTCGCGCGGTCCCGTGCAGTACGTCGGATCGCGGACCGATGCGACCGCGGTGGCCACCTATGGCAACCGCTACCTCTTTGCGCAGATCGACCAGCGGACGCTCGACCTCACCACGCGACTCAACGTCACGGTGACGCCGACGCTGTCGTTGCAGCTCTATGCGCAGCCGTTCATCGCCACGGGGGACTACCGGCGCTTCAAGGAACTGCGCGCGCCGCGCACCGTCGACTACCTGATCTACGGCGAGACGCCGGGATCGGTGCAGCACGACAGCACGGATGCGCAGGGACACCTGGTCGGGCACACGGTCGATCCGGACGGCGCGGGCCCGCGGCCGAGCATGTGGATCGCCAATCCCGACTTCTCGTCGCGTTCGCTGCGTGGCAACGGCGTGCTGCGCTGGGAGTACCGGCCCGGCTCGACGCTCTATCTCGTGTGGACCCAGAACTGCTCAGCGTATAGAAGCGACGCCACGTTCAATGCCTCGCAGGACGTGCGGCAACTGTGTCAGGGCCGGAGCAACAACGTGTTCGCGGTGAAGGCAAACTACTGGTTCAGCTGGTAGCGCCCGGTGGACTCTGACCGCCGGCGATCCGTCCCGAAGTTCACGACACGCTCACACGGGATTCAGCCCGCATTTCCCCGCGTTCATCACAAATCGATTGCGCCCAGACCAAAGGGCACCGCACCGTTCCGGTTCGCACTGCTCGACGCCCTCGCCCCGAAAGTTCGCATCATCCGCGACGGCAACGTGTTCACCTTCACACCCCGTTGACGATGTTTGTTCGATCCCTGACCTTCACGTTCGCCGCACTGCTCATCTCGTCCGCCGTTCCTGCGCAGAAGAACTCGGCGCCAGTGACGCCCCCCGACAGTGCAAGTCCGGCACAGCAGCAGGATCTCTGGCGCCTCAGCGGATTCGTGCGTAGCGCGGCGAGCGGCGAGGTGATCCGCCACGCGCAGCTTGCGGTGGACGGCCTCGTGCGCCGCGAGACGAACGTGGAGGGCTTCTTCTCGCTCTCGCTCGCGGCTGGGGTACACCGGCTCCGCGTCCGTGGCATTGGCTTCGCGCCGGTGGACACGACGGTCGACCTAGCGGCGGACGCGGTGCGCGACTTTTCGCTCGCGATCCAACAGTATCGACTCGCCACGGTCGCTGTGAAGGCGACCTCAGTCGACCGGCCCGACCTCGACCCGTTCACACCCGACATGAGCGTGGTGCGTCTCGACCTCAAGGCAGTGAAGATGGCCCCGCTCATGCTGGGCGAATCCGATCCCATCCGCTCGCTCGCACTCCTCCCGGGTGTCTCGCTCTCGAGCGATGCCTCCACGGCGTTCAGCGTGCGAGGTGGCCAGGCCGACCAAAATCTCATTCTCCTCGACGAGTCGACGATCTATAACCCCTCGCACGTCCTCGGCATCCTCTCGACGTTCAACACCGACGCCGTGGACGACGTGACGCTCTACAAGGGGGCGATCCCGTCGAAGTTCGGCGGACGCCTTGCCTCGGTGGTCGATGTGCGTCAGCGCGAGGGGAATGCCATCGCCTTCCATGGCGCGGCGAGCATCGGCCTGCTGGCGAGCCGTCTCCTGCTCGAAGGGCCGCTGCCGGCCAAGCACGGCTCCTACATGATCGCCGCACGCCGTTCGTACGCCGACGTATTCCTGGGGCTTGCCAAAGACACCGCGGTACGGAACAACACGGTGTACTTCTACGACCTGAACGCCAAGGGCAATGTGCGCATCGGCGCCACAGGAATGCTCATGGCGTCCGGCTACCTGGGGCGCGACCAGTTCACCATTCCCGGCCTGTTCGGCGCGGGCTGGGGCAACAAGGCCGCGACGCTGCGATGGAACCAGGCCTTCGGTGGCCGGCTCTTCTCCAAGGTCACCTCGGCATGGGCCGACTACTCGTACCGCCTCGCTTTCGCGATCGTGACACGCGACTCGCTGCGGTGGACAGCCGGCATCAGCAGCAACGACTTCAAGATCGACGAACAGTTGCACCTCAAGCGCGCCGGCGTGCTGGAGTTTGGCGCGCAGCTCACGGCGCAGGAATTCCGCCCCGGCACCATCATGCCCACCGGGGCGCAGTCGCTGATCCAGGGGCGCGTGGGCGAATCGCGGTTCGCGAGGACCTCAGCGTTGTACCTCGGGCATGAGGTAGACCTCGGTTCGCGCGTGTCGGTGCGCTACGGTGCGCGCTACGCCGGGTTCCAGCGTCTCGGCCGAGCGACCATCCTGAAGTACGCCAACGACGCACCGATCGTCTACAACGACGCGCTCGGCCGCTACGACACAGGGCTGGTGGTGGACAGCACGATTTATGCGCGCGGGCGCAGCATCCGCACTTATGGCGGTCTCGAGCCCCGGTTCTCGGCGCGCGTGCTGCTCGACCAGCGAACGAGCGTGAAGCTGAGCTATTCCCGCACGCAGCAGTTCCTGCAACTCGTCACCAACACCAACTCGCCTGCGCCCTTCGACGTGTGGGAGCCCGCCGGCGCCTTCATCCGTCCGCAGGTCGGCGACCAGGTGGCGGCGGGCGTCAGCGCCACGCGCGGGGCGTACGAAATGAGCGCCGAAGTCTACGTGCGCAAGGCGACCGACCTCGTGGACTACGTCGATGGCGCCGAAGTCGTCTTCAACCGGCACCTCGAGACGATCCTCGTGCAGGGCGAAGGACGCGCCGTGGGACTCGAACTCCTCGCGCGTCGCATGACCGGCCGACTCACCGGCTGGGCGAGCTATACGCTCGGCAAGGCGGAGCAGCGCTTCCCGGCGCCGCGGAACGCCGGCGCTGCACCGGGCGGTGGGATCAACGGGGGACGCTGGTACCTGAGCCCGTTCGACAAGCGACACAATCTCTCGATTGTCGCCGTTTACCAGCTCAAGCCCAAATGGACCATGGGATCGACCTTCGCCCTGGCCAGCGGGCTTCCCATCACGCTCCCGGTTTCACGCTATCAGGTAGACGGATTGTTGCTCACGGAGTTCGGCGAACGCAACTCCAGTCGTCTGCCACTCTATCACCGGCTCGACATCAGTTTCACCCGCGCCCTGAAGAACGGGGAACTGCAGTTCGGCGTGCTGAACGCATACAACCACTTCAATGCGCAGGCGCTGCATGTGCGACAGCAGGACACGAATCCGCTCGTGACGGAAGCCGTGCAGACCTCCGTGTTCGGCGTCGTGCCGAGCATCAGCTACACCTTCCGGTTCTAAGACGATGATCAGGACAGTCCAGACGATGCTCGCGATGGCACCGTTGTTCCTCGCTCTCACCGCGTGCGAGCGCGTGGTGGGGATCACCATCCCCGAGGGGCCAACGAGGCTCGTGGTCGAAGCGCGGCTCGAACTCGTGCGCGGCGCAGCCGCAAGCACACCGCCGGGAACGCAGACCGTACGGTTGACTACCACCGATGCGTTCTTCGCGAACCGCGCCGCGCCGCCTGCTCGCGGCGCGAGCGTCCAGGTGGTCGATGCACTTGGCACCCTGACCCGTTTCACCGAGTCCGCCGCCGAGCCCGGCGTATTCACCACGTCGGCGCTCACGCCGGTTCTCGGGCGGCGATACGTGCTACGCATCGTCTGGCAGGGAGACACCTACGAGGCGAGTGAAACGGTCCGCCCCGTGGCCCCGATCGATTCACTCTGGTTCGGGCCCCGGTTGAGCAGCCAAGGCCCATCGACCGGTCTGCGCGCCACCATTGCCTTCACCGATCCGCCCGCCATGACGGACTTCTACCTCTGGGATCAGTTCGTGGACGGGCAGCGTTCCATGGCGCCGAATCCCTGGAACCCCCGCGCCACGTCTTCGGACGAACTGATGAACGGCCAGGAGTGGCGCGCCGCCCAGCCGTACGCGGCGAACGTTGTTACCTCCGGACAGCAGGTGCTGGTGCGCCAGATGGCGATCTCCGAACCGGGCTATCTGTACTTCACGACGGTGAATTACCAGACGACCAACAACGGTTCGCCGTTCGGTGCTCCGCCGGCGAGCCTGCGCGGAAACATCGCGAACCTCACCATGCCGTCGAATCGGGCGCTGGGGTTCTTCCTCGCCGGTCAGGTGTCGGAGGCGCGGCGCATCGTTCCCTGAATACGGCCAACGACCGTCGTGGCACTGAAACCGCCGACGGCGGCCAAGGCGGTTATTCAAGACGAGTTCCCTGGCTACCGGTAAGGACAAGCCGCCCGAAGTCCTGCGTCTCGCCGAGGTGGACAAGCCAGTTCCCCGGGACAATGAAGTGCTGATACGCGTGCACGCGACCACCGTATCAGCGCTGGACTTCCGATGCCGGAGCTTCACGGTGCCGCTCTCGTTCTGGATCCCCGCCCGCCTGGCCCTCGGCATACGGCAACCCAGACGGACGATTCTCGGTGCCGAGTACGCGTGCCTTCCCGAAACCGGCGTGATTGCCGTGATGCCGACCAACATGACCTACGAAGAAGCCGCTGCCGTCCCCGTCGGAGCCCGCGCGGCCTTCCATTTTCTCAGGGACCCGGCGCTCACGCCGCCATTACATCCCTGGACTGGCACACCATCATGAACAAGAACTTTCTTGCATCGGGTCTGTTGACGACTGTAGTCAACCTGCTCCTCAATGCTGCTGCGTACCTGTTCTTCCTGAAGGACTTCTATCACGAGCATCCTGCCGTATCGGAAGACTTCATGAGGCAACTGCACCGGCCACCTGACCAACTGATAGGATGGGCCATGGTTGTTACCTCCTTGGCAATGGGCTTTCTGATAACGACGGTCATTCGATGGTCCGGCGCGACCACCTCTATTTCTGGTCTGAAGAACGGATTCATCCTTGGCATTCTCTTCTGGGGCTCTGTGAACTTCGGACTCTATGCCTCATCCAACTTCTTCTCTCAAGCAACCGTATTTGTTGATTACGCCTGCAGTGTAACGGCAATGACCATTTCGGGAGCGGTTGCAGCCTGGATGTTGGGCAGAGTGGGTCCCCGCAAGGCCGGGTACGCGGTGAGGAGTCCGGCATAGCGACCGTCAGCTCGGACGCTTGTCCTGCAGCACCATGACGAGTGAGGCCGAGTAGCACCCAAGCACCAGTATGAACGCGAGAAGCATGCCGTACTGAAGGGCCGGGTTCATCGACCCTTGCGGATAGACCAGCTGCATCACGACCCTCGCGGCCCATAGCGCGCACGTCGCACACAGAACGATCAGGACGGAATACCGGTTGGCGTTCTGCCCATACACCATGAGCAGATTCATCAGCCCGAACAGCACGAGCGACAGCGAGAAGAAGACGTTGATTGCCCGTACCGCCAGGACCAGCTCGGGGGCGGATCGGTCGATGTAGGAGTACCAGTTCCATATCCTCGGCACGAAGAAATGCCAGATGCCGAAGCCGATCGATGCGACACTTCCAAGCGTCATCAGGATCTTCGTGAGCAGCGCGTCCAATTCAAGTCCCCCAAAGTGTCTCGAGCCGGCCCGTCTGGCGTCTCTCGACGCCGCACCTGCAGCTCCACCAATGCATGGTCAGGATGCACGGAATACGCTCAGCACGCAACTGTTCCCCAAGGCCCAGGATGGTCGATGGCTCGCGAGGTGATCGACGAGGATGGTGCGCTTCACTCCTCCTCCTCCTCGGTCCTGTTCACGTTCCCAGTGATCTGGCAACGCATGCGCACAGTATGGCGCCTTCTCCATTTCGGGCAACACACGGCATTGGCGCTGCCAATTCCGTCGCCTCGCACACCGCGTTCATCCCGCCTTCTCCGCCGTTGATCACATTTTCATTGCGAGCCGCTCGCCGGTACCGCTCCATTCCGATTGCAGGGCACAGTGCCCCGTTGACGCGATTTCAACCGCAATCCGATGGAGTTCGCAATGGATGGTATTGCTCGAGGTGCAGTCCGACGCGCGCTGCGTACCGCGGTTGTGCTGCTGGCCGTTCCGTTCGCCGCACTGCGCGCCCAGAACGGCATCGTGGCCGGTAAGGTCGTCGACCGGGCAACACAGCAGCCGCTCACGGAGGCTCGCATCGTCATTTCCGGTACGACGCTCGAGACGCGCACCAACGATGCCGGTGAGTACCGTTTCATGAGTGTGAGGGCCGGGCGCGTCGTGGTCGGCGTGTACCGCATCGGCTACAAGGCCATGGCCGACACGGTCGCCATCACGTCGGGCCAGACGACGAACCTCGTCTTCCAGATGACGGCGTCCATGGTGACGCTGTCGGAACTCGTCGTGACCGGCACCGCCGGGAATCTCGAACGCAAGGCGCAGCCCGCGCTCGTGGCGTCCGTGGCGGCGTCGAGCATCGTCGCCAACGCCCCCGTCAATTCGGTGGGGAGCCTCCTTCAATCGCGCGTTCCCGGCGTCGCGCTCACCACGCAGTCGGGCACAACGGGCACCGGCACGACGATCCGCATTCGCGGCGCGTCGTCGATCAATCTCTCCAACCAGCCGCTGCTCTTCATCGACGGCATCCGCATCTTCGAGGGCCAGCTCGCGAGCGGCCAGTCGGGCCAGGTCTACGACCGCATGAACGACCTGAGCCCCGATGAAATCGAGAGCATCGAGGTCGTGAAGGGGCCCGCCGCTGCCACGCTGTACGGAGCGGACGCTAGCGCGGGCGTGATCCAGATTATCACCAAGAAGGGGCACGCGGGCTCCGGGAGCGCCGGCTTCCGCCAGGCGGTGCACGTCGAGACTGGGGCGTCAGACATTGGCTGGACGCCGCCCGACAACTACGGCCTCTGCACGACGGCGCTCGTCGCGACATCCAGCACGAACCCGCTGTGTCGTGGGCAAGCGGTGGGCGCTCTCGTCCATGACAACCCATTGAGGCGAGTCGGCGCCTTCCGCACCGGCACCGATCGCGTCTTGGGCTGGAATGGGCGCGGCGGCGGCCAAAACTACGGGTACAACCTGTCGTACAGCGAGAGCCGCACGCTCGGCGTCCTGCCGAATAACGACTACACGCGCTACAACGTGCGAACGAACTTCACCTACGTGCCGACCGACAAGCTGACGGTCGACGCCGGTGTCGGCTTCATCCAGAGCGAGACGCAGTTGCCGGACAATGACAACAACGTCTTCGGCTGGCTCGGCGGCAGCATGCTCGGCAGCCCACTCACCCGCAGCGACGCCGCGGCCCCGTCCAACGATGGCTGGTACGGGTTCAACCGGCACTACAACGCCATCAACTCCATCACGCGCACGCTGCGCACGCACCGCGTGACGACGAACCTCACGTCGACGTACCTGCCCGTGTCGTGGTTCACCAACAAGGCCACGCTCGGCATGGACTTCATTGGGGACGAACAACGCCTCTTCTACCCCAAGAACGACAGCACGTGGTACGGTGGCCTGACGGACGGCGGCAGCATGAATCAGACGTTCCGCTATGGCGAACGCTACACGTTCGACTATCTCGGCAACGTGCGGCGGGCGTTCGGCCCGCAGTGGGAGACGAACCTCTCGTTCGGGCTCCAGGTGATTTCGACGCGCAACGCCATGACGAACGCCACCGGCATCGGCTTCGTCACAAACGCCAACAACTCGGTCAACGCCGCAGCGACGACCACCGGCGGGGGGGCCTTCACCGAACAACGCCAGTTCGGATACCTCACCCAACTGCAGATTGGCCACTCGAACAAGCGCTTCCTGCAGGTCGGCGTGCGCATCGACAAGAACTCGTCGTTCGGCGAACAGGCCCCGGCCTTCGTGCTGCCCAAGATCGGCGGCAGCTGGGCGATCTCCGAGGAACGGTTCTTCGAGGACTACACGCGGTGGGTGAATACGCTGCGCCTTCGCGCCGCGTGGGGCACGACGGGACGCTCCCCCGCCCCGGGGACCGCGCTCACGACGCTCGTCGCCTCGGCGTACAACATCACGGGCACCACCGGCGCCGGCGCGATCCCGGGCAACCCGGGGAACGCCGACCTCAAGCCGGAACGCGGCGAGGAGTTTGAGACCGGCCTCGACGCCGGGTTCTTCAACAACCGCCTCTCGGCCGAACTGACGTACTTCAACAAGAAGACACGGGACCTGATCATCGCTCGGCCGGTCCCACCGTCACTCGGCTTCAATGCCAACCCGCTCGCCAACGTCGGATCGGTGCTGAACAGCGGCTTCGAGCTCGCACTGAACCTCGATGCACTCCGCCGGCGCAACCTGCAATGGACCGTGCGCGCTGGTGCCAACACGCTGCACAACGAACTCACCAGCCTCGGCACCGTGCTGCCGTTCGCCCTCGGCACCGCCAGCCGGACCATCGTCGGCCAGCAGCTTGGCGTCTTCGTGTCGAAGAAGATCCAGTCGATCGACGTCGCCACCAACAAGGTGATCGTCAGCGACACCCTCACCCCGATGGGCAACCTGTGGCCGACGCTCGAGTGGAACGTCACCAACACGATCACGCTGTTCCAGAACTTCCGCGTCTCGGCCACGCTCGACGCCAAACGCGACTTTTTGGTGCACAACAACACGGGCTTCTTCCGCGAAACCCAGCTGGTACGCTCCAACCTGCGTATCGACACGCTCGCGCTGTCCAAGTACGAGCGCCTGCGCCGCTACGGGAACCTGATGCCGGGCCAGCCCGCGTTTGTGACGACCGCGGGCAACTCCGCCACCGTCAGCGACGTGATTGATGCCTACCTCGAGCGGGGCGACTTCGTCCGCTTGCGCGAAGTGTCGGCCACCTACACGGTGCCGTCGACCTGGCTGAAGCGACTGCGCAATACCGTCTCGGGAGCCTCCATCACCTTTGCCATGCAGAACGTGAAGCTCTGGACGGACTACAGCGGGGCCGACCCGGAGATCAACGCCCAGGCCGGCGCGTTCTCGCGGCAGGACTTCCTCACGATGCCCAATCCGCGGAAGTCGACCCTCCGCATCAACTTCAACTTCTAGCCGCGAGATGATCCTCATGCACTCGATCCGACACGCGGTGACGCGTACCATCGCGGGCGCAACGCTGTTCATTGCTGCTGCCGCCTGCTCCGACAAGTTCGTTGTGGTCACCAACCCGGACGTCATTGACGCGTCGACGGTCGACCCGACATCCGGTGCGACGACGCTGGCCCTCTCTGCCCAGCAGAACTATGCGTCGGCCATTGGCCTGTTGGCCGTGTACGGCGGTTGGTTCGCCGAGGAGGGCAACGTCTCGGACACGTACCCGACGCGCAATGAATTCGGGTTCCGGCTCATTTCTGACCTGAATGTCGACCTCAGCGGCTCCGTGTGGCAGCCGATTTCGCTGGCGGCGGCGTCCGCCAAGACCGTACTCGACCTGACCCTGCCGAACCCGGCCACCAGCATCAACCTCGCGCGCGCCGCGACCTTCCGCGGATACGCCCTGCTGCAGATCGGCACTGACTTCTGCACGGGAGCGTTGTCGTCGGGGCCCGAGCTCACGACCACGCAACTGCTCGATTCGGCGATCTTCTGGTTCGGCAAGGGCGTTGACGTGGGCCGAGCGAATGCCTCGACCGACGGCGTCGCCCTGGCGAACGCCGCGCTCGTCGGTCGGGCGCGCGCCAGGCTGCAGAAGGGCGACAAGGCGGGAGCCGCGGCTGACGCCGCCGCCGTGCCCGCCGGGTTCGTCTTCAATCTGCAGATGACGGACGATGCGACGAACCGCACTCGCTTGGGCAACCGCCTGTTCACCTTTACCTTCGACCGCTCGTCGATCAGTGTGGCGCCCTGGTATCGCATCGGTGATCCACGCGTGCCGTACATCGCGCCCGGCCAACCGGGAGCGCTCAATGGACAGGACGCGGTGCCGGGCGGCTTCTTCCGTCAGACGAAGTTCAACGCCTACAACGCGCCGATGCGCCTGGCTTCGCGGCTCGAGGCGGACTACATCGCCGCCGAGGCAGGTGACGCAACGACTCAACTGGCGCTCATCGCGGCGCGACGCTCCGCCAACGGTCGGCCGGCGTACGCCGGCGCGACGGATGTGGCGAGCGTGATGCGGGAGCTGTACGACCAGCGGGCGCTCGAGTTCTACCTCGAAGGCAAGCGGGTGGCCGACTTCCGCCGGTCGCCGGCCTCGGTGCGAAGCATGACACCGGCGGGCGCAGCGTACATCAAGCCCGGGTATGCCAACGTCGGCAGCCAGAGCTGCTACCCCCTGCCGCGCACCGAACGCGACAACAACCCGAACATGCATTAGCCGTGCACCGCAACGGGGCGTGGCACGACCGACGGCGGTCATCACGCCCCACGCAATCATCCCTGATCAAGGACTCCACTATGCGCTACAAAGGCCTCGCTACACTCTGCGCCGTTGCTGCAATGCTTGCTTCGGCGTGCGGGTCTTCAAGCTCCACCGCCCCATCCACGCCCAACACATCGGGCACATGGACGGGAACCGTCAACGACGCGCTCCTGGGTCAAGGCACCGTCCGGCTCACGATCGCGCAGACTGGATCGTCGCTTGCCGGCACATGGGCGACGACCTACGCGAACGTGATCAACAACAACAGTGGATCGCTCACGGGCTCGTTGAACAACTCGACCGTGACCGCGACCCTCATCCCGACCACCCCGACCTCGTGCCCGTTCAACGCCACGGCGACCCTGAGTGGCAGCACGATGGGTGGTACCTACGTGGCCTTCAACTGTGCGATGGCCGTGAGCGGAAGCATCAGCGTCACGAAACAGTAGCCTGTGGTCCTTGGCGCGCACCTTGGGGCGCGCCTGGACGTTCACGAACCATCAGTACGCTCGCTGGAGGCATGAACGATGTGCAGTCATCTGAGGCGCGCGCTTGCATCGCTGGCAACGTTGCTGATGGCATGCAGTGCGTCAGACCATCCGGCCTCGCCCACCGCGCCGGTCGACAGCCTGAGCGCCGGCGCGATCTACGTGAAGGCCATGATGGACGTCATGCAGGCACATTCGATCAATCGGAAGACGATCAACTGGAACAGTTTCCGCACCCAGGTGCTCGCTGGCATACCCGCCGGGGCGAACGTGAACGCCACCTTCCCGGCGATCAGGACTGCGCTCACGCTGCTTGGCGACAATCACAGCTTTTACACATCGACCGGCGGAGCGGTCCTTTCCGGGTCGTCTCTCAGTTGTAGCGCCCCGACGGTCACCGGGATGCCGACGACGGGAGCTGACGTGGGCTACGTGCGCGTAACCGGATTCAGCGGCACCGCCGCACAGGCGCAGGCCTTCACCGACTCGATCCAGTCGGCCATCAAGGCGGCCGATTCCGGGCAGGTGCGCGGCTGGATCGTGGACCTGAGAGGAAACAGCGGCGGCAACATGTGGCCGATGATTGCCGGGATCGGTCCGATTCTCGGCACGGGTACTGCTGGCTATTTCATCGATCCTGATGGCGCGGTCATGTCGTGGGGATACAGTGGCTCCGCATCGCAGTTGAATGGCGCCGTGATGCAGGTGGCGTCGGCGCCGCACACCGTCTCGTCCTCCTCACCCAAGGTGGCGGTCCTCATCGACCAGCGGGTGGGGAGTGCCGGTGAGGCCGTGGCGGTGGCGTTCAAGCAACGCGCGAACACGCGCTTCTTCGGCACGGCCACCTGTGGCGCGTCCACTGCGAACGTGGACTACCGTTTGAGCGACGGGGCGTTGCTCCACCTCACCGAATCGGTCATGGCCGACCGAACGAAGCAGGCGTATGGTGGACCGCTGCAGCCTGACGAAGTGCTTTCGGATATGTTCGCGGTGGTGCCTCGGGCGGTGGCGTGGCTGCGGGCAGGCGCGGACCAGAGCGAGTCGGCAATTCCAGGCTCCTCTCTGCGTGGCCCTAGTCGAAACGACGTCACGTTGGAAGAGGAACGGAACCGGGACTGACCCTGTCCCGCCCGCACTTCCGGCGGATTCACTCCGCGCGCTCCCCGGTTGGTCGCATTCTCTTTGCGTGAAGACCACCGGTACCGCACCGTTCCGGGAGGCTTGCTTGGCCCGACTGCTGCGTTTGAATCACCGGCGATGCCAGGCGCGTAACGTGGCAAGCGCACACCGGCGTACAAACCCTGTTGCGCTGCGCATTGTCGAAGACGTACAGCGTCAAGACTCCCCAATGCCGGTGCGGGCCGCCGGTGGCACCGACGCCGTTGTTTGATTCGCTGATCTTGCTCGGGGTGTATTGCAGGTGGCGGCATGCCACGGGCCGCATGAAGAGAGCGAGAACAGTACTGGCGGGCGCACCAGAGTCAGAAGCTCTAACCCTCGATCATGGCACCTGGAATGAAGAGACACACTTATCTGATGCTTGCAAGCATATCTCTCCTTGCCTGCTCCGTACCGGCTTATCCTCAGGGTGCTGCCGCAACCCGGAACATATTGAGTCGCCAGCAGACACAACGATTGATTCGTGAGTCCACGCTGACGATCGACTCAGTTCTGAAAAGGGAACTTTACCTGCCTGGCCTGGCCATCGCTCTTGTCAGTCGCGACGAGATTCTCTGGGCACAGTCCTTTGGTTACCGTGATGCGATGCGCGTGGAGAAGTCCGATACAAGCACCTTGTATGGTCTGCTCTCCATATCCAAGACGGTTACCGTGACGGGCCTCTTGATGGCTGCGCAGGAAGGCATCATCGACCTTGATGTTCCCATTCGGACCTACCTTCCCGGGTTCCAGATCAATTCGCGGTTCCCGGAAGATCCAATGTCGCGCATTACCATGCGTCATCTCTTGAGTATGACCTCCGGCATGACCCATGACGCGCCAATTGGGAACAATGCAGACCCATACGCTCCCTCGTACGAAGATCACATTCAGAGCATTTCTCGCACCTGGTTGCGATTCAGGACCGGTGAACGAGCCGAGTACTCCAATCTTGGCGTTGAATTGGCCGCACACATTCTGGAGACGGTCACGCATAAGTCGTTCACTGACTTCATCCAGACGCACGTCTTCGATCCGCTGGAGATGAATAGAAGCACGTACGATATTGACCGCATCAGGGCCGCTGACAATCGCGCAATCGGACAGAACAAACTGTTCGAGCGTGTTCCGCTGGAACACCCGATGCTTGCTCCGGGGGGCGTGTACGCGAGCGTCGGCGATATGGCCAGATTTCTGCAATTCCACGTGAATGACGGCACGTTACATGGAACCCGGTTGATACAATCGCAGACACTGCAGCAGATGCGAACGATTCCTTTCCCGATGAAAGACCAGGTCGCTGGTTATGGTATGGGTCTCTGGGTAGGGTCGTATCACCTTGAGGGGCAAGACGTTCGCTGGCTGGCACATGGCGGAGGCGGATTTGGTTACCGCAGTCAGATGAAATGGCTGCCGGATCTTGGATATGGGGTCATTGTGCTGACCAATTCCCAGGATCACGATAATGTCAACGAGAACCTGGTTGAAGAAGTCCTGCTGAAGATTGTTGAGCTTCTCGTGGACAAGAAGGACGCCGGACCTGCCGAGTGGCTCAATCGGCATACGCCGACCCGAACCGTTGATGCGTCATATCTGCCGCTCGATCTGGCGGGGCGATACAACGGCACCAACGACGACATGCTGTTTCTGGCCAAGGATGGAAGATTCGGATATGCATCAGGCAATACTTTTGTGCCGGTTGCCGTGATCTCACAAGACGAGGTTGCATCACGGAGGTACTTGTACCGATTTGTGCGCGATGCAGGAGGACGGGCCGTGTCAGTGACCAGGCCGTATGACGGAATGGTGTGGGTGCTGGGATCCGCTGGCACCGAACTGAAAGGGCTTGAGAAGAAGGAATGGATGAACTATGTGGGCACCTACGTTCGGAAGAGATTCGGAACAGGTGAAAAGTTCTATAACGTCTCCGTGAAGAACGGATGGCTTCACTTTGCTGGGGACGGTCAGGATTTTCGTCTGTCAGAGTACACGCCGGGTTTGTTCTTCACACCGGACGGTGAAGCGGTCGATCTCCGTGATGCGGAGTGTACGTTCAGGAATATCCGATTGTATAAAGCTCGCGATTAGCGTCGCCTGGCTGTGACGAGAAATTGGCATCTCCGCATCGGGCCGGCTTGCGCAGTCAGCGGGAGCAGGCGCGTGCGCGGGGACGCCGAACGCGCTCGGTGGTCGAAAGCTGTTGCCGCGCGGCCTGCAACCGTGGCTGTGCCGCGCTCCGCGGAGGCGACGCGGGCATACGCGGACGTACGCGGATGTGCGGCGTTCGCCCAGATCCGAACTGTCCGCGTATGAAAGCGATCGTCTGACCACAGGAGCGCGCGCAATGCCCACAGGACAGACAGTTCTTCTCGTTGGCGGCACGGGGCGCACGGGCCAGCGCGTCCTGCAGCAGCTCCTGAGCCGCGGGGTCGTCGTCCGCGTCATCGTGCGATCTCGAGGGAAGATCGCGGCGGACATCGCCCTGAATCCCAACCTCGCGGTTGTCGAGGGCGACCTGCTGTCCCTGAGCGAAGAGGAAATGCAGCGTCACGTCAGCGGTTGCGAGGCCGTCATCTCGTGCCTCGGTCACGTCGTCAGTTTCCGGGGCGTGCTGGGGCCGCCGCACCGCCTCGTCACGCTGGCCACGACGAGGCTGTGCCGGGCGATCGAAGCGCTGCAGCCGGCACAACCGGTCAGGTTGGTGCTCATGAGCAGCGTCTCGGTCAATCGCCCCGGGGGTCTCGACACGCGTCGCGGGATGTTCGAACTGGGGTTCATGTGGATGCTGCGCGGCGTGATTCCCCCTGCCAGGGACAACCAGCAAGCCGCGAACTTCCTCCATGACAGCATCGGAACGGACAATCCGTTCGTGCAATGGGTGGCGGTCCGCCCAGACACGCTCCTCGAGGGCGACGTGTCGCAGTACGCGCTGCATCAGGGCCTCGTGAGCAGCCTCTTCGCTCCGGCCCGCACCAACATGGCGAACGTGGCGCACTTCATGTGTGAGTTGGCAACGAACCCGAAGACGTGGAATGACTGGCAGGGGAAGCTGCCGGTGATCATCAACGCCGGCTCCTCGATGACTTGAGACTCGGCGGGCCACACCAGCGAGTCGAGCAGCCCTCAGTCAGTACGGCATTCCGCTCCGGCGTTCCGCCGCCCGCCAGACCGGGTTCATCCCGCGTTCTCCCGCGTTGATCACATCTTCGTTGCGGGCAGACCGCCGGTAGCGCACCATTCCGATTGCCGGGCAACGCGCCCACGCCGCTCTTCTCGTCGACTCTTCCACGGTTCCCTTCCATGCGTCTCCATGTCGTAGCGGCCCTGATGACAGGCGTGGCCGTCGCCGTCGGATGCACCCAGACAAACGCTGCGCTGATTGACACTTCCGTCCACCTCGCGCGCACGTGCCCGGACGGCGTGAAGCTGTACTCATCGCCTTCGCAAGTCGGCACCGCGTATCAGGAGATAGCCCTGCTCAACTCGACCGGTAGCACCGATTTCACGACTGAAGCCGGCATGATGACGTCGATGCGCAAGAAGGCGGCGGAAGTTGAGGCAAACGGGATCGTCATGGGCAACATCGATGAACCGGGCAACGTGGCCAAGATCGCCGCAGCGGTGTTCGGGACGACCACCGAACGGAAAGGCAAGTCGGTCGCGATCTTCGTCCCGTCCGATACGGCGCGCAGCAGGACGGCCTGCGCTTCAGCGAAGTGATGGCCATGGTGACTCCGTCCGTCGCCTCAACCGCAGCAGGTGCCGCATGAAAGCCGTGGTTTGCACAGCATACGGCCCCCCCGAAGTCCTTCAGCTTCGCGATGTGGAGCCGCCTGTTCCCGGAGACAACGAGGTCCGCATCAAGGTGTGCGCCACCACCGCACACCGGGGGGATGTGCGCGTCCGCGCTTTCGATGTTCCGCGCGGGCAGTGGCTCATCTCCCGCCTCATCCTCGGCCTCGCCCGGCCCAGACATCCGATCCTGGGAATGGAACTGGCCGGGGTGGTCGATCGGGTCGGCAAGGACGTGACGCGGTTCACGGTGGGCGACGAAGTCTTCGGGTTCACCGGATGGAGATTCGGCGCGTACGCGGAATACGCCTGCGTTCGCGAGACGCCGAAATGGTCAAGGTTGACGGACGGGATGCTGGCCATGCGGCCAGCCAGCATGACATTGCAGGAGGCTGCCGCCGGCGTCGCCACCGGCGGCGTAACGGCTTTGCGGGTCCTTCGGAAGGCGAAGATCAAGCCCGGCCAGAAGGTTCTGGTCTATGGAGCCTCGGGCAGCGTGGGCTCCTATGCCACCCAACTCGCGAAGTCCTTCGGCGCGGAGGTCACGGGAGTCTGCAGCACCGCCAACGTCGAGCTCGTCAGGTCGCTCGGCGCTGAGAACGTGATCGACTACACGCAACAGGATTTCACCGAAGGTGCGACCTACGACGTCGTCTTCGATGCGGTGGCCAAGCTGGCGTCCTCGCGGGGCAGGAAAGCCCTGAAGAAGAATGGCATCTACCTCAACGTCGACTCGGACTCCGGATCCCACGTGAGTTCCGAGGATCTGGCGGTCCTCATGGACCTGATCGAACAAGCGAAGGTCCGGACGGTCATCGACCGGTGCTATCCGCTGGACGAGATCGTCGAGGCACACCGATATGTCGAACAGGGGCACAAGAAGGGGCATGTGGTCGTTTCCGTCGCGGAGGAGGGGGCAGCCTGCGGCGCCTGACACAGGGGCGATGCCACCTTTTCCGCCGCCGGCCAGGCCTGGTTCACCCCGCGTTCTCCGCAGTTGATCACATTTTCGTTGCGAGCAGCCCCCCGGTACCGCACCATTCCGATCGCAAGGCAACGTGCGCTGGCCACTCTTCTTCAACCCCGGCCTGAAGGGGCTCCATGCATCGACGGACCACCTGGCTTGGATGGCTGCACCGGCCGACGCTGGTCACGCTGCTCTGCTTCTCGCCGTTTCTGGCCGTGGACGCGCAACGCGCAACTGCCAGCAGCGTTCCTCCCGAGGCGGCCTACCTCGGCCAGAAGCTGCCGGGCGAGACGCCGGAGCCTTTCGCACCCGGAATCCTGGCGGCCAATCCGTTCCTGGGACCGCTCGCCTTCTCACCCGACGGCACGGAGTGTTTCTTCACCGTCGATGACGCCTGGTATACGACGCAGAGCCTGTACGTGACCCGGTACGTGAACGGGGCGTGGACTCCTCAAGTGCTGGCCCCCTTCGTGGCCGGATTCGACAAGTCCGCCGAAGCGTACTTCGCTCCAGACGGGAACCGGCTCTATTTCACGGCGCAGGCAAAGGGTTCCCTCAGCAGGATGGACCTCTGGATGGTTGATCGTTCCGGGCCGGGGTGGGGCACGCCGGTCCGCCTCCCTGCTCCGATCAACTCCGACGCCAATGAGTTCCACTTTTCCAAGGGGCCGGATGGGACCATCTACTTCCTGTCCAACCGATCGGGAGCAGCGCAGATTTATCGCGCAAGGCAGAACGCAGCTGGGACGTTTCAGGTGGAACTCATCCCCGCGCCCTTTCTGAGCGTCGGGACCTACGATGGAGACCCGACCATCGCCCCCGATGGGCGTTTCCTGGTCTTCTACTCAGGGCGCGCCGGCGGGTTCGGTTCCGTCGATCTCCATGTCTCCTTCGCGGATGGAAAGGGCGAGTGGACCAAACCGATCAACGTGGGCGCCGACTTCAACACCGCCGCGGACGAGTACGGCGCCATGCTGTCACCGGACGGGAAGTACCTGTTCTTCGTCCGCCACAGTCTGAAGAAGGGGGAACTATTCTGGGTCTCGACGCGCGCCATCGAGAAGCGCGCCACACAGCCGCCCGCGCCCTGATGCGGCGGCCTGAGGAGAGGGACGCGTAATGGTCACGGCGCGTTCGACCGAGCATGCCGGCGCAGCCGAGGACGCCTGGCGGGTGCCGGACTTCCTGCTGTCCTGGGATCGCCTGGGCTTCCGTCTACTCGTCTTCGGGGGCATGGCAGTTCCGTGGGTTCTGCAAGGCCAGCTCGCGGGCATGCCTTTGCGGAAACTCCTCGTGAACGAGGTAGGCGGCCTGCTGCCCTGGGCTTTTCTTGCCCCGTTAGTCTTTGCCATTGTCAGGCGCATCAAGCGCGAGCGACCGGGCGTGTGGCGCTACCTGGCCTCGCATATTGTCGGCATGGTCCTGGTCGGCGTTCCATACTGGATGATCCTGCGCGTCATCGGCTTCACATGGAAGACCTACGAGGCGGGGTGGCACGCCCAGTGGGTCGCCTTGATGCCGACTACGCAGAACCTGATCAACCCGTTCCTCAGCGTGCCCTTCGTCTACTTCGTGCTTCTGCTAGGCGCGGCGGCCAGTGAGCACGCGCGGGCCCGCCGGGAAGAGGAAGCCCAGGCAGGGCGTCTGGCACGTCAGTTGACAGACGCCCGCCTCGCTCTGCTGCAGCGGCAGGTGCATCCCCATTTCCTGTTCAACGCACTTCAAGCAATATCGACGCTGCTCCATCGTTCGCCCGCCACGGCTGACCGACTCCTCGTCCACCTCTCCGACCTCCTGCGTGCGATGCTCGAGGATGCATCCGAGCAGACTCTGAGCCTGCGCACGGAACTGGAGCTCACCCGGAAGTATTTGGAGATCGAGCAGGCGCGGTTCGAGGACCGCCTTCGCGTCGACTGGCGCGTGGACGAGCGGCTGCTCGAGCTCCAGGTGCCGAGCCTGGTGGTGCTCCCGCTGGTGGAGAACGCCATCCGCCACGGCCTCTCCCCCAAGGTGGGACCGGGGTGTCTGACCATACGGGCCTGGTCCGAAGGTTCGTGGCTCTTCCTGCTCGTCGAGGACGACGGGCTGGGCGCGACACTTCCGCTGCCACCCGGCCTGGGAGTCGGAAACACGCGGGAGCGCCTCGACGCCCTGTATGGCGATCGGGCGGCGTTACACATCGAAACGGCGTCGCTGCGCGGATTCCGCGCGACGATTCAGATTCCACTTGGAGACGGGCCGTCATGATCCGGTCCCTGATCGTCGACGACGAACCGCTGGTGCGCGAGCGCCTGCGCACGCTGCTGGCCGAGCACGCGGACATGCAGATCGTGGGCGAGTCGGGAGACGGGCCGTCGGCCCTCGAGGCCGTTCGCGAGTTGACTCCCGACGTGGTCTTCCTGGATATCCAGATGCCGGGCCTGACCGGGCTGGAGGTCGCGGAGGTGTGGCGCAGTGAGGGCGCCCTGCCCATCATCATCTTCGTCACGGCCTACGATGAGTTCGCGCTCGAGGCGTTTCGGCTGCACGCGCTGGACTACCTGACGAAGCCCATCGATCCGGAGCGCTTTGCCGAGTGCCTGGACCGGGTGCGGGAACTGCATCGGCTGTCGAACCGGGACACGCTCGAGCAGCGCATCCAGGCCGTGATCGAGATGCACGAGCGCCGGCGGTCGGTGAAGGCGCATCTGGTGGTGCGGGAAGACGAACGCTATCTCCTGGTGCCGACGTCAGGCATCCACTGCCTCGAAGCCACCGGCAACTATGTTCGCCTGCACTGCGAACGCACGCATCACCTGCTGCGCGGCACCCTGACGGCCGTCGAAGCCAAGCTCGACCCCCATCGGTTCCTGCGCGTCCACCGCTCGTGGATCGTCAACCTCGATCATGTGCGCGAGGCGCAGGCCTGGTCAAAGGGCAGCTGGATTCTCCTGACCCGCGGCGGACTGCAAGTCCCCGTCGGCCAGCAATATCGCGATGCCCTGGACAAGATCCTCGGGTGATGCCGGCTCTTCTCGCCATGCTCTGCTCTCTTGGGGTCTCTACCGGTCAAGCCCAGACCAGGCCAGACTCGGACGCTTACCTGGGCCAGAAGCCGCCCGGTAACACGCCCGTCGTTTTCGCACCGGGTACGATCTCCAGAGGAAACATCCATAGTCGTTTGGAGATCTCCTCCGACGGCCGGGAGATGTTCTGGAATACGGTCGACATGAAGACGTTTTCGACTCGCATACTGTCCGTGCGGAAGGTCGATGGGAAATGGTCCGAGCCGCAGGCGCCGTCGTTTGCCCAGGATGGCGACACGCAAGGAGCGGTGTTCTCGCCGGACGGGAAGCGACTGTACTTCCGCCGCAACACTGGAACGGGCTGGGTAGCGCAGCATGTCGAACGCACGGCGAGTGGTTGGAGCGCTCCGCGCGCTAACGGCTTCGCACCGAGCGGGAGTTCGTCCTTCACTCGCTCGGGCCGGGTCTACTACTCAGCGGGCATGACGACGAAGGTGTGGAATACCGGCATCTTCGGAGCGCGGTACTCGGCGGGCGGCCTCTCGGATGCCAAACCGTTGGACGAGATCATCAACGTTCCGAACGCCATCGACTACACGCCGTACGTGTCACCCGACGAGACCTTTCTGCTCTTCTCGTCGAACCGTCCGCTGATCGGCAACAAGGAAGACCTGTTCATCCACGTCACGTTCAGGAAGAGCGACGGTACCTGGTCAACGCCCCAACGAGTCAGTGACATCCCGGCCAGGTTTCCTTCGCTGTCGCCCGACGGGAGATACCTCTTCTTCTGCGGGGACGATGGGAACTTCTACTGGGTCGGCCGGACGCTTATCGACCGACTCAAGGCGCAGGCAATTCCCGGGGACAGTCTCTACCTGGGGCAAACGCCTCCCGGCACGACACCGAAGGTGTTCACGCTGGCCGTCTCGGCCAATTCGTTCGCCGCCGAACGGATCGCGATATCCCGTGATGGCACGAGCATCTACTACCAGGAACTTGATGGGTATACCGCGCTGGACGGCAAGCCCCATACCGAGAGAATCAAGTACTATCGCTTTGCCGGCGGACGCTGGAACGGCCCCCAGACGCTCTTCGAAGGGTTCATCGCCCCCGCGTTCCCGACTTCCGAAGACACGCTCTTCATCCAGAAGGTGGCGGGGCAAGCATACTACTCGGTCAGGAGCGACACGGGCTGGGGCCATCCGATCAAGTGGTCGAGCACCTTGAAGTACAGTCACTATCTGCAGGTGACGACCAACGGGCACTACTACGCGTCCTCGATGCCCGCCAACACCCTTGGCGGATTGGACCGCTCCCTCATCCGTATCAATGGCAGCGATACGACAGCAACCAGCCTGGGGCTGCCCGTGAATACGGCGGGCATTGATTTCGATTTCTTCATCGCCAGGGACGAATCGTTCATGATTGTGGCGGGCAGCAGTGCACTGACCGTCAGCTATCACAAGAAGGACGGCCGTTGGACGAATCCGAAGGACCTCGGGAAGGCCATCAACTTCGGTCTCGGAGCCTGGGGACCGTATGTCACCAATGACAACAGGTACCTGTTCTATACGGCGGGCACCAAGCCCGACTACTCGGATACCCACGTCTACTGGGTGAGTATCGGGGCCACCATCGACAGTCTGCGGACGACGAACTACGAGCCGTATCTGAAGACCAGGATCCCGAATCAATCCTTCGCGTTGAATCAGGCGTTCAGCTACGTCATTCCGGATTCGACGTTCATCGATGATGACGGCAACAAGACACTGACCTATGCGGCGACGCTGAGTGACGGAAGTCCGTTGCCGTCGTGGCTCGCGTTCAACGCCGCCACGCGCACGTTCTCCGGCCAACCGTCAGAAACCGGCGTGCTCAAGGTACGGGTAACGGCTACTGATAAATCGCGCGCCTCCGCTGCAGCAGCGTTTGAGATTCGCGCGGGACCGTGAGGGTGCGCCGATGCCGCCGTCCCGCACGGCCCGCAACGACCTCCGTTCCCAAGCATCATCGCTTCGACCCTATCCCGGTGAGGACTTCGTGAAGAAGGTCGCATCAGTAATACTTGCGTCGGCGGTTCTGAGCATTGCGGGCGCGGCTCAGGGCCCGTTCCCGCGGTTCATCGCTCAAGTACCGCCAGATAGCGTGCCGCGCGTGTTCGCACTTCCGGCGCACGAAGGCTTCTTCCCCAGCGAACGCATTGCCATCTCGCCCGATGGCAAGGAGTTCTACTACACCGACGTCACCATCACCTGGGGCGACTACAACATCCGGTCCTACAAGTACGCCGACGGCAAGTGGAATGGACCGTTCGATCTTTTCCCGGGCTTCCTCGGGCCAGCGCTCTCCGTGGACAACACGACGATGTACTTCGAGAAATACGCCGACGCCAGGACGTGCTGGCAGTCGAAGCGGACTGGCACCGGGTGGAGCGCCCCGGCGTTGTGCACTGAACTGCCGGATCCGAAGGACAAGCACTATCCGCAATACACCACGAGTGGTCGTCTCTACGCATCCTCCGTAGGCGCCTTGAACGGGCTCGGGGGGAGGGACATCGCCACCTATTTGAAGACCGACTCGAATGCCGTCCATCAGAGCCTGGGGCGGCCCGTGAATTCCCCGGGGAATGAAGGGGACTTCTACGTCGCGAGAGATGAGAGCTTCATCGTGTTCGGCTCCCCGCATCGCGGAGGCGCCGGCGGCGGCGAGCTCTTCATCAGTTTCAGGGAGAGCAATGGGTCCTGGTCGGAGCCGAAGAACCTCGGTGCGCCGATCAACACGCCGGGATTCGAGTTCGGGCCCTATGTCACGGATGACACGCGGTTCCTCTTCTTTTCGAGATCCGATGGCGCCACCCGCGTCGATGTGTATTGGGTTCGATTTGACAGCTTGCTGGAGACGCTGCGGAAGCGATAGGGCACTCGCTGAGCCGCCGGGAAGCAAGTAACGCATGCTTCGACGGTGCCACGTTCCTCGCGTCTTCAGTTTCGCGGCGGCCCGTGAATTCTCCCGGGAATGGAGGGGATTTCTGCGTCGCGCGAGATGCGAGCTACATCGTGGACAACCTCGAAAGTGTCCGGGACGTGTCCGGAAACACAAACGCCGCCCCAACCGGGAGCGGCGAAGTGAAGCCAGCCTGCGAACGTATCAAGAGCCACAGGTCGGGATTGAACCGACGACCGCTCGATTACGAATCGAGTGCTCTACCACTGAGCTACTGTGGCGGTCGGCACCGGAGACGCGCGTCGCGCGATCTACCGTCTACCGTCTACCATCTACTGTCTGCTCTTCCATGCCCTGGCTCGGATTCGAACCGAGACGCGTTGCCGCACCACCCCCTCAAGATGGCGTGTCTACCAGTTTCACCACCAGGGCGAACCAAACTGCTGCTGCACTGCACCTGCACTGCACCTGCACTGCACCTGTATCGTGCACGAACCACTACGTACAACGGGAGCGACGGGGCTCGAACCCGCGGCCTCTTGAGTGACAGTCAAGTGCTCTAACCAAGCTGAGCTACGCCCCCTTACGGCAGACGGCAGACGGCTGATGGCAGACGGCAGATGAGTGCCGTGGGCATCCAACCTCTCGACCGCTTGCTTCCTCTTCTTCAACACCGCGGCGCCTCGTGTGCCCGCCGGGCCCGGCATAGCCCCAACGGGAATCGAACCCGTCTTTCGACCTTGAAAGGGTCGCGTCCTAACCGATAGACGATGAGGCCGAGGTGCTGCCGAATAGCGGTAACGGGATTCGAACCCGTGTTACAGCCTTGAGAGGGCCGCGTCCTAGTCCCCTAGACGATACCGCCGTTTACTTCCCCCATCCCCCGCCCCCCTCACCGGCGAGGAGGGACGACGATGATCTTGTATCCCGTCGCCAGCCGGGTATGCCGGCGACCGAATCATGCCGCCGCGGTCCGTGTCACACAGAGCGCAGCAGTTCACTTCGCAATGTCAATCAGCACTGCCGAACAGGCCAGGAAGGACTCGAACCTTCAACCGCCGGTTTTGGAGACCGGTGCTCTACCAATTGAGCTACTGACCTAGAGTCAGCGGGGAGCCAGCCATGGAGCGCGGCACGCCGCCCTCCGGGCCCTGCTGCCTGCTGGCCCAGGGTGACTGACGGGAATTGAACCCGCAACCCCCGGAGCCACAGTCCGGTGCTCTAACCAATTGAGCTACAGCCACCATGTACTCCCGCCACCTCGCCAACCAATTGCCCGGCAATCTGGGAGAGGCCGATGAAACTAACCCCGAAAAACAGCCAATTCAACGGGGCGAAGCACTATCTGCCGTCTGCCGTCCGCCGTCTGCCTCTCAGTCCTTCGCCCGATCCATGTACTCCCCCGTCGCCGGGTTCACGCGCACGCGCTCGCCCGTCGCGATGAACTCGGGGACGTTCACCGTCACACCGTTCGCCAGCGTGGCCGGCTTGCTCGACGCCGTCTTGGTCGCCGTCTTCATCACCGGCGCCGTGTCCACGATCTCCTGCACCACATACTGCGGCAGGTCGATGCCGATCGGCCGGCCGTCATAGTACTCGGCCAGGATCACCATGTTTTCCTGCATCCACGGGGCGTTGTCCCCCAGCGTCTCCTCGTCCATCTCGAGCTGGTCGTAGTTCTCCGTGTTCATGAAGTGGTAGGTGTCGCCACTCTTGTACATGAACTGCAACTCGTGCGTCTCCATCGACGCCTTGTCGATGGAGTCGTCCGCCCGGAACCGGTGCTCGAAGTTCGACCCCGACGTGAGGTCCTTCAGCTTGGCCTGCACCATCGCGCGCAGGTTGCCCGGCGTATGGTGGCGGAACTCAATGATGCGGCACGGACGGCCCTCGAAGACGATGACCATGCCGCGACGAATCTGGGTTGCTGGAAGCGCCATAAAGTGAGCCTGCCGAACGGGTTGGGGCTGGGATTTGGGATAGCCTTGAAAAGTAAACGGTTCGGGAACGGAGGGGTAGTGTCGGCGAACGACCGGGTTGGGTGAGGGGTGCGGGGGCTTGGTGAGGGGGGAGGAGTGAAGATTGGGGGCGGGGCGGGAGGGAGGCCCCCCTCTCCATCTCAACCTCCCTCCGCACCCCGCACCAAGGCCCCCCCCCCCCCACCCCCCCCCCCCCCCCCCCCCCCCCACCCACACCCCCCCCCCCCCCCCCCCCCCCCCCCCCCCCCCCCCCACCCCGCACCCCTCACCAAGCCCCCTCACCAAGCCCCGCCCCCGCCCCCGACATCAGTCGTCACTTCCTCGCCAGCGAGTCGAACACCGGCCGCAACGACGCCAGCACTTTCGCCGCCACCCGGCGCGCGCCAGCCGCGGTGGGATGGATGCCGTCGTCCTGGTTCAGTTCGGGATGGCCCCCGATTCCGTCGAGCAGAAATGGCAGCAGGCGAACCCCGGCCCTGCGCGCGACGTCCGCGAACAGGGCGTGGAAACGCCGCGTGTAGGCAGGGCCGAGGTTGGGGGGCGCTTCCATTTGCACGAGGGCGATGGCCGCGCCCGGTTGCACGGCGCGCGCCTTGGCAATCAGGGCGACGAGGTTGGCCGCGGTGCTGTCGGGATCGAGGCCGCGCAGGCCATCGTTCGCGCCGCTCTCGATGACCAGCACGGCGACGCGCTGCGTCAGCAGCCAGTCGGCGCGCCGGAGCGCGCCGGCCGACGTTTCGCCCGACAGGCCGGCGTTGACGACTTCTATTGAATAGCCGTCCGCCGCGGCGAGGCGCTGCAGGACGGCCGGGTAGGCGCTGTCGGGCTCGAGCCCGAGCCCGGCCGTGAGCGATGTGCCGAGAAACAGGACGCGCGCTCGCGCCGTTGTTTGTATTGCGGCGCGGCCCGCGGGCGTGGTTGATTGCACACCAACGGCTGCGCGCGCCGCGGTGTTGTCGTTAGGGGCGCCGCACGAGAGTGCGGCCAGCGCCAGCAGGCGCGGCGCCGCGTGGCCCATCCATCTTCCGCCAATCCTTCGCATGCTCGTTGCCCGTGACCTGACCAAGGAATACCAGAGCGGCGCGCAGACGCTGGCCGTCCTGAAAGATGTCTCGTTTTCCATTCCGCAGGGCACCTTCGTGGCGATCCAGGGGCCGTCGGGGAGTGGCAAGACGACGCTGCTGGGCCTGCTGGCGGGACTCGACGTCCCCAGCCGCGGCACGGTGGAGATCGACGGCGTCGGCCTGCACCAGCTGTCCGAGGATGCCCGGGCCCTGCTGCGCGGCCAGAAGGTCGGGTTCGTGTTTCAGAGCTTTCAACTGATCCCCACGCTCACGGCGCTGGAGAACGTGCAGGTGCCGCTGGAACTGCGCGGCGAGGCCGGAGCGCCGGCGCGCGCCCGCGAACTGCTCACCCGCGTCGGGCTCGGCGACCGGTTGGACCATTTTCCCACGCAGCTCTCGGGCGGCGAGCAGCAGCGCGTGGCGATTGCCCGCGCGTTCAGCAACCGTCCGCGCATTCTCTTCGCGGACGAACCCACCGGCAACCTCGATGGCCAGACGGGGACGCGGATCGTCGAACTGCTCACCGCGCTGAATCGCGAAGAGGGGGCGACGATCGTGCTCGTCACGCACGACGCCGCGCTGGCCGGCCACGCGCAGCGGCTGATCCGGCTCGCCGACGGCGTGGTGGTGGAAGACCGCTCGACCCCCGACGCCGCGGGAGACGCCGCGTGAGCGGCACGAAGCTCGGCATGCTCTCGCGCCTCGCCTGGCGCGAGAGCCGCACGGCGCGGCGCCGGCTGCTGCTGTACATGTCGTCGATCTCGCTCGGCGTGGCCGCGCTCGTCGCCATCGATTCGTTCGCCACCAACACGCAGGACTCGATCCGCACGCAGTCGCGCGCCCTGCTTGGCGGCGACGTCGCGTTCAGCAGCAACCAGAAGTTTCCGGCCGCCATCGACTCGCTGTTCGACTCGCTCGCCACGTCGGGACTGGGCGTGGCCCGGGTGACGACCTTCGGGTCGATGGCGTTTGTCGCCCGCACGGGGGGCACGCGGCTGACGCAAGTGCGCGCCGTCACGCCTCGCTTTCCGCTCTACGGCGACGTGGTCACCGAGCCGGCCGGCGCGTGGGCGCGATTGCGCACGGCGCCGGTGGCGGTGGTCGACCCGACCCTGCTGGTCGCGCTCGACGCCCGGGTGGGCGACACGCTGTCGGTCGGGTACGCGAAGTTCGAGATCGCGGGCGCGCTGACGAGCGTGCCGGGCGATCCGGGCATCGCGAGCGCCATCGGCCCGCGCGTCTTCATCGCCGACACGTGGCTGGGCGAGACGCAGCTGCTCGGGTTCGGCAGCCGCGCGCAGTACGAGGCGTTCGTCAAGCTCCCCATCGGCGTCAGTTCGCCCAAGTGGGCGGCGCCGCTGCGCCCGAAGATGCTCAAGGCCAACGTGCGGATGCGCACGGTGGTGCAGCAGGAGCTGAATTTCACGCAGGCCATCGGCCAGATGGCGAGCTTCCTCGGACTCGTCGGGCTCATCGCGCTGCTCCTCGGCGGCGTGGGCGTGGCGAGCGGCGTGCACGCCTTCGTCACGCGCAAGGTCGACACGGTGGCCGTGCTCCGCTGCCTTGGGGCGACGAGCGGCCAGGTGCTGTTCATCTATGTGCTGCAGGCGGCGGCCATGGGGCTGCTCGGCGCGGCGTTCGGCGCGGCGCTTGGCGTGGCCATCCAGTTCGGCCTGCCGCACCTGGTGAAGGATTTTCTCCCGCTCAATGTCGAAGTGGCGCTGGACCCCAAGGCGATCGGCACCGGCCTGGCGGTCGGGGTAAGCGTGGCGCTCATCTTCGCGCTGCGCCCGCTGTTGGCGCTGCGCCGCGTGTCGCCGCTGCAGGCGCTGCGTCGCGACGAAACCGCGCTCGTCAGCGCGTCGCTGCGCGACCCGGCCACTCAACTGGTGAACCTCACGCTCATCGCCAGCGTCATCCTGCTCGCCGTCGCTCGCGCCGACACCTGGCCGCGCGGCCTGATGTTCGCGGTGGGCATCGGAACGAGTCTCGTCGTGCTGTACGTGGCGGCCACGCTGCTCAGCGAAGGGGCGCGTCGCGTGGTGCGGCCGGCGTGGCCGTACGTGCTGCGCCAGGGCGTCGCCAACCTGTACCGGCCGGCCAACCAGACGCGGTCGGTGGTGATCGCGCTCGGGTTCGGATCGTTCCTCGTGACGACGATCTACCTCGTGCAGGCCAACCTGGTGAAGCAATTCGAAATCACCGCGGCGGCGTCGCGGGGCAACCTCGTGCTGTTCGACATCCAGGACGACCAGCGCGCCGGCGTGGAGCAGGCCATCGTCGACGGCCACCAGCGGCTGATCTCGATGACGCCCATCGTCACCATGCGCATCGCGACCGTGAACGGCGTGGACGTCGGCGAACATGCGCGGCGCGTCGGCCAGGGGCGCGGCGCGTGGGGGCTGCGCCGCGAGTATCGCTCGACGTACCGCGATTCCGTCGTCGTCACCGAGAAGGTGGTGGCGGGCCACTGGTTCGGCCGGCACGCGGCGAGCGACACGCTGCACGAAGTGTCGCTCGACCGCGAGTTGGCCGCCGACCAGCTGAAGGTGAAGCTAGGCGACGTCATCGTGTGGGACGTGCAGGGTGTGCGCGTGGCGACCCGCGTGACGAGCTTCCGCGAGATCGAGTGGGGGCGGTTCGATCCCAACTTCTTCGCGGTCTTCGATCCGACGGCGATCGGCGCCGCGCCCAAGCAGTGGGCCGCCATCGCCGCGGTGGCCGACCCGAAGGCGATTGCCCCGCTGCAGCGGCGGGTGGTCGAGCGCTTCCCGAACGTGGCGAGCCTCGACATTTCGCTGGTGCGACGCACGATCACCGACATCGTGAACAAGGTGGCGCTGGCGGTGCGCTTTCTGGCGCTCTTCTCGCTGGCGATGGGCGTGCCGGTGCTGTTCAGCGCGGTGGCCGCGACGCGACGCGACCGTCTGCGCGAGAGCGTGCTGCTCAAGACGCTCGGCGCGACGCAGCGGCAGGTGCTGCGCATCCTGTTCGCCGAGTACGCGCTGCTTGGCACGCTCGGCGGGCTGTGCGGCATGGGGCTGGCGACGCTCGGCGGCTGGGCGCTGGTGCGATTCGTGTTCGCGGCGCCGTTCCAGTTCGCATTCGGGCCGGCGGCGGCGATCGCGGCGGCGATGCTGGCGATGGCGATCGGGATCGGGCTGCTGACCGCGCGCGAGGTGTACCGCGAGACGCCGATGGCGGCTTTGCGGGAGGCGTGAGGTCGCTCCTACTGCAGCCGCACGATGGCCAGCCGCAATTGCGCCGGCGGCTCGCCGCCCGCCGCCCCCTTGAGCTCGAGCAGCTGCGGCGCCGACTGCGGGCCGCTGAGGAGCCAGGACGTGAAGGTACCGGAGTTCAGGAAGTCCACCGGCTGACTGAACTCCCCGAAGCTCACCGCATGCGGTGCAAGCGGGAATGCCACCGGGTAGAGCGTCGAGGTACCGCCGGCCGCGCAGAGTCCGCGGTCGCTGCACATGCCGAGAAAGACGTCGCGCAAGTTCCAGCTGCGGAACTGCAGACGCGGATTCGCGAAGGAGACGCCGGGAAAGTCGTCGGCGTAGAGGGCAAGCGCCCATTCGCCGAACATCTCCTCCCACGGGTGGCTGGGAACGCGCGCCTCGAGATTGGCGACGCCGACGCTCGTGGTCTGGACCAGAGCTTTCAGGAACGCGGACTCGGCGGACGGCGTGGAGGCATACTGATCCATCATCCAGCGCACCATCGACCACGCGGTGGCGTAGAACGTGCCATCGCTCCCGCTCACCCAGCCGAGCACCGTGTACGGTTCCGGCGAACGGAGGTATTGATAGAGAGCGTCAAAGTGCCGGATCATGAGGATGGGGCGGCCGAGGCACTGCGACGCCGTCGTGAGATGCAGGTCGCAGAACACGGACGCCGCGTAGCCCGTGTTGCCTGTCCCCGTCACGCCGTAGATGGTGCGTGCGTATAGTTCCTCGGCGTGGCGCGCGAGCCCTTCCTCGAGCCACAGTGCCTCGTAGGGCACCGTCTGGCTGCCGGCGCGCGCGATGCGCTCGCCGTACGATGTTATGTGCTTGGCCTCGTGGATGATCGTCGATCGCATCTGGCGCAGCCACGCGTCGCGCGTGTTCGCGCCGGCGCCAGCGGCGAGGCTGGTCGGCATGTACGCGTAGAAGTACTCGCCGAAGTTGCTGCTTGGCGCCGTCGACACCGGAAAGAAGTCGCAGCTCACCACAAAGCCGGCCAGTTGCCCTCCCGCCATGGTGTTGATGCGCTGGGAGAAGAGCATCACGATCTTGCCCGTGCGGCTCAAGTTGTCGTCCATCGCCAGCGGGTTGCCGAAGGACTGAGTCAGAATGGGCCACATCACGTCGTCGAATTCGCGGCCCAATTGCGCGTACGTCGAATCGAGCTGGCCAGCGAGCGTCAGCGCTCCACTGAGCATCGACGTGGTATCCTCCACGATGACGGCGTGCTTGCCCACCCACGCGGTGCGCGCACCAACGGGAATCGAGGACGAGCAGAAGGAAGGTGCGTCGTAGTTGGGGATCTTGAGCGGCGTGATGGCGCCGAGGGTGGCCACCTGGTTCGCTCGGGCAAAGCCGGCGGGCAGGGCCCCCTCGACCGACGCGCGCAGCCGGTTCAACGCAGAGCGCGGCGACCCCGCAGACCGGGCGAAGGCGAGGGAGCGCTGCATCAGGCTGGTGTGCGCCTCGATGGCGCGCTCGTCACGCTGCATCTCTTGCCAGCGCGCGAAGGGCGGCGTCACGATGGCGCGCCCAGGGGTTGCCGCGACGGCGGCGAGGGTGCGCGATGCCGTCGCCGCGCCGTGCAATTGGAACGCGGCCTCGCTCCCGGCCTGCGCCCGTGCCGCATTGTACGTCGTCACAAGATAAGCGCCCCCCGTGTTGGCCAGTTCGTTGCAGCGGGCATCGCTCGCCGAGCTGAGCACCAGGGACTGGCCCACGGCGAGCGTGCGCGCGATGGCGGTGCGCAGCGTGGCCGCCGCGACGCCGATCTCGTTGTTGGCGTTCACCTGCAGGGTGACGGGAAGACTGGCCGAGCAGGCCCAGCCGGATGACGGCAGGGCGATGGTCAACTGCGTCGTCGTGGCGGCCGTGACCATAGCGGGAATCCCTTCGACGAGCACGGCGTTGCCGCCGGCCGACGACGCGAAGTTCTTTCCGGAGACGACGGCCGACGCCCCCGCCACCATCGGCGTGACGCCGGTGATCTGCGGCGAAGTCGCGGTGGCAGCGGCGGTCACGCGCACGCGCACCGTGGCGGACACATCGTCGGCACTCGCGGAAATCACGGCCGTGCCTGCCGCCACCGCCGTCACCACGCCGAGCTGGGTCACGGTGGCGATCCTGGTGGCGCTACTGCTGTAGAAGAACGTCGGGTTGACGATCGTGCGCCCACTCGAATCCCTGGCGGCGGGCACGAGCGTCACGCTGCCCGAGGGCAGGGCGATGACCGCCGAGTCGCGGTCGAACGCAATCGCGGCGACGGGCGGATTTCGGACGAGAATGGACAGATCGCCCGCAACGCCGCCCGAGACGGCGCGCGCCACTCCCTGCCCTGCCTGGAGCGCGGTGGCGACACCCGCCGGCGAAACGCCGAGGATGGACGGCGTCACGGACGTCCACGTGACGCGCGCACCCTCCAGCGCGTTGCCGTCCGTTCCGGTCACCTGCGCGGCAAGCTGCGTGCTGGACCCGACCAGCAACGACGTCGATGGCGCCGTGACGGAGACGTCGCGGACGGGAATTCCACCGGGGCCATCTTTGCCCCGGCACGACATCATCGCCACCAGACCGACCGCAAGCGCACGCCGCAACACCGACAATCATCCTCACATTCGGGATTGCGTTAATTATGGCGCGCGCGCCGCCGCAATGTCAGCGCAGGATGATTCAGCAACCTTCCTTCTTTTTCTTCTTCGGAGCACCACCGCCGCCCGCGGCCTGGGATGCGGGCATCGCCAGTGCCGGCATGGCGAGTTGCGGGGCCGCCGGCACGGCCGACGTGGAATCGCCGGCGAGCGCCTGCGGTGTGCCACCAAAGAACCTGCTCACTTCCCTCGTGCGGGCGAACTGCACCACCTGGGCCGGAGTGGGGTTTTCGGGAATGCGCGGGAAGAGGATGCTGTCCTTCCACGCTTCCACTCCGCCGCGCAGGAGATACGCGCCCTTGTATCCCTTCGCCTTGAGGAGCATCCATGCCTGGGCAGCGCGTTCGCCGCTTTCGGCGTACAGGATGACCTTCTCGTTATGCTGCAGCGTCGATTCGCCGAGCGCAGCCACCGAGATGTTCTCGGCCGGCGGAATATGGTATGCCGCGTAGGCCGCTTCCGGGCGCAGGTCGACGACGCGAAAGTCCGACTTGCCCTGGATGATCCAGTCGGCGAGCGTGACGACGCCCACCTGGTCGGCATCCGTCGCCATCACGAGCGAAAGCTCCTTGGCGTTCAGCACCGCTTCGGCGCCGTGGTAGGGCGTCCCGGCGAACAGCGCGAGGAACCCGAGCGCGAAGGCGACGAGCGCCAGCCGGCCATTGAGCGACAGGTTGTTCAGGAAACTCGGCATGGTCACGCCTCCACCTTGCGAGCGGCCATCTTCTTTTCGACCCACTCGGCGCCATAGAAGCCGCCCAGCGCCATGAGCACCACCGCGAAGACGAGGAGCCCGTACGGCAGTCCGGTCACTTGCGGCAGCGTCAACTGCCCCATGGGGGTCGCGTTGTAGAAGCCGCTGACCAGCGGAAACACTTCGCCGAAGCCGAAGATGCCGGCAAAGATGCCGAAGAAGAGCACGAGCGCATCGATGCGGCCGGTGGCGATGCCCACGCAGGCCGTGCCGGGGCAGTAGCCGCCGATCACGAAGCCGAAGCCGAGAATCAGGCCGCCCACGATCTGCGGGGCAAGGAAGGTCGGCGTCAGGTAGACCATCGACAGGTCCATGATCCCGAGCACCGACAGCCAGTAGACGCCGAGCATGGCGGTGACGATGGCGGTGAACATGACCTTGAAGACCGTCATGTCGGTGAAGTAGAACTGCGCGGCGAGCTTGCGCGCGCTATTGAAGCCGGCGCGTTCGAGAAAGAACCCCATGCCGATGCCGACAGCGAAGGCCACGACCAGACCAAGGTTGTCGCCGAAGAGGCCGAATTTGAAGAAAGGCGCCATCATTGCCACTGCCTCCTCATGAAGTACGCAAGAGCGTAGGCGCCGGCGAATATCATGATCATGAACGCCCAGCTGCCGGCATTGAGCAGAGCGCCGCCGGTGAGCGCCTGGCCGCTGGTGCAGCCCCGTCCGAGCTTGGCGCCGACGCCCATCAGGATGCCGCCGATGAAGGCGTAGGTCAGACGCCGGTTGGTGGTGATACGCGGCCCCTTCTCCACCACCTTCTTCACGCGATGCGCGAGCATGCCCGAGAGGTAGCCGCCGACGAAGACGCCGAGCACCTCGAAGACGAGCCAGTCCTTGAGCGGACTCGTGCCATCCTTGAGATACTCCGCGAAGGCGGGGTTGCCGGCGACGTGGGCTGGCGCGACCGCGTTGAGCCCGGCGGTGATCGTCGAGGCAACGGCCCCCGACGCGCCGAGGCCGCGTCCCATGACGACGAACGACGCGAGCAGCACGAGGCCGAGGCCCACGCCCGCGACGTAGGGATTCCAGTACGGCTGGGCAGATCTTGTTTCCATGCAATGCCTCCTTGAATACGCGCCGGTCAGGTCCAGCGGCTGAACTGGCCGGCGTACACGATGACGAATCGAAGGATCAGGCCTCCGGCCAGCACCATGAGCGGCGCCACCGGCGTGTGTTTCACCTTGTGGTTGACGGCGAGCAGCTGGATGGTGAGCGGAAGCAGGATGCCCGTGCCGATGACGAACACCCAGAAGACCGGCGCGTACGGGCCGTCGAGCAGCAGGTGCACCGCCTCGATGTGGACGCGCGACGACGTGAGCAGGCCGGTGATGAACCCGCCGAAGACAAAGAGCTCGAGCGTCAGGAAGGCGTTGTCGGCCTTGGCCAGCATTTCCCGTTCGTCCTCGTCGGTGGTGACGAGGTGGACGAAGGCCGCCGCCGCCGAGAGACCCGAGACGAGGAAGAGCATCCAGAGCATGGCGCTGTTCCACAGCGGCCGCGCGCCGAACGAACTGAGCAGCACGCCCGTGTACATGCCGAGCAGCGTGCCGAGCAGCATGTTGGCGATGCCGATGTTCCGGATCAGTGCCGGGCGCTTGTTCAGCTCGGCGGACCAGCGGTCGAACAGCGGAACCTTGCCCTGGACGCGTTCGGGAATGCGGATCAGCGTGTTTACCCAGAGCGCCGGGTAGACGATCATCAGCAGCCAGGAGCCCCACGACATGGGCGCGGTGACCTGGAACGTCGTGAACAGGCGCCAGAAGTAGAGCTTGTGCTCGAGGTCGAGGAAGAGCGCGCCCATGCCGCCGCTAAGCAGGACGAGGCTGATGTGCGGCAGGTAGAAGCAGGAGAAGACGTTCTTCTTGTATTGTCCCTGCAGCACGAGGTAGCCGGAGATGATCATGATGCCGGCGACCAGGCCGCCCAGGAACAGGTAGACCGGAATCTGCCAGCTCCAGATGTGCAGGAGCGGATCGATCAGCTCGTTGTGGCGCGTGATGGTGAGTTCGTGCATCGGGCCGCTCACGTGAGGTAGAAGATGCGCGGCTTCGTGCCCGCGTCCGGCTGGAGCACGTGGTGGTTGCGCGACGCGAGCAGCGTGCTGACCTCGCTGTTCGGGTCGTCGAGGTCGCCGAAGTGCATGCAGCGAGTGGGGCAGACCGAGACGCACGCCGGCAGGAGCCCCTGTTCCACCCGGTGGATGCAGAACGTGCACTTGTCGGCGTAGCCGTCGGGGTGAATGAAGCGCGCGCCGTACGGGCAGGACGCCACGCACCCCTTGCAGCCGATGCACTTGTCCGCGTCCACCAGCACGACGCCGCCGACGTCGTGCACGTGGCTGGCGCCGGTCGGGCAGCAGGAGACGCACGGCGGGGCGTCGCAGTGGTTGCAGCGCTCCGACCGGATTTCCATGTGCGGTGTCGGATACTTGCCCGTGACGTCGTACGCGATCCAGTCGCGGTTGAACCCCTCGGGCACCGAGTTTTCCGTCTTGCACGCGACGACGCAGTCCATGCAGCCCACGCACCGGACGGTGTCGATGACCATGCCGAACCTAGCCATGGGTCGCCTCCGGCTCGATGGTGACGAAATTGACATTCATGCCCGTACCGCCCATCAGCGGGTCGGTCGCATACCGCGTGACGAGCTGCGAGTCGCTCGCGCCCTTGAGGTACGCGTGCCGCAACCCGCGGGCGGTGTGGCCGAAGCCGTGCACCATGTACACGCAGTCGGGGCGAATGCGCTCGGTGGCCTTCACGCGCACCCGGTTGCTGACGACCCCGTCCTGGTTCTTGAGGCAGACGTAGTCGCCCGATTTCAGGTCCATGCGCCGCGCCATGTCGGCGTTGAGCCAGACCTCGTTCTCGTCCATCATGTCCGACAGGATGCGGTTGGTCTGCGTGCGGCTGAACGTGTGCACCGGCGATCTCCCGGTGAGCAGCCGGAACGACCCCGGCGGCGGCTCGTCCGGACGGTGGTACACGGGCACCGGATCGAACCCGGCCTTCTCGAGCTGCAGCGAGTAGAACTCGATCTTGCCCGACGGCGTCTCGAACGAGAGCGATGCTCCCTCCTCGACGACGGTCGGCTGCGGCGCGCCGCGGATGATGCCGCGCGCCTTCAGGTCGGCGAAGCTCAGCCTGGCGGCCGTGAGCCGGTGGTCGAGATACTCCTCGATGTCCTTCCACGGATAGTAGTGCCCGAGACCCAGCGTCTCGGCGAGTTTCTTCGCCATCCACCAATTCGGTTTCTGGTCGTCCGGCGCGTCCACCACCGGCTGGCGGAGCGCGACGAACGGCTCGCGGAACAGCTCGACGTTGAGGTCGTCGAACCGTTCGAGGTAGACCGCCTCGGGCAGCACGACGTCCGCCCATCCCGCCATCTCGCTCGGCACGACGTCCACGACGACGAGCAGGTCGAGGTTCTGGATCGCCTTGATCGTCTCGGCCTGGTTGGGCAGCGCCTGAATCAGGTTGGTGGCGTAGGTAAACCAGGCCTTGACCGGATACGGCGCTCCAGTGATCGTTGCCTCGCGAATGCCCGTCGAAATGGCCTCGTGCGCGAACGGATACCGGTTGTCGGGATTGTCGACCTTCCCCTTGGCCGGCTTCGGATAGGGGGGATACGGATACCCCGGCACGTCCATGCTCGACGGGGCGTAGAAGCCGCCGCGGTGCCCCCAGCTTCCGAGCAGTGCATTCAGCAGGGCGATGGCCCGGCTGCGCTGCGCGTCGTTGCCATACCAGGCGGTATGACGCCCGGGATGCACCAGGGTCGCCGGCTTGTGGCGCGCCATTTCGCGCGCGGTCGTGCGAATCGTCTCGGGATCGATTCCCGTTTCGGGGTACGCCCACTCCGGCGTGCACGTCGCGATGCGCGCGGCAAACTGGTCGAAGCCGAAGCCATGCGCGGCGATGTACTCCTTGTCGTACAGCCCTTCCTCGACGAGGACGTGCATCCAGGCGAGGAGGAGCGCGAGGTCGGTGCCCGGCTTGATGGGGAGGTAGTGCTTGGCCTTGCTGGCCGCGACGGAGAAGCGCGGGTCGGCGACGATGACCGTGGCGCCGTTGCCGACTGCGTCGGCGAACTCCTGCACCTGCGAGTTGTGCATGTTCTCGCCAAGGTGGCTGCCGATCAGGACGAGGCACTGCGCGTTCTTGATGTCGGTCCGTTCCGGCGAGCCGACGTCCTCGCCGAACGTGAGGCGGAAGCCGACGTCGCGCGGTCCCCGGCACTGGGCGAACGACGGCGCGGCAAAGTTGGGCGTGCCGAACGCCTTGAGCGTGTGCTTGAGGAAGTTGCCCCCGATGCCGTGGGCGAACATCGCGACGCTCTCCGGGCCGTACGTCTCCCGGATCGCGTGCATCTTCCGGGCGATGTACGCGAACGCCTCGTCCCACGAGACCTCGGCCCACTCTTCATGGCCGCGCTCGCGCTTGCGGATGAGCGGACGCTTGAGCCGGTCGGGATCGAAGTGCGCGCCGATGCCGCCGGTGCCGCGCGGGCAGAGCCGGCCGCGGCTGAGCGGATCGTCGGGATTGCCTTCGATCTTCCACAGGGTGCCATCCCGCACCGACGCGATGGCGCCGCACTTCCAGAAGCAGATGTCGCAGTAGGTCGGGATGCGCTGCACGCCCTTCGCCGGACGACTGGCCATCTTGGCGGGCGCCGGTTGTCCCTTGGCCAGGGCGGCAGCGCCGCTGGCCACCGTCACGGTGGCCGCCGAGATCTTCAGGAATTTTCGTCGCGAGAAATCACTCATTTGGCCTCGCCCGGTACACGGCCGTCATCCACGGCGCCGCGATTTCAGACTGACGCTAACCAGGTCCGTTCGGCGCGTCGGTCAGGGTTCGGGGTCCGACCTGTCGGGAAATGCCGGATTCTATGCACGAATCCTCATATGGTGCTTTACTGGCCGCGCACTGGCGTGCAAATACCGGGAGGCGGATCTTCCGCGAGCCCCCGCAACGCGAGCATGTCACGTGGTGCCCGACACGGCAGACCGATGAACGTTCGACCTTCCCTCGCGCGGTGGCTGATGGCGGCCGCCGGCGTCGGCGCGGTCGTGGCGGCGTTCGCGCTTGTCGTTCGGCATCCCGTGCGCGCGCTTGACGCGCCGCCGCTCGATGCGCCGCCGCTCGATGCGCCGCCGCTCGATGCGCCGCCGCTCGACGCACGGCCGTTCGACGCGCCGATCGTGCTGGGGCGGCGCGAGGGATGCCTGGTCTGCCACGGAGCGGTCGCCGGGCTCGACGCCTCGCATCGGCCGGAACGCATCGGCTGTGCGTCGTGTCACGCGGGCAACACGCAGGCGCGCGACGCGCAGCTGGCGCATGCGGGCATGATCCGCATCCCCGGCAATCTCGCCGACGCGCCGCGCACGTGCGCGCAGGCGACGTGCCACGGGTCGATCCTCCCGCGCATCCAACGGTCCATCATGACGACCCTCGCCGGCGTCATCGACGTCGACCGGCGCGTCTTCGGCGAGCCGTCGACGTCGGCGTCACCGCACGTGGCCACCCTCGGATCGAGCCCCGCCGACTCGCACCTGCGGCAGCTCTGCGCCTCGTGCCACCTGGGCCAACCCAAGACCGAATGGGGGGCAATCGGCCAGACATCGCGCGGCGGCGGATGCAACGCGTGCCATCTCGTGTACGACTCGGCGGCCACGCGGCAACTGGCCGCCTACCTCGCCACGCCATCGAAGGCGCGGACGGGCATTCCGCCGCGTCATCCCGCGTTCACGATCGCCGCCGCGGACAACAGCCGCTGCTTCGGCTGCCACAGCCGGTCGGGGCGCATCGCGACGAACTACGAAGGATGGAACGAGTTGCGCGACGCGCCGTCCGATTCGGCGCTGGAGTCCGACGCACGAGCGCCCCGGCCGCAGTACCGGCGGCTCGACGATGGGCGCTACTTCTCGCGCGTCGCCGGCGACGCGCATCAGGCGCGCGGCATGGACTGCATCGATTGTCATATCGCCAGCGAGGTGATGGGCAAGGGCGACGTCGTCGCGCACGCCCGCGACCAGGTGCAGATCCGGTGCGAGGACTGCCACGCGGCGCGCCTCGCGTCGATCCCGCCATCGCATGCGGACGCGGAGACGAACACGCTGATCGCGCTGCGCGGATGGACGTTTCTCCCGGGCGAGCGACTGGGCACCGCCGCGTCCGGCGGCGTGCTCGCCAATGTCGTCGTCGGTCCGGACCTCCGCGCCAGGCTGCGCGTCAAGCGCACCGGCGCATGGGCGCCTCTACGCGCGCCGCACGCCGCGTGCACGCAGGGCGCCGGGCACGGCCGGCTGACCTGCAACGCCTGCCACACCGCGTGGGCGCCGCGCTGCGTGACATGCCACACGACCTTCGACGCGTCGGCCAACGGCTACGATCACGTCGATCAGAAGGATGTGCGGGGCGCGTGGCAGGAATCGTCGGGGACGTTCGAGGCCACGCCACCGACCCTCGGCATTCGCTGGGACAAGCGCGACGCGGCGCACCCGCATGGCGTCGTCGATACGTTCATCCCCGGCATGATTCTCGAGCTCGACCGGAACCGCACCGCCGGCGGCAAGCCGGATCTCGTCGTTCGCCGGCTCTATGCCCGCACGTCGGCGCACACGACCAGCCGCGCCGCGCGGTCGTGCACGAGCTGCCACAACGATCCGGTGGCGCTCGGCTTCGGACGCGGCACGCTGCGCTATGAGATCGCGGGCGGCAGGGGCCGCTGGACGTTCACCCCGGCGCAGGCGCGGTCGGCGGCGGACGGACTTCCCGCCGATGCCTGGACCGGGTTTCTGCAGACGCGCGACGGCATGGTGTCCACGCGCGACGACGTGCGCCCGTTCACGGCCGGCGAGCAGCGGCGCATCCTTGCCGCGGGCGCCTGCCTCACCTGTCACGCGGGCACGTCCCGCGTGATGCAACGGGCAATCGCCGATTTCGACTCCACCGTGGCGCGTCGCTCGCGGCGGTGCGTGCTGCCGGATTCGTGATCCGGTTCCCTATCCTCGATCAGCCTACCTCGCCCGAACCAGCGCCACGCTCACGATGACCTGCCGCGGCAATCCCGGCTCGAACGCCACCGGCACGCCGAGCACGACATCGGGATTCAGGAACGCCGATGCGATGTACCGCCGGTCCGTCAGGTTCTGCACGACGAGCGAGCCGCGCAGGCCCACGCCGTGGCCGAGTTCGATCGCGCGATCGGCGTGCAGGCCGGCGCTGAGAACGGCCGACGACGGCACGGTCACGCGGTTGGCGTCATCCGCAAAATACGCGCCGGTCTGCTGCACGCCGAGCTGCGCGCGGAGTCCGCGCGCCGCGTCCGGCGCCCACGACAACGTGCCGTTGAAGAACACCTTCGGAATGCCCACGACGTCGTGACCGCCGTAGTCGGCGAAGTGCCCGGGGTGGCCGTAGTGCACCGAGTCCACCAGATACTGCTCGTACGTGTTCCTGGAGAGCGTCAGCGCGCCCGTCGCCGCCCAGCCGTGCGCCAGACGCGCATGCGCTCCCAACTCGGCCCCCGCGCGGTGCACCTTGCCCGCGGTGAAATAGAAGCGGCCGCCGCGGTAGGGGACAATTTCGTTGGTGACGACCGTGAAGTATCCGGCCAGATCGTACGACAATTCACGCACCAGCCCGTCGCCGTGCACCAGCAGGTGTCGCGTGCCCACCTCGTACGTGGTCGAGCGAATGGCGTCGAGCAGCGGGTTGATGGCCGTCACGGTGTCCTGCCCGAACGTCCCCGCCGGATCGGTCTCGTTGCCGGCCGGGGCTTCGATGCCGCCGCCGATGCTGGCGTACAGGCTGTGCGTGGCGGACGGCCGGTAATTGAACCCGATCTTCGGCGTGATGCGCGTGAAATGTTTCACGGCATCGAGCGACGGCGTGATGTTGCTCCTGTAGTCGTACGTGATGTCGTCGTAGCGGGCACCGACGCTGAGGCCGAACCGCCGGCCGATGGCGATGTCCTCGCTGGCAAAGACCCCCGTGTTGGACGCGCCTTCGCGCTTGTTGTCGCGCAGGTCGGTGGCGCGCGTCCCGGCGGCCGTGAGCCCGTAGAACAGGATGGCGCCGTCCTGGTTGGCCATGTCGAGTCCCAGCGAGAGCATCCCGTTGACCGTTGGCGTCCACGTGCTGCGCGCGTGATAGACAGCGCTACCGCCCAGGTGCAGGCGGGTGAAGTCGCGGAACGTGCCGCGCTCGCTCCGGTGCAGCAGCTTGGGCTGCACGAAGAACATCGTGGCGAGATCCTGCGCGGCCGAGATGCGGTGCTCGAGCGTGACACCCAGCCGACCCACGCGGTTGTCGCGGCGCTCGAACCGCGCGCGGTACGTGGCGTTGGCCTGCGACGGATCGGCGTCCACCTGCGCCTGCGTCAGCGGACCGGGGACGAAGAACTGGTCGTGCGTGGCGTACAGCGAGACGCCGAGACGGTTGGCCTCGCCCAGCGGCGACGTGAGCCCGGTGTTGAGCAGCGACCGCGTGCTCTGCGAGTTGGCGCGCCACCCGTCGAAGTCCGATTGCGTGCCGTTCCAATAGAAGCGCGCCGGACCGAGCGGGACGCCGCCGGCCAGCACGTAGCGCGCGAGCCCGAACCCCCCGGACACGACTTCGGCGCGCTGAAACGCGCGGTCGAACTCGGGGACGGTGGACACGTTCACCACGCCGCCCGCCGCGTTGCCGTACACCGCCGATGCGTTGGAGCGGATGACATCGATGGACGTGGCAATCGACAGGTCGAAGGCGTCGAACGACGTGCGGCCATCGGGCTCGGTTTCCGGAATGCCGTCGAGCAGCACGCGCACGCCGCGCGACGTGCCGGCGTTGGAGCGGTCGCCCGCGCCGCGCGCACCGTAGCCGCGGATCGCCAGGCGGATATCGCCGCTGCCGTAGCGCGACTGCGCGAGCACGCCGGGCACGGTGGCCAGCGCCAGGTCGAGTCCGTAGCCACTCGTGCCCGCCCATTGGCTGGCGTTCACCCGCGTGACGCTCAGCGGCGTCTCGAACAGCGACCGCGCATAGCGGCTCGCCGTCACGGTGACGGTGGGCAGGCTGCTGGTCGAGTCCCTCTTGGCGAGAGAGTCCCTGGCGGTGGCGTCTTGCGCGGCCAGTGTCGGCGCCGAAAACAGCAACAGGATGGCGGCAGGCAGTCGGAGCGGTCGCATGTCGTCAGGCGGGAGAAGGGTCCGGGTCCATGAAACATGAATATTTCATGAACTCTACAAACAACCCCCTTGAAACGTTGACGTCAACCGCCGCCGGTCGGGTGGATCCGCATGGATCCCGGCAGGGCATCGAGCAGCGGCTTGAGGTCGGTGGCCCGCTCGAGCGGGGTCACGAACGTCAGCCCCGGCAGCGTGACCACGAGCATCTTCGACACCCCGTACAGCACCACGACCCCCGACTCGCCATGCACGATGTTCGAGTCCGCGTCCACGAAGTGCGCCGTGCCCACGGCCCCGTTGCCGTCATCGTCGAGCGGCCGGGTCCGCCGGAGCGACGCCCACGTCCCGACGTCGTCCCACTCGAAATCGCCCGGGATGACCAGCAGCCGCTGCGCACGCTCGAGGAGGCCGCGCTCGATGCTCACCGACCGGATGCTGCCGAAGAAGCCGGGGAGATGGCCGCTGCGCAGCGCGTCGAACCCGTCGCGCAATTCCACGGTCGTCGCGTCGAGCTGCTCCAGAAAGCCGGTCGCCGTTCCGACGACGATCCCCGAATGCCACAGCGCCCCGGCGGCGATGAGCAGCATCGCCTCGGCCTCGCTCGGCTTTTCGGCGAACATGGCGACCTCGTGCACGCCGCCGGCGGCGAGGAGCCGCTGCGCGTCGACGGGAGCCCCCGGACGGATGTAGCCAAAAGCCGGCTCGACGCGCGACGGGCGCACGCCGACCGCCACCAGCGCGTTCTCGCGCTCCGCCACCGCCCCGGCGCGGCGCAGGACGCGCCGGAATTCCTCGGGGTAGCCGACCGCCAGGTCGGCGTGCACGGCACAGCACAGCGTGTGGGGACCGGCCCGGCGCGCCACTTCGTGCGCTCCCCAGGCCAGCGCGGCCGCCGTACCGAGCGGGCGTGGCTCCACGAGGATGTTCATCTCCGGCACGGTGCGCAGCGCGGCGGTGATGGCGGGCGCGATGTCACGGCTCGTGAGCACGAGGACGCGGTCGGCGGGAATCTCGGGAGCAAGCCGGAGCACGGTATCGACGAGCAGCGGCTGTTCGCTGACCAGGCAGAGCAGCGGCTTGGGATGCAACGGGGTGCTCAGCGGCCAGAAACGGGACCCGATGCCGCCGGCAAAGACGATGGCCCAGAGGGGGGCGTCGGTTTCGGGAAGTTCCGACCGCGCCGGCGACACCGACGGCAGCACCGGCGTCGACGGCAAGACCGGCGTCGACGGCAAGAGCGGCGACGCCGTGCCGGCGCCACCGCCACCCGAGAGACCGCGAGGCTCGTGATCGGTCATAGCGGGCTAAGATACGCGTCGCCCGGCCGGCGCGCTCCCCTCTACGTGCGCTCCCCGCAACGTGCGCGCGCCGCCGCCGGGCGCCCTACTCGGCCGGGTCGGCCAGCAGCTGATGGCGCGGACGCATCGAAATGGTCACGACCCCGCTGACGATCACGACCATGGCGATGATGGTGCGCAGACCCATCGGTTCGGCGGCGAACGCCCAGCCCAGCACCACGGCCACCACGGGGTTCACGAAGGCGTAGGTCCCGACCGCGGCCGGCGAGACCTGGCTGAGCAGCCACTTGTAGGACGAGAATGCCACGATGGAACCGAAGGCGGCGAGGTACGCAATGGAAAGTCCGGAACGCCACGAGATGCTGCTGACCGCGAGTTGCGAGAACTCCCCTCGGGCCAGCGCGATCAGCATCATGCCGGCGCCGCCGGCCAGCATCTCCATGGCCGAGGCGAGCAGCGGCGAGGCCGGCAGCGGCGCGTCGCGCGCGATGAGCGATCCCACCGACCAGCTGACCGTCGAGAGGAGCATGACGAGCGCGGCGAGCGGCCCGATGCCGCCGTGCGTCGCGTTGCCGTCGATCGACACCAGCAGGGCGACCCCCGTCAGCCCGATGGCCACGCCGAACCACTCGCGCCCCGACGGCCGAGATCCGCCCCGCATCCAGGCCAGCAGGAGCATCCACAGCGGGACGAGCGCCACCACCAGCGCCACGATGCCCGACGGGACGAACTGTTCGGACCAGACGATGCCGCCGTTGCCCCCCGTCATCAGCAGGGGCCCGATGATGAACGCCGACCGCCATTCGGTGCGGGTCGGGCGGGGGGCGCCGCGCGCGCGAAGCCAGGCATACATCACGGACCCGGCGACGAGAAACCGAATCCCGCCGACGAGAAAGGGCGGCACCGTTTCGATGGCGAAGCGGATGCCGAGGTAGGTCGATCCCCAGATGAAATAGACCGCCGCAAACGCCAGCAACAGCCTGGCGCGCGTCGGCGCAGCCCCGTGATTCACGTGCCGATACTCCCATGTACGATGCGCAAGTCAACCTCGCGGGTGGCGCCCCCTTCACGCAAGGAGCCGCCAGCTCCCGCCATGCCGTACAACGACCAGCCGCAGCGCTGGACCGACGAGGAACTGCGCCGCGTGCTGGCGCTGTCGAGCCTTGGCGTGCTCGTCTTCGGCGCAGCCTGGCTGTCGTGGCGTAGCGTCTGGCTGCTCTGGCCCACCGGGTTCAGCGCGCTGGCGCTTCAGATCTCGGCCACGATGATCGCGGCGCGCTCGGCGGTCGACGCGCGCGACCGCGGCCACGCCAATCGTCGCGAGCGCGCCAGGTCCGGTGCCCCGAACGAAGATGGCGTTGCCACGACTCGCAGCATCCCGCGCCGCGCGTCGCAGCAAAGTTTGCTGTCGATCTTCGCACGGATGCTGCAGTCCGACGAGGAGAACGAGCCGGGCGACTCGGCGGCGGCATCCGATTCGGCGGAGCTATCCGACGCGAGGCTGCTCGCGATGCCGGCCGCGGAGGTGCTGCTCGAGGACGTCACCCAGCACCGGGCGTTCTTCCGGCGGGTCATCGAAGCGGAGTTTGTGGAACATGCGGCCGCCCTCGCCTGGCCCGACCTTGGCGAGCTGCAGGGTTCGCTGTCCACGCGCCTGCGGCTGTTCCCACGGTACGCGGCCATCGCGCCGATTGCCGCCCGCGAGGTCAGCGACTCCGAGCGCATCGCGCACTCGCCATGGCATCATCTGGCGGCGACCGACGCCGAGGGGTACCGGCGCGGCGATGCGATTGCCCGGCTCTCGCACCGCGCGTTCGCCCCGCTCGCCTTTCTCGAGCTGCACGCGCGCATCGACCTCGAACTCGGCGAACGCGAGGCCCTCGAGGCTGAACTCCTGCGGCTCTACACCATCGCGTACGGCCGCATCCTGACGCCGCCCGCCGTGCTGTCGGCGATCGAGCCGCTGCGCCTGCGGATGGGGGCGTACGAGGCCATCACGCTCTCCGATCAGGCGCGGCTGCTGATCCGCAGTTCGGGATCGATGGAGGACGCGGAGCGACTACGCGGCGAATGGCACGCCCGCGCTCACGCCACACGCGAGCTGGGGGCGTGGCCAACCGAGGTCATGTCGTTGACGCAGTGTCTCATCGACTACTGGCTGCTGCAGCGGGCGGCCGCGGCCGACATGGAACGGGCCGAGGCAACGGCCCGGCAGGAGCAGACCAGCATTGGCAGCGCGCTGGCCAAGCGCGACGCCGAAGGCCTCTTCCACTTTGCCGAGGCGTTGCTGCTCATCTGCGGCTGCGAACGCGCGCAGACCGAGACGGCAGCCCCTCAGACCGTGGCGGAATTGGCCATTGGCGCCGCGGCGGGAGTGGCGGCGGGCAGTGCGATGCCCAACGCTCTCGAGACCGTGGCGTAGACGCGCCACTGGCGAGGCGACGGGATCGGCGGGGCGTCGGGCGACGGGTCCCGGCGCTCCCCGGACGACCGCTGCTGCCAGCCGTGGCTGCGCAGCCGGTCCTGCGCAATCTCCTTGAGTTCGAACGCATAGAGATTGCGCCTCGTGCCCGACATCAGCTCGTGGCGTTCGGGGAGCGTGAGCTGCATCTCCTCGGCCGGCGTGAACACGGCGGCATTGCCACCATGGCGCCTGGCCTTGGCCCGGATCTGGAACTGCGGCAACAGGCGCCCGAGGATCTCCCGCTTGGCTGTCTCCAGCCGTTCGCGCGATTCGGCGAACTCCAACTGGAGCGTGCGCAGGGTCTCGTCATCGACATCGACGGCCGCGCCGAGCAACGCGCCTTGGGCGCGGGCGCGGTCGCGCTCGAGCCAGCGCAGCTGTTTGTCCTGCTCGAAGGCGTCGGCGAGATCGCTCCGGTCTTCCTCGATCAGCTCGTACTCGGTCATGGCATGCTCCTCACCCGGAGTATCGACCGCTGGCGGCGGCGACCGCAGCGCGTCCGATGGACGGACGCCGCCCCGGGCGTAGATTCTGCCCGGTGGGCCGTGGTCGCCGGTCTCCGGCATCATGGCCTGGCGCAGTCCCCGCACGGGACGTTGCCTCCTCCTCCGCAACCGATCATGAGCGAGACCACTGGCGGCGAAGTTCTGGCCCGCATGCTGAAGGCCGAGGGCGTCGAGGTCGTGTTCGGCATCATCGACGGCACGTACTTCGGGTTCTACACGGCGCTGAAGCGCGAGGGCATTCGACTCATCACGCCCCGGCACGAGGCGAGCGCCGCGCACGCCGCGGCCGCGTATGCGCGCCTCACGGGGCGGCTGGGCGTGTGCATGGCGAGCAACGGCCCGGGCGTGGCGAACATTCTGCCCGGCCTCGTCGTCGAGGAGGCCGAGGGCAACCGCGTGCTCTGCATCACGAGCGCCCGGCGGACGGGCGCCATGTACCCGCTGCGCACCGGCACGTATCAGGGCTTCGACCAGACCGCGGTGATCGGCGCGTTCGCCAAGTGGAGCCGCGCGGTGCCCAGCTTCGACCGCCTCGCCGAGCTGATGCGCGCCGCGTTGCGCGCGTGCTTCGCCGGCCGACCCGGGGTGGTGCATCTCGACGTGCCCGAGAACGTGATGAACGGCAAGCAGCCGGGGGGGCCGGCCGTCCTGCCACCGTCGGCGTACCGCAGGACAGTGCCGCTGGCCGCGGACCCGGTGCAGGTGGAAGCGGCGGCCGACCTGCTGCTGCGCGCGGACCTGCCCGTGATCCATGCCGGAAGCGGCGTGCTGCATGCGCGCGCGTTCGACGCACTGCAGGCGGTGGCCGAGCTGCTCGAGGCACCGGTGACCACCAGCTGGTCGGCGCGCGGCGTGATGCGCGAGGACTCGCCGTTCGCCATTCCGATGACGCACGTCAAGCTGAATTCGATCATCCGTAACGACGCCGACGCCGTGCTCATCCTCGGGTCGCGGGTCGGCGAGACCGACTGGTGGGGCAAGCCTCCCTATTGGCGCGCCCCGAACGAACAGCCCACGGTGCAGGTGGACATCGACGACCGGATGATCGGCGCGAACAAGCCGGTGACGGTCGGGATCACCGCCGACGTCGGCGTCTTTCTGGCTGCCCTGCGCGTGCGGCTCGAGGCGCGGCGCGGCGAGATGCGGCTTGCCGCGCGCCGAGAGCGGATGAAGAAGTACCGCGTGCTGATGGGGCGCTACCGGGCCACCCTGGCCAAGAAGCTCGCCAACGTCGGTTCGCCCATGCACCCCGCGCACGCCGGGACGATCCTCGGGCGCCTGCTGCCCCCCGAGTCGCCGTTCATCGCCGACGGCGGCAACACCGCGGTGTGGGCGATGTTCTATCACGCCGTACGCGTGCCGGGGCGGGTGCTTTCGACGTTCAAGATGGGGATGCTTGGCGCGGGCATGGGCCAGGCGCTGGGGGCGGCGGTGGCGGCACCCGACGTGCCCACGGTGTGCGTGATCGGCGACGGCGCGGCCGGCATGCACCCGCAGGAAATCGAGAGCGCCGTGCGCCACAAACTGCGCATCATCTGGCTCGTGCTCTGCGACCGGCAATGGGGGATGGTGAAGATCAACCAGTCGTTCGCGCTGCGTCCGCTCAAGATGCTGCTGCGCCGGCGGCTGGCCCCCGACGAGAACCTGTGGACCGACCTCGGCGAGATGGATTTTTCGCGGATCGCGCAGGCCATGGGGGCGCACGCCGAACGGGTGGCGGATCCCGAAACCCTGTCGCATGCCATCTCGCGCGCGCTCGCGGTGAGCGGGCCGTCGGTGATCCACGTGGACGTGGACCCCGTGGCGCACATGTGGGCGCCCGGGCTGGTGCATTTCAAGGCGATGCACCAGGAACCCAAGGGGACATGAACGGCATCGACGCCGTCCGACTGAACTTCAGCCCGACGACGCTGCACGTCCTGAACGCGATTCTCGGGATCGTGATGTTCGGCGTGGCGCTCGACCTGCGGGCCGAGGATTTTCGGCGGGTGCTCCAACGTCCGCGCCCGGTGCTGATCGGGCTAGCCGGGCACTATCTGGTCTTTCCGGCATTCACCTTCCTGCTGGTGCTGGCCATCAAGCCGCCGCCGAGCGTGGCGCTCGGAATGATGCTCGTGGCCAGCTGCCCGGCGGGGAACATCTCCAACTTCCTCGTGCACCTGGCGCGCGGCAACGCGGCGCTGTCGGTGAGCATCAGCTCCGCGTCCACGGTGCTGTCGGTGGTGGCCACGCCGCTCGTGCTGCGGTTCTGGGGGTCGATGTACGCGCCGACCCGGGTGCTCCTGCGCGCCGTCGCCGTCGACCCGCTGGAGATGTTCGTCACGATCTTTCTGCTGCTGGGACTGCCGTTGGCGGCGGGGATGTTCGTGCAACGCCGCTGGCCCGGTTGGTCCGAGCGCGTGCGCCAACCCATGAAACGGCTGTCGATCGGCATCTTCGTCGCGTTTCTCCTGGTCGCGCTCGCCGCCAACTGGCAGTACTTCGTGAAGTACGTCGGCCGCGTGGTTGTTGCGGTGCTGCTGCACAACGCGACGGCGCTGACCGCCGGCTACTGGACCGCGGCGGCGTTCGGCCTGCCGGTGCGCGATCGTCGTGCGGTGGCGTTCGAGGTCGGCATCCAGAATTCGGGACTCGGGCTGATTCTCGTCTTCACCTTCTTCGGCGGACTTGGCGGCATGGCGATTGTCGCCGCGTGGTGGGGGATATGGCACGTGATCGCCGGGCTGAGTCTGGCGACGTACTGGAGCCGGCGACCGCTGCCGGCGGTCGCGGCCGCGCGCTGATCGCATGGAGCGCTCCGCGTCGCGCGTGCTGATCACCGGTGCGTCGGGCTATGTCGGCCGGCTGCTGCTCGACGAGTTGGCGGCGCGCGTCGTCGACGGGCGACTCGGTGCGGTCGTGGGGACGGACGTGCGAGCGCCGGTCGCGCAGCCGCCGGGGGCGACCTTCCTGAGGCACGACGTGCGCGAGGCCGGGCTCGCCGACGTACTGCAGGCGCACGCCATCACCTGCGTGGTGCACCTCGCGTCGATCGTCACTCCCGGCAAGGGGAGCACGCGCGAGTTTGCGTACGGTGTGGATGTCGATGGCACGGCGCGCGTGCTCGAGGCGTGCGTGGCCGCGGGCGTGCGGCGGCTGGTCGTCACGTCGAGCGGCGCCGCCTACGGCTATCACGCCGACAACCCGGCGTGGCTCACCGAGGACGACGCCGTGCGCGGCAACGCATCGTTCGCCTACAGCTGGCACAAGCGGCTGGTGGAAGAGATGCTCGCGCGAGCGCGCACGGCGCATCCCGCGCTGGAGCAGACGATCTTTCGCGTCGGCACCGTGCTCGGCGCGTCGGTCGACAACCAGATCACGGCGCTGTTCGAGAAACGGCGCCTGCTCGCCATCCGCGGCGCGGCGTCGCCGTTCGTGTTCATCCACGACGTCGACCTCGTGGCCCTGCTCGCGCAGGCGGTCGACGCCGCCGTGACCGGCATCTTCAACGTCGCGGGTGACGGCGCGATGACGATCGACGACATCGCGGCCGCGCTCGGCAAGCGTGTGGTGCGGCTGCCGGCCTGGCTGCTGCGCGGCGCGCTGGGTCTGCTGCATCCGCTGGGGCTGACGCGGTACGGCCCGGAGCAGGTGGACTTCCTGCGCTACCGCCCGGTGCTCGACAACCGACGGCTCAAGCGGGTGTTCGGGTTCACGCCGCGCCTCAGCTCGCGCGAGGCGTTCGCACAGTGGATGACGGGCCGCGCGGGCGGGAGGCACGCCCAGTAGGCGCCACGGCGCCTAGCGCGCCGCCACGATCTTGTGCGACTCGTCCAGCTCGCTCTCGATGCGGCTGCACATGATCTCGCACAGCGCCAGCACGTGCTTGTCGGCGAGGGCGTAGTAGACGAACAGCCCGTCGCGGCGGCGGCTCACGAACCCGCAAGCGTGCAGCTGCTGCAGGTGCTTCGACAGGTTGCCCTGCCCGAGGCCGGTGTGCTCCACCAGCTCCGTGACCGTGCGCTCCTTGCCCTCGAGCGCGTGCAGGATGGCGAGTCGGGTGGGCTCGCCGAGGGCCCGAAAGCGGGTCGCGATCAGCGCGAGGAGCCCGTAGGTCGGCTCGCGTCTGCCTTGGGGGCGGGATCGGGAAGTCATGCCCATGAACATAAGCGATTACCCCCCATCGGGGACAGGGGAATACCCAATGCGCTCATGCGTAACCGTGTATATCCTCACTAAACCATATGATAATACGCCACGTTCTCGTCCGCTGGCGCAACACCGGCGCCGACCGCGGCCGCCGGCTGCGGGCCGGCTTGACCGCCGCGGTGGCCGCCAGCCTCGCTTGCGCCACGCCGGCGGCCGCGCAGTCGGCGCCAGCCGCGCCGGGCTGGATATTCACCGCCCCCGACGCGGCGTCGGCCTGGTTTGCCACGCTCGACGCCGCACGGCTCACTGCCCCCGGCGCGCTGCCGTTCTATCGGGGGTCCGTGGCCGCTGACCCCGCGCTGCACGCGGCGCTCGCCGCGCCCGCGTTCGAGATTCTGCATTTCGTCCCGCTGTACTATCCCTCGGCTTCGCGCGACGCCCTCGTCCGCGCCGTGCGGTCCGCGGCGGCAACCAATCCGGTGCCACCGACGCCGCGCGCTGCATTCGTCGTCGGCGCCTTGCACGCCGCCCTGCCCGCCGCATCGCAACGGCTCGCCCTCATCGCCCTCGCCGATGCCGTCTCGCGACAGCCGCCTGGCCGCGCGAGCGGCGACGCGAACGGCGACGCGAACGGCGGCGTCAGCGCCCTCTCGCTCGAACGATGGCAGCGCGAATGGAACGAGCGCTTTGCGCCTGCGCTCGCCCCCTACCTCGCGTCGGAACGGCTCGACGGCGGCGTCGTGATGGTCGTCGACGCGCTCGGCGCCGAAGGACGGCTCTTCGCCGGACGCCCCGCCGACCGCACGGACAACGTGGCGGCCGTCGGCACATTCGGGCTGAGCGCGGTCGCCGATGCACCGCTCTTCGCCCTCGTCCGGGAACTCTGCTTTCCGCTGGTGACCCGCGCCGGAGGCGAGGACAACGCGCGACGAGGGTCGCGGCTCGACGCAGCCCGCCGCTCCGGCATACTCGCCGTCCGCTGTGGCGCCGAGTTGCTCGACCAGTTTCTCCCGTCCGAAGCCGCAGGGTATCGCGCACACTGGCGGCAGGCCGGCGGCGCGTCCGTCGACTTCGACACGCTGTTCCCCGCTGATTCGGTTGTCGCCCCTCGCCTTCACGCGGCCATCGCTCGACTGGCCCGCTCGCCGTGAAGTCCGACGGCCCCCCACCAGCCCGGTGCTGCACGAGCCACTCCTACACAATCCGAGGACCTTGCCCGATGCGCTTGACCCGTACGTTCCCACTCGCCCTCGCTCTCGCGATTGCGGCCTCGCCGGCCGCGTCGTACGCGACGGACGGTCACTTTCTCCACGGCGTTGGCGCCGTGAACTCCGCCCTCGGCGGAGCCGCCGTGGCCTCGAACACGAGCCTGCTCGGCTCGTTCTTCGTCAATCCCGCCGGCCTCGCGGGGTACAGCGGCACCAATCTCGAGCTGGGCTTCGAGTTGATGAAGCCTGATCGCACCGTCACGTCGAGCTATGGACCGATGACCGGCTCGACCACCAGCACGAGCGAGTTCACGCCCATTCCGGCGTTCGGCTTCTCGACCCAGCTGACCGATCGGGTCGTCGTCGGCCTCGCCGGCCTCGGCATCGGCGGCTTCGGCGTCAACTACGCCGCCGATGCCGGCAATCCCATTCTCATGCCCGCGCCCAACGGCTTCGGGCAGATGTATTCGAACTTCGGCCTGATGAAGATCGTGCCCGCCATCGCGTGGAAAGCGTCGGACAAACTCCGGCTCGGTGTCGCGCTGAACGTCGATTGGGCGACGCTCGCCGTCAGCCCCATGCCGACGGCGGCGCCGGCTGCCGATCCGGGTCCCGACGGCAAGCCGTACACCGCCGACGATCGCGCCTACTATTCCAGCGCCGCGGCGGCCGATGGCGCGTTCGGCTTCGGCATGCAGGCGGGCCTGCAGTACCTGGTGACCGACCGGCTCACCGCCGGCCTCGCCTACACGTCGGCACAGATGTTCCAGGACTTCGAGTACCAGTCCGTGTTTGCCAATCCCAACCTGCCGACGTTCAACACCGCGCGGACGTTCCGCTTCCGCATGGATGCACCCGCCATCTACGCCGCCGGCCTCGGCTGGCAGCCCACGGCCAGACTGCAGACGGCCGCCGACGTGAAGTACTTCACCTACAAGAGCACCAAGGGTTTCGACCAGGTGGGGTACAACGCCGACGGTTCGGTGAAAGGCTTCGGCTGGGACAACATCGTGGTCGTGGCGGTTGGCGCGCAGTTCGCGGCGAGCGACAAGGTGACGCTGCGCGGCGGCTACAACTATGCCGGCAATCCGATTTCCGACGCCAACTCGATGTACAACCTGCCGGCGCCGGCCATCGTGCAGCACCACATCACCGCGGGGCTCGGCATCAAGGTGCGTGACGGCGTCGAGGTCAACATCGCGGGGTACACCGCGTTCGAGAACTCGATCTCGGGACCGATGATGCGGCCCGCCGCAGTTCCCGGCACGAGCGTGAAGAACACCATGTCGGAGAATTCGGTGCTCGTCGGCTTCACGTTCACGCCGTCCAAGAAATAGGCACCGCCTGACGACACGGCCCCCGGCGCGCGAGCGTGCCGGGGGCCGTGTGGCGCGCCACCACGCGACGTTGAGGCCGCGCGCGCACGAGCGCGCCGCCTACGCCACGTGCAGCAGGCGCACCAGCGCGAGGCTCATGCCCAGCATCAGCAGCAGCGACACCAGTACCGTCGATCCCACGCGCGGGCCGACCCGTCGCACCGCGTCGAGGTCCACGGCGAGGCCGAGTCCGGCCATCGCCATCACGGTGAGGGCGCGCGCCACTTCGCGAATGGCGTCGCCGGCGCCGGCGGGAATCACGCCCGTCGTGCGCAGGACGGACGTCACGGAAAATCCGATGATGTACCACGGTACGGCGCGCCACCAGCGCACGTGCGCGGCCCGGTGCTCGGTGAGCGAGAGCACGAGCACCACGGGGCCAAGCAGCAGCACGCGCATCAGCTTGACGAGCGTCGCCGTTTGCCCGGCCACCACGCTCACCGGGTACGCGGCCGCGATCACCTGCGGCACCGCGTACACGGTGAGTCCGGCGACCACGCCGTACTGATGGTCGCTGAGCCCGAGCAGCGGGATCAGGTGCGGCAGGCCCAGAATCACGCACACGCCGAGCACCGCCGTGAAGGCGATGGCCGAGGCGACTTCATCGCGCCGCGCCCCGACCACCGGCGCGGCCGCGCTGATGGCCGAGTTGCCGCAGATCGCGTTGCCGACGGCCACCAGCACCGCATGCGACCGCGGCAGGCCGAGCCAGCGGCCGATGGTCGTTCCCACGACGAGCGTGACCGCGACGATGGTCACGACGCCGCCAAGAATGGCCGGACCCGCCGACGCGAGCGCGCGCAGGTCGGAACCGGCGCCCAGCAGCACGATGGAGCACTCGAGCAGCAGGCCGCTCGCAATGGTGGTGCCGCGTTCGAACGGCGCCGGGTCGCGCACGAACAGCGCGCGCACGAACGTGCCGATCAGGATGGCGAGGACGATGGCTTCGAGAATGGCCCGCCCGGCGAAGGCCACGAGCACGCGTTCGAGCGCCCACGCAAGCAACGACACGCCGAGCGCGAGCAGAAGGCCAGGCGCCAGCTTCTTCGCGGCGGTCTTCACAGCGGAACGATACGTGCAACCGCGCGGACGCGATGATCTGGGCGCATCAGGATGCGAGAGTGCAGGAGCCGTGCGACGGGAACCGGCAAAAGATCGTCAGCGTCACAGGGCCTGACAAGGGAACGGCGAACGGGGAATGGCGAACCGACCGGCCACGCGACGCGACGCGCTCAATCGTGCTATGCTTTCTCGCGTCTTTCGTCTCCCGTATCTCATTTTTCGTCTCCATTCTCGGTCTTTCGTCTCCCGTCTCTTGCACCCCGCACGCTCCGTCCAATTCCCGGAATGGCTGCTCGCCCTGCTGCTCGGAGCCGCCGTCCTCGCCGCCTACCGCCCTGCCCTCACCGGCAGCCTGCTGTGGGACGACGCGGCACACCTCACCGCCGGCGCCCTGCAGGGCTGGGACGGATTGCGCCGCATCTGGTTCGAGCCCGGCGCCACGCAGCAGTACTATCCCGTGCTGCACAGCGCGTTCTGGCTGGAGCACCGCCTGTGGGGCGAGGCCGTCACCGGTTATCATCTGGTCAACATGGCATGGCACGCACTCTCCGCCTGCCTGATCGTGCTCGTCGGCCAGCGACTGGCCATGCGTGGCGCATGGATCGCGGGGTTCCTGTTCGCCCTGCATCCGGTGCACGTCGAATCCGTGGCCTGGATTTCGGAGCAGAAGAACACCCTGTCGCTGGTCTTCGCGCTGCTCGCCACGCTCGCCTGGCTGCGGTTCGACGCCTCGCGCGCCACGCGGCACTGGGCGCTGGCGTTCGCGCTGTTCGCGCTCGCGCTTGGCGCCAAGACGGTGACCGCCACGCTCCCCGGCGCGCTGCTCGTCGTCGCGTGGTGGCGCCATGGCACCATTTCGCCGCGACGCGACGCGCTGCCGCTGGTGCCGTGGATCGCGCTCGGAATCGCCGCGGGACTGGGCACCGCGTGGATGGAGCACCACGTGATTGGCGCCGCCGGCGCCGAGTTTGCGCTCTCTCCGGTTCAGCGCCTGCTGCTGGCGGGCCGCGCGGTGTGGCACTACCTCGCCGCCTTCTGCTGGCCGGCCGGACTGATGTTCACGTATCCGCGCTGGCGCATCGACCCGCGCGCCGCGGTGGCGTGGCTCTATCCCGCGGCACTGATCGCGCTCGCGGTCGCGCTCTTTCACCTGCGGCATCGCACCCGCGCGCCCCTCGCCGCGTTGCTGGCGTTCGTCGGATCGCTCTTCCCCGCATTGGGATTCATCGACGTATATCCATTCCGGTATTCGTACGTCGCCGACCACTTTCAGTATCTCGCGAACATTCCGCTGGCGATGCTCGCCGGTGCCGGCATCGTCTGGGTAAGCGACCGCACGGCGACGCCGATGGAGCGGCGTCTGCTGTCACTGGCCACCAATGGCCTGCTGCTCGTCCTCGGCCTGCTCACCTGGCGGCAGGCGACGCACTACCGCGACGAGGAAATGCTGTACCGCACGACGCTGGCCGCGAATCCCGACAGCTGGATGGCGCACCACAACCTCGGCCGGCTGATGAGCCGCAAGCCGGGCGGGCTCGAGGAAGCCATCACCCACTTCGAGGCGGCGATCCGCCTGAAACCCGATCACGCGCGAGCGCACTTCAGTCTCGGCGTCGCGCTGCAGCGCGCGGGGCGGGCGACCGAGGCGATACCGCATTTCGAGGCGGCCATCCGCCTCGAACCAAACAACACCGTCCTCGTCGCCAGCGCGCACTATCTACTGGGCGACATCCTCCGCCACGATTCCGCGCGACTTGCCGATGCCATCGCGCACCTGCGCGAGGCCGCACGCCGACGACCGATGGTGGTCGAGACGCATAACACGCTCGGTGAAGCGCTGCTCGCGGCGGGTCGCCCGGACGACGCCCGCCGCGAGTTCGAGGAGGCGTTGCGCCTGCAGCCCGACTACGCCGCGGCGAAAGCCAACCTGGCGCGCAATCAGTTCTTCGTCATCGAGAAACCGCGCACCACCACCTCGGTGTTGTGGGCAAAGCGCAGGCCGTAGGTGCCGTCGAGCGACTTCAACTTGCCGTCGCCGACCGCCTCCGACTTGTCGTAGGTGGCGACCACCGTGCCGTTGATGGCGCACGACACCTTGCCGTCCTTCACCGACAGGGCGATCTCCTGCGTCACCGGCTCACCCTTTGCCGCCGCCTTGTGCACGGCATCGTTGGCCGTGGGCGCACGGTTGCCGAGCCGGAAAGGCGCCGGGCCGAAGCCGCGAACGATGAACGTACCGGTGCCATACGCGGCGCAGTAGAGCAGCGTCTGCTGGTCGGTGCCCAGGTCGTTGCCGGCGATGACGATGCCGTACGGATGCGGATGGTCGTTGAGATTCTGGAACTTCGGCTCGGTAAAGACGGCCTTCACCGTGTAGTTGCCGCTGGCCTTGTTGGCGGGGTTCCAGTACGACGTGGCCGGGCCCGTGGTGACGTGAAAGTCCTTGCCGTCGGCGGCGAAGCGGGCCGAGTTGATGGTGAGGCCGGCCTTGGCTTCGCCCGCGTCGATGGCGCCGGCCCAGCCTTTCACGGAGATGCCGCCAGCATCGACGGCACGAGAGACTTCCTGGGCGCCGAGCGGTGCGGCGGCGAGCATGGCGGCGACGACAGACAACAGGATGCGCGGGGGGCGAATCATTGGGGGGCTCCTCGTGGATGTGTCCTTGTACAATAGCACTGTCGTAGGCTACGGGGAGGGTCTGCCAACGAAGCGCTCGCAGGCGGCCAGCACGGGCGCTCAATGCCGACTGGTGCGCCCGCTGGCCGCCGAGTATATGAAGTGTCATAGCGCTTCGCCATTCGTTTTTCACGGTTGCGGCGTGTCACTCCGCCACCGGATCGCGGTGAATCCTGATGGAGGATGGAATGCCCATGACACGACATGTCCGCGCCGCGCGGCGCGCCCTCGCGCGCCCTGCCCTCGTCCTGCTCGCGGTCGCCCCGCTGAGCGGCCAGGCGCCGGTCGCCATCCGCGCGGTGGGCCGGCCCGACGTCGAGTATCGCGAGCCGTTCACCGCCATTGCCGGCGTGCGCGAACTCAGCGACGGACGGGTGATCGTGTCTGATGCGCGCGACAAGACGCTGCGGGTCATTGACATGGTGCGCGGCACCGCCACGCCGGTGGGGCGCGCAGGCGGCGGGCCCGGCGAGTGGGGCAACCCATCGCCGCTCTACGCGCTGCCGGGCGACAGCACCCTGATGCCCGATTTCATGTACAACCGGTTCTTCCTCGTCAAGCCGGATGGAACCCCAGGCCTGCTGCGCACGCCGGACGACAGCCCGCTGTCGTCCGGCGACTTGGCCGGCATTGACGGAGCGGGGCGCATGCTGTTGGTGACGTCGCGCCGACCGCGCGGGGAGAGGGACGGCACCGTGGGCCTCGCCGAGGTGCTGCGCTATGATCGCCGGACTGGGCGAGTCGACACGGTGGGCACGCTGGCGCAGCCGGTTGGCGAGCGGTCCGGTGCGGCCACTGCGGGAGCGGGCATGATTCGAATGACCACCAACCTGCCGTTCGCGGCGCAGGATCTGGCGGCCATGGCGTGGGATGGACGCATCGTGATCGTGCGCGTCTCGCCCTATCGCGTGGAGTGGATTGCTCCCGACGGCAAGCGCCTGGTGGGACCGGTGGCCGCCGCGCCCGGCATACGCATCACGGGCGCCGAGAAGGAAGCGTTCACGCGATCGCAGATCCGGCCGGGCGCCATCATCGTCCGCGGTCCGGTGGGTGGCGCCTCGTCGTCCGTGCCCGGCACGCCGACGGGGAAGCCCGCGGTGCCGAAGATCTCGGCGGCCGACCTCAAGGCGATGATGGACCCCAACCTGACCTGGCCCGCGGTGAAGCCGCCGTTCCTCCGTGGCGCGGTGCAGGTGGCGCCAGATGGACGCGCGTGGGTACTGCGCTCGCGGGCCCACGATGACTCCATACCAACCTTCGATGTCTTCGACGCAGGCGGACGCGTGGTGGAGCGCGTGGCGCTGCCCAAACGGACTAGCCTGGAGGGATTCGGCAAGGGCGTGCTGTATCTCTCGCGAACCGACGACGATGACCTGCTCTGGCTGCAGCGCGTGCGCCGCTAAACTCGCCTCCCAGCAATTGAACCGCCTCCGTGAGGGATCGGATGAGCGAACCACACGACACCTATCTCAAGGTTCTGGAGGCGTCCGAGTTTGTCGCCATTGTCACCAGTGGCGATGACGGGCCGCATCTGGTGGGCACGTGGGGGGAGTATGTTCGCAGGCTCAGCCCCAGCACCGAAACCATCGTCGTGCCCGCTGGCGGCTTTCGTCAGACTGAACGGAATCTGGCCAGGGACAACCGGATCAAGCTGCTGATCGCTTCGCGTCACGTTCAGGGATCAAGCGGACCGGGCCAAGCGTGCGAGATATCGGGGACCGCCGAACTGTTGACGAGTGGACCACTGGTCGACGAGGTGAGGCGCAATTTCCCGTGGGCGCGGGGCGCGCTCGTCGTCACGATCCGGAAGATCGTCCTGCAGCTCTAACTTGGGATGTCGTGTGGACGCTCACCGATGCACCGAGGGCCTGCCCCGCCAGCACGGCGGGGCAGGCCCTGAACGATCCGTCGGTGGTTACGCGTCGATCTTCACGACGTTCTCGGCGGCGGGGCCCTTCTGGCCCTGCACCACGTCAAACTCGACACGCTCGCCATCGGTGAGCGACTTGAAGCCCGAGCCCTGGATGGCCGAGTGATGCACGAAGCAATCCTTGGCGCCCCCGTCGGGCGTGATGAAGCCGAACCCCTTCGCATCGTTGAACCACTTGACGGAACCTTGCGTACGCATAGCGAACTCCTGGAAATGGAATGTCGTCGGAGTCCGGGCAATGCCGTACATCCGCAACTGCCTGGCCAGCGCAAAAGGGCATCGCAAGAGCGAGGCCCCTGACCAGTGTGAAGGCACTCGCGCCGAATGCGCGCCAGCCCCCATGCTGTAAGATGGCGAGTCTGGTGGCGGAAAGCGAGCCCCCCCGGGGGGGGGGGTGGGCCGCACCGAAGGCCTCCCCCGCCCCGGTCAGTCGCGCGCCTTCGCCTGGCCCGAGACCCTCACGCGCGACGGCCGAACGCGCCGCGGACTGAACGGCAGCGGCTCGTCCACGAACGTACGATAGTCGGCGGTGAGTTCCTCGCCCTTGCGGATGCGGCGTAGCGCGCGAAAGCGGCCGTCGTCGCCCGCCTCGACGTTCGGACCGTCCGAATGGTTCACATACCAGCCAACCGACAGCGAGTTCAGGCTGGGCGGCACGCCGATGAGGTCGCCGGAGACCATCCCGAAGTCCTCGTACAATGCCCGAATGGCCTTGGGCAGCCGTCGTACCGCGGCGCGCGACACCCAGGTGACTCGCTCGCTCTCGCCCCGGAACACGAGCGTGCCGGCCGGGATGTCGCGAATCGCCACGACGCCGACGCCATGGATGCGGGAGGGACCGATGCGGGCGTAGACGCCGTCGTGCGGCATGATGGGCTTCATGGGCTCGTGCCGGTGGTCGGATTGAATCGGCGTGCGACCGCGGCGGCGCCGCGACGCGGCCGCGCCGCGACGCGGCCGGCGACGTCAAATGTACCGCCTCGCCCGTTCGGCATCGACATGGGTGGCGTGTTCGTGTCAACGCCGGGCGTTTCGGCTCGAACGCATTGCGTCCGCCCGCGGTCGACGATACGGTAAGGATGTTTGGGCGCCCCTTCCATGCGCCGAGCTGGAACGGACTGTGCCCCGACCGCACGGGAGCGATGTGTCGGAATTCTATTCACGCGGCCGCGCCATCTTCGCGGATGCGACGAGCTTTGCGTTCTTCGTCGCCGGGTTTCTCGCGGCCGGTCCGTTCGCGTGGCCCGCACTTCGCGCGTCATTCGAAGCGGGTGCGTACGATCGCGGTCTTGCCGTCTTCATCGCGCGCCTCTTCGGCGGCGGACTGGCCGCCGGACTCTTCGGGTACATCGTGGGAACGCTGGCGGGGCGTCTCTGGCAGGCCTGGCATCAATGGCGCAGGGCGCGACGTCAGCCATTAGTTGCGCCAGCGGAGCGCGCACCGCGCGCCGCGCCGATCGCGCATGAGCACGCCGTGGGCGCGCCGTCTGAGCCGCGCGCGCCGACGCCCAGTCGCGCCGCCTCTGCCATGACGTGCCGGGTCGGGCCGCTTTCACCGTCAGGCTACGCGACCTTCGCGCGGCGGCTCGCCGCCGACGCGGATGATCGACGGTACGTGGAGTCGGCGGCGGCCGAGATCGTGACGCTGGCGGCGTGGGACGGCCTCGAGATCGCCGGCGTCGCCCGACTGCTGTCGGATGGACGCGGCGCGCTCTTCATCATGGATGTTGCCGTCGATCCCCACTACGTCCAAACAGAAGTGGAGAAGGCCTTGATCGATTTTGCAAGACTGCGCGTGCCGCGCGGCGGACGGCTGACCCGCGTATAGCACTTCGCCGCCCCAGGCCTAACACTACTTCGCCAGAAAGTGTGATGCTGCTGCGGGGAGCGTCGTCCTTTCAGTGACTTCCTCTGGAGCGCGCGGATGCCCCGGCGTCGATCCCCGCAGGAGAAACCTATCGACTGGGCCCAGGAGTTGACGGACTGGATGGCGCCGTTTCAGGCGGCCCTCGGGCATAACGGCCGGCGCCGCTGGGGGCCGGTGTACCTGCAAGGGTTGCTCGGCCCCGGGGACCGGAAGAGCGTGCAGCCGATGGCCGCGCGCGTCGCCCCCGACGATCACGAGCAGTTGCACCACTTCATCGCCACGTCGGCCTGGGATCCGACCCCGCTGGAGACGGAATTGGCGCATGAAGCTCAGCGCTTGGTCGGCGGCCCCGACGCGGTGCTGATCATTGACGACACCGCGTTGCTCAAACAAGGGAAACACTCGGTGGGCGTCGCCCGACAATACGCGGGGCAAGTGGGCAAGGTCACGAATTGCCAAGCGCTGGTCTCCCTGACCGTGGCGCGCGGCGAAGTGCCGGTGCCGGTTGCGCTGCGGCTTTTTCTCCCGAAGGAATGGACGCGATCCCCCGCACGGCTCCTGCGGGTGGGCGTGCCCGCGGCGACGCGCGCGTTTCGCACCAAAGGGACGATCGCCCTGGCGGAACTGGATCGCGTCCTCGCGGCGGGCGTCCAGTGTGGCACGGTGCTCGCCGATGCGGGCTATGGCAGCAGTGCCAACTTCCGCCAGGCGCTCACGGACCGACAGCTGATCTGGGCGGTGGGGATCGGCGGTCCCCAGAAGGTGTTTCCGGCCCACGTGCGGTTGCGGACACCGCGAGCGCACCCGACGGGCGGACGACCGCGGCGGCATCCCGTGCCGTCGCACATCAGCCGCCATGCGGAGGCGCTGCTCGAGACGGCGCGCTGGCAGTCGCTGAGCTGGCGCGTGGGGACGCGCGGGCCGCTCCGCGCCAAGTTCGCCGCCGTGCGGGTGCGCGTCGCCGATGGGCCGCGGGCGGCGAATCGCCAGCGCCTGCCGGGCGCCCTCGTGTGGCTCGTGGGGGAATGGCGGGCCAGTGGCGAACGGAAATACTACCTGACGAATCACCCCGCGGGCACGCCGCTGCGCACCCTCGCCGCGACGATCAAGGCGCGCTGGGTGTGCGAACAGGGGCACCAGCAACTGAAAGAGGAACTGGGCCTCGATCATTTCGAAGGGCGCAGTTGGCTGGGGCTGCACCATCATGCGCTGTTCACGATGCTGGCCTTCACCTTCCTGCAGCATCACCGCCTGCGCACGCTGGCCGGGAAAAAAAACTCGCGTCGCCGGGCCGCCACCCCAGCCGACGCTCCCGGCGGTTCGTCGGGCGCTCCTCACCGCCATGACCCCACCGGTCCGGCTGCACTGTCCGGTCTGTCACGCCCACATCACCTACCACCAAAGACCGTAGAAAATGTGGCGAAGTAGTGCTAAGCCGGCCGGTTGATGGTCACCGTTCCAGCCGACCCGTTGTAGGTCGTGGCGAAGCGCCGCAGGGACGTCGGTGCAATCCCGCCCGTCACGCCACCGCTCTTCGAGAACGACGACCCGTGCAGCGGGCAGAAGAACCCGTTCGCCGTGATCTCGAGCGGGTAGTAGCCCGCGTGCGTGCAGACGAGCGCCAGGGCCACGAAGGTGCGCCGGTCAATGCCGCCTCGGCGACGAGCGCAATGAGAACGAGTCGAATCGGACGGAGCGGTCACTGGTGGGAGTACCCGTGACCGCGTGGAAGGGTGCGTCGGTTGGAATTGCGGGACGCGTCTCGACATCGCATGGCACCGGCGCCAACGAGGTCTGCGATTCGACGCGCTCTGGCACCGCGAGAACGATGCACGGCGGCATCGCAAGAAACTGCCCCGCAGGGCGAGAGCGCCGTGCGGGGCAGCAATCTTCGAACCGGACCGTCATCGAGAAGTCGACCCTCGAACCTCATGCCTGCAGGCTCATGCGTGCAGGCTCATGCGGCCCGAATCCACACTCCGGCAGCGGCTACCGCGCCCCCCCCGTCAGTCCGCGGTTCTTGAGCAGCGGCCCGATCTCGGGGTCCCGCCCCCGGAATTCACGATAGATCACGGCCATGTCGCCGGTGCCGCCGCGCGACAGAATCATGTCGCGGAACCGCTGACCGTTGGCCCGCGTCAGCCCGCCGTGCTCGAGGAACCAGGCATACGCGTCGGCTTCGATCACCTCGGCCCAGATGTATGCGTAGTAGCCCGCCGAATATCCGCCGCCCCAGATGTGCGAGAAGTAGTTGGTCTTGTAGCGCGGCGGCACCACCGGCAGGTCCACCCCGAAGCGCTTCAGCGCTTGCGCCTCGAACGCATCGACATCCGTCGGATGCTCGTTCACCGTCAGCGTGTGCCAAGCCATGTCGAGCAGCGCCGCTCCCAGGTACTCCGTGGTCGCGAAGCCCTGGTCGAAGGTCGTGGTGCGCCGGATCTTGGCCACCAGGTCGGCCGGCATCGGCGCCGTCGTCTTGTAATGGCGCGCGTAGTGCGCAAACACCTTGGGGTCGAGCGCCCAGTGCTCGTTGAACTGCGACGGGACTTCCGAGAAGTCCCTCGGCATGTTGCCCGCCAGCCGCGGGTACGGCGCGGAACCGAACAGGCTGTTCAGCCCGTGCCCGAACTCGTGGAACATCGTGGTCACGTTGTCCCAGGTGAGCAGCGCCGGCTGCCCGTCGGCGGGCTTGGTGAAGTTGCAGTTGTTGATGACGACCGGCCGCGTGCCCATGAGCGCCGAGCGGCTCACGAAACCGCTGGACCAGGCGCCGCCGTTCTTGTTGTCGCGCTTGTAATAGTCGGCGTAGAAGAGGCCGAGCGACGAGTCGGCGTCGAAGACCTCGAAGACGCGCACGTCCGGGTGGTAAACCGGAATGTCCTTGCGCTCCTTGAAGGTCAGCCCGTACAGCTGCTGCGCGGCGTAGAAGAGGCCGTCCCGCAGCACGCGGTCGAGCTCGAAGTACGGCTTGATCTGCTCCTCGTCCAGCGCGTACTGCGCCACGCGCACCTGCTCGGCGTAGTACTGCCAGTCCCACGGCTGGATCGTGAAGCCGCCGCCCTGCTTGTCGGCGAGCTGCTGCATCGCCGCGGCCTCGCCCCGCGCCTTCGCCGTGGCCGGCGTGACGAGCTTGGTCAGCAGGCCGAGCGCGTTCTCTGGCGTCTTCGCCATGGTCTCGTCGAGGGCGTAGGCGGCAAACGACGGGTACCCGAGAATCTGCGCGCGCTCCGGGCGGAGCTGGGCGAGGCGCAAAATGACCTGGCGCGTGTCGTTGCTGTCGCCCCGCGCGGCCCGCAGGGTGGACGCTTCGAAGAGCCGCTGGCGCAGGGCGCGGTTCTGCAGCGACGCCTGCGCCGGTTGCTGCGTGGTGTTCTGCAGCGGCAGCAGCCACTTGCCCGTGAGTCCGCGGGTTGCGGCGGCCCCCGCCGCGGCCGCGACGTCGCCCGCGCTCAAGCCCGCGAGCTGGGTCGCGTCGTCCACGACGACGCCGCCCGCGCGCGTGGCCGCCATCAGCCGCCGCCCGAACTCGTTGGTGAGCGACGCCTGCTCGCGGTTCAACGTCCGCAGCTTCGTCTTGTCCGCCTCGGACAGCAGGGCTCCGGCGCGCACGAAGTCCTTGTAATAACGCTCCACGACCAAGCGCTGCAGCGAGTCGAGGCCAAGACTCGCGCGCCGGTCGTAGAGGCTCTTGATGCGCTGGAAGAGCGTGTCGTTGAGCGAGATCGCATCGCGGTGCGCGGCCATCTTCGGCGCCAGGGCCCGCTGGATCGCCTGCAGCGTGTCGTTGGTGTTGGACGACGTGAGTGCGCCGAAGACGCGCTGCACGCGCCCGAGGAGCTGCCCCGAGCGCTCGAGCGGGAGGATGGTGTTGGCGAACGACGGCGCGGCCGGCTCATGGATGACCGCCGCCACCTCGGCCAATTGCTGGCGCATTCCCTCTTCGATGGCGGGCTGGAAATCGGTGTTGCGGATGCGGGTGAAGTCCGGCGCCTGGTAGAGCAACGGGCTGGGCGCCGCGAAGGGGTTGGTCGAGGGGAGTTGCGCGGACGCGGCGTGGCTGCCGGCGAGCAACGCGAACCCGAAGGGAATTGCGAGACGACGGATATCGAACATGGGAAAGATCCGGTGAGCAGGTTAGGACTCCAAGCCGACGCCGATAGATTTACGCTCCGCGACCGCGGGGCGACAGGCATCGTGGGGCGTGGGGGGGCCTGCCGCGAGGACGTCGATGCCCAAAGGAAGTACGTCTTTGCGGCGATGGTTATTCGCTCGCCCCTACGGTACCTATCGGCATGACTGAGGTTGGCGCCTCCGACTAGAGGTCTCCGCTCCATGGCCTGCCGTAGCACGCCGCACGCGACCATGAGACACCTCTCACGCGGAGTTGCCCTCGCCCCGCTCCTGCTCGTCGCTCTGGCGTGCCGTGAAGAGCGCGAGCCGGTGGCGCGCGCGCGGTCCACAGCCGTCGCGGCACGGGCTCCGGCCGCGCCGACGTTGTCGCGCTTCGACGTCCCGCTCGCCTACGACTTCACCGACGTGCTGCGGACGGTCGAGCGGGTGGTGCCAAGCACGTTCGGTTCGCTCTCCGACGTGAAGCGCGCCGGTGACGGCGACCGCACGCACTATGCCTACGTCGCCACGCGCGGCCCGTTCACGGCCTTCGCGCACGGCACCGAAGTGCACCTGCGCACCACCTTGTCGTACACGGTGCGTGCCTACTACAAGCCGCCGATCGGGCCGACACTCGGCGCCAGTTGCGGCACCCACGACCCCCGTCCGCGGATCGTCGCCGAACTCGTGGCCCCGCTGACGTTGACGCCCGATTGGCACCTGCGGTCGGCGGCGCGCATCGCGAGCCTTGCCCCCGCGTCCGCCAGCGACCGCGACAAATGCCGCATCAGCTTCCTGTCCATCGACGTCACCGCGCAGGTGCTCGACGCCGCACGGAAGGGGATCGGGAAACATCTCCGCGACATCGATGACAAGGTCGGCGCCGTGAACCTGACCAATCGGGCCACCGATTGGTGGGCGCGGCTCAATGCGCCCATCCGCCTCGCCGAGGGCACGTGGCTGCTGTTGCAACCGAGGCAACTGCGCTTCAAGGGCGTCACTGGCGAACGGCACGTGCTCGACGTGGCAGCCGGGCTCGACGCCGTCCCGGTCATCGTGACGGGACCGCGTCCGAACCATCGCGTGCTGCCGCTCCCTCCGCTCGGCAACGACTCCGGCGCCGCGGGATTCCACGTCTCGCTCGAGGGCACGGTGGACTACGCCACCGCGTCGCGCGCGCTCACGACGGAACTGGGCGGCCGGACCGTGACCATCGGCCGGCGAACCGTGCGCGTGCGGTCGCTCAGCGCCACGCGCAGCACGGGCGGGCGGCTCGCGCTGTCTGTCTCGTTCACCGGCGACGCGATCGGGACCGTGCAGTTCATCGGTACCCCGCGATTCAATCGCGCCACCGACCAGATTGTCGTGAGCGACCTCGATTTCGACCTCACAACAGACAGCCAACTCATCAACGCCTACGCGTGGCTGCGCTCCGATGTGCTGCTTGGATTCTTCCGCGAGAAGGCGCGCCTGCCGTCCGCGCCGGTCGTCGCGCAGGGCGCGCGGCTCATCGAGCGGGGTATCAACCGCACCATCGGCGGCGTGTTGACGCTCGCCGGGCGCGTGGACTCGTTGGTGGTGCTCGGTGTGTGGGTCGAGCCGCGCGGGTTGACGGTGCGCGCCCTGGTGGTCGGCGACGCGAGCGTGGCGGTGCGGCCGAAGCGGAGGTAGTCGGGTTGGCGCACCCGGCCGCGCCGGCGTCGTGATGCATCGTGCAAGTACCTGTACCTGTTGCTGGCGTACTGACCAACGACCCTGGTGGCGGCCGCATGGCGGGGCGAGCAAGGCCGCGCGATAATTGCGTCCTCGATTGAATTCCCGATCCTCTCCCCGCCCAAGCCACCTACGCATGAAAACCTCACCGCGCCCGCTCCGCGTCGCAATGCTTCTCCCCATGGTCGCCCTGCTGGCGCTCGCGCTCCTTGGTCAGCCTGCAAGGGCCCAGGCCGCCACCGACCCCTTCCCCACCGGCAAGAGCCTCGTCGAGGCCGACATCAACGGCACGGTGCTTCAGCTCTACGCCTACAAGCCGGCCAGTTACGCCGGCGAGGGCTTCATTCTGCTCCTGCACGGGGCGTCCCGCGCCGCCGAGGCGTACCGGGACAACGCGATGGGAATGGCGGACACTCATAAGCGCATCGTGATCGTGCCGCTCTTCGACCTCGCGCGTTTCCCCGAGTGGCGCTACCAGTTCGGCGGCGTGTTCCGGGCGGATAGCTCCTTCGCGGCCCCCGAGGAGCGCACCTACGCCTTCATCCCGAAGCTCGTCTCGTACATCCGCGGCCGCGAAGGGAGCGCCGCGCTTCCGTACCTGCTCGCCGGGTTTTCGGCGGGCGGCCAGTTCGTGAACCGGATGGCCGCGTTCATCGACACCGACGCGGAGCGACTCATCGCCATGGCTTCGGGGTCGACGATGTTCCCCACCCGCGACATGGACTTCGGGTTGGGCTTCGGCAGGCTGCCCGACGAGCTGAGCAACGACGAGCGCATCCGCCGGTACCTGGCGCTCCCGATGACGATCTACATCGGCACCGGCGACCGCGAACTGGCCCAGCTCCCCCAGGGAGAGGCGAACAAACAGGGCGTCCACCGCTACTCACGCAACATCCGCTGGTTCAACGAGGCGATGGATCTGGCCTACCAGCGGAAGTGGGAGTTCAATTGGCGCCTCGTCATCGCCGACGGGCCCGGGCACAGCCCGAAGGACATGTTCAACCACCCCCAGGTCGGGAACGCGCTGTTCGGGCATCGGCGGTGAGGGGTGCTGCGGCGTTCAATTGACGGCCAGAGCTATCGCGCAGTAGATGCCAAGCATTTACCACACAACAACTTACGTAGTCTCTAGTAATATATGTGGCTGTATAGCGTATTTTCCGTATACATCAATATATTAATATCACTCTCAGCCCACCGACATGGACCCAATCTCGAACCCCTTTTCCCCAGGAGCCGGGTCACCACCACCAGAACTGGTGGGCCGCGCCGGAATTCTCGAGGAGGCGCGCATACTGCTCGGCAGGATCAAGGCAAGGCGCCCCGAGAAGAGCATACTCCTCACTGGGTTACGCGGTGTCGGCAAGACCGTTCTGCTCAACGAGATCGAACGCCTTGCCATTCAGGAGGGGTATCGCACCCTGCCGCTCGAGGCGCATGAGGACAAGCCGCTCGCGGCGATGCTCGTACCGCCGCTCCGAAAGCTTCTGTATGAACTCGACCGGATCGCGGGCGCCGGGAACAAGGCCAAACGCGGGCTGGCCGTGCTCAAGGGGTTCATCAACGGCATCCGACTGACCGTGAACGGCGTCGAGATCGGACTGGACATCGAAGCGGAAACTGGGGCCGCGGACAGCGGCGATCTCGAGAGTGATCTGCCGAATCTCTTCCAGGCCGTCGCCGACGCCGCGGCGGAACGGAGTATCCCGGTAGCCCTCTTGATCGACGAGCTGCAGTACTTCAGGCCAACCGAACTCAGTGCCCTGATCATGGCCATGCACAAGATGCAGCAAGGCCAGATGCCCCTCGTGCTGCTCGGCGCCGGCTTGCCCATTCTCCCCGGACTGGCCGGAGAATCGAAGTCGTACGCGGAACGCCTGTTCAGCTTTCCAAAGATCGGTGCGCTGTCCGAGTCTGATGCGAAGCAGGCGATCAGTGATCCCACCAGGGCGGTCGGCGTCGAGATCGAACCGGCCGCGCTTGATGAAATCTTCCAGCTGACGCAAGGCTACCCCTACTTCCTTCAAGAGTGGGGATACCAGTCGTGGAATCACGCGAAGGCATCGCCAGTCACGCTCGCTGACGTGAGACGTGCCACCGCGAAAGTGATTAGCCGGCTCGACGAGAACTTCTTCCGCGTCCGATTCGACCGGCTGACACCGGGCGAGAAGAGATTCATGCGCGCCATGGCCGGACTCGGCCCCGGCGCCCAGCGGAGTTCAGATATTGCGGACGCGCTGGAGCTGAAACTCAGCAGTCTCGGCCCAGCACGAGCCAACCTGATCCGCAAGGGCATGATCTACAGTCCGGCTCACGGGGACATGGCATTCACGGTTCCCCTGTTCGATGAGTTCATGCGGCGCGTGATGCCGTAGGACGTCGCGTTTCCCGCGCCCCGCGCAGCGCCGCTCCGCTACAGCTTGATGAAGATGCGGCGCTTGTACAGCCAGTACAGCGCCCCCCACGTCACGACGTACGTCGAGAGCGCCAGCCACACGCCCTGGTACGAACCGAACACGGATGCGATGGGTCCCCCGGCGAGGCGTGCCGCCACTTCCCTGAAGTTGATGAAACCCTCGAAGGCATAGATGGCGATCGCGTTGGCGCCGATCACGACGAAGGGGAAGCTCCACCGGCGCCACCGCTTCACGTCGATCACCCAGTAGAAGAGCGCGAGGAGCAGCAGGCTCCACCCGCCGGCGACGAGCACGTACGAACTCGTCCACAGCAGCTTGTTCACGGGCAACCAGATGTTCCACGTCCACCCGACGGCGAGCGACGCGACGCCGGCGACGACGAGGCCCACGGTCTTTCGCGTCTCCGTATTCGCCGATCGCAGCCAGGTTCCGGCCAGCACGCCAAGCAGGCACGTCACGATCGAGGGAAACGTGCTGAGAATCCCTTCGTTGTCCCACGTCCCCTGATACATGCGGCCGGGGAGATACTGGCGATCGAGCCAGTTCGCGAGGTTGAGGTCCGGCAGGTACACCCCCGCCCCGACGCCCGGCACCGGCACGAACGCCATCACGGCCCAATAACCCAGCAGTATGGCAACCGACAGCGCGACGATCTTCTTCACGCTCAAGTGCACGTAGAGCAGCGATGCCGCGCAGTAGCCGATGGCGATGCGCTGCAGGACGCCGGCAATGCGGATATCGCCCAGGCCGATCCGTTTCATGCCGCCGGCGAGGATGAGGCCCACCGCGAAGATCGTGAGCGAACGTTTCACCACGTGCACATACAGGGCGCGGCGCGACCCTCCTGCCTCCAGCCGCTTCGCAAACGCGAACGGAATCGCGGCGCCCACGATGAACAGGAAGAGCGGGAAGATCAGGTCCCAGAAATGGAATCCGTTCCAGGTCTGGTGATCGAGTTGCTCGAGGAGCGCGTAGTTGCCGGACTGCTCGGCCAGCAGCATGACCACGAGGCCGCCCCCCGTGATCCAGAACATGTCGAAGCCCCGCAGCGCGTCGAGACAGAGCAGGCGACCCGCCGGGTGCGCGTCGGGGGCGGCCTGGCGCAGCCTCGTCGCCGCGAAGGTGACGACCGCCCAGAGCGCGACGACGAGCAGGAACGGCAGCCACGAGAGGAGCCACTGCGCCGCGGTCTGCGCCGGGAGCAGCTCGGCGCCAAACTGTGCCGGCTTCTTCGCGCCTTGCGAGACCTTGAGCAGCAGCAGGTTCGCGCCGGCGGTGAACTGCACGGGCACCGTCACCGACTCGCCGTTCAGTTCCCGGATCGGATTGAGAATATCCGTCACCAGCCGGCCGTTGAGCCAGACGCGCGTGGAGTTGACGGAGGAGAGTTTCAGCAGCGCCCGTCCGCCGGGATTGTCGACGACGGCGGCAGCATAAAACACGGCGGGGCCCGCAGCCCCGGGAAACGCACTGAGGAAGTCACCGTGGCCGGTGGAGTCCGCGCGCACGGGCTGCCACGCGAATTGCCGGCCTTCGAAACCGACCGGCGCATCGAACGCCACGTGCGCGGCGCGTTCGCCACCGGTGGCCGCGAGGTAATCCACTTCGAGCTGCGCGCGGTAGTACGTGGCTCTTGTGGTCGTCGAGAGGGGGCCAAGAACCCGCCACTCGACGACCGGCGTGCCGTGCGGTTGCGGTGCCACGGGACGCTGTGCCGCCGCCGTACCGCTCGCTATCGTCGCGAGCGCGCACGCGCGCGCCGCCAGATTGATCGCGTTCCAACGCATGACCGCCTCCATACGACGTGCCATCGAAAGAGAGTCCGTTCGAATGCCAACCACAGGCAAACACGTCTTGCCATCGATGTTCGCGAGGGCAAGCCGCCGGGTGCGAGAGACGGACAGACAATACCAGACGAGCGACAGATCTGCTAGGGATCACTCTGGCCCTCGCGCGTGTCAGCCCCATCTCAACCGCAGGCCACCTTCGACGATTGCGGCCACCTGCCGGCAGGGTGACATGGCGGCATGGGAGGGTCGTTGGCGTCCGCTTCGCGCGTTTGCTCGCGCATCGACTTTGTCGCATACTCTCTCACTTCAGTTGTGAAGCCCGTTCGGCAACCGACCGTTCCCTCGTCCCGATACCTGCACCATGGAGTTCCTCATGCAGCGCACGGCTCTCGGCAGAGCTCTCGCCTTGGTCCTCGTGGCTTCGTTCACTCTGCCGCTCGCAGCGCAGCAACCTGCTGCACTGCCAACTGCGGCGGCGGCGCTCACGCAGAAGCTCGGCATCGGCCCGGAATTCGTCGTCGGGACGCTGCCGAACGGCCTGCGGTACTACATCCGCAAGAACGGCGAACCGGCCAAGCGCATGGAGCTGCGGCTCGTCGTCAACGCCGGGTCGATTCTCGAGGACAACGACCAGCTCGGCTACGCGCACTTCATCGAGCACATGGCGTTCAACGGCACCACGCACTTCAAGAAGAACGAGCTCGTCAATTATCTCGAGTCCATCGGCGTGCGGTTTGGCTCCGACCTGAACGCCTACACGAGCTACGACGAAACGGTCTACCAGCTCTCGGTGCCGACCGACACCGCGCGCCTCGTGGAACAGGGCTTTCTCGTGCTCGAAGACTGGGCGCACGGCCAGCTGTTCGATTCCAGCGAGGTGGTCAAGGAACGCGGCGTGCTGGTGGAAGAGTGGCGCGGCAGGCTCGGAGCCGGCATGCGCATGCAGCGCGCGACCATTCCGATCATCCTCAAGGGGTCGCGGTATGCCGACCGCGACGTCATCGGCTCGGAAGAAAGCCTGCTGAAGGCCCAGCCGTCGGTGCTGCGCCGGTTCTACCACGACTGGTACCGGCCCGACCTCATGGCCGTGGTCGCCGTCGGCGACTTTGACGTGGCGCAGATCGAAGGGCTGATCAAGAAGCACTTCAGCGGCATTCGCCCCGTGCCGAAGGCCCGGCCGCGCACGATCGCCGAAGTGCCCAACAACGCCACGCCGCTGATCGCGATCGCGTCGGACGTCGAAGCGTCCGGCACGGTCGTCACCATCGGTTACAAGCGCCCGGGCAAGGTTGTTGCCACCGTCGGAGACTACCGCACGCAGATGGTGGAACGACTGTATCTGTCCATGCTGAACGCGCGCCTCGGCGAGATAGCGCAGAAACCGGACGCGCCCTTCCTGATGGCATTCGTGTCCAACTCCCCGTTCTTCGCCCGAAGCGTCCAGGCATTCACGTTCAGCGCCGTGGTGAAGGATGGCGGCATAGAGCGCGGCGCCGACGCGGTGCTCGCCGAGGCGCGCCGGGTGGAACAGTACGGCTTTCTGGCGTCGGAACTGCAGCGAGCGAAAGACAATACGCTTCGGTCGTGGGAACGGCTGTATGCCGAACGCGCGAAGACCAGTTCAGCGGCACGCGTGGGAGAACTCGTCCGGAACTTCCTGGTAGCGGAAGACATTCCCGGCACCGAAGCCGAGTACAACATGACCAGGCAGTTCGTGCCGGGAATCACCCTCCCTGAAGTGAATACGCTCTCGCGAGGGTGGATAACGGACACCAACCGTATCGCGCTGATCATGGCGCCCAGAAAGGCAGCGGCACCACTACCCACCGACGCGCAGATTCTGGCGGTCTTCGACCGAGCGGCCAAGGCCCCCGTGACCGCCTACACGGAAACGGTCAGCGAGGCGCCCTTGCTCGAACGCCTCCCTGCCCCCGGACGGGTCGTGAGCACCCGGACGATCGAAGCCGCGGGCGTGACGGAATGGAAGCTCTCCAACGGCGCGCGCGTGCTGGTGAAGCCGACGGATTTCAAGGCCGACGAAGTGCTGTTCAGCGCGTACAGCCCCGGCGGTACTTCGCTCGTTGCGGATGCCGACTACATGTCGGCGAGCAACGCAAGCATGATCGTCGGGCGGAGCGGCGTGGGGTCGTTCAGCGCCGTCGACCTCAACAAGAAGCTCGCCGGCAAGTCGGCGAACGCGGGCGCGTCGATCGGCGCCACGTCGGAGAACCTGAGCGGCACGGCGTCGCCCAAGGACATCGAAACGCTCTTCCAGCTCGCGCACCTGCGATTCATGGCCCCGCGGCTCGACACGGCGGCGTGGCTGGCCATGAAGGCGCAGATGGAGGCGAGCCTCGCCAACCGCGGCACGAGCCCGATGGCGGCGTTCGTCGACACGCTGTCGCTCGTGATGACGCAGCACAACTTCCGCTCGCGGCCGCCGACCCTGGCGACGCTGGGCGAGATCAAGCCCCAACGGGCGCTCGAGATCTACAAGGACCGGTTCGCGAACGCCGGGGATTTCACGTTCGTGTTCGTCGGCAATGTGAAGCTCGACTCACTCAAGCCGCTCGTCGAGAAGTACCTGGCGTCGCTCCCCCTCATGGGCCGCGTCGAGAGCTGGAAGGACGTGGGCGACGCACCGCCCGCGGGCGTGATCGAGAAGGTCGTGCACAAGGGGAGCGAGCCGCAGGCGCAGACCGCCATCATCTTCACCGGTCCGTTCACCTACAATCCGCAGACGCGGTTCGACATGATGGCGCTCACGACCCTCGCCCAGATGTGGCTGACCGATGCTCTGCGGGAGGAGATGGGCGGCACGTACAGTCCGTCGCTCAGGGGAAGCGGCAGCAGGATCCCGCGCGGCGAATACTCCATTCAGGTGCAGTACACCTCATCGCCCGACAACGTCGACAAGCTCGCTGCGCGGTTGTTCCGCGTGATCGACTCGCTCAAGACGCGGGGGCCAAACGAAGCCGACATCACCAAGGTGCGGGAGCAGATCCTCCGCGGAAGAGAAACGAATCTCAAGACCAACGCATTCTGGGTCAGCAACATCGCCTCGCGCGACCTGAACGGCGAGGACATTGCGGGGCTCCTCGCCCCATACGACGAGATGGTCAAGAAGCTCACCGCCAAGCAGATCCAGGACGCCGCCAAGCTGTACTTCGACGTCAACCGGTATGTGAAGGTCGTGCTGCTGCCGGAGAACAAGGTGCCGTAGCCCCGTGGCGGGACGTGCCGGACCAGGCGCGATCTCGGCCCATCACCTCGGCGGCGCGATTCTCCTGTTCAAGATGTTGAGGATCTTCCACTCTCCGTCGATGCTGGCCATCTGGAGCACGAAGTAGGCGTTGGGCAGCGTGGCCTCGACGAGCGCCATGCCGTCCATGACGTCGACGATCTTCGTCTCGGCCGTGCGCGCCGCCTCGGGCAGGACGGGAATCAGCTTCGCCCGCGCGGCCTCGACGATGCCGGAGTATCGCGTCCGGTTGATCGCCGGCTTCGACATGGGTAGCGCGCCGAATCCGGACAGGGTGACCTCCGGATGCAGAACCTTCTCCAGCAGGGCCGCGTCACTGGTCTGCACGCCCCGCACGAACTCCATCACGGCGCGGTTGATGGCGGCCTTGTCCTTCAGCGCGTCTGCGGCGGGCAGCGTCGGCCGGTTCGGTGCGTCCGGTCCCGGAACCCAGATCACGTTCACGATCTTCCACGTGCCATCGACCTTGACCATGGCCAGGAAGTCGTTGAACATTGCCGAGGTGACCTTGGCCAGCGCGATGTCCCCGACCAGGGAGAGCGCAGAGGCCTGGATCTTCCGCTTCTCGGGCGCGAGGAGCGCAACCTTCGCCCGCGTCATTTCGACGAGCCCGGAGTACGTGGAGTACCCCACGACGAATCTCCCGCCCTGGGGAAGCGCCTGCACGGAGACCTTGTTGAGATCGGGATGGATGGCCCGCTCCATGCGTTCGGGCGCACCCGAGTAGAAACCGTCACCGTAGTCGAGCGCGGTCGCGACGATGGCGGCCTGCTCGGCGGCGGGAATGACCGGTGCCTGGGCCGCGGCGGATGTTCCGCACGCCGCGGCCGCGAACAACAGATATGCGATCTTCTTCATGTCACGTTCTCCCTGTACGGTCATGATGGCGGCGTGAGCCGTCGGACCTTCATGTTGACTAGTACGGCATGACCCGCTGAAACAGTTTCGATCCGGGCAGGGGCCCAGCTACTGGCACCGAAGCGCGTTGACGCGCGCGTCCTGCCGGCGAGGGTGGACGACGGCATGCCACCGCGGGCTGCGTCGGCGGGATAGATTGCGGCCAGTTACGACGGCGCCTGCGGCGGACCATGCCGGCGGTGCGCCTTTTCTGCGGGTTGTCGCTTCCACGCCTCCTTCCCATTCGGTCATGCCCGATCGCGTTCGGCGTCATCCGTGATTCCCAAGTGGCGTCACTGGGTGGAGTACGGGCTGCTTCGCCTCGTCGTCGCGCTGCTCGGCTCGCTCGGCATGCATCGCGCCAGCGCGATCGGCGCGCGCCTTGGCGTGCTCGGCTATTGGCCGCTGCGCATTCGCCGTGACGTTGTCCGGCGACACCTCGACGCATGCTTCCCCGAGCGCACCGCCGCCGAACGCGCGGCCCTTGCCCGCGCGAGCTACGGGCATCTTGGGCGCACGGCCCTTGAGTCGATCCTCATGTCGCGACTTGGCCCAGCTGCATTGCGCGACCTGTTCGAGGGCGTCGACGGTTGGGAAAGCATCGAACGGGGACGCGCACGCGGCAAAGGCCTGGTGCTCGTGGCGGGCCACCTCGGCAATTGGGAATTGTCGGGCGCGTATCTCTGTGCCCTCGGCGTGCCCGTCGCTGCCGTCGCCAAGCGGCAGGAGAACCTGCTCGTCGACGCGTTCGTCAACCGCACGCGCCGGCGGCTCGGCATGGAGGTGGTTTACGACGAAGACTCCGTCCGCAAGCTGCCGCGCCTCCTCAAGGACGGGTACGCGCTCGGCCTCCTCGCCGACCAATCCGGGCTTGCGGCGGCTACCTACGTCCCTTTCTTCGGACGGCCGGCACGCACGCCCCGTGGACCAGCCGTCTTCGCGTTGCGCTTTGGCGCTCCGCTGATCTTCGTGTGCGCAGCGCGGCAGCCCAGCGGCAAGTTCGTTCTGCACCTCGAGGACGTCGAGGTACCGGCGACGGGCGAACTCGATGCCGACGTCGAGCTGGCAACTGCGCGGTTCACGCTCGTGCTCGAGAAATGGATACGCCGCTACCCCGGGCAGTACCTCTGGGCGCACCGCCGCTGGAAACGGCAGCCCGACGATACTCCACTCGCGCTGCGTGAGCCCTGAGGGCACAGGAAGCATCGTACGGCCGCCTGACCCGCCCGCACTCGGCTCCGTCATTGCGGCACCGAATACGCATGTTTAAATTCCTGTCAGGTTTCAGCAGTATTCCTGACGCACGTTCGAGCTGAACGTCGGTGTCTGGATCAGAAACGAAGCTCGATGCTTCCGCTTGTCCGTATTGCCCCTCCCTGGAAAGCGTCCGCCATCGTGGTGATGCTCCTTGATGGCGCCGAGCCCACTCGGCACGAGTTTGCAGAAGCCTCGACGGACCGCCCATGACCCCCCACGACTTGCTCCTGACGTTCGACTTCCCGCCACTCGGCGGCGGCATCTCGCGGTGGATGTCGGAGGTCGCGCGCCGGTACCCCGCGGGAACGCTCACCGTCTCCACCGGCCGAATGCCGGGCGACACGGCAAGCGACGCGGCGTTTCCAAACGTGATCGACCGGGTCGAGGTCCCGTCCCGTCGGCTCAAGTCCTTGCCGGGACAAGTCCAGTGGGCTCGACGCGCCGTGGCGTTGAACGACGCGGCGCCCATTCGCTTCGCGTGGTGCGACAACATTCGGCCGTCGGCGTATCCGGCCAGGGCGCTCAAGCAGCTCCGGGGCGTTCCGTACGGCGTTATTGTCCACGGCGCCGACCTGTTCGACCTTCGCGCCAACTTTCGCCGGTCGCGGTTCAAGCGCGTTGTCGCGCGGCAACTGCTGCGAGGCGCAGCGACCATCGTCGCCAACAGTCGCTGGACGCACGGGTTGCTGGCCGATGTGCTGAACGAACTCGGCATGGCGGAGGTCGTGGCCCGCACGCGCGTGGTGTCGCTAGGCACGGACCCGCACCGCTTCCGCCCGGACATCGACGCGACCGCGTTTCGCGGCAAACACCACCTCCCTGATGGTCGCTGGATCGTGACGGTCGCACGGCTCGAGGCCTTCAAGGGCATCGACATCGTGATCCGCGCGCTCCGCCGGCTTGGCAAGGACTTCCCGGACCTGCACTACGCCGTCGTTGGCGATGGGTCGTTTCGCGCCGGCGCCGAGGCGATGGCTGCGGACGAGGGGGTCGCCGATCGGGTGCATTTCCTGTCTCGGCTCGCCGATGACGAACTCCCGTCCGCCTATGGGATGGCAACCATCTATGCCGGTCTGACACGCCAGACCGATCGCGACGTCGAAGGATTCGGCATCTCGCTCGTCGAGGCTCAGGCCGCGGGGAAGCCCGTCGTTGCCGGGCGCGCGGGCGGCATCGTCGACGCGGTTGCCGATGGCGTCACCGGCATGCTCGTCGATCCCGCCGATTTCGAGGCCGCGGCGGCGGCCTTCCGGCAACTCCTCGAACAACCCGCGCTTCGTCAGACCATGGGAGACAATGGCCGGCGTGCGGTCGAGCAGTTCTTCAATTGGGATCGGGTGGTAAGGGATCTGTGCGCGGTTGCCGCGCGGTTCGGGCGTTCCACGACGGCGCCCCTCTCGACGGGGCTCGCCCTCGCATGAGACCGACAACCGGCGAGCGCCTCACGATCTTCCACCTCGACGATGAGCGTGGCTTCAGGGGCGGCGAGCGCCAGCTGATGTATCTGGCATCGGCGCTGAGGGCCCGCGGTCACGAGAACGTCGTGTGCTGCCGAGGAGGAAGCCCGCTGGAACGCGAGGCGCGACGCGAGGGCTTCGCCGTGCTGGTGCTGCCCTTTGCCTTCGAGTTCGACCTGCGCAGCGCCCGTCTGCTCGCCCGCGAGGCACAGCGGCGCAGCGGGCCGGTGGTGCACGCGCATACGGGGCACACCGTGGGTATAGCGGCGGCGTGCAGGCTCTTCGGCGGTCCGGCGGCGATTGCCCACCGGCGCGGTGCGTCCCGGCTGCGCGGCGGTTTCAGTCGATGGCTCAAGTACGATCGGGTCGCTCGTGTGGTGGCCGTGTCGCACGCCATCGAGGAGATACTCACGCGCGGCGGTCTCGCCCAGGTTCACATCGCGGTGGTTCCGGACTGCGTACCCGTGTCATGCGAGGAGTGGCACGACGCCGGTTACGGCAGTCCCCGCTTTGCTCCGTCGAGCCCGGAACGGCGATCGAGGGCACGGCGCGCACTGGCGGATGCGTTCGGTCTCGATGCGTCCGCGTCGTGGGTTGGAACGCTCGCCGCCCTCGTCCCGCTGAAGGATCACGCCACGCTGATTGCCGCGGCGGCAAGCGTGGTGCGTCAGAAGCCGGATACGGTTTTCCTTCTCGCGGGCGAGGGACCTGAACGAGAACGCCTTCAGGCCGACATCGAGAGCCGAGGCCTGACGGGTCGTATCGTTCTGCTTGGCCATTACGATGCGTCGGAGTTGTTTGCCGCCATCGACCTCTTCGTGCTCTCGTCCAGTCGCGAGGGAATGGGGAGCGTGCTCCTTGAGGCGGCGGCGTGCGGCATACCCGTCGCCGCCACCGCCGTGGGAGGAATCCCCGAAGTCGTCCGGGACGGTCTCACCGGACTGCTCGTTCCGCCGCGCGACCATCTGGCGCTGGCCGGTGCGATTTCCCGGTTGCTGGAGCAGCCAGGTTTGGCGAGTCGACTGTCGGCTGCGGCTCGAGAGGCGCTGCCCCGGTTTGGCCTGGAAGCGATGGTGCGACAGATGGAGACGATCTATGCCGCTGCCGCAGCACCGGCCCGCCAATCTGCGCCCGCTCTTGCGACCCGGAGTGCCATTGCCGATTTGCTCGCTGGCCCACGCGTAGCTGGGCCGCCGTCGGGATGGCCCGGATGGCCAAGCGTCGTCACGAAGCAGTTCAGGCGCCAGACGCTGTTGGCACTCGTGGCATCGGCGGTGATCGTCACGGACTCGGCACCGTTGTGGATGGCAAATTCGATGAGAGACACCCCTCGCCCCAACCAGCCCACCGCTCAAGGTCCCGACCGAGGTCGTGTCGCTTCCCCGCACGCGACTGGCCGCCATGGCTCGCTTGGTCTTGATACTGACTTTCGGGACCTCTCCGACGAGCAGATGCTGGCGCTCCTCCGCGCCGTGGATTCCCTCCCCTCGCTCCCCAGCGCCAATCCCGACGAATCATCGAGTCTGGTGGGCGCTCTTCCCGGCGCGGCCACGCCAGACACGCGGCGTTGAGGCAGCGCGACCGCGGCAGTCCGACCGCGGTAGCCCGACGCACGCTACGGAATGATCTGGCCCGTGCAGTCCATCCGGTTCCGTTCCAGCCGATCTCGAGTTTCGCGGCGGCGTGCTATGCGACGGGTTGCCCTGGATTCCTTGATTTCCCTCGCAAAGTTCACACCGGCGTTGCCAGCACAGCAGCCCTCCACATCACGACTTTTTCAGCATCCTGCTAGAGCAGACTGGCGAGCGCCAGCACGCCGCCACCTGCCATGATCAGGCCCGCGATCCGGTTGATCAACAGGATTTCATGGTGGAGGCCGGCGTCATCGACACGGGCGTAGCGTGCACGAGGGAGACTGGGAGAATGCGCTCGACGGCAGAAGCGTTCAGATTGCGAGTGTGACGGTTCTCACGGTGCACCTCTGCTCACGCGGGGTTCCACCAGCGTGGCGCCCAGCGCGCCCGCGCGGACCCAACCGAGATAGAGTGCGAGTTGCGCGGCCAACGGGCCCGGTGCGAGTTGCGCGAGCGCGAGTCCCTCGGCGTATTCGTCGGGAGTGAACCAGTGGCGTTCCTCCTGCAGGTCGCGCCGCATTCGCTCGACGAGCACGACGGGGCCGCCGAATCCGAAGGTCCCCAAACGGAGAAAGTACCGCAGCAGGCCGGGCAGAGTGGCGCCAGCCACTGATGTCTTGCGAGCCGAGTTCGCCACGCTGGTGTTCACGGCGAGCGGGGACCGCACGCCGCATATAGTTCGTCGAACAGTCTCGCGCCGCGTTCGACGCGAGCGTCGTCGCCTGGGCAGAGCGCGGCAATGCCGTCGATCATGCGGCTCAGGCCGGCCGCCTCGGTTCGGCCGAATTTCCCGTCCTTGCAGTCCACATCATGGATGATCTCGCCCATTTCCCGCAGGGCCGCGTCGCCGGGGGTGAACGTCCGCGCCAGCGTCTCGAAGGTGCACGCGTCGCCAACGTGCGTATACTCGGCTTCGAACATGTCGAAGCGCAGTTCGCCCGCGCGGTGCGTGTGGCGCGTGGCGTCCACGAACCGGAACGTCGGATGGCCATCGATGAAACGGCGGATCAACCACGCGCTCGCGATGCGATCGACGTGGACGTCGCGCCGCGTCACCCAGGTGGCGCCGTCGATCCGTTCCCGGCTTTCATGAGTGCGTGGCCGCCGGTCATGGACGCGGAGCGCGGCGTCGATTTCATGTAGCGTGGTCTCGACCGCACCACCGTCGGGGGCGCCGAAGAAGTCGAGTGCGCGCACCGACTCTTGCCGGCGGCGCAGTTTCGCCAGCTCTCGCATCATCGTCGCCTGCGAGACGGTGTCGCGCCGCGGTGGTCGGCGGGTACGCGACCGTGTCCTGCCACGGGCGGATGAGAGCAGCGCCCGCGCATCCGCCAGAATGTCCCGATACTCCGCGTTGCGCGCCGCGATGAACAGCGCCCGCACGCTCTCATCCGAAAGCCCCTCTCCGAGCGAGGCCTCGGAGATGAACGCCTCCCCGCCCGCGTCCTCGATCTCGGCTACAATCCATCGGAAGTCTTCGTACGCCTCGGCACTGGGCGGAAGCACGTACACGCTGTTCTTGATGGCGACGGCCCCGACCCTCTGGAGGCGCCGGCCGATCTTCACGCGGAGATAGTCCGGCTTGGGCGGCACCTGGTGAATGAGCAACAGCCAGCGGGCCCCCTCTTCTTTCCGCACGTCACGCGGTTCCGCCATCGCGGCCGGCCGCGCGGGCCGAGCGCGTTTCGCCGCCGTGCGGCCCGTCCCCGATGCGACTCTTTTCATATCACAACTGTATCATCCTGTCATGCCGTCCGCAACATGGTTGTCGCTCTCCACCTAAGTCTGGCCCACGGACTGTTCGGCGACGGGCCTTGCGTTGATAGCGCAGATGAATCAACGTATAGGGCGCCGGCTTCCGGGCATCATGTCTCCGGGGTTCGGCCATCGCCCCCCAACCTGCGGAGTCACGGATGCGCCCCCTTGCTCCCGTTCGTCTCGTGCCGTTCACCGTGCTGCTGGCGTGCCTCGCCGCCGGGACGGCCGTCGCACAACAGATGCCGCCCACGCCCGCCTCGTGGGCGCCCGTCGAGGCCGCGCTGGGCCGCACAGGCGCCATGCAACCCGGCGACGTGTTCAAGGTCGCGTTTCCGCGATCTGACCTGTCGGTTGCGGTCGCCGGCGTCATTCTCAAGCCGGCGTTCGCGTTGGGCGGGTGGGTCGCCTTCAAGGAGGTGGCGGCCGGCACGGCGATGGTCATGGGCGACCTCGTGCTCACCGAGGACGAAGTGGCGCCCGTCATGCGCGCCCTTCAGGCCGGCGGTGTGGAACAGACCGCGCTGCACAACCATCTGCTCGGCGAATGGCCGCGCATCATGTACATGCACATCTCCGCGCACGGCGAACCCGCCGCGATTGCACGAACCATTCGCGACGCGCTGTCGCTGACCCGCACACCGCTCGGACCGGCCGCACCGGCCGCCGCACCCTCGGCGGCGGACCTCGACACCGCAGGGATCGCCGCGGCCATCGGCACATCGGGGAAGCTCAATGGCGTCGTGTATCAGGTGACCGTTCCCCGTTCCGAATCGATCACGGAGATGGGCCACGTGATCCCGCCATCGATGGGCGTCGCCACCGCCATCAATTTCCAGCCGACGGGGGGTGGCAGGGCGGCGATCACCGGCGACTTCGTGTTGCGCGCGAGCGAGGTGAATCCCGTCATGCGCGCCCTTCGCGCGCATGGGACCGTGGTGAGCGCCCTGCACAGCCACATGCTCGACGAGGAGCCGAGATTGTTCTTCATGCACTTCTGGGCGAACGACGACGCCGTGATGCTGGCGAGGGGCCTGCGCGCCGCGCTCGACGAGACGAAACGAGGTGCCCGGTGAAATGGATCACGCGGGAGCGTCCCAAGATCGATCGCGTCGCCTGCCCCTGGCTCATTGCGCGTTTCATCGACCACGACGCCGAGTTCGTTTTCGTGCCACCCGACGCGGTCACGCGCGAGGCGGCCGAGCGTGGCGCGATGCCCTTCGATGTCGAGGGCGTCGAGCTCTCGCATGACGGACCGCGTTGCAGCTTCGACGCGTTCCTCGCCAAGTACCAGCTGCAGGGCGACGCCGCACTGGCCCGGATCGCGACCATCGTGCGCGGCGCCGATACGGCGCGGCTGGACCTGGCGCCCGAGGCGGCCGGCCTGCTCGCGATCTCGCTCGGACTGTCCGCGCTGTTCGCGGACGATCACGTGCAGCTTGAACATGGGTTTGTCGTCTATGACGCGATGTATGCGTGGTGCACGCGGGCGGCGGACGAAGCGCACACGTGGAACCCGCAGCGAAGGTGACTGCCTGTCCTCCCGAGCATTCACGCGCGCCGAACGCCAGACCCCGCACCGGCACAGGGCCGTTGCGGGGTCGAAAGTGCGTCCTTGCTTATCTGCCGGCCGGCACGCGGTACCCGGGGCCACGCACCACCTTCCCCGGCAGCGCGTCCGTCGCCTTGCCGTCGGCAATCACCGGCACGCCGTTCACGAGCACGTACTGCATCCCCGCCGCGAGCTGATTGGGGTTCTCGAACGTGGCGACGTCCCGAATGGAGTCGGGATCGAACACCACGATGTCCGCCCACATCCCCTGCTTGAGCACGCCGCGGTCGGTGAGGTGCATGCGCTGCGCCGGAAGCGCCGTGAATTTCCGGATGGCATCTTCCAGCGTAAGCTTGTGCTCTTCGCGCACGTACTTGCGCAGAATGCGCGGGAAGGTGCCGTACGCACGCGGGTGCGGGTGTTCCGCACCCAGAATTCCATCCGGCGCCGTGCCCTGCGAATCGTTATCCACCGACGTCCACGGCTGCACGAGCGCGAGCGCCACATCGGGTTCCGACATGCCGAAGACGGCGTTTGAGGTGAAGCCGTTATCCTCGACGAGAATGTCCATCAGCGTCTCGATGGGATCCTTGCCGCGCTCCCTGGCAATCTGCGCGAGCGTCTTCCCCTGCAGCGGCACCAGCTTCGGGTTGGCCACCACGGCAATGAGCACGGCTTCCGGCCCGGGAATCTCCTGCCATTCGTTTTCCCAGGACGCGTTGGCCGTGAGCATGTCCTTCCGGATGCGCGCGCGCATGGCGGGATCCTTCAACCGCTCGATCATCTTCGTATCGCCGCCATCGTGCGCCCACGGCGGAATGAACGCCGACGTGCTGTTGAACCACGCCGGATACGCATAGGTATCGGCTGTCACGTCCACACCGCTCGCCCGCGCCGAGTCGATCTTGGCGATGATCCGGGGCATGAGTCCCCACTGCGGCTTGCCGGCGGCTTTCAGGTGCCAGATCTCCACGGGAATCTTCGCTTCGCGCCCAATACGTACCGCTTCATCGATCGCGTCGAACACATGCGCGCCTTCGGAGCGCATGTGCGTGGCGTAGACGCCGCCGAACTTCGACGCTTCGCCGGCCAGCGCGATCAACTCCTCGGTGGTGGCATAGGGCGCCGGCGCGTATTGCAGCGACGTGGAGACGCCGACCGCTCCCTCCTGCATGGCAGCGCGCACGAGCGCCTTCATGGAAACCAGCTCGGCGGCGTTCGGCCTCCGGTCCACGTCACCCAGCACGACGCGCCGCACCTGCGTGGCCCCGACGTACGAGGCCAGGTTGATCCCCATCCCCTGCTTTTCGAGACGCGCAAAGTACTGGGCGAGCGTGCGCCAGTCCGGCGTGATCTTGAAGTGCTCGTAGCTCACATGATCGGCGGCGATGATCGAGTCATTGAGCGGCGCAATGGTGCCGCCTTCACCCGTGATCTCCGTCGTGATGCCCTGAAAGATCTTGGAGGGCAGGTGCGGGTTCACGAGGATGCTCATCTCCGACTGCCCCAGCATGTCGATGAAGCCGGGCGCGACCACCTTGCCGTGTGCATCCACTCGTCGCGCGGCCGCCTGGCCGGTGAGATGACCGATGGCCGCAATCCGGCCGTCGCGCACACCCACGTCGGCCGCGTACCACGGCGAACCGGTGCCATCGACGATGTGGCCGTTTTCAATGATGACGTCGAACGGCGCAGCGGTGGCATTCTTCGTGCTCGCCGGCGCACACCCGGTGAGCATGAGCGTTGCGGCGAGCGGGGTCAGGACGATGCGAAGACGTGGCAGGCGCATGGTGCCGGTTCGGATGAGTGGATGGCGCAGAAGATCGCGCCAAACATGCCGATTGGAGAACTGGCTCGCCATGACCAGAGGGCTATTCGCCGAGAAACTCCGCCGGTGTCATCGCCCACGCTGGAAACGCCTTGTGGGGGTCGGGGACGCGTGCCCGCGCCTGCTTTCAATAGCCTAGCGCTGGAACAGCACCGTGCCCGTCATGCTCCACGCCGCGGGATCGCTGCCGCACGTCGCGCCTGACGCCCCCGCGATCCTGAGCGTCGTCGGCGTGGGCATCTGCACGAGGACATGAATGCTATTCTGCCAATACAGCAAGCCGGTCTGGCTGCTGTTCTGGTAGCAATAGATGGAGCCGTCGGCGGTCACGCGGCTGAAATCGGCGTTCACCTTTCCGGCGGGAAGCGGTGTGAACGGATACGTGGACACCGGGATGCTCGGCACCGACGTGCCCATCGAGATGACGCCCAGCATCGGGTCGGCATTGTCGTGCACCAGGGCGAGATGATGATCTTCCATGGTCGTCGCGTCGAAGTACCAGCGTCCCTGCGCCGTGTTGGCGACGTCCTGCATGATGGTACCGCAGATCGGCGCGACCGTGCGGCGATTGCCGCCGTACCCGCCGAGCAGCGAACGCAGGGAATCGGCGACCGCAGGGACGAAATAGTCGATCGGGCAGACCGTCTGGAGGGATTGTCCGATCACTCGGCCCGGGTTCACGAACGCAAGCGATGCGATCCGTGCGTCGTAGGCACCGAAGTCGGAGATGCCGCTGCCCCCTCCGGTGCCGAGCACGCCGAGCGCCGTGCCCGCAGTCACGGGGATCTGCACGTCAACGTAGCACTGCACGAAGTTGGTGCCGCCCGTCGAATACGGCGTTCCGCAGCCCTTGTCGAAACTGCCGATCTCGTTGAGCAACGCCGGTGACAGCGTCGAGATGTGGTAGAAGTAGAACATCACATCGCTGCAGGCATAGAACTTCAGCGTGTAGTCGTAGAGCATCGCCTGGTTGCCAGTCTGATTGCTCTGCCGCCCCGCCTGCACGATGGTGATGTTCCCGGGTGCGACGATCGCCGGCGACGCTCCGTGATACCCGCCGGCCATCGCCCAGTACGTATGATCGCTGGGAAAGACGTGTCCCGACGGATTGAGGTTTCCGAGTGGAGCGATCGACCCGAGAACGTTGATCGCCACGGGCGACGTGGTGAGGAACGCGCCGCTCGGACATGAGGGCATGGTCGAAGGCGGCCTCAGGTCGCTCGACGGTCCGGTGCTGCTGGACTTGGAGCACGCCGCCATTGCGAGTGCGACGAACAGGACGAACGCGAGAGCGAGCCCCCACGCGGTTGCGCGGGCGGTGCGCGCGCCGGAGATGGCTGACGATGAGCGTCGCGACACGGTCGGTGCTCCTTTGGGTCGGGTAACACAGGTGCGGCCTGGCCTACGGCCCTGAGTTTCGTCCGGCGGCTGCTGCATCTCTACTCGAGAGCGACACGGCAGCGTGCATTCCGACGCGCCGCACTAGGTTGCCACCGACGCAGGCACGAGGCGCCTGATCAGGTGGACTTTCACCGCGTCGTTGACGCCGAGGCACGCGAACATCGAGTAGGCAAGTACCGCACCCATCTGCCACGCCGCCAAAGGCGAGAGGTCCGACAGCCCGGCAAAGGTGAGCGCCGTCCCGATGAGGACCTCCGCACCCAGCGCGGCCAGCAGCGTTCGGCTCGGCATCGACGACCAGAACGCCCGGCGCTCTCGCGCAGACACCACGGAGAACGCGGCAAAGTAGAGCAGCAGCAGGAAACTGAAGGTCTGGAGCGCTGCGCCGTTCGTCGCGAGTCCAAGGCGCGTCCAGCCGAGCCACAATGCCAGGAGCGATTCCGCCACCATCATCACGCCCAGCACGACCGACACCGTGATGAATCCCCCGATGTTCCACGTCTCCGGCTCGCGTGACGCCCGCACGGTATCGGTGGCGAGGGAGATCTTCGCGAAATCCGTCATGAACACGAGCAGCAGCATCGCGAACGCGGACACGACGAACTTGCCGGTCACCACGAACGCGACGGCGACGAATGCCGCCTTGAGAATCGTCCGGCTGATCTTGTTGATGATCCACGTCAGGATGCGCTGGTAGATCATTCGACCCTGCTCCACCAGCGCCACGATGTTGGTCAGGCCCGGTTCCGTGAGCACGACGCTCGCGGCGCCCTTGGCCACGTCGGTCGCGCTGCTGACGGCGATGCCGACCTCTGCTTGCCGCAAAGCCGGTGCGTCGTTGACCCCGTCGCCCGTCATGCCGGTCACGTGGCCCGTCGCCTGCAGCTGTTGCACCACCAGATACTTGTCTTCGGGAAAGATTTCCGCGAACCCATCGGCCGCGTCGAACAGGTCCGTCGATGCCTTCCCCGACTCGGCAACCAGTGCCTTCAGGTCGGCGACGCGACGGATGGTCGGCAGTCCCACTCCGCGTCCGATTTCGGTGGCCACGGCCAGCGCATCGCCCGTAAGCAGCTTCACAGAGACGCCAAGGCCCTGGAGCGCGCCAACGAGCTGCCCCGCGTCCGGGCGCGGCGGATCATACAGCGACACCAGGCCGAGCAGTGCGAACGGGCCCGACTCCGGACCGCGGGCAACGGCCAGCGAGCGATAGCCCTTCGCCGCCGAATCGCGGACGCGCTCCTCCAGCGCCGCAATGGCCGCGGGGAGCAGGCCGCACGCCTCCGCGATCGTGCGGACAGCGCCCTTCATGACCTTGACCCGCACGCCGTCCTGTTCGACCACGGCTTCCGTACGCCTCAGCTTCGCATCGAACGGCGCGAAGGAGATGGGAGTGATCGCGGGACACCGATCGAACACGTGCCGCTCGGCCGCCGCGGCCAGGAACGCGAGGTCGATGGGATCCTGGTTGGCCTCCTGCGACGCCAGGCTGCCGGCGACCAGCACATCGGTCTCCGACGCATTCCCCAATGCGATCACGCCGGTGACTGCCAGCTGGTTCATGGTGATCGTGCCGGTCTTGTCCACGCACAGCACGTCCATCGTCGCCGCATCTTCCGTGGCGCTCAGGCGGGTGACCAGCACGCCGTGCCGGGCCAGCTCTCGCGAACCCAGCGCCGTGCTGACGGTGAACATCACGGGAAGCGCCACGGGGACCGCACTCGTCAGCAGCACCAGCACGAGGGGAATCATCTCGCCGAGCGGCGTGCCGCGAGCGAGCGAGAGGCCGATCACCACGCTGAGGAGCGCCGCCACGATGACGAACAGCCAGCGGACCACCTTCGCCACGACCGCTTCGATGTGCAGCTTAGGGCGCGCGTTCTGCACGAGTTCGGTGGTCCGGCCGAAGTAGGTCTGCGCCCCGGTCAGCAGCACGACGCCGTTGCCCTCGCCGCGGCGCACCACGGACCCCGACGACAGCACCGCGCCGACATCCTTGTCCACGTCCTGCGACTCACCCGTGAGCGCCGACTGGTCCACGGACAACGTGTCCGTGAGGAGCTTCACGTCCGAAGGCACGATGTCGCCAGGCCGCACCCGCACGATGTCGCCGGGCACCAGGTCCCGGGCGGGAACGACAAGCCAGTGCCCCTCACGCAGGACCCGCGCATTGACCTGCAGCTTTCGCCGGAGGGCTTCCACCACACCTGCGGCCCGACGCTCCTGCACGACACCGAGCACGGCATTGATCACCAGCAACGCGCCGACGACGACCAGGTCGGCGTACTTTCCGAGCACGGCCGACAGGATCATGATCGACTCGAGCATCCACGCCGAGATGCCCCAGAACTTCCGAAGGAAGTTGCGGATCGGGTGTTCCCGCCGTTCAGCCACTTCGTTGTAGCCGTGCTGCGCGCGCCGCGCATCCACCTCGGCGTTCGACAGTCCGGTCGCCGGGTCGACATGGAGGGCCACGAGCGCTTCGGAAACCGAGGCGGTGGCGATGGCCGGCGGCGGAACAGTGGCCCCGTTCGACGGTGACGACGCTGCGGAAACGGTCGGCCTTGTCACCGGAACCTCCGGAAGGATTTACGGACCCGGCGGGGGAACCGTAGTACTAGATCGGTCGTCTCGCGATCACCTGCACCACCGCGCTCCGGCCATCATGATGGATGCCTTCGTGGACGTCGCGCTCGATCTCCACGGCGTGGAGGAACTCGAGCCCCGCCAGTTCGGTGCGCAACGCCTCGAGCGACGGCAGGAGTTCGGCGTTCGTCGGCCCGCCCGTGCCGAGGCGCAGTTGATCGACCGTATAGGCCTCGAGCACAAACACACCACCAGGCACGAGCGCGCGCACGACCTGCTCGTGCACTCGGCGCCGCAGCGGCGGCGGCACATGAAAGAAGATCGAGACGATCCCCTCCCACGAGTCCGGGGCCAGCGCATAGTCGCCCAGGTCGGCGGCCACCGTGGTGATGTGAGTACCCCGTGACGCGGCCAGGTGTTGCGCCTTGGCGAGGCCCACCGTCGACGCGTCAACCGACGTGACCTCGTAGCCGAGCGAGGCAAGGAAGACCCCGTTGCGCCCCTCGCCATCGGCCAGCGAGAGCACGCGTCCCGGCGGAATGCGAGAGCCCTCGCGCGCCAGGAAGTCGTTGGGTTCGGTGCCGTAGGCATAACCCGGCGCACTGTAGCGTTCATTCCACATCATTCACCCTCGGCGGTGCAGGTATTCGTTCGGCGGACGCGCGTTCAGTCGAACCAGCTCTCCACCTTGGAGCGCACCGGCACCCCGCCGGCATGGACCACCTGGCCATCGATCACCACGCCAGGCGTCGACAGGATGCCGTAGCGCGCGATATCCTGGACCTGCTCGACCTTCTCGATGGTGATCGCCGCACCCTTGGCGCGTGCGACCTCTTCAATCAGTTTCGCGGTGTTCTTGCAGTTGTTGCACCCTGCACCCAGCACTTTGACCGTGAACATGTTCGCCTCGCCGGTGCCTAGAGCACCGCGTTGAAGACATAGCCGACCAGCAGGATGCCGCTGGCCACCACGGCGACAAACGTCGCGATGAGGCGCGGCTTGAGCACCTTCCTGAGGATGATCATCTCGGGGAGCGACAGGGCGATGACGCTCATCATGAAAGCGAGCACGGTCCCCAGGGCCGCCCCCTTCGACAGCAGGGCTTCGACGATGGGGATGATCCCGGCGGCGTTGGAATACATCGGGATGCCGATGAGCACCGAGAGCGGCACGGACCACCAGGCCTCACGTCCCATGAGACCCGCCATGAACGCCTCCGGTACGTAGCCGTGAATCGCCGCGCCGACGGCGATTCCGGCGAGCACGTACGGCCACACCTTGCCGACGATCTCGTGCACCGAGGCAAAGCCGGCCTCAACGCGGTCGGAGAGCGTCAGGGAGTCGGGCGCCACATGCGGGTTGGTCCGCGCCATCTGCCGCACCCAGTCTTCGAGGTACGCGTCCATCCGCGCTCGCCCGATGACCCAGCCGGCGACGATGGCAATGCTGAGGCCGAGGCCCAGGTACAGCGCGGCGACACGAAAGCCGAACAGCCCGAACAGCAGCGCGAGGGCCACTTCGTTCACCATCGGCGCCGAGATGAGGAACGAGAAGGTGATGCCCAACGGCACACCGGCCTGGACGAAGCCGATGAAGAGCGGTACGGCCGAGCAGGAACAGAAGGGCGTGACGATCCCGAGCAAGGCCGCCATCACGTTGCCGACCCCTTCAGACCGGCTGGCCAGCAGGGCGCGGGTGCGTTCGGGGGTAAAGTACGAGTTCACCATCCCCATGACCATCACCACGCCGGTGAGCAGCAGGAGCACCTTCGGGGTGTCGTACAGAAAGAACCGCAGCGCGTCTCGCAGGCGCCCATCGCCGAGTCCCGGGATTGCCGCGACGGCCGCGTCGGCGAGCGGTGCCAGCGCCAGATAGACTCCGAGCCAAGCCAATGTCGCCGTGGCGAGAAAGGTGCGCGGCCGTATGCGCGGCAGGGTCAGCAGGGCGTTCACGAGGCGCTCACGAGGTGCTCACGAGGTGCTCACGAGGCGCTCACGAGGCGCTCACGAGGCGCTCACGAGGCGCTCACGCGCGCGGCGCACCGGCAGGCCGGCGAACCGCGTCAGCCGTGCGAAGGTCGCCTTCCAGGCCCTGCGAGGCACACCGCCATCCACGAATCCCTGCAGGACGAGTTCGGCCCACGCGGGCATGTGCGCCAACCGATAGTACATGCGGCGGCCGTCACGGCGGGCCACCACCCACCCCGCGTCGCGCAGCAGGGCGAGATGACGCGAGATCACGGGCTGGAGTTCGTCGAACGCCGCCACGAGCTCGCACACGCACAGCGTCTGCTCCGCGAACAGGAGGGCCACGAGGTGTCGTCGCGTGCCGTCGGATAGCACATCGAGCGTCAGAGGCATGCACATATATAGCAGCATATATATGACGACGCAAGTATATGTACGCCGGCGCAGGACCTGGCGCCACATGCCGGCGGATCGCTCCGTGACCACCTCCGCTCATGCGGCATGTGTCCGAAGGATGATGCCCACCACGCCGGCCACGAGGATGATGACCGGCTCGGGAATCCGCTTCGCGAACAGCACGACCGCCGTCGATGTCGCCAGGATGGCCCACGTGCCGGCGTCCGTGATGGCGCGTTGCCCGAGCACGAACACGGCGCCGCCGATGGCACCCGTCGTCGCCGCAATCACGCCCGCGATCAGCGCACGCAATCGACGGTTCGCCCCGAGTCGATGAAAGACGCGGGCGACGAACACGACCACCAGGAAGACGGGCAGAAACACGCCGACCGCCGCGGCAATGGCGCCCAGCGGACCTGCCACCAGAAAGCCGATGAACGCCACCGTGATCACCACCGGACCAGGCGTGATCATGGACACCGCCACGGCATCGAGAAACTGCCGCTCGTCCAGCCAGTGCATCTGCTGCACCACGCCGCCGTGCAGGAACGGGACGATGGCAAGACCGGACCCGAAGACGAGCGCGCCGGCTTTCGCGAAGTAGCCTGCCACCGCCGCCACCGCATGCCACGTCGCCTTGCCGTGAATCCCGGTCGTGAGCCATGACGGCAGCAGCACGGCAGGCATCGGCATCGTGCCTCCGGTCCGCGTCTCTCGCGCCAGCAGGACCGCCAGCCCGCTCACCGCGATGAGCCCCACCGATTCCGAGCGGGTCCACGCCGTGACGACGGCGTTGACGCCCGCGATGGTCCACAGTAGGGGCTCGCGGCCGACGGTGCGCCGCGCAAGGCGCCACGCACTCTGCGCCATCAGCGCGATGACGGCCGCACCAATTCCGTAGAACGCCCCCCGCATCCACGGGAGCCCGCCAAAGCGCACGTACGCGACCGACAGTGCCAGGACCATCGCAAACGACGGTCCGATGAACGCCACTCCGACAAGCATGGCGCCGAGCGCGCCGGCACGGACCCAGCCGAGGTAGAGGGCGAGCTGCGCCGCCAGCGGGCCGGGCGCGAGTTGCGCGAACGCGAGTCCCTCGGCGTATTCGTCGGCGGTGAACCAGCCGCGCGCTTCCTGCAGGTCGCGCCGCATGCGCTCGACGAGCACGACAGGGCCGCCGAATCCGGTTGTCCCCAGGCGGAGGAAGTACCGCAGGAGGCCGGGCAGCGTGGCGTCCGCCCGGAGCGTTGTCCGCACCGAGGTCGCCATGCCGCCGTTCATCGCGAGCGGCCTCCGAGCGCTGCTCCTCCTCGCGACCGGTCAGCGAACGCCGCGTATAGTTCGTCGAACAACCTCGCACCGCGCTCGACGCGATCGTCGTCGCGTGCGCAGAGCGCGGCAATGCCGTCGATCATGCGGCCCAGTCCGGCCGCCTCGGTACGGCCGAACTTCCCGTCCTTGCAGTCCACATCATGGACGATCTCGCCCATGTCCCGCAGGGTCGCGTCGCCGGGAGCGAACGCCTGCGCGAGCGTCTCGAAGGTGCACGCGTCCCCGACGTGCGTATACTCGCCTTCGAACATGTCGAAACGCCGTTCGCCCGCGCGGTGGGTGTGCCGTGTGGGGTCCACGAACCGGAACTTCGGATGGCGATCGACGAACCGGCGAATCAACCAGGCGCTCGCGATGCGGTCGACGTGGACGTCGCGACGCGTCACCCAGGTGGCGCCATCGATGCGTGCGCCGTGTTTCTGCGTGCGGGGCCGCCGGCCGTGGATGCGGAGCGCCGCGTCGATGTCGTGCAGCGACGTCTCGACCGCACCACCGTCGGGGGCGCCGAAGAAGTCGCGTGCACACACCGACTCGTGCCGGCGGCGCAGTCGCGCCAGTTCTCGCACCATGATCGCGTGCGAAGCGACGTCGTGCTGCGGTGGCCGGCGGGTACGCGACCGTGTCCCGCCGCGGGCGGATGAGAGCAGCGTCCTCGCCTCCGCGAGAATGTCCCGATACTCCGCGTTGCATACCGCGATGAACCGCGCCCGCACGCTCTCATCCGACAGCCCCTCGCCGAGCGAGGCCTCGGAGATGAACGCCTCGCCGCCCGCATCCTCGATCTCGGCCACGATCCATCGGAAGTCTTCGTACGCCTCGGCACCAGGCGGCAGCACGTACACGCTGTTCTTGATGGCGACGGCGCCGACTTTCTGGAGCCGCCGGCCGATCTTCACGCGGAGATAGTCCGGTTTGGGCGGCACCTGGTGAATGAGCAACAGCCAGCGGGTCCCCTCTTCTTTGCGCACGTCACGCGGTTCCGCCATCGCGGTCGGCCGCGCGGGCCGAGCGCGCTTCGCCGCCGTGCGGCCCGTTTCCGATGCGACTTTCTTCATGTCACAACTGTATCATCCAAGTATTCCGTCCGCAACATGGCTGGCGTTCCCCGCCTAAGCTTGGCCCGCGAACTATTCGGTGACGGGACTTGCGATGATAGCGCAGATGAATCAACGTATCGGGCACCGGCTCCCGGGCATCATGTCTCCGGGGTTCGACCATCGCCCCCCAACCTGCGGAGTCACGGATGCGCCCCCTCGCTCGGCGTCACCCTCAAGCCCGCGTTCGCGCTCGTCGGGTGGGTCGCCTTCACGGAGGTGGCGGCCGGCACGGCGATGGTCATGGGCGACCTCGTGCTCACCGAGGACGAAGTGGCGCCCGTCATGCGCGCCCTTCGCGTGCATGGGATCCTGGTGAGCGCCCTGCACAGCCACATGCTCGACGAGGAGCTAAGGTTGTTCTTCATGCACTTCTGGGCGAAACACCACGCCGTGATGCTGGCGAAGGGCATGCACGCCGCGCTCGACGAGACGAAACGAGGTGCCCGATGAAATGGATCACGTGCAGCTCCAACACGGCTTGGTTGTCTATGATGCCCTGTACGCGTGGTGCACGCGTGCCGCGGGCGACACCCACACGTGGAATCCGCAAGGCGGGTGACGCCCTGTAATCCGCTCCTCGTCGCGCATCCACGGCGACATCGTTCATCCGTATTACTCCCCCGTTCATCCGATTGAGCGATGTCATTCCACGCTCTCGCTGCACATCATCAACACCTGGGTTCAGAGCCACGGCCTCGCGGCGCTCGCGCAGAAAAAGTAACCCGCGTCGGGCGCGACCGAGCAGGAGCCACCGGCGCGGCACAGTCGCCCGGCCACAACCAAAGGAGAAGAGACCATGAAGACCGAAAACGCCGTGAAGGATCCCGTGTGCGGGATGGACGTCGAACCGGCCACTGCCGCCGGACACTCCGAACACAACGGGCAGACGTATCACTTCTGTGGCACCGGATGCAAGCAGAAGTTCGATCTCAATCCGGCACCGTATTCGGGCCTGCTGGCCACGCCCGCGAAGAGCGGCAAGGGCTGCTGCTGAAAAGCGTGCCCGACACGCAGGCAATGCCACCGATGGAACATCACGCCGCTGAGCACGGCGCGTCTGCCACGCCACCCACCATGGCGGCGGACATGGCGCATGACATGGGTCATGCCGGCCACGATCTGCCCGCCATGGTTCGCGACATGCGCAACCGGTTCTGGATCTGCCTGGTCTTCACCGTACCGATCTTCATCTACGCTCCGATGGGAGGCATGTTCCGGCCGCCGGCGCCGCCCTTTGGATTGCCGCTCAACGTGTGGCTGTTCTTCCTCGCCAGCGCCGCGATCCTCTATCCGAGCTGGCCGTTCTTCGTTGCCGCCTGGCGCGCAGTCAAGAAGGGCACGCTGGGCATGGCGGCGCTCGTCGTGTTGAGCGTCGGCACGGGGTACCTGTTCAGCGTCGGCAGCACCTTCTTCTTCACGGCGGGCGGGCAGTTTTTCGAAGCCGTCTCCGTGCTGCTGGTGTTCATCCTGCTCGGCCATTGGATGGAGATGCGCGCCCGCGCCGGCGCGTCGTCCGCCATCAAGGCGCTGATGGATCTCACGCCGGCGACCGCCTCCGTCGTGCGCAATGGCGTGGAAGTGGAAGTGCCGTCGGCCGACGTGCAAGCCGGCGAAATCGTCGTGATCCGGCCGGGCAACAAGATCCCCGTGGATGGCACGGTGGAGAGCGGCGAATCGCAGGTGGACGAGTCGATGCTCACCGGGGAGTCGATGCCCGTGCCGAAGAAACCGGGCGCCACCGTGATCGGTGCGACCATCAACAAGAGCGGCAGCTTTCACTACAAAGCGACGAAGGTCGGGGCCGACACGGCGTTGGCGCAGATCGTCAAGCTGGTGCAGGATGCGCAAAACTCGAAGGCGCCAGCGCAACTGCTGGCCGACAAGGCCGCGCAGTGGCTGGTGATGGCCGCGATCGTCATTGGCGTCGCGACCTTCGCGGTCTGGTTCTGGTGGAACGGACAGCCCCTGCTGTTCGCGGTGACACTGACCATCACGGTCTTCGTGATCGCCTGCCCCGATGCGCTGGGCCTCGCCACACCCATGGCGGTCATGGTCGGCACGGGACTCGGCGCCATGAACGGTATCCTGTTCAAGAACGCCTCGGCGCTCGAAGACGCCACCAAACTCGACGTCATCGTCTTCGACAAGACCGGGACGCTTACCGTCGGCCAGCCGGAGGTGGTGGAGATCGTGACGGCGGACGGGGTGACCGAGGACGCCGTGCTGACCGCTGCGGCGGCCGTCGAGCAGGGCTCCGACCATCCGCTCGCACAGGCCATCGTGCGCCGGGCGGCGCACCTGACCGTTGCGGCCCCGGCCGGATTCGAGAGCCTCGACGGGATGGGAGCGCGCGCCGAAACCGCCGGCGGCACCGTATTTCTCGGCAACCGGTTGCTCATGGATACGCAGAAACTCGCGCTCGGTCCCTTGGAGGCGGAGGCTGTCCGCTTGCAAGGAGACGGCCGCACGGTGGTCCATGTGTCGCAGGCCGGCCGGGTGATCGGCCTCATCGCCATCGCCGACGCCATCAGGCCAACGTCGAAGGCGGCGGTGGCCAAGCTGCGTGCACGCGGCATCGAGGTGGTAATGCTGACCGGTGACAATGCGGCGACGGCCAAGCGGATCGCCGGCGATCTCGGCATCGACCGCGTGCTGGCCGAGGTGCTACCGGGGCAGAAGGCCGAGCAGGTGAAGGCGCTGCAGACGAAGGGAAAGAAGGTCGGGATGGTGGGCGATGGCGTCAACGACGCGCCGGCCCTCACCCAAGCTGACGTGGGATTCGCCATCGGCGCGGGCACCGACGTCGCGATGGACAGCGCCGATGTCGTACTGATGAAGAGCGATCCGTATGACATCGTTGCCGCGATCGAGCTATCGCGTGCCACGCTGCGGAAGATGCACCAGAACCTGTGGTGGGCGGTGGGCTACAACACCATCGCGTTCCCGTTGGCGGCCGGCGTGCTGTACCCGTTCGTGTTGAGCCCGGAGATCGCGGCCCTGTCCATGTCCGGCAGCACGCTCGTGGTGGCGCTTAACGCCCTGATGCTGAAGCGCGTCCGTTTGACGGGCATCCGTTCACCCTGAGAGGACCGAGAGCATGAAAAGAATCCACGCGCGCATCGTGTTCGGCGGCGTCGTTCTGCTGGTGGGGTTTGTCGCCTGGATCTTCCTGCTCGATGGCGGGAGGTTCCTGTCGGGGGCCGGCCGTTGATTGATACGGTTGGCACGCGGATGCCATGAAAGTCCAGCAGCTGACCGTCGATCAGGCGCTCGCGAGCCTCTCGAGCACGGCATCGGGCCTTGCCACGGCGGAGGCGACGCGGCGTCTGGCCGAGTTCGGGCCGAACCAGATGGAAGAGGTCCGCGGCGAGCGCCTGGCGCTGCGCTTCGCGCGCGAGTTCGTCCACTTCTTCGCGCTGATTCTCTGGGTGGCCGCGGGCCTCGCCTTCTACGCCGAGTTCCACCAGCCCGGCGAGGGCATGCGGACGCTCGGCGCGGCGATCGTCGGCGTGATCGTCATCAACGGCCTCTTCTCGTTCTTCCAGGAGTATCGCGCCGAACGCGCCCTGGCGGCGCTGCGGCAGCTGCTCCCGACGGAGGTCAAGGTGCGGCGGGACGGCGTCATTGCCTCGCTGCGCGCCGAAGCGCTCGTCCCGGGCGACATCGTGCTGCTGCAGGAAGGCGACAACGTGCCGGCCGACGCCCGCGTGATCGCAGCGCACGCCATGCGCGTGAACACGGCGACGATCACCGGCGAGTCGGTGCCGATGGCGCGCACGCCGGATGCGAGCACGGAGGAGACGATCCTCCAGGCGAAGAACATGCTGCTGGCGGGAACGTCGCTGATCTCGGGCGACGCCACGGCACTGGTGGTGGCCACGGGCATGCGCACGGAGTTCGGCCGCATCGCGCATCTCACGCAGTCAGGGCGGGGGCCACTTTCGCCGCTGCACCGCGAGATTCAGCGCCTGTCGCGGTTGATCGCGATCCTCGCCACCCTCCTGGGCCTCGTCTTCTTCGTGATCGGCCGCGCGGTGGGCCTGACCTTCTGGGAGACCTTCATCTTCGCCATCGGCATCATCGTCGCGAATGTCCCGGAGGGACTGCTGCCAACCGTCACGTTGTCGCTGGCGATGGCCGCGAAGCGGATGGCGAAACGCAACGCGCTGGTGCGGCACTTGCCGGCGGTGGAGACACTGGGCGCGGCAACCGTGATCGTCACCGACAAGACCGGGACGCTGACGGTGAATCGCATGACGGCGCACACGATGCACCTTGCCGAGGGCGACGTCGCCGCGAGCGCGATGGATGCCGCCGTGGAGTCGCGCCGCCGCTGCCTTGAGGTCTTCCTGCGCTGTCACAGCGTGCGCGAGGTGTCCCGTGACGGCGTGGTCCATCTGGCGGGCGATGCCATGGAAGTGGCGCTCGTGGAACTGGCGCGCAAGGTGCTCCCGGCCGCCGAGGCGGGTGAGCACGCGGACGACCTGCCGTTCGACGCGGAACGCAAGCGCATGGCGGTGCTGTACGCGCTCGCGGAAGGAAAGGTGCTGTATGCCAAGGGCGCACTGGAGACCGTGTTGCCGTTGTGCACCTCCGTGCATACGGCGACCGGCGTGGTGCCGATCACGGACGCGCTGCGCGCCGACGTCACGGCCGCCGAAGCGCGCCTGGGCGAGAAAGGCCTGCGCGTGCTCGCGCTGGCGTGGCGGGCGATGCCCGACGTGCCGGCGCAGGAACTGTGGGAGCGCGAGCTGACGCTGTGCGGGCTGGTGGGACTCGAGGATCCGCCGCGTGCCGAGGTGCCCGATGCCCTCAAACGCTGCCGCGAGGCTGGCGTGCGCGTGATCATGTGCACCGGCGATCACCCCGAGACGGCGCGGGCCATAGCGCGGGAGATCGGTCTCGCGCTCACGGAGCACCCGCGCGTCGTGACCGGCGAAGAAATGGGCCGGATGTCACCCACCGTGCTGCAGCTGGCACTCGACACGCCCGAGATCATCTTCGCGCGCATGGCAGCCGACCAGAAGCTGCTGATCGTGCGCGCGCTGCAGGAGAAGGGCGAGATCGTCGCGGTGACCGGCGACGGCGTCAACGACGCGCCCGCGCTTCGCCACGCGGACATCGGCATCGCAATGGGGTTGTCGGGCACCGACGTGGCGCGCGCGGCGGCGGACCTGATTCTGCTCGACGACAACTTCGCGAGCATCGTGGGCGCCATCGAGGAAGGGCGCGCGGTCTACGACAACATCCGCAAGTTCCTGACCTATATCCTGACGTCGAACGTGCCGGAGCTGATTCCGTATCTCGCCTTCGTGCTGTTCCGCGTGCCGTTGGCGCTCACGATCATCCAGATCCTGGCCGTGGACCTCGGCACCGACATGGTGCCGGCGCTCGCGCTCGGTGCGGAGCAGCCCGCGGCGGGCGTCATGGCACGTCCACCACGGCCGCGCGGCCAGCGGCTGCTCTCGTGGCAGGTACTCGTGCGCGCGTACCTGTGGCTCGGCATGCTCGAGGCGGGGGCTGCGATGGCGGCGTTCTTCTTTGCGCTGAAGGTCGGAGGCTGGCACTGGGGCAATGCCCTGGCGGCGCACGTACCGTTGTACCTGCAGGCGACGACGGCGGCGCTGGCCGCGATCATCCTGATGCAGGTGGCCAACGTGTTCATCTGCCGCGATCCGCGTCGCTCGACTTTCTCGGGCAACGCGTTCGCGAACCCGCTGCTGGTGGCGGGCATCGCGTCGGAGCTGGCGCTGCTCGCCGTGATCGTCGGCACGCGCTGGGGAAACGAACTGTTCGGAACATCGCCGTTCGCGACCGCGGTCTGGCTGTTCATCCTGCCGTTCCCGGTGGCGATGCTCGTGGTCGAGGAGGTGCGGAAGGCGGTGGCGCGCGGAAGAACCGGCGACGCGCGCCAGGCATCAACGGCCGTCTAGAGCAGACTGACGAGCGCCAGCACGCCGCCACCTGCCATGATCAGGCCCGCGATCCGGTTGATCAACAGGATTTCATGGTGACTGAATCGTCTGTTGAAGACCGTGAACACGCCGATAAACAGCAGCCACCAGAGCACGGCTCCCAGAAACACACCCAGGACCAGCGTGAGCGCCGCAAGAACGTTCGACGTGGCGCCGGCCAGCCCGAGCGCGGCAAAGAGCGCGGCCAGGGAAAGAATGGTCGTCGGATTCGTGAGCGTCAGGAGCAGCGTGGAGACGAACAATCCGGCATGCCGTATCCTCTTCCTCGAAAACGACAACACGCCTCTCCGCTCCGGTTTCTCGAAGAACGTTCTGACGCCGAGCAGGCACAGGAACGCCCCACCCGCAAGCCGGAGCCAGAATTGGTGGCCGGTGAGCAGATCCGATATGAAAGTCATCCCGAAGGCGGCGACGAAGCCGAAGAACGCATCGGCCGTGGCCGCACCCATGCCGGATACGAAACCCGCCTTCCGGCCATGCGTCAGCATGCGCCGGGAGCAGAGAATGCCGATGGGCCCCACCGGTACGGCGGTCACGAGGCCGGCAATCAGCCCTTTCAGCAGAAACATGATTTGCATGGATCGTCTGGTCTCCTCGCGACAATATGCAGCTATTTCGAGCAAGCGGGCGTGGACCTCTCCGCGTTCGGCAACGTTTCTTCCTCGACCAGGAGCCGCTCAAGGGCGTGCAACGCCCCATCATGTCGGCCACCCGACCTTGCACGTGGCCCATTGGGGCTACATATTGCTCTTCTCAACTGTGAGCAGGCACAACATGGCCAAGACGGCGACGGTGCGGGCGCGGGTCGAACCCACGCTCAAGGCGAAGGCGGAGGTGGTGCTCGGGCGGCTCGGCCTGAGCCCCACCCAGGCGATCACCCTGTACTACCAGCAGATCATCAGGCAGCGTGCCGTTCCGTTCGCCATCGCCTTGCCGAATGCGACGACTCGGCGCGCCATGCGCGACGCCGAAAAGGGGCGTGATCTGACACGAGCAAGGAACGCGGCGGCGTTGATCGCCGCGCTCGAGCGCGACGAATAGTCGGTGCGTACGCCTTCATTCACGGGGCAGTTCAAGAAAGATCGGCGGCTCGCACGCAAGCGTGGATGGGACGTCGATCTTCTCGATGGCGTGCTCGCGCAGTTGATCGCGGAAGAGCCACTCCCCGCACGCTACAAGGCGCACCCGCTTCGCGGCGACTTCGCCGGCCACTGGGAATGCCATCTTGGTCCGGACTTTCTGCTTATCTGGTACTACTCGGGCGCATCGGACATCGTCTTCGTCCGGACCGGGACGCACGCGGACCTGTTCGGATAGCTTGGAGACTGCGCCGAGTCATAGCATTCTTACCAGGAGCCTGCCCGGTCGGCACAGCGGACCGTCGCGGCACTTCCGCCGAGTCAGCCAGCTGCACCCATTACGAAACCCGTCAGCCCGTTCGAAGCCACCAGCCGCTCGGGCTCGACGATCCAGAGCGTGGAGTGAATGCGTTCCGTCGCCAACGCTCTCACGGCGCCCTCGAGGCAGTCCACGATGGCGCGAATAGACTGATCGCGCGGACGCAACACGATGACACCCGGGGAGCGAGCAGGGTTGTAGCGACGCGTATCGGCGAAGTCGGTGTCGAGCGTCACGCGGATGCGGTTCTCGCGCTCGCACGCCGTCTGTATTGGCCGATCAAGCGCCGAGCCAAGACCCTCCTCGTGAACGTCATGCACGTCCCACCCACGAGACTCGAGAGACGCGCGGGCAACGCGCGGCATATTCTCATCGAGCTTGAACCGCACAGGCTACGCGGGAATGGGGACGACGCGCTCGTGCGCCAGTTCGGACGCGAACGCAAGCGCGGCCGGAATGTGTTCGGGCCGGAGGGTCGGATACTCAGCGAGAATCGTCGCCGCGCTCTCGCCGGCGGCAAGATTGTCGAGGACAACGTAGACGGGCACGCGCGTTCCGCGCAGGCACGGCGTGCCGTGCATCCGCTCCGCATCAATCCAAATGTGCACGCGCCAATCCATGAGAGCCTCCCGGAACTCACGTGTCAATCTAGCCAAAGCCGTTCCTGCGGCCACTGGATTCACAGCAGGTAGGCCGGCACCAGCCGTTCTTGCCCGTGAGTCGCCCCGGGCCCGAGCGTTTGCGTAGCCTGCGTTGCCGGCACACCTTGACTGGCGGCCTGACTCGATTGCTACCACGTTCAACCATTCAGTCGGAGCATGAACATGCGAGCATGGCGTTCCAGCGCACCGGGAGTGCGAGTCGCGAAGTGGGGCGCTGTCGCGGCTCTCCTCATCCTGTTGTTCTACGGCGCACTGGGACTCGCCGTCACGACCGTGCTCATCGGCGACCACGCGCGATGGCGCGGGATGAGCCGCGGCCCCGCGGATTTCGGTCTCCAGGCCGAGACGGTCTCATTTCGCACGAGCGATGGCGTGCTCCTGCGGGCGTGGTGGCTGCCGTCAGTCGGCCCGGCCCGCGGCTCGATCGTGATCGCCCATGGGATCGAGCATACGCGACAGGTCATGCTGCCACGGGCTGCCTTTCTCGTGAACGCCGGGTACAACGTGCTGACGCCGGATCTGCGCGGCCACGGGGAGAGCGGAGGCAGCGTCGTGTCGCCCGGATTCCTGGAGGCGCGCGACCTTCTGGCGGCGGAGCGGTTCGTTCGAGAGCGCGCGCGGAATGTGCCGGTGGCTGTGCTTGGGCTTTCGTACGGCGCGGTGGCGGCCCTACTGGCGGCCGGCCAATCGACCGGCTTCGCGGCGGTCATCGCCGACGGTGCTTTTCCGACGGGGCGGGCGGTGTACGGCCGCGTCCTCGACCGCTTCGCTCATGCCCCCCAAACATCGTTCTGGATGCGAGCCGCAGGCGCGGTGGCTTCTGCGCCCGGCGTGGTGCGCGCCATCTCCCTGGCGTTCTTTGCCCGCACTGGCATCGACCTGGGACCGGACTTCGTGTCGGTGGTGGCCGACGCACCGCGGGTGCGAGCGCCCGTACTCCTGATTTCAGGCAGCGACGATTGGATGGTGCCGCCCGCCGACGCGCGGCTACTCCAGGCGGCGCTCCGCAATACCAAGGCGACCGTCGTCATCATCCCGCACGGACGCCACGACACGACCTACAGCACCGCTCCGGCCATCTACGAAGCGGCGGTGTTGTCCTTCTTGACCCGTGTCCTCTGATGGCACGCACCTGGCCGCCCAGCGGGATGGGTTTGTCGCCGACGTACGTTACGATTGACTCGTGTGCAGAGTTCGAGAAACGCGATGCGCCCCGCCAGCGACTCCGACGACTGCTCCGAAGCCACGCGTGGCCCGCAACCCCGGCGACGGAGAGGTGCGAGGGACGTGGCAGACCGTGCGGGACTACTCCGATCGCGCGATACCGGTTGCGGCCAACGGGCCCCGATATTCCATGCACCCGCCGCGCTTTCACTCCTCACTTCTCTCGAGTCCGTCATGACCACGAAGCACGCACCCCTCCAGTCCCCGCTCCCCGAGCCTGACACAAGCCCTGTGCCGCCGAAGACCGAGCCGCACCACGACGTCACATCTCCGGCCTTCGACCACGCCAACGACCGGATGAAGCTCGCGGCCGAGCCGAATGACGGGCAGCCACTCTCGCATCGCGACCGTGGAAAGGCCGGCCGCAAAGGGTAGACTCGGAGCAGGCATGCACTCGCCCAAACGGAGCACGAGGCCCACATGGTGTCTGGGTCACCGGCCATGGGTGCACCCGATCGTGGTGCGAGGCGATGGACACTCTGATGGACACGCGCTGCTCGTTCGGCGCCCCAAACGCCAAACCCCGCCTCGGCACCAAGCCATTGCGGGGTCCGCGTTTCCATCGCACCTGGAGGAACATCCTGCGCGCTCGAAAGGACACCCTCGCCTCCCAAAGATCGACGCGTACGCATCGCACGAACTGTGGGACAGCGCGCTGCTCGGGCGGTCTCACTCGCGGCCCTCGTACGAACGCGCCTTCGTCCACTCGGCGGCGAGGAGCAGCTGCGCGATCCACTGGTCAAGCGCCGGCGTGTCCACTTCTCCTCCGCTGATCTCCATCATCCTCGCCACGTCGCGCAGGTGGCGGTCCGACCCGCCAATCTGGAAGTACCGCAACTTGTTGACGATCACGTATTCGATGGGCGCAAACTGCACGGTCTCGCCTTCCACCATGCGTGCGACCCGCCGCTGCAAGGCCCACGCAGTCAGCTCATCGGCGCCCGCCAGGTACACGTCCGCGCGCATGGCGGACTCCCTGTGGATCACATTGAAGTGGCCGTACGAGGCACGACCCTGCTCCTCGGCGATTGACGCGGCGCTCGGGCAATAGAACACATCCGGCGACCAGAGCGATGCAAACGTGTCGGCTTGGCGAGGGGCCATCCGGATGACAAGGTCAATGTCGAGGGTCAAACGAGGATGACCGTATACGACGGCGGCGAGGCCGCCTGTGACCATGTACTCAATTCCCGCCCGGTTGAGTGGCGCGACGAAGAGCCCGATGAGGCTAGGCGCCGGCGTCACGCATTAGCTCCCGCACGCGCTCGGCCACCTGCACCGCGGACCAGTCGGGATGTCGCGCGCCCACCCCGGCAGCCGCGACGTTGCACGCCTCACGCCAGAGCGCCTGCGAGAGGCGCACCTTCTCATCGGCCGTCATGGCACGAATCCGTTCGTTTTGCCGCTCGAGCATTGGCTGCATGGCGCAATATGAGCCGTTCAGGCGGAGCATGGCAAGCTCGCCGGGGTGGCTTGTCAACGTTCAGTAGAAATGTCCCCTGTTTTCGTTCAGTAGAAATGTCCCCGTTGAGGTGAGGTGTTGGTGGGGGGCATGGGGTTATCCCGTGCCCGTGGTTGAGGTCACGGTGCGTGCGGCTTTG